>Ga0209641_10000511_pt1 | contig 35786 bp, 37 predicted proteins | sample RifCSP16_1_FD_184022 | JGI IMG/M metagenome (GOLD analysis project Ga0209641, IMG submission 184022) | Soil microbial communities from Rifle, Colorado - Rifle CSP2_sed 16_1 (SPAdes) (version 2) | ecosystem: Environmental > Terrestrial > Deep subsurface > Rock core/Sediment | place: Rifle... | reverse complement strand
ATCGCCGACAGCAAGGGCCACATAATCACAAACTATCATGTAATAAACGGGGCCAGGAGCCTCGCCGTGACGCTCTTCGACGGAAGCAAGTACACAGCCGAGGTCGTTGGCGTGGACCCCGGGGACGACCTTGCCGTCATAAAGATAAAAGCTCCCTCTTCAAAATTGAAGCCCATCGAGTTCGGCGACTCGTCAGCCCTGCAGATAGGGCAGAAGGCCTTTGCAATCGGCAGCCCCTTCGGCTTGGAGAAGACCCTTACAGTCGGCATAGTGAGCTCCTTGGGCAGGACCATGCGCGCGACTACCGGCAGGCTCATAAGAGGCATAATCCAGACCGACGCGGCCATAAACCCGGGCAACTCGGGCGGGCCGCTGCTGGACAGCTCCGGGCGCATGGTAGGCGTCAATACCGCCATCTTCAGCCCGGTCAATGGCTCCATAGGCATAGGCTTTTCCATCCCGGTCAATACCGTTAAAAACAGTTTTTCCACGCTGGTCAATAAAGGGTATGTCTCCAGGCCGTGGCTTGGCATAACAGGGCAGAACATCGACGCCACGGACGCGGGCCTCCTGAATCTCAAGTCTTCCGGCGTGCTTGTCGCAGATGTCTTCAAGAACAGCCCTGCCGCAAAAGCGGGCCTCAAAGAGGCGGACGCCAATGTAAGGCTCGGCAATGTTGTCTTCGCCACGGGCGGCGACCTTATTATAAGCATCAACGGCAAAATTATCGGCACGATGGACGAATTGAACGAGCTTATGGATGCGCTTGAGCCTGGCGAGACTGTCACGCTCAAGGTGCTCAGAGGCAAAAAGGAATTGTTCATTAAGGTAAAACTCGAAGAGATGCCAAGGAGCGGCCGATGAGCGCAAGGTTAAAAGATGAACTGAGGCATGCGGGGGTCGGTCTTATACTGGGCCTCCTGGGCCTGTTATTCGGAATATTCTGGGCCGTTTACATAACCGTCAACCACGATGCCATACACGGCAGGCTCCTGCGGGCCGAGAGCGCTTCTATTGAGGAGAAGTTTGTCCTGAATTCCGGGGCAGGGCATGCGGGGCACGAGGCGGCAGCTGACCACGCGTCCCATGCAGCGCAAGCGCCTGTTCATGCTGCCCACGACCATTCAGGTCATGCGGGACATGAACCAGAGGCAGCCGTGCCAGCGGTTGACGGCCAGTACGAACAGATAAAACTGATGCGCGCCGAGCTTGACCAGATAAAACAGGACATGGCGAAAAGGGCTTCAACTCAGGGCCATCACGGCAGTCCTGAGATGGCAACGGCGCACGAAAGGCTTGCCAAGGGGCATGTGCACGCGATGGGGCTCGGCATCATGAGCATCGCTGTTTCAATGCTGCTGGCATTGATTCCAGCGTCTCCAAGGTCAAAGACATTCGCGGCGGCCTGTGTCGGCACCGGCGGCCTTTTTTACCCGCTCGCATGGATATTGATGGGCATGAGGACGACGGCCCTTGGAAGCGCGGGGGCCGAGGCGTCTGTTCTGCCGATGGTAGCTTTGAGCCTCGTTCTTATTGGCATGGGCCTCTTGCTCGCGCTCGCTTATACAGTAGCATGGCTGCTGAAGGGGCGGTAGGCCGAGTGCGCGGGATGGGGCAGGGAGCAGAAAACAATATTTACGATTGTTACGATTCTCGCTTGACAATAGTGGTTATCCTGAATTATGATGTCTTTATCAATCAAAAATATTTTCCCGTTACTGACGGAAGCAAGGTGGGACACCACCGGGGAGCGGGGAAATCATGTTGCAGCCGACCGTCTGGGCAAGGAAGTGCAGCTGAAGTAAAGCTGGATTTCTTTATCCTTGACGGTTTTTTTGTTGTCCGAAAACATACTTGACCTGAAGGCCTGAAAATAGTATTACTTGCCTCCTAAGGGATATGGGACACAAGACTTTTTCAAGGGGTATACACCCCTCATATTATAAAGAGCTCACTTCCGGTAAACGGGTAGAAGCGGCGACGCTTCCAAAGACCGTTACCATCCCATTGCAGCAGCACGCCGGAGCGCCCTGCGAGCCCCTCGTCAAGAAGGGCGACGCCGTAGCGGAAGGCCAGAAGATAGGCGATGTAAAGGCCTTTGTCTCGGCTCCGGTCCACGCATCCATCTCAGGAAAAGTAAAAGATATAGAACTGGCGCAGCACCCGGGCGGTTTCAGGTCGATCTCCGTCATCATCGAAGGGGACGGGACCACGAAGCAGTGGGGGCCGACCGGCGCACCAGTTGACCTCTCAACGCTTTCCGCCGAATCGATCCGTGAATCTGTCCGCGACGCCGGAATAGTCGGCATGGGCGGGGCCGCGTTCCCCACTTCCGTAAAGCTTGCTCCTCCGAAGGGCAAGGCCATAGAGGCCGTTGTGCTGAACGGCTGCGAGTGCGAGCCTTACCTTACCGCAGACCACCGTATAATGTTGGAAGAGCCTGAAAAGGTCGTTTGGGGCCTTCGCGCGCTCATGAAGGCCACCGGCGCCTCAAAAGGCTTCATAGGCATAGAAGAGAACAAGCCGGACGCCATAGAGGCCTTACACAAGGCCATCGGCAATTCAACAGACATACAGATTATAATACTTGAGGCCAAGTACCCCCAGGGCGCTGAGAAGATGCTCATCGTCGCCGCCTTGGGCAGGAAGGTTCCGGTCGGCAAGCTCCCGCTGGATGTAGGCGTCGTCGTGAACAATGTCGGCACCGCCGCTGCCATATATGAGGCGTTGAACTGGGGCAAGCCCCTTATCGAGAGGATAGTCACGATAAGCGGCAATGGCGTAAAAGAGCCGAGAAACCTGAAGGTCCGCGTCGGCACAAGCTTTGAAGAGGTTTTAAACCAGTGCGGCGGCCTTGTCGAAGGCGGCGAGGTCGAGGTCTTAAACGGCGGCCCCATGATGGGCATAGCCCAGCCCACGCTCGCGGTCCCTGTCATAAAAGGCACATCCGGCATAACTGTAATAGCCGCCTCTGTAATAAAGTCGTCCGTGTACGATGCCTGCATAAGGTGCGCGAGCTGCGTTTCGGCCTGCCCGATGGGGCTCATGCCGTACAAGCTGGGAGATTTCGGTAAGAATTTCAGAACGGCTGATTTCAAGGACTGGGACGGCGTAAGCTGCATAGAGTGCGGCTGCTGTTCATACGTATGCCCGTCCAAGAGGCCGCTCCTGCAGTGGATAAGGCTCGGAAAACTGAAGGTACGCCAGGAAGCCCAGAAGGCCGCGGCGGCAAAATAAGGTAAATGGACCAGAAGACCTTGGATACAAAAGAGATAAAGACCGCGCCAACACCCGAGCCTCCGTCACAGGCGGCTGCGAAGCTGGTCATATCGTCTTCGCCGCACTTCCTGAATACCGAGAGCGTGCCAAAGATAATGCACAATGTGGTGACGGCGCTTCTTCCGGCCACTGCCGCGAGCGTGTACTTCTTCGGGTGGAGGGCGCTCTTACTTATAATCGTCTGCGTGGCGTCCTGCCTCGTAACCGAGTACGCCTTCCAGAAGAAAAGGAATAAGCCAATAAAGATATACGACGGGAGTGCCATAATAACGGGCATGCTCCTGGCGATGACCCTGCCTGCGGGGTTCCCCATTTTCGGCGCGATACTCGGGTCGGTATTCGCGATAGGCGTCGGCAAGCAGCTCTTTGGCGGCCTCGGCTACAACATATTCAACCCGGCCCTCCTCGGAAGGGCGTTTCTCATGGCCACTTACCCGGTCCTGACGACGACCTGGGTCTGGCCCCGCACGATGGAAAAGGCCGTTGACGCAGTTACGGCCGCGACTCCGCTGGCCATGGCCAAATTCGAGGGCAAGCTCGATGTCCCTTTGATGGACATGCTGCTGGGCAACACGGCTGGCTCACTCGGCGAGACCTCAGCCATAGCCATTATATTGGGCGGCCTGTACCTGCGCTACAAGGGCTATATTAACTGGAAGCTCCCGCTGGGGTATTTAGGCACCATAGCGGCCTTCTCCGCGGTATTCTGGCTTGCGAACCCGGCCAAGTACCCGAGCCCGCTCTTTCATCTCCTCGCCGGTGGCGCGATGCTTGGCGCGTGGTTCATGGTAACTGACATGGTCACCTCTCCGGTGACTTCGCTCGGACAGTGGATATTCGTAATCGTCGCGGGCATTCTGGCCGTTGTCATAAGGCTTTTCGGAGGCCTTCCCGAGGGAGTCATGTACTCCATCCTGTTCATGAACGCCTTTGTGCCGCTCCTGAACAAGCACACGAGGCCAAAGGTGTTCGGCGAGGCCGGGGCGCAAAAAGTATAAAAGTATCCGTGGGGCGATAATGCCCCGGAGGAATTGCTTGAATAATATCGTTAAAATGTTCTTGAACCTTGTCGTTATCGGCGCGCTTTCCGGGATAATATTGTCCGGCGTGTTCGGCGTCGCCGACCCGATGATAAAGGCCAATAAGGAAAGGGAACTCAAAGAGGCCATCTTTGTTGTTCTTCCAGGCGCGAAGGACTTTAAGGTGTTGGAGAAGACCGTCGGGCAGGAAAAGCTTATTGTCTACAAGGGCATTGACGAGAACGGCGCGCCAGTGGGCGTAGCGTTCAAGGCCGATGGTGGCGGGTTCCAGGGCAACATCGGCCTCATGGTGGGCCTGGAGACCAGTTATCTCAAGCTCAAGGCCATAGAGGTATTGGAACAGCTCGAGACCCCTGGACTTGGCGACAGGATAAGGGAAGATGCGTTCAAGGACCAGTTCAAGGGCCTCGAGGTTAAGCCCAAAGTGGAATATATAAAGTACAGAAAGCCCGAGAAGCCCAACCAGATACAGGCCATAACAGGCGCGACCATATCCTCTGACGCGGTCGTAAAGAACATAAACAGGGCCGTCGAGAAAGTCGTCGCCAACTTCCCTCAGGAAGAGATGACCAGGGTTGAGGCCGCCCCTCAAAAGGCAGCCCCCAAGGAGGCTGGCAATGGCAAATAATCTCGGATACGAATTCAAGAAAGGGCTCTGGCAGGAGCTGCCTCCTTTCAGGCTCGTCCTGGGCCTTTGCCCGACTCTGGCAGTCACGAACTCGGCCGTTAACGGCCTCGCAATGGGAATGGCGACAATATTTGTCCTTTTTACCTCGAACATCCTCATCTCCCTGGTGAGGAGGACGATATCGTCACAGGTGAGGATCCCGGCCTATGTAGTCATAATCGCGACTCTCGTTACGGTGGCTGATTTGTTCCTGGCGGCCGTTTTCCCGGACATCTCCAAGTCCCTTGGCCCGTATATCCCGCTTATCGTGGTGAACTGCATAATACTTGGCAGAGCAGAGGCTTTCGCACAGAAGAACTCCATACTCCCTACGGCCGCTGACACCCTTGGAATCGGAATTGGCTTCATATTGAGCCTTACGCTGATGGGAACCATCAGAGAGGTCCTCGGCTTCGGAAGCATATTCGGCGTAAAGCTCCTCGGTGACTGGTTCGAGCCCTGGATAGTGATGATACTCCCGGCCGGAGCTTTCCTTGTATTCGGCGGTCTCGTGGCCCTTGTGAACTGGATATCCAGCAGGAAGACTGAAAAGGCGGCTGAAGCCGCGATGTCCCGCTAAGGACGGTCAAGGTAATGGAACTCATACTGATATTCATATCCGCTTCTCTTATAAACAACTTCGTCCTGACCTACTTCCTGGGCATATGCCCGTTCGTGGGAGTGTCGAATAAAACCGAGAACGCCCTCAATATGGGGTTCGCGACCACTTTCGTCATGACCCTTACGGCGGCCGCGACCTGGCCCATATATAATTTCGTCCTTGTGCCTTTTAAAGTGCCTTTCCTCCAGTATGTGGCGTTCATCATAATCATCGCCGCGCTCGTGCAGTTCGTGGAGATGTACATAAGGAAGGCCAGCCCGTCGCTTTACAGGGCATTGGGCATATTCCTCCCGCTCATTACTACAAACTGCGCAGTGCTCGGGCTCGCGTTGTTCATGGTCATGAGGGAGTACAGTTTTCTTGAGTCTATCGTTTTTGGTTTCGCAACAGGCGCCGGCTTTACGCTTGCCATTGTCATGATGTCTGGCATAAGGGAAGAGCTCGAGTTCGCCGATGTCCCGAAGCACTTCCAGGGTATATCCATAACCCTCATAATAGCAGGCATGATGGCCCTCGCGTTCATGGGCTTTGCCGGGCTCATCAGGGGTTGATAATAATATGGGAATGATATTAATCTCAGCACTAAGCATGGGCGCAATAGGCGCCGTCCTCGCCGGTTTTCTCGCCTTTGCCGACAAGAAGATGAAGGTCGAGGAAGACCCGATGATAGAGGCCCTCGCGGGCGCTCTTCCCAACTCGAACTGCGGCGGCTGCGGTTACCCCGGTTGCAGGATGTTCGCCGAGGCCCTGATGAAGGGTAACGCGGTGCCGACGGCGTGCGTCGCCGGAGGCAACGCAACCGCGGTGGCCCTTGCCCAGATACTCGGGGTAGAGGCCGGGACGATGAAAAGGACCATAGCCGTTGTCCTGTGCAAGGGCGGCAATGCCGAGGCCGAAAGAAGGGCCACATACAGGGGCGAGATGACCTGTACCGCCGAGAACCTCACCAGCGGCGACAAGTCCTGTTCTTACGGCTGCCTTGGGCTGGGCGAGTGCGTGGATGCCTGCAAGTTCGACGCGATGGCCATGAACGAAAACGGCCTGCCTGTCGTGTTCTACGACAAGTGCGTGGGCTGCGGCGCGTGCGCCAGGGCCTGCCCCAGGAACATAATAGAGATGCACCCTGAAGACCACAAGCTGTTCGTGTACTGCCGGTCCAGGGACAAGGGCGCCTACGCGAAGAAGGTCTGCAAGGTAGCCTGTATCGCCTGCGGCCTGTGCGTCAAGGACTGCACCGTACCCGGCGGCATAGCTTTGAAGGACAACCTTGCCGTCATAAACCACTCCGTTGCCCCGCAGAACGACGAATCAGTCAAGAGGTGCCCGACCAAGTGCATCCTCTACGGCATAGAAGAGCAGGTCACCCGTTCAAACTACATGTCTACCCACAAATAGCCGAGCAGGCCGGGGACCCAAACCCGGCTTTTTGCTGCGCTTTCCGCCACCCCGCACCCCGTTCATTTGCAATTCCTAATCCTGGCTTAATGGGTTTTTAATGAGCTTCTGTTAATATGAAAACCCATAGAGAGCGCAGTTTCCGCGGCTTTTCGCGGGGTCAAACGAGCGAATGGAAATCGAGACTTCCTCAGGTTTCCGAAGAGTCCCGGCGAAACTCTTCAACCTGCTTGAAATTTCTCTAAAAAAATATAATAAAATGCCGATAAGTACATGTCCGTACTTCATATATGAGAACAGTTGAATTCAGGAACATAGGCATTTTATTCGCGCTGTTCGCGGTCCTTCTCCTCGCGTCCTGCCAGTCAGGCGAAGCTCCCAAAGGCGCTCTTTCCAAGGGGTTCAAGGGCGGGGAGACAAGGCCGACCCTTCAACTGTCGAACTTCAACGGTGAGACGGCACTGGCTTATCAGGCCGCACTGGAGATACCCGAAGTCCTTGACAGCCTTTACTGCTACTGCGACTGCGAAAAGCACTCCGGCCACAAGAGCCTCCTGAGCTGCTTCGTGGACGAGCACGCGGCGGCCTGCGATATCTGTATTTATGAAGCCCTCATGGCCCATGAACTCCACAAAAAGGGCGAGGGGATTGACGCAATAAGGAAGGCAATAGACGATCGTTTCGCGCACCTCAGTCATTGAGTCAAGGAGGCAACTTGCAGAAAAAAAGCATGATAACAGGCGTTGTAATTCTGGGCCTTTCGGCTGTCCTGGCCGTTGGCTGTTCCAGAAAAGAGGAGCAGCCTCAGCCTGCCACACAACAAACACGGCAGCAGGCTCCGGCCCAGGGTGTCCAGAACACGACACTCATAGCCGACCTCGAGGCGAGGCTCAAGGAGGACCCGAAAAATCCGGAGGTCCTCTGGAGGCTGGGGGACGCCTACTTCGACGCCAAGCAGTTTAACGAGTCGGTCAAGCATTACAAGAAGGTCCTCGAAGTAAAGCCCGGCGAGGCCGACCTTTACAACGACCTTGGCCTGTCGCTTCATTACCTCGGCAACTCGGCTGAAGCAATAAAGTATCTTGATGAGGGCATAACAAAGAACCCTTACCACCAGAGAATATGGCTCACTAAAGGCTTCATCCTTGCCTATGGCATGGGAGACCTCGAAGGCGCCAAAGTGGCCTGGGAGAAGGCCAACGCATTGAACCCTGAAAGCCAGATCGGCAAGGCTGCTTCCGAGTACCTTGCGCTTGTAAATAAAAAGTAGGATAGCGAGATGCCCGAAAAAGCAAAGGAAGCGCAGGCCGGCATGGAAGCAAGGTGGTACAGGACCCTGGGGTCCAAGATTTGGTATTTTTTCAATTCACTCAAGCTCACGCTTTTCGTCCTTATATCCCTGGCCGTTGTCTCGATATTCGGGACAGTGGTCGAGCAGAACGCCCCTGTCGAGCAGTATGTCACGCAGTACGGCGAGCAGTGGACGAAGTACATACTCTATACCAGGCTCAACGACATGTACCACGCATGGTGGTTCCTGGCGTTCCTTGCGGCCCTGGCCCTGAACATCATAGTATGCACATTCGAGAGGTTCCCTCCCAAGTGGAAATCCCTCCTGGACCACAAGCCTGAGAAGAAATTCGACTCCGGCCTCATCGACAAGTTTTCCCACCGCGAGACGGTAACCCTGAACGCCAGCTCGGATGCCGTAAAAGACAGGCTACTCAAGTTCTTCAAAAAGAAGAAGTACGGGGTCGTCTCCATGGGGACCAAGGGCGATTATTATTTCTACGCCTGGAAGGGCAGGATCGGAAGGCTCGGCTCTGATGTCACGCACATAAGCCTTCTTCTGATACTCGCCGGAGCGATAGTCGGAAGCTACGCGGGCTACAAGGACTTTTTCGCCGTCAATGTGGGCGGCACCGTGAGCGTGCCGCAGGCCGAATTCAAGCTCCGGCTCGACAAGTTCTGGATAGACTACTATGATTCAGGCCAGATAAAGCAGTACAACTCGGTCCTTACCGTCGTCGAGGACGGCAAGGATGTGATGGAAAAGCAGATATGGGTCAACGAGCCGCTGTTCTACAAGGGCATACGGTTCTACCAGTCAAGCTACGGCCAGTCCTGGAACCGGATACAGGAAGCGCAGATATCCATGAAGCTTAAGGGCAAGGAAGGCCTTGAGGCGCCGGTTACAGTGAAGTGGGGCGAGCTGACTTCGCTTCCTGGCAGCAAGTACTCCGTGAAGCTCGTGGGCTATACCGGCGACTTCGCCTATGACGAGGACACCAACACGGTCTTCTCAAAATCAGCTGAAGCGACGAACCCCGCTATAAAGGTCGAGGTATACGACGGCGGCAAGGAAGTTTCGACCCCGTGGCTGTTCGTCAAGTACCCGGGCATCTTCCCGGCCATACCAAACTCAGACACTGACCTGGTCTTCACCGGCTATATCCCGGTAATGTACTCCGGCATATCGGTCAACAAGGACCCCGGCACCAATATAGTCTGGCTCGGCACCAGTGTCATGGGTCTTGGCTTCATACTCGCCTTTTTCGTGTACCACAGGAGGATCTGGGTCCATGTGCGCGAGACCGGGAAATCCACAGAGGTCAAGATGGGCGGTACCATAAACAAGAACAACTTCGTCTTCGAGAAAGAACTTAAGGACATAACCGAGTCGCTGACCTCGGATTAACCCCAGGGGGAAGAAATGATACTGTCTCTCGTTTTCTTCACATTTTCATTCGTCTTTTATATTCTGACAACAGCGCTCTACCTGGGTTACTGGGTGTTCAAGAAGAAGTGGCTCGGCCAGACAGCGACCGCCATGGCCTTCGTGGCCCTCATGTCCACCTCCATGATACTCATAAGCAGGGCTGGGGAGTCGGGGCACGCGCCCTTTTCTAACCTTTGGGAATCCATGATGCTGTTCGTCTGGGCGACGAACGCGGGCTATCTCTTAATGGAGTACAAGCACAAGTTCAGGTCCATAGGCATAGTGGTCATGGCGCTTGAATCCCTCGCCATGCTGTCGGCCCTGATGCTGCCCTACAGGTTCAAGAGCGTCGAGCCATTGAACCCGGCCCTTCAGAACAAGTGGCACTGGATGACCGACCTCCTGTCCACCTGGGGCCTTGAGAAGTACGCCATAGGCTGGCTTGACTTCCATGTCTTCACGACCTTCATCGGCTACGCGGGTTTTGCAATCTCGTTCGGCTTGAGCATACTTTATCTCATCAAGGAAAAGTCCGAGGAAAAGAGCCAGCGCAGCTCTCTTGTCGAGTCGTTCCCGCCCGCGAGGACCCTCGATGAACTCAGTTACAGGGCCATTGCCTGGGGCTTCCCGTTCCTTGCCGTCGGCATAGTCTCCGGGGCCGTCTGGGCGAACTACGCCTGGGGCACCTACTGGAGCTGGGACCCGAAGGAGACCTGGTCTCTAATAACCTGGTTCATTTACGCCGCGTATCTGCACGCCAGGGTCACAAGGGGCTGGAGAGGCAAGAGGGCCGCTTACATTTCCATTGCCGGTTTTTTGGCCGTCATATTCCTGTACTGGGGCGTGAGCTTCGTACTGCCGGGCCTGCACGCGTACGCGTCGTAGTATAAAAATCCATTCCGGGAAGGCATGATGAGCAAGAAGAACGCCGAGGATAACGAAAAGGGGCTGCCAAAAGCGGCCCTGGTAATTATAATACTCATCGTAGTGGCTGCCGTAGTGTTCATAGTGATGGGGCAGAGGGAGAAGTTCGAGCCGGTCGTCGCCGGGACGGTTGCCCCGGAGTTCGAGCTTCCCGGAATTGACGGCAAGCAGCACAAGCTGAGCGAGTACAAGGGCAAGGTGGTCTTCCTGAACTTCTGGGCGACCTGGTGCAAGCCCTGCGCCGAGGAGATACCCTCGATGCAATCGCTCCACGAGAACCTGAAGGCCTTCCCCTTCGAGATAGTCGCGGTGAGCGTAGATACCGACGGCATCGAAGTATTAGAGCCGTTCCTCAAGCAATACGGCGTGACCTTCCCGGTGCTTCACGACAGGAAAGGCAAGATAAAGGAACTCTTCAAGACGACCGGCGTACCGGAGACTTTCATTATCGACCAGAACGGCGTCATAGCCGAGAAGGTCTGGGGCCCGCGCGACTGGGCTGACCCGGCTTCCACGAAGGTCATAATGGACCTCGTCCAGTACGGCCCCAAAGACAAGAGCTCGTACAAGTCTACAAGGTAAGGCCGCAGGGCCTTTGGCGTAATGCAAAACAAGGAGCCGAACGAATGACAACAGAAGTTTCCATACCGCTGGCCTTTCTCGGCGGGATTCTCTCTTTTGTTTCGCCTTGCGTGCTCCCGCTTGTGCCTTCGTACATCTCCTTCGTGACCGGCATCTCCTTTGAGGAGCTTACCGCGGAGGGGGATAACAGCAAGTTGAAGAAGGTCATCCTTCTCAACTCGCTGATGTTCATACTGGGTTTCTCGACCGTTTTCGTCGTCATACTCGGCTCTTCGGCCCAGCTTCTCGGCAGCCTTTTCATGCAGTACCAGGACCTCGTAAGGAAGATCGGCGGGCTGGTCATCATCCTGCTTGGCATTCACATCATAGGCATAATAAACTTCAACATCCTCCAGAGGGACAAACGCCTGCATTTTTTCAAGGAGAAGCCCTCTGGCCTTCTAGGTTCGTTCCTCGTAGGTATTGGTTTTGCCGCAGGGTGGACGCCCTGCATAGGGCCCATACTTTCAGCCATATTCGCCGTGGCCGCTACATCGGACAATCCCTGGTCAGGCATGGTCCTGTTCGTTGCCTATTCCGCGGGCCTCGCGATACCGTTCCTCTTGACTTCCCTGGGGATAAACACCTTCCTCAAGCACTTCGGCAGGCTCAAACGCCACATGAGGGTCATATCGATAGTTACAGGTATTTTCCTCATTGTAACTGGCCTATTGATATTTACCAACTCTCTTGGTATTATAGCGGGGTACCTGAACAGCCTGATACCGTCCATTAGCTGAGGGTATTGCCGGGGCCCTAATGAGTAAGCCGATTGTTGAACTGTTCGCACGGAAGGACTGCACGCTGTGTAATCTGCCGGGTTGCACCCTCTGCAAGGAAGCGGTAGCGGTCATAGGCAGGACATCCGAGGAGATGGCCTTCACCTGCAAGGAAATAGATATCGATACCAGCGAAGACCTTGCGAGGCGCTTTAAAGGGGAGATACCCACGATCTTCCTGAACGGCAAGAAGGTATTCAAATTCAAGGTGGAAGAGGCGGAGTTCAAGAAAAAGGTCCGCAACGAGATAATAAAGGCCGGCATCACCCGCCTCAGGAACAAAAGATTCAGCTGAACGGCAGGTCTCCTTGTTCGTTCCCGGACTTAATCCCTTTCTGAAGTTCCCTTTTTCAAATAAGCTTATAAATCCATTGCCTGAAAAGGCGCGCAGCCGAATATGAAGGTTATAGCCGTAATCCCGACCTATAACGAGGCCGAAAATGTAAGGATACTCATCCCGAGGATACTTGGGCTGGGGCCGCAGTACCACATCCTTGTCGTGGACGACGGCTCTCCGGACGGCACCGCCTCCGTGGTGCGCGAGTTCATGAAAGCCGACCCGAGGGTGGCTATCCTTGAGCGGCCGTCCAAGCTCGGACTTGGCACCGCCTACATAGCGGGCTTCAAGCAGGCCTTGAAACAGGGCGCTGACTTCATATTAGAGATGGACGCGGACCACTCCCACGACTACAAGGACATACCGAGGTTCCTGGAAAAAATCGGCGGCTGCGACCTTGTAATAGGGTCGAGGTATAAAAAAGGCATAAGCGTCATAGACTGGCCCCTTTCCAGGGTGCTCTTGAGCTATCTCGGCAATGTTTACGCCAGGACCATCACGGGCCTCAAGACCTTCGACAACACCGGCGGCTTCAAGTGCTTCAGGCGTGAAGTGCTGGAGGCCATAGACCTTGACGGGATAAAGAGCAACGGCTATGCCTTCCAGATAGAGATGAACTTCAAGACGGCGGCGAAGGGTTTCCACCTCTGCGAGATACCCATAATATTCTGGGGCAGGTACTCCGGTGAGTCCAAGATGTCCGGCCATATCGTGAGGGAAGCCGTGCTAATCGTCTGGCGCCTGCGCTTCCTCAAGATATTCTCGAAACTGGGTTTAGCTAAGATATGAGGGCCGCCTGGTTCGAGAAGAACGCCAATGTCGTCGCTGTGCTGGCGCTGCTTGTAGCTGCCTCTTACCTTAACTCCCTTTTTAATCCCTTTATGTGGGACGACAAGCAGATGATCCTCCATAACGAGGGCATCCGTCAGGGGTGGACGAGCGTCATTAACGCCTTCAGCCCGGCCAAATGGGCCGGAAGGACAGACGACGCGGGCTTTGTCAGCTTTTTCAGGCCCATGCACACGCTCCTTTCCGTATTCGATTATCAGGTCTGGGGCCTCAACCCATTTGGCTTCCATCTCTCAAATACTCTCGTACACCTCTTCAATACGATATTCCTCTTTTTCCTGACTTTGCGTCTTACCGGAAAGAGGCTGCCATCAATCGCGGCGGCCTCGATATTCGCCGTCCACCCGGTGCATACAGAGTCAGTCTCGTTCATCTCGGCCAGGGTAGACCTCCTCGCGGCGGCCTTCATGATGCCTTCGTTCTATCTCTATATGAAGACCGAAAAGGAGCTTTTCTCGTGGCGATACCTGGCCTCGCTCGCGCTTTTCTGGCTTGCCATGCTCTCCAAGGAGATGGCGGTAATGCTGCCTGTCCTCCTTTTCGTCTATTCATGGATTTATGAGGAGAGGGGAGGCAGGATTAAAAAGGCCGTCCCGTTTTTCCTTCTGCTCGGCGCGTATATAGCGTACAGGGTCTTCGGGCTTGAGACTTTCGCGGGCCAGCAGCAGCTCCGTGCTGATGTCGTAACGCTCGCGTCTACCGCGGCGGCGGCGACCTTCGACTACATGAGGCTCCTTGTTGTCCCTTACCCGCTGAAGGCGTATTACACGCTCAACTGGTACGGGCCGGGCTCACTCAAGGCGCTCGCGGGCTTCGCGGTGCTCATTGCGGCGGCCTTCATTTTTGTACTTCTGTATATGAGCCGAAGGAAGACGGCGGCTTATTCCTTAGCGTGGACTTTTATCGCGCTCGCGCCTGTCATGAACATCGGCGCGCTCGGCGAATTCTCCATAGCGGAAAGATACCTCTACATACCGTCGATTGGGTTTTCCATTTTCGCCGGGCTTCTTTTCGCGAACTTCATGAAGGGTGGCTCGCGTACTGCCTCGATAGTGACCTTGGTAGTTGTAGTTGCCGCACTCGCGGCAATGACAGTGAACAGGAACAGGCTCTGGTCCAATGACCTTGATTTTTACACCGAGATGGTCAGAGTAGCGCCATCGTCCGCAGCTGCCCACGGCAACCTTGCGCACGCGCATTTCAGCCTTGGCTCGCTGGAGGCCGCGATAAAAGAGATGGAAGCGGCTAGCAGACTCGTGCCGGGCAACCCCGATATCGTCTTTGAGCTTGGGTCGTATTATTATAAGGCTGGGCGTTTCGGTGAGGCCGCAGGCGCGCTGGAAAGGGCTGTCAGGGGCAGGCCCGAGAGGGAAGAGGCATGGAACCTTCTGGGCATATCATATGCCGAGACAGGCAGGCTTCAGGACGCCACAGAGGCTTTCACAAGGGCAGTTGAATTGAACCCCGCGTCTTCAGCGGCTAACAATTTAAAGCGTATTCAGGGATCGTAAGAGTTAAAAAACGAATGAACTCAAAGGGAGAAAACAATGAGACTCGCTAAAATATTCATGTCGGCCGCAACCGCTGTTCTGATAATGTCGGCTTCACACTCAGCCATCGCGGCGGAGCACAGAGGCATAGTCCTCGATGCCGTAACCGGCGGCGGTTACACTTATATGAACATCGAAGAAAACGGAGAGAAGTTCTGGATAGCTGGCCCACAGACTTCCGTGAGCAAAGGAGCGGAGGTAAGCTTCTCGGAACAGATATGGATGCCTAACTTCACGAGCAAGGCCTTGAACCGCACCTTCGAGAAAATATTGTTCGTAAGCGGCGTCAATGACGGGTCGGCAAGTGAGGAAGAAGGGGCAGAAGCAGACAGCGCACCGGTTGACGAAATACATTCAGGCGCTGGATACGGGGCGGACGCTGGCGCTGAAGAAGCGGCTGTTAATGAAGAAGCCTCCGCTGACGAGGAAATGACTGACGAGGAAGAGTCTGAGCCAGCGCCAGCCGACGGGATATATACAATCGAGCGGTTGTACAAAAATGCCGATTCGTTGAAGGGGCAAATAATAAAAGTGCGCGGCAAAGTCGTAAAGGTCTCGGATAACATAATGGGCATGACATGGGTCCATATCCAGGACGGCACAGGGACGAAGGGCAAAAACAAGCTCGTCTTCAGGTCAGCGAACGACTCGGCCAAAGTCGGCGATACGGTCACTGCCGAAGGCAGGCTGGATACCGACAAGGACTTTGGCTTCGGGTATTATTATGCGGTCATTGTGGAGGACGCGAAGTTTACGAAAGAAAAGGCAGGCGGGGAAAAACTTGTAAAGTAGTTTGGGCTGTACTACGCTAACCCAACCTACGAAGCTTACGACTGCAATTGATTGTTGAAGTTAATGGCGGGCTGGTGTATTGTATTGAAAATCCATGAGCAATTATAAAGGAGGCGTTAATGGTGGAAAATAAATCGGATGACTTGGAAGCTGTGCGAACGATTGCCACTGCATTAGAGCCTTTTCAGAAAACAGATCAAGAAAGAATCTTACGATGGGTGCGTGAAAAGATTGGATTGCCTTTGGGCGGTCTTTCCTCTTCGTTGTCACATTCAATGTCGGATTCAATGGCTGGTCAATCTGATGTACTGCCCCAGCATAAAAGTCGAGATATAAAAAGCTTCGTTCTTGAAAAAGCCCCGAAGGCAGATACACATTTTGCTGCCACAGTGTCATATTTTTATCGTTTTGAAGCTCCCGAAACGAACCGTAAAGTTTCAATAACAGCAGAGGATTTACAGGATGCAGCACGTAAAGTAGGTCGTGCACGATTGAAAGATCCTGGTCAGGCATTACGTAATGCAGTAAAAAATGGAATTATGGATAATATCGAAAAAGGCGCATATACAATAAATACTGTAGGTGAAAATCTCGTAGCGATGACTTTACCTTCAACTGTAGATAAGAGTCGTTCTGCTGTTAAGAGAGCGGTAAAAAAAACAAAAAAGAAGATGCCTGAACGAAAGAAGGCTAAATAAACAATAATGTCAAAAAATGAATAAAGCGCACGATGCCGTGGATGCATCATTAAAAGCTATCGATCGGTTACGCCGTATATTGAAAAAATCTAGTAACCTTCCACAAGTTAGGGCTGTAAATGATAAATCACTTATTAAAGCAACTGGGTTATCATGGTTCAATAATTATCGTCCATCTATAGAAAGTGTTATAGATGGCGATCTACTTCAAAATGTTGACACTTTATATAAAGATTTGATTTCTGCAAGTGATCGTTCTTGTACCCGGGCGCGTTACGATGAAATGTTTAAGGCAATCAGGCATGAATTGTCAATCATTCGTGGTTATACTCTTACGCCTGCGCTTGCGCGAGATAACACAAACGATGACCTGCCAGATTTTGCTTCGTTAATTGCTGATCCAAAGATGAAGGAAATACTGGAGCGTAGATGGAAGGAATGTTTCAAATGTATAATTGCTGATGCCCCTCTTGCGGCTACAGTAATGATGGGTGGGCTACTTGAGGCCTTGCTCCTTGCAAGAATAAATAAAGAGACTAATAAAGCGGCAGTATTTGGAGCTACAACAGCCCCGAAAGATAAGACAACTGGTAAATCGCTAAATCTTAAGGAATGGACGCTCCGTAACTATATAGATGTAGCTCATGAATTGAAATGGATATCTCAATCAGCTAAGGATGTTGGAGATGTTTTACGTGATTTCAGGAACTATGTACACCCGCAAAAAGAGCTTTCTCATGGTGTAATCATTATAAAAGATGACGCAATCTTATTTTGGGAGATTGCGAAAAATATAACACGTCAAATATTGTGAGTGTAAATCTTAGCCTTGTAGGTTGGGTTAGCGCAGCGTAACCCAACAAAGTCTCTACCCCTTCTCTCCCTTCACCGCCATAAGCATCCCCAATAAAAACATCCTCCATTCAACGGGCTTGAAGCCTGACGAATCGAGAAGGGCTCCGAGGCTCTCCTTGGTGAACTGCTGGACATGGGCCTCTTTCCAGACCTTGCCCTTGCCCTTTGTCCAGAAGTACCAGATGAGTCTGAAGAGGGGATTTTTTTCGTTCGGCACGAGGATGAGTTTATTGCTTAATAATAAAATAAAAGGGCTGCAGCTTTTGCTGCAGCCCTTTTTATTTTCCAGACTAGGACTTCGTGCCCCGGTCTTTCCTGAAAATCATCCGGTTTAAGCGAAGAAACTTTCAGGCATATGGTGGATATAGACGCTTCCTACCAGCATGGCTGTCGTTATGAATACGACGACAGCGATATATACGCGGTTTGCTATTTTAAGTTCTCTGTCCATTTTGCTACCTCCTGCTAAGTGTTACTGGTTTATCCCTCAATCATGAATCCATTATAAGTAACCCAACAAAATCTCTACCCCTTCTCTCCCTTCACCGCCATCAGCATTCCCAATAAAAACATCTTCCATTCAACAGGCTTAAATCCTGATGATTCGAGCAGGGCTCCGAGGCTCTCCTTTGTGAACTGCTGGACATGGGCCTCTTTCCAGACCTTGCCCTTGCCCTTTGTCCAGAAGTACCAGATGAGTCTGAAGAGAGGGTTTTTCTCGTTCGGCACGAGAATGAGTATTTTGCCGTTGTCCTGCAAGACCCTTCTTAATTCCCTGAGGGCGTTTTCCGGCTTTTCCAGGTGTTCGAGCACCTCTATGGCAGTGACATAGCCGAAGGTCGAATCTTTAAACGGCAGTTCGTAGAAGTCAGCGCAAAGGTATCTTGGCCCCTTGTGTTTTGAAGCGGCGTATTTTATCGCCCCGAAAGAGGCGTCAACCCCGGCAGACCAGTTCAGGCCCGCCTTCTTCGCTATCCTGTCGAGGAGGGTTCCGCCGCCGCAGCCGATGTCGAGCATCTTTGCCTTTTCGCCGCGAAGGAGCCCCGCGAGTGTGGATATCCTCCTCGTGTGCCAGAACCACTGGAAGAGGTTCGTTTTCATCGAGCGGTCGTAATAGTCCGGCGGGACCTCGTCGTGTATGTCCCTCAGCCTTTTCCTGTTTTCGTCCATCGGCTATTCCTGTGACTTTCCTTGCTTTTTTCCCGCAAATTCGTTATCATTTTTCAACAAACCCCGGCCCATCGGCGGCTCCTCTGGCAAATCTCAGCGTGAACGGGCCGAATCAGTCCAATATACTAAGGATAATTTTTTTAATCAAGACTACCGCTAAAAATTGCTCTTTTTCCTGACATCTGTGTCAGGGCGTAAATAAAAATGCTCACATATTGTCATATATGCTGCGCTTTTTATTTCCGCTCTTCCTTGATCTTAGAAAAAATACCTGATTTTTAGCGGCAGTCTTAATTATTTCCCATGAAAAAGCTCATCGCGCTCCTTATGATATCCGTCTGGCTTTTGCCTGCAGCCGCCCTCGCTCAAGTGGCGAGCATAACCAATTTCGCCGCTACAAATCCCCCGTTGAAGGTGTCTTTTCAGGTCGACGGGGCTTTCAACGACGATATTGAGGAGGCCATAAAGAGCGGGCTTCCGGCTTCGTTCAACTTCATGATAAAGCTGGAAAAGGTGAACTCCGTTTTCCCCAACGAGAGCGTCGGCGAGTGGGAGTTCAGGCATACGGTAAAATACAACAGCCTCCACGACGAGTACGAGCTTACGCTTGACGAGACAGGCGGAAAGCCCTTCAAGGTCAGTAACGCGGAAGAGATGAAAAAGCTCATGGCAAGCTGCATGGCAGTTTCCGTTGAGCCCGCGCATCTTGTGCCCGGCGCTAATTACCGCCTCAGGGTCAAGGCCGAGCTCGACTCCATAGACCTGCCTTTTATCCTGAATAATTTGTTCTTTTTCCTCGAAGCCTTTGACTTCGAGACAGACTGGCATTATTACGACTTTACCCATACGATATGAGTGACACACAGACCATAGAGGCAGAGGCGCGAAGAAGGAAGCGCGAGTTATACATAATACTCGCCGTCGTCCCGGCCATCCTCCTCCTTACCTATGTCGAATCGCATGTGGCGAGCCTCGGCGGCGGCATCCCGATTGCCACGAACATCTTCATATTCGGCCTCATTAACATAAACATAATCCTCCTCATCCTTCTTATTTTTCTCGTGCTGAGGAATATGGTCAAGCTCTTCATGGAAAGGAAGAGCAGGCTCATGGGCTCGCGCCTTCGCACGAAGCTCGTCACCGCTTTCGTGAGCCTTTCCATCATCCCGACATTCCTTCTTTTCTTCGTGGTCATAGGCTTTATAAATAAGTCCATTGACGGCTGGTTCGGCATCAAGGTAGAGGACTCTTTGAAAGAGTCCCTTGAGCTGGCGCAGAACTACTACCGTGACATGAACGACAGGGTCACTTCCGCGTCCAGGTCGCTTGCTGTTTCTGCCTCAGAAGAGGGGCTTTTGGGCGACGGTGAAAAGCTTGAGCTCTTCATGGAAAGGAAACTCACTGAAGGGGATTACGCGACAATAGAGGTCTACACCGCCGACGGCGCGAGGTCGTACTTCGTGATATCGGCCAAGATAAACAGGAACATGGTCCCTGATGTAGACCCCTTGAGCATCACCAAGGCATTGAAGGGCGAGGCCACGGGCTGGGTGCAGACGCTTGATACTGGCGATGTCGTCTGGGGCATAGCTCCCATACCGGCCGGAGCCAGCAAGGTCGCCGGAGCGATGGTCGTGAGCTACTATGTGCCGAGAAGCCTTGTCGAGAAGATGAAGGAGATATCAACGGCCTTCCAGGGCTACAAGCAATTGAAGCTCATGAAGGTCCATGTCAAGGCGAGCTACTTTACCATCCTCCTCATCATTACGCTCTTGATCGTCTTTTTCTCGATCTGGATAGGCCGCTATCTCGCCAAGATGCTCACTGTGCCTATACACGAGCTTGCAGAAGGCACGCACGCCGTGGCCAGCGGCAACCTTGATTACAGGATAAAGGTTGAATCAGACGACGAGATAGGCCTGCTGGTGAAGTCGTTCAACAGGATGACTGAAGACCTGAAGGCCGGAAAGATGAATCTTGAGGCCGCAAACCTGGACCTTCGGCGCACGAACACGGAGCTTGACCAGAGGAGGCAGTACATCGAAATAGTCCTCGGGAATGTTCCCGCCGGAGTCGTCTCGATAGATAAGATCGGCAGGATAGTCTCGATAAACAGGGTCGCGGCTGATATGCTCGGCACGGATGAGGGGCACGCCCTTGGAAGGCACTACAGGGAAGTGCTCCGCGAGGAGGACAGGGAGGTCCTCCGCGAGATGTTCCGCGAGATGAGCGAGATGGAGCTTGAGTCGATGGAAAGGCAGATGAGGGTAAATGTTAACGGCAGCAGCATGACCGTGCTCGTGAACCTCAACGCCCTGAAGGACGAGACCGGGAGTTACATCGGCATGGTCGCCGTGCTCGACGACCTCACGCACCTCTTGAAAACCCAGAGGATGTCCGCATGGAAAGAGGTCGCGCGCAGGATCGCCCACGAGATAAAAAACCCGCTTACGCCCATTAAGCTTTCGGCGCAGAGGCTCAGAAAGAAGTACATGGACAGGTTCCCGGAGGAAGACACGGCCTTCGATGAATGCACGATGACTATAATAAACCAGGTCGACGATTTAAAGAACCTCGTCAACGAGTTCTCGAACTTCGCGAGGATGCCCGCGGCAAACCCGAGCCCCAACGACCTGAACGAGATAGTGGGCGAGGTCATGGCCCTTTACAAGTCAGGCCAGAGAAAAGTGAAGCTGGAGTGTTCCATAGACCAGCGGCTGCCGGTTCTCGATATTGACAGGGACCAGATAAAAAGGGTACTAATTAACCTTATAGACAACGCGGTCGCCTCTGTCGAGGATGAAGGCATAGTGAGCGTCGAGACGCATTTCCTTGAGGAACTAAAGCTTGCCAGGCTCGAGGTGGCTGACACGGGCGGCGGCATTCCGGCTGATATAAAACAGAGGCTCTTTGAGCCGTATTTTTCGACCAAGAAGACAGGGACTGGCCTCGGCCTTGCCATAGTGAGCAATATAATTTCCGACCATAACGGGTACATAAGGGTAAGGGACAACCAGCCTAAAGGCACCCGTTTTGTAATCGAGCTTCCAGTAAAGGCGGTGGCAGTATGAAGACGACCGTGATGCTGGTCGACGATGAAAAGGACATAAGGGACTCGCTCACCGGCGTCTTGAAAGACGAAGGTTACGAGGTCGTGGCCGCCGCCAACGCCGAGGAGGCTTTCAAAAAGCTGGAGGCGCGCTCTCCTGAGGTAGTCCTTCTTGATATATGGCTTCCGGGGATGGACGGCACCGAGGCCTTGAAGGAGATAAAGCTTAAACACCCGGGCATACCGGTAATAATGATATCGGGACACGCCAACATAGAGACTGCCGTCAGGACGACGAAGCTCGGGGCCTACGATTTTTTGGAAAAGCCCCTTTCGCTTGACAAGGTGGTATTGACGGTCGAGCACGCCATCGAGCATAAGAGGCTTTTAGAGGAGAACAGGCATTTAAAGCAGAAGGCCTGGGCAAAGTACGAGATAATAGGTAACTCGCAGGCCATACAGGCCTTGAAGAGCGATATAGAGAGGGCCGCGCCTTCTAACTCGTGGGTGCTTATAACCGGCGAGAACGGCACGGGTAAGGAGCTTGTCTCCAGGAACATACACCTCCAGTCGAACAGGTCTGGCAAGTCTTTCATAGAGGTCAACTGCGCCGCCATTCCCGAAGAGCTTATCGAAAGCGAGCTTTTCGGCCATGAGAAGGGGGCCTTCACCGGCGCCCACCAGAGGAAGGCCGGAAAGTTCGACATGGCCGACAAGGGCACCATATTCCTCGACGAGATAGGCGACATGTCCCTCAAGACCCAGGCCAAAATATTGCCCTTACATCAGGAGAAGTCGTTCGAGAGGGTAGGGGGGACCGAGAACATCACCGTCGATGTAAGGGTCATCGCGGCAACGAACAAGGACCTGAAGGAAGAGGTCTCAAAGGGAAGGTTCAGGGAAGACCTCTTTTACAGGCTCAATGTAATTCCTTTTCATGTGCCGCCGCTTCGCGAACGGCGCGAGGATGTGCCTCTTCTTCTCAGTCATTTCCTCAAGGAGTTCGCGCGCGAGACGGCAAGGGAAGTGCCTGTCATAAGCAAAGAGGCCGTGGAGATACTCTGCGCCTACCGCTGGCCGGGAAATGTGCGCGAGCTGCGCAACATGGTCGAAAGGCTCGTCATAATGGCCCGTTCCAATACGATAACGCCGGAAGACATTCCGTCCAATATAAAGGGTGCTCAGCCCGCCCAGTCAGGGAACCTCTTTAGCGGAAGCCTCCTGAAAGAGGCGAGAAGAGACTTTGAACGGGAATTCATAATGAGAAAATTGAAGGAGTTCGGCGGCAATATCGCCAGGACCGCCGAGGCGATAGGCATAGAAAGGAGCCATCTTTACAGGAAAATAAAGAGCTACGGGATAGAGCACGAAGAAGCAAACGAGCTTGAAAACGCATAGCATGCACCCAAACTTGACGATTTAAGGCCCTTCACCACAGATGCACCCACCATTGAGCAGGCCTCACCCGAGAAACTTCATCTTGAAATAATTTATGTATACTTTTAACTTGACATATATTAACTATCTGTTAATATATGTCTAAGGTTAACGCTTTATTTATAAAAAGAGCTCCACTCATCATGAAGAATTACAGCGAGGAAGAAATGGGGAGCCTGCCAGCAAAGGATTACTTCCGAGAGGCGGTGCAGATGAAAAGACCTGTCGTTTTACTGGTCGATGACGACCCACAGGTATTAGAGACTTTGAAGTTCGTGCTGGGCGAGTCCTATGACCCGATTTGCGCTAAAAGCGGGGTTGAAGCGGTCTCCACGGTAAAAAACCAGTCGGTTGACATAGTGCTCATGGACCTTCAACTCCCGGGCATGGGTGGGCTCGAGGCCTTGAAGCTCATAAAGGAATACGACAGCGGCATAGGGGTGCTGGTGCTCTCAGCTTCCGACAGCGCAGAGCAGGCCGTGCTGGCCTTGAGGCTGGGCGCGTACGATTACCTGACCAAGCCCTTTGACACGGATAAGCTCATTGCTACGCTTGAGAGGCTATCGGAGGGGCTCCAGCTCAAAAACGAGGTCGCTTTTCTCAGGGAAGAATTGAATGAAAAGCAGGGCTACGGCGAGATCATAAGCAGGTCGCCGAGGATGAAAAGGGTATTCGATCTCATAAAGGCCGTGAGCAATACTGCTTCCAATGTCCTTATAACCGGGGAGAGCGGCACGGGAAAGGAGCTGGTCGCGCGCGCCGTCCAGTCGATGGGGACAAGAAAGGACAAGCCTTTCGTAGCCGTAAACTGCGGGGCTGTGCCTTCCGAGCTGATGGAAAGCGAGCTGTTCGGCCATGAAAAGGGTTCTTTCACAGGAGCTCATCAGAGGAAGATAGGCAAGTTCGAGTTTGCTGACAACGGGACTGTCTTCCTTGATGAGATATCGACCCTCCCGATGCACCTCCAGATAAAACTTCTCCGTGTCCTCCAGGAAAAATCATTCGAGAGGGTAGGCTCGAACACCACGATAAAGGTCGACATAAGGGTCATCGCGGCCACCAATGTCGATCTGGCCGAAGAGGTCAGGAAGGGGCGGTTCAGGGAGGACCTTTACTACAGGCTCAAGGTCGTCCCTATCGAGCTGCCGCCGCTTCGCGACAGGAAGGAGGACATACCGCTCCTGCTGAACCACTTTCTTGAAAAGCATGGCAGGACCTGCAACAAGCGAATAGCGGGGATAACGGATGACGCCCGGGTTCTTTTGAACGAATACCGCTGGCCCGGCAATATCCGGGAGCTGGAAAACCTCATGGAAAGGCTTGTCGTGCTCGCGGAAGACGGAAGCATCATTACAGTAGCAGATATGCCTGCCGGCATAGTCCCTGATGCCGCGGACGCACCCGCTTCCGAAAGCAGGGACCTTCGGGAGGCTGTGCAGGTCTTTGAGAAGCGCTATATCATAGTGGCGCTCAACAGGACAGGCTGGAACAGGGTGGAGACCGCGAGGAGGCTAAATATCCACAGGAACACGCTTCTTTTGAAGATGAAGGAGCTTGACATACGGGAGCCTGGCGAGGGCGGCAGGCGGTCAGGGTAGAGCGCGGCAGCAACCATATTATATTTCGAAGAGCTCCCGCTGGCAAAACCCTGAGGGAGCTGTCGATTCTAATCTCGACGAGGTATCAGCAGGGCCAGCGGTTGGCACAGCTGGCTGAACAGTCTTCCAGTGGCAAGACGGGCCACACCTTGAAAACACCTATTCGGTCAGGCCGACCTGCTTCATGAACGCATGGTTGTCCCAGAACAGCCATTCCTCGACCATGACTCCGTTCTTCCAGTGTCCGATGGTAGCCATAGGCAGTTTGAACTTCCTGCCGGTAGGCGCGATGGTATTGCCGCCTGCTGTTGGCATGGGTTTTGAAAAGGTCCCTTCCATGATGCCCATGACCGTAGTCCATTCGCCTTGAGCTATCTTTATGGGGTGTTCCTTTATCCGGGTGTCAGGCGCGTAGACGAACATCGCCTTCAGGTCTTTTATATGCTCGTCGATGCCCCTGGTAATGCGCCCGTCAGGCCAATGAACGATTATATCCTTATGGTGGCTCTTCCCGAGCTGGTCCCACTTCTGGCCCGTGAATATGTTGTAATCGAGATCGTCAAATGTCTCGAGGTTATGCTCTTCGAGCTTTCTCGCTTCCAGAGTCCTCCCTGGCTGCGCGGCAGTTAAAATGAGCCAACAGCAGCTTGCCGATTATCTCCGGAAATTGGAGACTTATCTCTATAAGTGCGCACCAGCGCACCTTTGTGTTAAAGAAACATTCCATGATTTAAGGATTGCAGAATTGTATTGCTTGTCAAGAACCTCAGGCGGGCTTTTACAAAATCCAGGATTTGCCATATTCGCGTTACATTATTTGTGATGAGATTATGAGAGGCGGTTTGGATCATGATGGGGGAGGCTTTTACCAGAAAGCCTCGTTCACTGAACTGCCTATTTTTCTTTTTCATTGCCGTACAGCTTCTGTTCGCAATCAGGACAGAGGCTATGCGTGAACTCGGCCTGGGAGCGTTCCTCTATATACTTTTCAATCCTGCGCCAATATCCCCTGTCATCCCGTATCCTTTTGCAGTTGGCGCAAATAGGGATAAGACCGCTCAGGGTCTTTATCCTCGAGAAGGCTTCCTGCAGTTCTGTCATGAGCCTCTTCTGTTCGTTTTCCCGCTCTTTTCTTTCGGTTATGTCCTGCATGATTCCCTTCATGATGGGGCCATGGCCGTCTTTGCGCTCAAGTTCGCCGATGCCCTGGACATATTTAATGTTCCCCTTTCCGGTAATAATCCTGAATTCGAGTTTATAGACCACCCCCCGCAGCCCGTCCTCCATAGCAGCCTTGACCATGTCCCTGTCGTCGTCATGGAGCATTTTCATGAAGCTCACATGGTTTACAGTAGCCCCTGGCGGGATCTCGAATATTTCATAGGTCTCGTCAGACCCGCTGAAGCTGTCAGCGCCGACATCCCATATCCAGTTCCCCATGTGAGCTATCCGTTGGGCTTCCGCGAGCATCTTCTCGCTTTCTTTAAGGTCTTTTTCATATTTTTTGCGTTCAGTTATTTCCTGGTTGACCGAGATGGCGCCTATTATCCGGCCGTTCTCGGTTATGGGCATCGCCGAGTTGAGTATCACCCTGCGCTTTTCGTCAAAACCCTCTATCTCGAGTTCCTCGTTCAGGGTAGTCTCTCCGTTCCTGATCGCCCTTATTCCCGCCCACTCGTCCGCGGCTACCTGCTTGCCTGTCTCAGCCCACCATGCCTTGTATTCTCCAAATTCTTCCGGCCTGACGAACCTGGCTCCTCCCCAGATATCTCTTGCCGCATGATTACCGTCTACTACATTTCCCTTGTCGTCGAGTATCCAGACGCCCACCGGCATTATTTCAATGATCTGCTTCAGAAGCTTTTTTTCCTGCTTTACTTCCTCTTCAGCTATTTTTCTGGCGGTTATCTCACGCCAGACCGCCATGCAACCGATGATTTTGCCTGTCCTGTCGATAATCGGTGAGGAGTTTACGAGAACGGTCTTTTTCCTGCCATTCTTCTGGAAAATTATCTCTCTGTTCATGGTTGCCGCGCCCTCGCTCAAAGCAGCCATCGTGGGGCATTTATCTACTTTGCTCCCGTCCGGGTTGAGCATCTCCCACCCTGACAGGCATTGCGCCAGCGTCACGCCTGTGACCTCCTCTTTTTTCATCTCGAAGAAGTCGAGGGCATAGCGGCTGATCATCTCCAAGTCCCCAACAGGCGCCGCCAAAAGCGCCACCGCCTCGGGTATATTTTCCATGAACGCTTCTATGGTGGCGGGGTGCTCCAGTATCGTGAGCCGCCGGTTTATCTCGGCTCCTTCAAGCTCGGCGACGCGGGCTTTAAGGTCTCTTATGACCTCTATAAGCTCATCCCTTGTCATCTCCTCGACGACTGCCATAGGGGCCCCCCTGTTTTTTGCCATTTACTAAAGTATAACCCCTGTGCGTAATGTAGCAGGTTTAAATGCGCGGTAAGTAATTTGGAAATTGAAAAAGCGCAGGTTTTATGTTATTAATTCATATATTTTTCCATTAAGGGGGCAAAAGATGTCAGGTCATTCAAAGTGGGCCAACATCAAGCACAAGAAGGCCAAGACAGACGCTAAAAAAGGCAAGGTATTCACCAAGCTCGTCAAAGAGGTGATGGTAGCTGCCAAGGGCGGGGCCGACCCGTCCGGGAACCCAAGGCTCAGGCTCGCCATAGAGAAGGCCAAGGCAGAAAACCTTCCGGCTGACAATATCGAAAGGGCGATAAAAAAAGGAGCCGGCGAACTCGACAACGTCGTATACGAGGAAGGCACCTACGAAGGCTACGGCCCGGCGGGCGTTGCCGTTCTCGTGAACTTCATGACGGACAACAGGAACAGGACAGCCTCAGAGGTCAGGCATGCCTTTACAAAGTCAGGCGGCAGCCTCGGCCAGAGCGGCTCTGTCTCCTACATGTTCGAGAAAAGGGGCCTCTTTACTTTTGATATGGGAGCGGTCTCAGAGGAAAAACTCATGGAAGCCGCGCTCGAAGCCGGGGCTGAGGACGTTACGCCGAATCAGGATGACAATGTCTTCGAGGTGTATACCGACCCTACCGAATTCCACAAGGTCAAGACCTCGTTCGACAGCTCCGGCCTGAAATACAGCCAGGCCGATATAACGATGGTCCCGAAGAACTCGGTCAAGGTAGAGGGCAAGGCCGCGAAACAGGTCTTAAACCTCCTTGAAGAGCTCGAAGACCTCGACGATGTTCAGACGGTTTACGCCAATTTCGACATCTCCGCCGAAGAAATGGCCGAGATGGCTTGAGGCCTGGCTTGTCTTAAATAGTTTGCTGAAAAATTTGATTTGTTAGGCTGCTCAAAAAGCTCCATATGCAAGGCGTCGAGGAGCAAGGAATGAGGCGTACTTTGTTTGTACGCCGCAAAGACGAGCGACGCTGACAACGACGCAGATGGGCTTTTTCAGCAACCGTCACGGGGGCGAGACTTTGAAAGTACTAGGCATAGACCCCGGCAGCATCAATACCGGCTACGGGATAGTCGGGAGAGGCCCGAACGGCTCGCTTATCCATATATGCGACGGAGCCATCTCGCCCGGGGCAAGCCTTCCCATTGCCGAGCGCCTCTTGAAGGTATCTGAAGGGCTCCGTGAGGTAATCGACGAGCACAAGCCCGATGCCGTCTCCATCGAATCTGTCTTTTTCGCCAAAAATGTTAAAAGCGCCATAATACTCGGTCAGGCCAGGGGAGCGGCCCTGCTTTCGGCGGCCCAGTTCGGGCTGCCTGTTTTCGAGTATGCGCCAACGGCTATCAAGCTGGCAATAACAGGCTACGGCCTCTCCGACAAGGCCCAGGTACAGAAGATGGTAAAACTCCTCCTCAAATCCGCTGAAGGTTTTAAAAAGGCCGACGCCTCAGACGCGCTGGCCATTGCCATCTGCCATATCCACCACTGCCATGAGAGCGTCACAGCGGCCAAAGTAAGGCTCGCCGCAGCCTCCAGGCCGAGATGATAGCGTTCATCAGCGGCAAGCTCATATACAAGACCACAGAGTCGGTTGTCATCGACGTTGGAGGGGTTGGCTACGAGGTATTCATACCTCTTTCCACCTTCTACACGCTCCCTGAACTGGGCGAGCCAGCAAGCCTCAAGGTCTATACCCATGTCAGGGAAGACGCCATACAGCTTTACGGCTTTCTTACCCAGGACGAAAGGGATGTCTTCCAGCTCCTCTTAAGCGTATCAGGTGTCGGGCCGAAACTGGCGAGGAACATCCTCTCCGGCATCGCGGTTGGCGACCTGGTTGCCGCAATAGGCTCCGCCGATAATAAAAAGCTCAGCTCCATTCCCGGCATAGGCGGGAAATCCGCCGAGAGGCTCATCCTTGAGCTGAGGGACAAGATAAAGGCGTTTGCCTTAAAGGGAGTGCCCGAGCACAAGGCAGCCGCAGGCGACAGCGACCCGCTTTCCAATGATGTCGCTTCGGCGCTCGAGAACCTCGGGTATAAGTCGGCGCAGGCCGAAGATGCCGTGAAAAAAGCAAAGACCGCCTTGTCTGAGGGCGCTTCCTTTGAAGCTTTCCTCAAAGAGGCATTGAAGCACTTATCAAAGAGATGACAATGGACGACGACCGCGACATAAGCCCGGCAAAGCTCGTTGAAGACGAGCTGGAGGCAACCCTCCGGCCCCGGCTCCTTGACGATTTCGTAGGACAGGATAAGCTCAAGGAGAACCTCAAGGTCTTTATACAGGCCGCGAAGGCAAGGGGCGAGGCTCTTGACCATGTGCTTTTCTACGGCCCTCCGGGTCTTGGCAAGACCACGATGGCGAACATAATCGCCAATGAGCTTGGAAGCCATGTGAAGGCGACATCCGGGCCTGTAATAGAAAAGGCGGGGGACCTCGCCGCGATGCTGACAAACCTCGAAGAAAAGGATGTTTTTTTCATCGACGAGATACACAGGCTCTCCCCGGTCGTGGAAGAGATAATGTACCCGGCGATGGAAGACTACAATATAGACATCCTCATCGGCCAGGGGCCTTCTGCAAGGTCTGTTAAAATCGAGCTGCCGAAGTTTACGCTCATCGGCGCGACGACCAGGGCCGGGCTACTGACTTCCCCGCTTCGGGACAGGTTCGGGGTAATACTGAGGTTCGACTTTTACAAGCCATCGGAATTAAAGACCATCATAACGAGGTCCGCATCCATCCTCGGGGTGGAGATAACCTCAGACGGCGCTGGCGAGATATCAGGCAGGTCAAGGGGCACGCCGAGAGTCGCCAACAGGCTTTTGAGGAGGGTCAGGGACTTTGCCCAGGTAAGGGCAGGCGGAGTCATCAACAAAGAGGTCGCATCCAACGCGCTCGATATGCTCGAGATAGACTCCAAGGGCTTTGACAAGATGGACAGGAGGATACTCCTTACGATGATAGACAAGTACGGCGGCGGCCCGGTTGGCATAGACTCCCTTGCGGCCGCTCTCCACGAGGAGCGGGATGCCATAGAAGACCTCTACGAGCCGTTTCTCATACAGGAAGGCTACATGATGCGCACGCCAAGGGGAAGGGTAGCGACCGAGCTTGCCTACAAGCATCTGGGACGAACGCCCGGAAAGGGCACCAACGGAGACGGCCAGGAGAGGCTTTTATGAGGTATTCCAATAAGTTATATGATTTAATTTAGACACCATGTTAAATTTATCGCAAGCAGCCGCGCCCACGGGAGCAAGGCCGAAAATACTCGTACACATCTGCTGCGGCCCATGCTCCATAATGCCCCTGAAAAAAAATCTCGGCGACACGGCCGAGGTCTGGGGCTTCTTCCACAACCCTAACATCCATCCGCTCGAAGAGTTCAAAAAAAGACTCGCTGCCGTAAAGGCCCTTGCCGGATACCTTGAGCTTAATGTCATCTATGATGAGGCGTATTCGCCAATGTCGTTCGTGAAAGGCGTCAGAGGCCATACCGGAGTCGCCGATGGCGTGCCGCCCTTTGGCAAGAGGTGCGAGTACTGCTACTCTGAGAGGCTGGAAGCCACGGCAAGGGAGGCCAGCGAGCGCGGTTTCGACGGCTTTACCTCTTCGCTCCTTTACAGCCGTTACCAGGACCACGAGAGCATAAAGCGCTCCGGGATTGAATTCGCCCGGAAATACGGCATAATCTTTTTTTATGAGGATTTCAGGCCCTTGTGGCAGGAGGGCATTGATGAATCGAAAAAGCTCGGACTCTACAGGCAGAAGTACTGCGGCTGCGCGTACAGCAAGATAGAGAGATATTCCAAGAAAAAGAGTGGTAAAACAGTCGGTTAGGGCGCTTTTCTAATATTGTCTCCCTGCCGCGCCGCCGCCCAAGTAGAGGCATGGAAAGAACAGTCGAAATATCGAAGAATGAGCCTGTCGCGAATCAGGCCGTCGAGATTGTTGAGAGAAAGGGAGTAGGGCACCCCGACTCTATCTGCGATGCCGTGATGGACAGGATCTCCGTTGCCTTGAGCCGGGAGTACATGAAGCGGTTCGGCGCGGTACTCCATCATAATATAGACAAGGGCCTTCTTGTCGCCGGGCAGGTCGAAAAGGGGTTTGGCTCTGGCCGCGTAATAAAGCCCATGGAGCTTATAGTCGGCGACAGGGCCACCTTTGAACTTGGCAAGACAAAGGTGCCGGTCGTAGAGATTACCAGGCAGACTGTAAAGGCCTGGTTCAAAGAGAACCTTCCGCATGTAGACCCGGAAAAGCATGTGAAGACGAGGGTAGTACTCAGGCCCGGGTCGGTTGAGCTTTCCGATATCTTCGATAGGCGCGGACGCCTGAAAGGCGCTAACGACACCTCAGCCGCCTGCGGGTACGCGCCTTCCACGGCGACGGAAGACGCTGTCCTTTCAATAGAAAAGTTTATAAACTCGCCCGCGTTCAAGCTCCGGTACCCGGAAACCGGCGAGGATGTGAAGGTCATGGGCGTAAGAAGGGGCTCTGAGCTTGACCTTACGGTAGCTTGCCCCCTCATGGCAGGATTGATAGAGAGCGAGGCCGCCTACTTCCGAAAGAAAAAAGAGGTGCGCGAAGCGCTGGTGAAGTCCCTTTCAGGCTTCCCGTTCTCGAAGATAACCCTGAACCTCAACTGCCTTGACGCGAAGGGCCGTGGGGTCAAGGGCGTTTACCTGAGCCTTCTTGGCACATCCGCCGAGGACGCTGACTCAGGCCAGGTAGGCAGGGGAAACCGGGTAAACGGAGTCATCTCGCTCATGAGGCCTATGGGTACGGAAGCGGCCGCCGGAAAGAACCCCATAACCCATGTCGGCAAGATATATTCGGTTTTGGCACACAGGATGGCCGCGGAGATATACCAGAGGGTAGACGGATTGAAAGAAGTATCGGTCTGGCTGGTGAGCGAGATAGGCGCTCCAATAGACGAACCCAGGCAGGTATTCGTGCAGGTCATCGCCGGAGGCAGGGGCGTGAGGGGCAGGAAGGCAGGGCAAGCCGATATGGAAAAAAACATTTCTGTAATCGTCGACGAGTTCCTCTCAAGTATCGGCCCTTTTACGGAAGAGCTCGCGAGGGGCGAACACCCGGTCTGCTGAGGGCCGGAAAAGGAGGCCATGTGAAGGACAATGCCCGCAGGGACAGACTGAAGAAGGTCCTGGTCGACAGAAAGCGGAAGATGTGGAATGAACTGCGCGACGACTTTTTCCGCAAGCTCGGGAGCGAGTATAACACACAGTTCGAAATACCGAACGACCTCGAAGACCTCTCTGTCATAGATGTTGTCGAGGACCTGGGCCTTACCGTCTCGGATATCAGAAAAGAGGAGCTTGTAAGGATAGATGAATCGCTCCGCAAACTCGACCAGGGCACTTACGGCCTTTGTGAAGCGTGCGGCGCCGAGATAGACGAGGAAAGGCTCAAGATAGAGGCTTCAACCATGCATTGCCTGAGTTGCCAGTCAGAGCTCGAAAAAATGGAGGGGAAGAAAAAGCCCACGCTTTGAACCGGCTTCGCTTGCCGCCCAGCAACATGATATAATGTAAAAAAACCGGAGGCTGTGGAATATGACCGAGCGCCAGATATCCGCCGGAGGCGTCGTCTATAGAAGAAAAGGGACTGATATCGAGGTGGCCCTTATCTCGGTCAAGGGCGGCAAGGTGTGGGGCCTTCCCAAGGGCACGGCCGAAAAGGGAGAGAACATCGCGGCTACGGCCCACAGGGAAGTGCGGGAAGAGACCGGGCTGGACGGCAGGATAATCGATAAAATAGGCCATATCGAGTACTTTTACTCGTTGAAAGACGACGGGCTGCCGCCAAGGCGGATATTCAAAATCGTCTACTTTTTCCTGATGGAGTTCATCTCCGGGGATGTCGCTGACCATGACAACGAGGTAGACGAGTGCAGGTGGGTGCCGTTGGACGAGGCAATCGACCTCATGAGGTTCAAGGATGAAAAGGAGATACTCGGGAAGGCAAAGCGCATGATACTGGAAATGGCCCCTGACCAGAGAGTCTGACCTGGAAATTGTTCTTTTTTCTGATCTCTTCGTACTGCCTCGACCTCAGCAGAAATAATCAATTCTGGAGGCACCCAATTGTTCTTCCAGCCAGCCCCAAAGCCCGCTACAGCCAGCCTTTTTTTCATTCTTGTCATTTAAATGTTTTTGGGTTATCTTAAAAAAATATTGTTTTTATATTCGCTCGCTTGACTCCGCTGGCTTTTCTGGCGGAGAACGCTCTCGCTATTGTTTTCATTCGATAGTCCCGGACATATTTGATGCGCTCACCCAGTGCGTAAGGCTCATAAAAAAAAAGAGAATTGCTTTATCTGCGGAGCTCGTTTCTCCCTTAAAGGCACCGGGGGAATAAAGTTCGAGAGCAGGGAATTCAAGGTCCTTTTCTGCGAAGGTTGCGGCCTGGGAAAGACCACGCCTTTCCTCACTGAATCAGCCCTGAGGTCCTTGTATTCGAGCACATACCGCGAAGAGGACGCCACCAGGTTCCCCACGCCCCTTGAAAGGCTCATAAAGGTGGTGAGGGAGGGAAGGCGCAGGCGCGTAGAGCGTTTTTCGGCAAAAGGGCGCATACTGGATGTCGGCTGCGGCAGGGGGGACTTCCTCCTGATGATGCGCGCCAGGGGCTGGGATTGCTCCGGCCTCGAGCTCGACAACAGGGTCGCTCAGAAGTCTAAAAACGGCGTTGACCTGAAATCCGGGAGCTTGTCTGATGTTCGTTTCCCTGACGCCTATTTCGAAGCCGTCACCTTCTGGCATGTATTCGAGCATGTGAAAGACCCTGAGTGGACCTTGAACGAGTGCGCGAGGGTCCTGAAGCCGGGCGGGCTTCTGGTGTTGGCGGTGCCTAATATGAGCAGCCTGCAATCGCGCATGGCGGGCAACGGGTGGTTTCACCTTGACCCGCCTTTTCACCTGTATCATTACTCGGCTGAAAACATTAAGAAGCTCCTTGAGAAGAACGGGTTCGAGGTCTTGAGCGTCCGCCACTTCTCCTTCGAATACAATCCATACGGGTTTATCCAGAGCATCTATAATAAAATGGGTTTGAAGACGAACCTCCTTTACGATTTTCTGAGGTCAAGGGCCCCGAAGAACATAGCCACAAAGGCTGCCATGGCCTTCACAATCGCCTCATTGCCATTTGTCGCGGCCCTTTCAGTGGGCCTTTCGTTGACTGAGGCGGCTTTGAGGGCAGGCGGCACCATAGAAGTATACGCGAGGAAAAAGACGGAGCACTCATGACGACATTGAAAGATATTGAGATAATAAAAACCACGAAGAGCAGGCTTGACCCGGCTCTTCTTGAAAACCCGGGGTTCGGCACCCTTTTTTCAGACCATATGTTCTCAATGGACTACGCGGACGGAAAATGGGGCACACCAAGGATAGTCCCTTTCGGCAAGCTCGAAGTCTCACCGGCCCTTACCGTGCTCCACTACGGGCAGGCAATCTTCGAAGGGCTCAAGGCGTTTCGCTCTAAAAGCGGGCGCATAAACATCTTCAGGCCGGACAAGTATCATGAGCGGATGCTGAGGTCGTGCGCAAGGCTTTGCATACCCGCTGTTGATTATGGCGTTTTCCTCTCCGGACTCGCAGCCCTCGTTAAAACCGACGCCGCCTGGGTGCCGTCCAAAAGGGGCCAGTCCCTGTACATAAGGCCGTTCATATTCGCTTCTGACGAGTACCTCGGGGTTAAGGTCTCTGGTACCTACAAATTCCTTATAATCACTTCCCCTGTCGGGGCCTATTATAAAGAGGGCATAAACCCGGTGAGGCTCACGACCCCGGGCGAGTATGTTCGCGCGGTTCGCGGCGGGCTTGGTTCGGCAAAGACCCCGGCCAACTACGCCGCGAGCCTGCTTCCGGCGGAGGAGGCGAAGAAAAAGGGCTTCACGCAGGTCCTCTGGCTCGATGCCATCGAAAAGAAGTATGTCGAAGAGGTCGGCACCATGAACATGTTCTTCCTCATTGGCGACGAGCTCGCAACCCCTTCCCTTGAGGGCTCTGTCCTCCCGGGAGTCACGCGCGATTCAGTTATACACATCGCAAAAGACTGGGGCATGAAGGTCACTGAAAGAAAGATATCGATAGACGAGGTCTTTGCCACTTCCATGAACGGCCAGCTTAAAGAAGCTTTCGGAACCGGAACCGCTGCAGTCATCTCGCCTGTGGGCGAGATATGCCACAACGACGATTGCCTCAAGATAAACAACGGCCAGACAGGGCCGTTCTCCAAAAAGCTTTACGATTACATAACCGCCATGCAGTATGGCGACGAGCCTGACAAGTATGGCTGGGTGCATACCATTGCCGGATAGCTTAAAGGGAGTTTCTGAAAATTGCTCTAATATCTAATTTTTAGAGGCACCCAAAAATGGCGCCTTAAAAAGGACAAGATGAAGATAACGGAAGATGTTGTAAAGGAGCACGGCCTCAACCCTGATGAGTACCAGAGGATAGTAAGCTCGCTCGGAAGGGAGCCGAACCTCTTGGAACTCGGCATATTCTCGGTCATGTGGAGCGAGCACTGCTCGTACAAGTCTTCGAGAAAGCACCTCAAGGGCTTTCCCACGAAAGGGGAGTTCGTGCTCCAGGGCCCCGGAGAGAACGCCGGGATAGTCGACATAGGCGACGGACTTGCCGTGGCTTTCAAGATGGAAAGCCACAACCACCCGTCATTCATCGAACCCTACCAGGGCGCGGCAACCGGGGTCGGCGGCATACTCCGTGACATATTCACCATGGGCGCGAGGCCAGTAGCCTCCCTCAACTCTCTGCGTTTCGGCGCGCCTGAGCACCCGAAGACGAAATTTCTCCTCGAAGGTGTTGTCTCCGGCATAGCCGGGTATGGCAACTGCATTGGCGTGCCGACCGTCGGCGGCGAAGTCTACTTCAACTCTTCATACAACGGCAACAACCTCGTGAAT
>Ga0209641_10000509_pt1 | contig 35841 bp, 32 predicted proteins | sample RifCSP16_1_FD_184022 | JGI IMG/M metagenome (GOLD analysis project Ga0209641, IMG submission 184022) | Soil microbial communities from Rifle, Colorado - Rifle CSP2_sed 16_1 (SPAdes) (version 2) | ecosystem: Environmental > Terrestrial > Deep subsurface > Rock core/Sediment | place: Rifle... | reverse complement strand
TCTGCATCCAGGGCGCTGACGATATCCACCCAATCCAGTGCATGCAAATGATAGAAATGGATTACATGATCCTGTACATACTGTATTCCTTCAATAATATTTCGAAGGATCCTTGCATTGTTCGGGGCTTCGATTCCCAGGGCATTTTCTACAGCTCGCACGGAGCTGAGTGCATGTACAGTCGTTCAAACACCGCATATTCTTTGCGTTATCGCCCAGGCTTCGCGAGGATCACGTCCTTTCAAGATTAACTCAATCCCCCGCCACATCGTACTGGATGCCCAGGCATCCGTTACGTTTCCATCTTCAACCTGGACTTCTATTCTCAGGTGACCTTCAATTCGGGTAATGGGATCTATTGCTATTCGAGCCATAGTTTAATCCTCCATCAATTAATTATTTGAAACACGTTTTTCAGGAAGTAATTTGAAATAGAACACGATTCGCTCAAATGCCAGGTAACCACCAGCGATAAAACCTATAGTGATCATTGTTTCCATCCACGAAGGCAGGTAAGTTACTGAGGCAGGCTCTGCTAATCCAATCCATGTAATAACCAGGCGATTGATGAAAGTACCCATCAAAGCAAATACTCCTGCCCAAAAAGGTCCTTCAGAATGACCAACAAACTTGGTGAAAAGTATCGCCAATGGGATCAAAATACCGATTGTAAACTCGAGCCAGGCGATCCACCCAAATGCATCGGGTTTCAGAAGCATTGGGATCTCACCCGCTCCCATCCAATCCCCAACCTTCAAGCAGGCATAAAGGAGCAGGTTGATTCCCATAGCCTGTCCGATCCGTTTGATGAATTTCCTGTCCATGGGTCGATTCTTAGCCCGGAGAATAATTGTCGTGGCAATGGCTGTAGCTCCTAGACCCGTGTATCCCGCTTGGAGAAAGAATAATAAGGGTAACGCTGGTGTGTACCAAAGGGGATGTAATTTGTGGCTCATCAAAAGGAATAAGGAGCCCAACGATGATTGGTGAAGAGTTGAGAGAAGGATGCCAGTTCCAGCGATAACAAATATCCCGCTTTCAATCCATTTGATGTTCTTTTCGTACTTGGTATTCTCCAGAAGGATCGGTAGGATTTCCAGGGTTAAGATACCCATATAAAGGGTTACACATAAGCTTATTTCTTCCAGGAAAGAATGCAGGTTAATGAAACCTGGGACAAAAATGTTGTAGAACTGATTCCATCGTCCAATATCCAGGATCAGGAGTATTCCAACGATCAGGTATCCAAGAAATCCTGCAACTATGGCCGGCCTTAATACAGCTCGATAGTCATCGTAACCGAAAAAGAAACTTATCAACGAGATCGTAAATGCCGCGCCGGCTATCGGGATGATAAAGAGATCGATTGTTATCCATATCCCCCATGGGTAATGATCGTTCATGTTGGTCGTCGGACCAAGTCCTACGAATAAACGATAAATGGATAGACCAACAGCAAGCAAAGTTAATGCAAGCAATGGCCAAAAATACTTGGGTAAACTGGTTTTCTTGGAGGATGCTAAACTGGCCATGATTCCTCCCATCCACCTCTCTTGGAAACCCAACGAATTAAACCTAAAACGAATGGTCCTCCCAGAACAATACCCGGCAGTACGATGTTTGCTGTACCTTCACTAAGCATGGGTATGGGTTCGACACCGACATCTTCAAATCCTAATTTTTCAAATTCAACCCCGGATAAGTAGAGAACGGATGTGCCTCCCGCATCATTTTTGCCGTATATTTTGTTCACATAACGGCCTCCATCTTGGTCAAGACGTGTCTCTGCTTCAGCAAGTAGATCATCCCTGGTTCCCCAGATTAATGCACCAGTTGGGCATCTTTCTGCACATGCAGGACCTTTACCGTCCACGATACGATCATTACAGAAAGTACATTTTGCTACGACCGGGATAACTTCATCCCATTCAAACCTGGGAATATGGAACGGACATGTATACATGCAATATCTGCATCCAATGCATTTGTTGGGATCGTAAGTAACCGGACCTTCATTTGATTTTTGCAATGCCCCTACAGGGCAACCACTTACACAAGCTGGGTCAAGGCAATGCATGCATTGACGCTTCACGAAACTGCTTTCATCACCAGATTGGTATAGTTGGATCATTGTCCATGTGTCGGCAGACAATTCAACAGGAGCGTCGTAAACATTTCTTTGATCGGTTTCAGATTGGGTATTATTCCACTGTCGGCATGCATTTGTACAGGCATTACAACCCACACACATGGTTGCATCGTAGAGCATTGCTACTTGTTCACCATGGGTCTTCCTGTTGGTTGCCTTCACTGAAAAATTTGGTAAAACAGAAGCGCTTGCAGTCAATCCAGCAACCTTTAAAAAATCCCTGCGACTGATGGTCATGATCGGCCTCCTATGATTCTTTTGCAGGTGGTTTCGTTGATTCTTCAGGTTGGTCTGGTTTGAATAATGAGCGGGCAGCCATTACTCCTGCTGCTCCAACAACAGCTCCTGCTGCTGCACCAATTAAACCTGCGCTAGCTGGATCAATCTTCTGAATTGGTGGTGTAACGGGAGCATAAGTAGTCGGTGGCGTAAATCTTTGGAGATCGGTCGGAGTATACATGCCAAAATCCCAAAAATCTGGTTCAGAACAACCTATGCAGCCATGCCCAGCTGCTACTGGCCAACTGGTTCCTTCGTTGTAACGAACCGCAGGACAATTGTGGAATGTGATCGGTCCTTTGCAGCCCATTTGGTAAAGACACCAGCCCTTCTTATGTCCATCATCTCCCCAGGCTTTAACGAATTCACCTGCATCGAAATGCCCACGTCTTTCACAATTATCATGAATTCGAGCTCCATAAGCAAACAATGGTCTGTGAAGGGCATCCATTGCTGGTAATTCATTAAATGTGAGAAAATGAACGATCGTTGCTGTCAGGTTGACAGGATTGTACGGACAACCTGACAGATTGAGAACAGGTTTTTTATCCTTGACATAATCCAATACAGAAATAGCTCCAGTTGGATTTGGTTTTGCTTTCGGAATACCACCAAATGTGGCGCAATTTCCGACAGCAACAACTGCCACAGCATTGGATAAGGCTTCATCCATTAATTGCAGTGAAGTTTTTCCACTGATACAGCAATAAATACCATCTTGCTCAGTAGGTATCGATCCTTCAACAACCAGCAAGTATCCTCCCGCAGCGATAGTCGCTTTTTTTGCATCTTCTGCCAGGTTCCCTGATGCTGCCATGATTGTTTCATGGTAATCAACTGAAAGAATATCGAGAACGATTTCAGAAACAGTGGGGTTAGAGGCTCGTAAAAGCGCTTCGGTGCATCCGGCGCAATCCTGAAACTCCAACCAGATAACCGGTACACGAGTTGGCGCTGCGAGAGTCTGTTCAAAGATTTTTGAATAAGACTTTGGCAGCGCCAGAATACCAGTCATCATTGTGCAAAGTTTGAGAAAATCGCGTCTTGTTACACCCCTCCCTTCTATTGATTCTTGTATACTTGTCATACCTTCCTCCTTGGCGCGAATAAGATACTTTCCTGACATATACGAAATCAATTATGAACGTTTTAGAAATATATCTGAATATATGTATATAAGGATAGCATTAATCAAAAATTAATATATAGCTGAATTGCTCAATATGACAGATGTCATAGAAATAAGTAACAAATATCATATGATGAATTCTGTTTGATAAACTAACAATTGTTACCAATAGGAACAAATGGGGTTATAGTTATATCTAATCCCACATTAAATTTATTGGAGAAAATTAATGGATGCAATTATCAACGATAAAAAAGAGATTCGTGGTTGGGCAATGTATGATTGGGCAAACTCTGCCTTCAGTACTACCGTTGGAACTGTATTCTTGGGTCCATACCTGGCATCACTGGTGGCGGCAGCTGCACTCAAATTCCCAGATGGGATGGCAAGGTTTCTGGGAATCCCCATCGCACCAGATTCTTTCATGCCATACGTAGTTTCCATCTCTGTATTTCTGCAAGTAATATTTTTGCCGATCCTTGGAGCTATAGCAGATTATTCGCATTTAAGAAAACAAATGATGAGATTCTTTGCAACCATTGGCGCCTTGGCAACTATCGGTTTATTTGTCGTGACCGAACCATTGTGGTGGTTGGGAGGATTGTTGTTCATGCTTGCTAACCTGGCATTTGGTGCTGCAATGGTTTTCTATAATTCTTACCTTCCTGACATTGCATCTGAAGATCAGCGGGATCGGGTCTCATCATTTGGTTGGGCAATGGGATACCTTGGCGGAGGTTTGTTATTACTTTTGAACTTGGTATTCTTCTTAACTTACGAGCAATTTGGGATTCCAACCGGTCTGGCGGTCAGGATCAATCTTGCCTCGGCGGGTGTTTGGTGGATGGGATTTTCTTTTATCACCTGGGCACGCTTGAGAGCACGAAAGGCGTCCAAACCACTACCCCAGAACGAAACCTATATGAGCGTGGGATTCAAGCAGTTGGGGAAAACATTAAAGGAAATCAAAAGTTTTCCGGAAACTTTAAAATATCTGGTTGCATATTTTTTATACAACGATGGAATACAAACTGTGGTAGCTGTTTCAGCCACATTTGCTGCTGCACCTGTTATCAGGGGAGGGATTGAGGTTGATCAAAGTACGCTGACTATGGTAATTCTCATGATCCAATTTGTTGCATTCGGTGGTGCTTTGTTTTGGGGGAAATTGGCAAAGTGGGTTGGAGCAAAAAATTCCATCATTATCAGCTTGGTGGTTTGGGCTGGGGTAACTGTCTTTGCATTTTTCGGACTAAAAGGGGAAACAAGGATTCTGCAATTTTGGGTGATGGGTTTTTTCATTGCCCTTGTTATGGGAGGATCGCAGGCGATCAGCAGGAGTTTATTTGCGCAGATGGTCCCAAGTGGGAAAGAAGCTGAATACTTTTCATTCTATGAGATCAGTGAGCGGGGCACATCCTGGATAGGACCGATGCTTTTTGGCCTGGTTAACCAATTATTCGGAAATCTTCGTCCAGCTATTCTCTCCCTAATATTCTTCTTTGTCATGGGATTAATCCTATTGCCTTTTGTAAATGTGGATAAGGCAATAAATGATGTAAAGGAAGCAGCTGGTTAACTCCTATTAATAATTAAAGGAGGCAGTTTGCATATACTGCCTCCTTCGAAATGTCATGAGTTAGTTTTTTCCCGAAAAGGAACCCTTAGATTCCACCTCTTTCTTTCAGTGTATTGGTGAGTTGTTCTGCGATCTGCTTTGTTCTCTCCTCAATATCTTCCAATTTGATTGCAAGCGCGATCCCCGTTTCATTTTTTTCAAGAAAGCTTAAATTAATTCTAATATTATAAGCAGCGCATTTAATTGCAGTGATCGCCAATGCTCCTGCTGATCCTGCATCGCTGATGGCATTAATATTACCCATTGATGCAATCTTTTCTGCAAGTGCAAGAGTTTTCAAGCTGGCAGTCGCAACTTCAAATGGAATCTTTGCTGCATATAGAGTTGCATCATCGATTGCTTTAGAGCGAATTTCCTCCAATTGGTTGTTGTCCCTTGGAAGTTTGAAGGCATTCATCACATATTCGAAAGCTTCAGCATCTTCACGCACCAGCTCAATCAATTCTTTACGAAGTGATTCGCTTTGCAGTAGGATTTCCTGCATTTGCGCTTCGATCTGTACATATTTTTTCTTTCCAATTGTCAAACGGGTGACCATTGATACCAGGCTTGCAGCCATTGCGCCGCTATATGCTGCTGCTGATCCTCCACCAGGAGTGGGTTTTTCTGATGCAAGCGCATCAAGGAACAAAAAATCGCTTGTCTTTCGGTCTAAAGTGAGATCTTCCAATTGATTTTCGAGGATCTGGTTATTATCAAAACCCATTAATTTTAATTGTTCGATGGAAGATTCGATCAACGCTTCTCTTGGAATTAGACCAACAAGTTCAGAGTGGTGAATCCCTACGCCTAATTCTTCTGCCAGAGAATTTATTGAAGTCATTACCTTGAAAATGGATGTTTCATGAAAATTAGTTAAATTCATGGAAACTTGTGCCAATCCTCCAACCATCATTCCTAGAGCCTTGACAAATCGTAATCCACCTGATGATTCGCGAATTTTCCCGGCAATGGATTTTGCCATGACCATGTTGTTTGTATTGAGATATACATTAAAGGCGATCAAGGGATATCTGGTGCCGATTACTGTTGCACCAGCAGAACTGAGAATCGAAGGTCCAAAATCTGGTATTCGATCAGGATTTGAAATTATTTCATTTTTCAGAATCTCATATTCTCCTTTTCGAATTTTTTCAAGATTCTTCCTATCAGGAATTACTGCGGATTCTTCATAAAGGTAAACTGGAATCTGAAGTTCTCTACCAACCCTTTCCGCCAGGTTTCTTGAGAGTTCAACACATTCATTAATGCTTATTCCTGAGATTGGCACGAAAGGGACTACATCAGTTGCACCTATACGAGGATGGCTGCCTTTATGCTGATTAAGGTCGATTAATTTTCCAGCCATCCTTATTGCCTGGAACGCAGCCTCTTGAACATCTTTCGGTTCTCCAATAAAGGTGATCACCGTTCGATTGTGATCTCTATCTGAGTGTTTATCCAGTATCCGAATATTATTGATGGAAAGAATTGCTTGTGTGATCTTTTGGATAATTTCGGGATTGCGACCTTCCGAAAAATTCGGGATGCATTCGACCAGTTTCTTAGCCATTTTTATTCCTGTCATTATGAACCATTAACCACCCCATGGCATACCGGAATACTCTTCAAATGCCTTGTCATGTATTTCCTTGAACAGAGATTCATGTTTTCGTTCCCAAAAAGCAAGAGTTTCGAGCACTAACTTGGCACCACCGGTGGTTTCTTTGGCTGTTTTCTCGTAGAATTCAGCGAAATCCTTCTCGATCAGGTATGCCATCCGCAATACTGGCAGATCGGGCACCATTGCTTCGCTAGTGGTCTGTTGGATGAATTCACTTGTCGCTCGCTTCATGAAGAAACTTGGATCTTCAAGATCTGGTTTTAAATTCCCTGTCGTTGATTTCTCGTGATCCAACAAATCCAATCTTTGTTGAATAAAATTGATATGCTTCTGCTCTTCACCAGCAAGTAGTTGGAAAACCTCGACTGCGGACGCATGAGATAATCGACTGGCATTATCCTCGAAAAACTTCTTTCCTTCAATCTCTCTTTGAAGAGCATATTCGTATATCTTTCGTATATCCATCGTCACCTCGTTAAACGATCTCAACCTTAACGGCTGTTATCTTGTATTCAGGTATTTTTGCCACCGGGTCAAGAACAGCTTGTGTTAATTCATTGGCTGAAGCGTTCGGAAAATGGAAGTTTGCATACACCATGCCCGGTGGAACTCGATCAGTCACAAGGGCATCGGCTTCAATGCTTCCGCGCCTTGAAGTAACTCGAACAGTCTGTTTGCCATTTAATCCCAGGTGGATGGCATCATCTGGATTGACTTCGATTAGTGCTTCTCCATAGATCTTCATAATACCTTCTGACCGCCGAGTCATTTGCCCACCATGCCAGTGATACAGGACCCTTCCTGTACTCATTACGATGGGGTATTCATCATCTGGCAATTCAGCTGGGGGAATGTGATCTATTGGGAAGAATTTTCCAATTCCCCTGGCAAATTTTCCAACATGAAGGATTGGTGTACCTAAATGCTCTTCATTGGTACATGGCCATTGAAGCTGTTCGCCGTTCCGCAATCGTTCGTAAGTGATGCCTGCATAAGATGGTGTTAACGCGTTGATCTCTGTCATGATCTCTTCTGGATTGGAATAATTCCATTGCGCATGAGGTGCGTCCTTCGATATTTGTTTCCTCTCCAACAACCTGTTCGCCAGCCCGCTAATGATTTCCCAGTCAGGTTTGGCTTCTCCCAGGGGTTCAATAACTTTATTTAATTTTTGGACTCTTCGCTCAGTATTGGTGAAAGTACCCTCTTTTTCAGCAAAGGAGACACCAGGTAATAAAACATCAGCATAATTCGATGTTTCGGATGGGAACAATTCCTGCAGAACCAGGAAATCAATGTTCTCAAGGCATTTTCTAACATGGGATGCATCTGGATCAGACATAACAGGATCTTCACCAAGGATATAAAGCGCATGGATTTTATCTTCAAGGATGCCTGGGATCATTTCGGTCGAAGTTAAACCTACCTTGGTATCCATTGGTGTCCCCCAGGCTGACTCAAATTTCTTGCTGGCCTGTTCACTTGTAACAGCCTGGTAAGCCGGGTAAACGTTTGGTAATCCTCCCATATCACAAGCGCCTTGTACATTGTTTTGCCCCCGCAAAGGATTGACTCCTCCACCCGGAATACCCATGTTCCCTGTTAGCATTTGCAAATTAGCCAGGGACATGACATTGCGCACTCCAACAATATGTTGAGTGATTCCCATTGCCCAGATAACTGCCATGGGTTTGGTTTTTCCCAGGATATCTGCAGCCTGCAGTATTTTTTCAACCGGGATACCGGTGATTGCAGATGTTTTTTCTGGCGAATATTCTTGCACAACTTCTTTGAAAGATTCAAAATCTTCTGTCATGGATTCGATGAATTTCTCATCATGCCACCCATTGATTAGGATGATATTCATCAAACCATTTAACAATGCGATATCTGTTCCTGGTTTTTGCTGTAAGTGCAGAGTCGAGAATTCAACTAGTTCGATTTTTCTTGGATCAGCTACAACCAATTTGACACCACGGTTGTTTACAGCTCTTCTGATCATGGTACCAAACACCGGATGTTGCTCGGTGGTGTTCGAACCAATTACAAAAATTGCCTGTGAATTCTTAAAAATATCCTCCATCGAATTTGACATGGCGCCTGAACCAAAGGCGGCAGCCAGACCGGCCACCGTACTGGAGTGTCAAAGACGGGCGCAGTGATCAATATTATTCGTTCCGACCACCTGGCGGGAAAACTTGTTCATCAGGTAATTTTCTTCATTGGTACATTTGGCAGATGCAAGAATCCCAACACTGTCAGGTCCAGTTTCTGAAATTATTTTCCCCAGTTTGTCGGCAGTGATATCCAATGCAGTTTTCCAGTCGGTCTCGACCCATGCAGAACCGGGAGAGGTTTTGTCACCAAGATTGGGTTTTGCCGACCCATCTAATAAATATTTCCTTACTTTCGGTTTACTCAATCTATCCGGATGGTAAATAAAGTCCCAAGCATAACGACCTTTAACACATAACGCCATTCCATTGACTGGTGCATTCGGGTCAGATGATACACCAATGATTCTTCCGTCTTTCACATCGAAGAAATATTGGCATCCGACGCCGCAATAGGTGCAAATGGTTGGTATTTGAGTTATCTTGGATTTCCTGCCTTTTCCGTAGGAGATCTTGTTGGTTAATGCCCCTGTGGGGCAATACGCTACACATTGACCACACGATTCACACCTGGCGTTGATTAGGTCGGTATCCGCACCCGCTACGATTCGCTCTTCCATACCTCTTTCAGCAACACCCCAAACATTTCTGACCTGGATCTCAGCGCAGGCTTGCACACATCTCCTGCACAGGATGCACCGATTCATATCAACCCGGATGAATGGGTTGGGATCACTATCAACCTTGTATCTGGTTCCTTTGGATCCCCAACTGGGAACCTCTACTTTCAGGTCATAAGCCACATCCTGGAGCTCACAATTACCATCAGATTCACATGTGATGCAGTCTTGCGGATGGTTAGCCAGCATAAACTGCAGAGAAAGCCTTCTGGATCTTTCAACTTCAGGAGTGTTGGTTTCAATTACCATTCCATCGAAAACCTGTGTAACGCAGGCAGCCTGGAGGAATCTTGAGTTCTTAACTTCAACCACGCACATCCTGCAATTTCCGGTGGGTGAAAGGTCCTTATGATAGCAAAGGGTCGGTATCGATATTTGATTGTGTTTGGCAACTTGAAGGATTGTCTGGCCTTCAATGGCCTGGATGGATTTTCCGTTGAGTGTAAGTGTGATCATGATTTCTTCTTACCTTCCTTTTTCAGCCAATTCCATCTCATAAAGGGCAAGGGCAGAATTAATGGGTATTGAAACTGATTGTCCCAATCCGCAGAATGATGCAAGTTCCAAATTCCTTGATATCGCTTTCAATTCATCTAGATAATTCCTTGAGAGATCACCTGCCGCCATAAGTTTGAGTAGCTCATAAGCCCGCCAGGTTCCCACCCTGCAGGGTGTGCATTTACCACATGATTCAACAGCAAAAAAGTGTAGCAATTCACGCAGTAATGCGATCGGTTTAACCCGTTCATCACAAATCAAGAATGCACCTGCTCCTAGGCTGATCCCTTTTTGTGAAGAAGAAAAATCCAACGGCACGTCAAGTTTGCTTGAATCCACAAAAGTACCTGCCGCTCCTCCTGTTAATGCGAACTTGAAGGATGAGCCATCGAGTAACCCTCCACCGAAATCTTCGATGATTTGTCTCAACGTTATTCCAAAAGGAGCTTCAAATAACCCGGGTTTTTTTACATGCCCAAGGACCATGTATATTTTGGTGCCTGGAATGGAATATTTGCTGAGATTTTTCCACCAGGCGACCCCGTTCGAGAGTACCTTTGGGATAGCTGAAAAAGATTCAACATTATTGACAGCTGTCGACCGTCCTCTAAAACCAAAAGTCGGTGGATATGGAGGACGCGCAGTCTTGGTTCCTCTGAGTCCTTCCATAGATTCTATTAAAGCTGTTTCTTCACCACAAATATAGGCGCCTGCTCCTCTATGGATGTGTATTTTAAAAGAGAATCCACTTGCCTGGATATTTTCACCCAGCCACCCCAATGTCTCAGCCTGCGAGATCGCTCGTTCGAGCCTTAAAGCTTGTTTTTCATATTCACCCCGAATATAGATGAATCCTTCGTTTGCACCGCATGCGTATCCTCCAATAGCCATACCTTCAAGCAATTGGTGTGGATTGGAATCCATTAATATCCGGTCTTTAAAAATTAATGGTTCACTTTCGTCTGCGTTGGCGATCATGTATTTGGGAAATTGTTTGGCTAAGAGGACAAATCTCCATTTTCTCCCAACAGGAAAACCAGCTCCACCTCTTCCCTGCAATTCGGATGCTTCCACGATATCAATCACTTCAGATGGCAATAATTTCAAAGCTGCTGCAAGCCCTTTGTAAGCACCAGCTTTAAGAGCAGTCTGAATATCATCCGGATCCAATTTTCCTGTCTGTTCAAGCATGACCCGGACTTCACCATCACGGGGATTGGAGTAATCACGCGGGACGCCATTCCATCCCTGGCATGCATCAGCTATCTCGTCGATTGTTGTGGGTCCCGCCTGTTCCATGTTTGCCAATACTGCTGGAGCTTGGTCGCATAACCCCAGGCATGAGGTTCTTTCTACAACCCAGTTTTCAGGTACCTTTGTTTTTGCTGAAGCTAATACATCGGAAGAGTTTTCATAACCTTCTGTTGCTCGTTTCAGCCAGCATACAGGGCCGTCACAGACTCGCAGGATATTTCCACGGGGATCGGTTCCAAACATTGAATAAAATGATTTAACTCCATAAGCTTGACTTTCAGGAATGCCTAGTATCCTTGATGCTTGAAAGAGATTCTTATTTGATAGTCCATCTGGGAAATCTTCCAATTCCGTTAATACTTCCAATAAATTCTCTTTATCATTCCCAATTCTTTCAACAACTTCATGGATGACATTGGAAACTTCTTTGAATCGGCTGCTTTTATTTGTCATGGAATCTCCCAGCGAGAAAAGAAGAAAGCGGATAAATTAATAAAATATGAGTATACCCATTTGTTGATTATCAGCTATCTTTCATTTATACGAAAGTTCAATTGTAAGTTTTAAATTAGACAAATATCCTGTTTGAAATTAAGATTTATCCACTAAAACTGATATATTCATCATGTGTATAAATTCTGAATCTGTTATTTCTCGCATATCCAATAAGGCATACTCCGGATTCTTGAGCCATTTTAAGGGCAAGGGAGCTGGGAGATGTGCGGGAGACCACAATGGAAGCACCAATTCTTATTGATTTCTGGAGCATTTCAGAACTGATACGACCAGTAGTCAAAATAATACAATTTTGAGAAATTCCCTTCTTGGTAAGAACCCATCCTGCAATTTTGTCCAGTGTATTATGCCTGCCGATATCCTCCATCACGACGAGAAGATTTTCGCCATTACTCAATGCAGAAGAATGGACTCCACCTGATATCATATATAGATCTTGATTTTCCAGCAATTGATTTATCAAGCTGGTGATTGTCGAACTGGAAACTTGAATCTCAGGAGGGTCAAGCTTGGGTAAATCTATCGAAGTAACTGAGGTTGATCCACCTGTACACCCTGAAGTACGCTGCCATTTTTCTGGAAATTCTACCGAATGATTCAGCCAAATATCGATGCTGGTTTTATCATCACAAATGTCAATTAATTTGATTTCATCTTGGGAATTGATTACACCTTCGTTAAATAAAAAACCTGTTGCTAATTCTTCTAAACTTGTGGGAGAACACATGAGCGTTAGCCAATACTTGGAATTAACAGAGATATCAACCGGTGCCTCCATGATTACATTGGATACACTTTTCTTTTGCGATGGATAATTGAAATCGATGATTTCTTGACTGATAAACAAATCTGTCATAAGTTTAATTGGAATCCAACCTGGTTAACTGAACGTTTATTATAATATACTCAATAAATTGAAAAATTAAGGGTAGGTGTGGTTGCTGGATGAAAAGACAAAAAATTCTGGTTGCAATACTTTTAATTCTATTCATTCTGGTTGGATGTTCAAACCAGGTACCATCACCTATAGTCCAGAAGGAATTTATCACAGAGACAGTGAATTCTACGAAACCTGTCCAACAAATTTCTCCGACTCAAAGATCAACACCAACCCCTTCATTTTATTTAATGGAAACAAGAATTCCAGGTTCTGATGCACTTGTTCCAACACCAGATCAGCCACATATACTTCCAACCATTAACGCTAACCCGGAAACATATGTAGTTCAACCGGGTGATTATTTATCGAAAATCGCAATGAACTTGCGGGTTAGTGTCGATGCTCTCATCCTTGCGAATGAGATTCCTGATCCAAACAATCTATCAATTGGCATCATCTTGAATATACCACCTCAATCTTTTCAGGATAAAGGGCCGGATTTCAAGATAATTCCAGATTCTGAACTGGTTTATGGTCCAATGGCAATATGGTTTGATCTCTTGGGAACAATTAATAAGAATAATGGCTATTTATCAGTCTATCATGAAGAAGTAAATGGCACCGTGATGAGTGGTCCAGATATCATCAGCCTTATTGCCAGGAATTATTCGGTGAATCCAAGACTTCTTTTATCGATCTTGGAATATCGTTCGGGTTGGCTGACGGAATCTAACCCAGATGAAAGCACGCTTGTTTTTCCCATTGGTTTTGAAAATATTTATTACACCGGGCTTTATGAGCAATTAGCCTGGGCAGCGGATAACTTGAATCGTGGCTATTACCTCTGGAAAGTAAATGGATTATCCGACATAATAACTTTGGACGGAGAAATCGTTCCACTTTCCCCTCTGATCAATGCAGGAACAGCTGCTATTCAATATTTCTTTTCATTATTGGACGATTACGAATCCTGGAAAGGAGATATTTCGATTCAAGGGTTTTATCATGAATTCAACCATTTATTTGGAAATCCTTTTGATCTGACCATCGATCCGCTGGTTCCTGATGATTTAATGCAACCTGAGATGATCCTCCCTTTTTCAACAGGAGAGGTGTGGGCTTTCACAGGAGGACCCCATGGAGGTTGGGATTCGGGCTCCGCATGGGCAGCACTGGATTTTGCCCCTCCAGGTGAAGCGCAGGGGTGTGTACAGAGTGATGACTGGGTAACCGCAGTTGCAGATGGTTTGATAGTAAGAACTGACAATGGTGCCGTACTTCAGGATCTGGATGGTGATGGCTTCGAACAATCAGGCTGGGTAGTCCTCTATATGCATATCGGAACAGAAGGTAGAGTACCCTTTGGCAGCTATGTCCTGGCAGGCGAACGAATTGGACATCCATCCTGTGAAGGTGGAATTTCCAATGGAACCCATGTTCATCTCGCACGCAAATTTAATGGTGAATGGATACCAGCGGATGGGAAGGTTCCATTTGATTTGGGGGGATGGATCTCATCGGGGACAGGTTCTATCTACGATGGATACTTGTCTCGCGGGGATCAAGTTGTGGAAGCATATAACGGAAACGATCCAATGAACCAGATTTCACATTGAAGTCTTATGATATACGAGTCTTCCTACAAGCTGGATAACGATCATGATTTTCTCATCTAGGTACCAGATAATTCTGCATGGAAAGTATCTTACTGGCCTGGGGTATAATCCGACATTGTGAAATGGCTCCCTTGTCTAAATAAGAATATACCTTTGGGACTAACAATAATGGTTGGGCTTGTCACGATCACTTCCTGCTCTCCATTATGGGGTACAAGGGATATGCTGGTGACACAACAATCACCTGATTTATCATTAAATACAGCGACGTTGACTTCACAACCGTCGGTTATCCCGTCCAGCACGCTTACTCTTACACCGACGAAGACCATAACCACCACCTCAACACCAACTCAGGTGATGACGAGGGAAATTGAGACACAAACGCCCCTTACAGATACTCCCGGAATTTCATATTACACCCAGCCTGGCGACAGCTTGACTTCAATAGCAAGTCGCTTTGGAGTTGCTGAAGCAGATATTGCATCTGACTTTCCACTACCTTCTGAAGGATTAATTGACCCTGACACCCTGGTTATTATGCCGGAAGTGATCTATGGAGATATTTCTCCCTCAACCCAATTGATACCTGATAGCGAAGTCATCTTTTCGCTTTCAGCTATTGACTTTAATGTACAAAATTATGTTGAAGCAGGTGGTGGATATTTAAATGAATACAGGGAGTATCTATCAAGTTCCGGATTGACGTCGGGCAGTGATATTGTTGCTCGAATTGCATTGGAAAATTCAATGAACCCCCGCTTATTATTGGCAGTTTTGGAGTATCAAACTGGTTGGGTGACTGGAAAACTCGAAAACCCTTCGGATGTTGATTTTCCAATGGGATACATAGATCAATATAGCAAAGGTCTTTATCGGCAGCTTGTGTTGGCTTCTGAAGACATCAGCATTGGTTATTATGGTTGGAGAAGTGGATCCCTGACTGAATTGGAATTCAGTGATGGTACAACAATAAGAATTGCTCCAAGTCTAAATGCCGGGACTGTAGGATTATTATATTATTTTTCCCTGCAGAATAGTTTTGCTAACTGGTCGGCGATAATTGATCCTTCTTCCGGTTTTATGAATTTCTACGAAATTATGATGGGCGATCCATGGATGCGGGCAAAAGCAGTAGAACCGTTATTTCCACCTGGTATTACCCAGCCTACACTTGTGTTACCTTTGGTTCCCGGGGATACCTGGAGTCTTACAGGCGGACCGCATGCAGCATTCGAAAAACGCGGCGCTTGGGCTGCACTCGATTTTGGTCCTGGGACTGAGCATTCAACCCCTTGTTATCAGTCCGATTCGTGGGTACTAGCCACAGCGTCTGGTCAGGTGGTTAGATCAGGCAACGGAATTGTGATTTTGGACCTTGATAATGATGGTTATGAACAAACAGGATGGAACATCTTATATCTTCATATCGCTACTCGTGACCGTGTCCAGGTTGGGACTCTCTTAAACATTGGTGATAAAGTTGGCCATCCCTCCTGTGAAGGAGGGTCTTCCACAGGTGTCCATTTTCATATTGCCAGGAAATTTAACGGAGAGTGGATCCTTGCAGACGGTGCATTGCCGTTTAATTTAAGTGGTTGGGTAGCACACAACGGATCGGAACCTTACAAGGGTTCATTGACCAGGGACGGTGAAATTGTAATTTCCAGTTCCACCGGTACAGCCAGTTCCAAAATTGTTCGTCTACCTGGTGAATGAACATGGTCTGGTAAGATGAAAAGCAAATTATTAGCCTTGATCATAATTTCGATAATGTTAAGTTCTTGTGGGGAAATGCAACCGTTGAATCTGGTCGAACTTACTGGAACAGCCGAATCCTCATCAATTTCAGGAACAACGATAGCCACCAGGCCTGTTTATAACCCAGGTGAATTGGTGGATTATATAGCCCAAACTGGTGATACATTGGATGCGCTGGCTGTGCATTTCAACACAACCGTTAAGGATATACGGACAAATAATCCAAATATTCCGGATGATGCAACGACAATGCCCCCCGGCATGCCCATGAAAATCCCTATTTTTTATTTACCATTATGGGGTACACCATATCAAATTATTCCTGATAATTTATTTATCAATGGTCCTTCATCAGTAAACTTTGATACTCAGGAAATTATATCTTCCCATCCTGGATGGTTAAAGAATTATCAGTCATTTGCAGCTGATCGAACTAGATCTGCAGCTGAAATAATTGATCTTGTTGCTCTAAACTTTTCTGTTAGTCCCCAAATGATGTTGGCTTTGATTGAATTCATGGCTAAAGGACTGACTGACGAGAACGAACCGGGTTCCGAGTTCTTTCTTGGTTATAGGGATTTTGACCATAAAGGGTTATACCTTCAATTGGTTTGGGCTGCTAATCTTCTTAATAATGGTTATTATGGGTGGAGATCAGGACATATCAAAACATTTGAACATCCAGATGGCCAATTGGAAAGACCGGACCCATGGCAAAATGCTGCTACCGTTGCCATTCAATCATTTTTTCTGGATTTGCCCCTTGATGCATATCAGCTTGCTATTGGTCCGGAAGGAATTGCCAGGGTTTTCCTTGAATTATTTGGTGATCCTTGGGCATTATTCGATCCACATATACCTGTAAGTTTACAACAACCAATCTTTAAATTGCCATTTCCAGCAGGTGAATCATGGACATTTACTGGAGGACCCCATTCAGGATGGGGCACACTTGAACCTTTTGCAGGAATTGACTTCGCTCCCCCTTTGACTTCGGGAGGTTGTACTCCTACCGGTTTATGGGCAACTGCTTTATCAGATGGCGTGATCGCTCGATCTGAACCCGGGATTGTTATCTTGGATCTTGATGGTGATGGTGATGAACGAACAGGCTGGAATATTTTTTATTTGCATGTGGGAACGGAAGGTCGCATCTCGGAAGGAGTTATCGTGAAGGAGGGAGATCCCATTGGACACCCTTCATGCGAAGAAGGGAGAACAACTGGAACCCATATTCATATCGCCAGGAAATATAATGGCGAATGGATTCCCGCTTCAGGAACACTGGCATTCAATCTTGAAGGTTGGGTTGCTCACGATGGAGCAGGACCTTACCTGGGAACCTTGACAAGAGGGTCAGAAACGATCATTGCCAATGATACATCTAACCTTGCCAGCAGGATAACTGCAGGCCAATAAACAGGCTTGGTCATTCCAAATTTCCTAATTTTCCAGTAATGGAGTTACGTAATTTTCAAGCATTTCAAGACTGATCTCTCCCGTCCATGTAAGTCTGACCACTCCGGATCTATCGATGACATAAGAACTTGGAAGATCCCAATTCTTAAAGGCAGCTAATGCTTCCCCTTTTCTATCTATCCATACTGGAAAAGTGATTCCATAATCTTCGACGAATTCGCTCACTTCTTCTGGAGATTCACCGGATTCGATAGCTATGATCAAGAAACCATCATCTTTATGTTTCATGTAATATGCCTGCAATGTTGGCATTTCAGCCTTGCAGGGTGGACACCAGGTTGCCCAATTGTTTACAAGAATGATTTCATCGAGGAATTGGGTAAGGGATACCTCATTCAAGGATAAATCAGATAATTCAAGATCGGGAGCAGGGTAATTTACTTCAACGGGTATGGTTGAATATTGAGTTTTATTAGTTGTTAAGGAGGAAATAGTATCAGAGTTGTAAATTGAGAACATAAATGCAGCGCTTATTAAAAGGAGACCTGCACCAACAATCCCAAACCAAAGGATAGTTGCTTTATTGTTTTTTTGCTTTTGGATAAGTCTTTTTCGATTCACTGGTCGATAAATTCTTCAAGGTCAAGGCATTTGTATAACCGTTCTCGAACATCTTCGGGGACGCGCACAGGTTTTATCGAACTTTCCTTGTACAAGGAGATAGTTCTTTTTAACGTGTCAACAACAATGGAGCAATCAGGGCATTCAGCAAGGTGGTCTTCAATAGCCTCACAAAATTCGCTGTTTAATTCTCCATCGATAAAATCAGAAAGAAGCAATAACATTGATTGACAGTTTTCATGTTTCATAATCTTCACTCACTCCTATCCGTCAAACGCTCTCCAAAATAAGTAGTAAGTTTTTCTCTCAGTTTCAGTCTAGCCCGCAGAAGCCTGGTTTTAACTGCTGTCTCAGATAAGTTCAGAATTTGACCGGTCTCTTGAATGGAAACTCCTTCAATATCTCTCAAAATAAATACGATTTTCAACGCTTCGGATAACTGATTGATTGCCTCGTCCATGACCTCCCTGGTTTCTTCAGACAATAATTCGTTTTCAGGAAGGCAGCACCAATCGATAAATTGGATTGGAGATTCAATTTCTTCATTCTCCTCGTTGGTGAATTCTGAGATATTAATCTCAGGTCTTCGTTTTCGAATTGTCATCAAAGCTTCATTGGTTGCGATACGATACAACCAGGTTGAGACGTTCGATCTTCCTTCAAATGATCCAATTTTTTGAAATGCTTTTAAGAATGTGTTTTGCAGAACATCCTCAGCATCTTGTTCGTTCCCTAGGATCTTAATAGCTAACCGGAAAATCTGGTCTGAATGCACATCTATTAATTTCGCGAACTCAGACCTGTTTCCAGCTTGAACTTCTTTAAGGGAATATTCGTTGTTATCATGATTATCCATTAGATGGTTCCTGTTTGACAAAGTTGCATCATTATTGAGATATTGTGTCCGAATATACCATTTCCTGCAGATAATAGGGAAGAATGTCGAAGTATTATGGAAAAATCTCACTATGAACAGGACTTTGAATTGAATATTATCCTATTATGAATCCTGCTGAATTAACAAAATTGGATTTTTTCTATGGATTAAGTTTATCAGAACTTGACCTTATTTCACCTTATATCCTCCATCAAAAGTTTCCAGCAGGCCGGATAATTTTTAAACAGGATACTATTGCTGAATATTTATACTTGCTGTGTGAAGGAATTGTGGAGATCATTTTCAAACCGGACGATGGACCTTCAATGAGAGTAACAACCATTAATCCGGGAGGGGTTTTCGGATGGTCGGCAGCTATGGGAAATGTTCTTTATACATCCAGCGCAGAATGCAATACGGATTGTTCAATTATTAAAATTCGTGGCAGAGATTTAAAAACGATAACGAAAAAATATCCAGAACTTGGGACTTTGTTGTTGGATAAACTGGCTGCAGTTATAACAGATAGATGGGAAACACGGCAACAGCAAATAAATACATTGTTAAGACAAAAAGTGTTCCAACCTAAATTGGAAGAGATATACTCATTAGAGGAGGTCACAACTGTGGAGAATAATGAATCTTCAGAAAAAGTTGAACAAATGAAAGGTTTGGTTGAGCAATTAAGCGCCTATATAGAACATTTCCATGGTGGGTCAGTTGAATTTATTTCTTTTGAAGGAAATAGCCTCAAAGTGAAGCTCGGCGGTGCCTGTCTTGGATGTCCACTTTCACCAGCAACTCTCCATGGTTGGGTTGAAGGGACTGTGAAGCAATTTTTCCCTGACATTGAAAATGTTGAGGCTGTCTAATTGGAGAGATTGATGTTCAATAAAATTAAAACTGCATCAAAGGTTTAATAAAAAAAAGGGGGTTTTTAGCCCCACTTTACATAAGTGTAATAAGAACTATTTCTACATGAATTTCCATAATAAAATATGGACAATAACGAAAGGATAGTTTTTCCAGAAAAAAAATATCCCATTGCTTATAAAAAAAAGCAATGGGATAATTGTCATATGGATCTTTCTATAACAAAAATATCAGTCATAAGAAGTAATTACCGATACTTTTCTTTATGCAAATGGAAAAGGTGAAATATGATTACTTTGTCTGGGTTGCAGAAATTGTTTTTTCCAATAAATGGCAAAAAGTTATATCTAGGGTTGTCATACATAATGGTAGATGACGGACCATTGACTTTGATGGGAATCATTGATTAAAAAGGACCATAATTGAACATGATCGCAAATCCCAGGAAAATTGTTGTGATCACGATTATCCAGAACCAGAGAGGAAGAATCCACTTTAACCATTTGGGATAAGAGACAACGGTTAAACTCAGTGTGATCAGTAGTGCTGCGTTCGTAGGATAAGCCAGGTTAGAAAATCCATCGCCAAATGTGTATGCACTTACCGCAACTTGTCGTGTGACACCTGCCATGTCCGCCAGGGGAATAAGAAGTGGAACCAGTAAAACTGCTTTTGCAGATCCGGAAGAGATGAAAATTTCCAGGATCAGGGTTATACCGTATATTGCTAGCGCTGCAGATAATGGTGTCAGTTCGGAAATAATATTTGATGCTGAATTCAGCAGAGTGTCTAATATTCCACCCATTTGAACAATATATCGTACAGAAGCAGCCATTAAAAGAAGAGGTATGGCAGGGGAAATCCCCACAAATCCATCCCATACTGCTTTCCAGGTTTCTTTTCCAGCTCCAGCGATCAATCCGGAACCAACTCCGCCAATAACAAATAACAACCCTGTTAAAGGCAAGGCATAATCTGACAGAAAAGGAACAAAAGAAGAACCGATTAAGACGGCTAGGATCAGGATAAAGAAAGTTGATAAGAAGATTATTGCATGGTTAACACGGGGATCATCAGAGATTTTAGCCTTGAAAGATTCAAGCCTGGTTTTCTCCGATGTATCTTCCATAAAAACAGGTGATTTTTCCGAATGAGAGTCAATCTTCTTGCCATACCTGGTCAGAAAAATAGCAAGGATCCCATATCCGACGATAAATAAGAGAATTCTTGGAAGTGCTCCTGAAAAAAGCGGCAGCTCTGCCAATTGCTGTGAAATTCCAATAGTGAAGGGGTTAAACACTGCCAGTGAAAAACCTAAATTTGTGGCTAGAATGGACATGCCCAACCCAAGCATTGAATCCCAACCCAGGGAAAACGATAATGCGATGATGATGGGAACAAGTGGAATTACCTCTTCAAAAATACCAAAAAATGCCCCCAGAGCCATGAAAAAAAATGAGATCACCAGCAGGAGAGCATATTTCTCACCACCAAATCTCCTGATGATTCTGGAAATGACCTCATGGAGTATCCCGCTTTTGTCCATAACCGCAAATGCAATGCCAACCAGGAGAATAAAAAGAATGATCGCAATTAAAGTTATGTTGCCTTCTGCACCCAGCACCTCCAAAGGTGCTGTGAACCATCTCCAGATCGGATAATCTGGATTTTCAAGGTATTGGAATGAACCAGGATCGATCGTTTCGCGTCCATCAACCATGATCCTTTCATAATTACCGGCTGGAACGATTTTTGTCATGATTCCTGCAACCAACATTAATAGGAAAATGATTAAAACTGATTGGATAAATGCTTTCTTACTTATTTGGGCACCAGATTTGCGAGTTTCCATTTAATTCTCCCGGATTCATTTTTGAATCATTTATCAAGATTTCTTCCAGATATGAATTAGTTTATAACAGAATAATTATCACGTCAAAAAAAAATTGTAGAAAAACAGGATCAATTATGATACATTATTGATGAAGGGGTTTTCATACCTATCAAATAAAAGGAGGTTGGTATGGTTACCAAGGGTGATTCGAAAATTTTTACGATTCTTCTTGCGGATGATGGTTCTGAGCATTCCCGATCCGCTGTACACCTGTTGGGTGGTTTGAGTTTTCCTGAAACCACTACTGTTCATGTTCTTCGCGTGATCACGCCACTTCAGGCAGCTGAGCATGAATCATTTGAAAATTCACTTGAAGAGACGCGTGCAGCGATATCTGCAATTGGGTTGGACGCACGCTCAGAATTGTTATTGGGGTATCCAGCTGAAAAGATTATTGAAACTTCTGAACAATTGTGTCCGGATTTGATAGTCATGGGGGCTAAAGGATTAAGGTCAACTCTTGGGATTCTTTTGGGTGGTGTGGCACAACAGGTGGTTGAGTATGCTTGCTGTCCGGTAATGATCGTCCGCGCTCCTTACGTGGATCTATCCCGAATATTAATCGCTTCCGATGGATCTGATTCCAGCAAGGCAGCAATAAGATTTTTTGGGACCCTTCCAAGGATTAAAAACATCGATATCGATGTAATTCATGTATTACCACCACCGCCTATTCCCATGACAGTCATTGAACCAATGTTTGTTGATTTGTCGATCAACCAGCCTTGGGAGATAACAGAGGAAGAAGCTGAAAGAAGGAAGAAAGAAGAAGAGGAAGGCGAGGAATTACTTCAGACTATAAAGGAATCTCTGGATAAATTTGGTTATGAGGCAAATACTGTTTTAAAAAGAGGGGATGCTGCCAGTGAAATAATCGAGTATGTAAAAACAAATGAAGTTAAACTGATTGTGACTGGTTCCAGAGGTCTCGGAAATATTCGAAGTTGGCTGATGGGCAGTGTATCTCGAAAATTGGTGCACTATTCTAATTGTTCAGTCCTGGTTGTTAGAGGCGATCAATAACTTGTGTATACCTTGATTGGGGGCTGGTAACGAACCCCGAATTATTTTATAAACGAGAACCAACATATTGGATGGTTCTCGTTTTTTTAATTTGAATTTCTTATGATCAGTTTAGATCCAATTTAAAATGGGGATGAATAGGATCAGGGATGCAAAGACTATGGTCCAGATCGTACCAACGACTTTGAGTTTACTTGATACGCTTTCCATGTCATGAACCCAAAAGGCTGCCACAAAGAAGGTCAGGTATCCAAAAAGAAATATCAACCATGGAGCCCCCCGATTCCACCATGAATAATCCCACGTTAAAACACCGACCCCATTCAGGAGATATTCTATAAAAACACAGAAAGCTGCACCTGCAATTGCGATAAAAATTCTATTTGGTACTCCCAATATTTTCGTTTTTTTCTCCGGAAGAAGCATCTTTGACCAAATTATCCCGCTCACAGCAAACATGAACATGATCTCTATGTTCAGACCGATCAGGATCAGGTACGCTGTATCTCCTGGAGCTCCCCAAATAGGGGCAAAATTCGTAAAATGAAATACCAGGCTGTTGATGATCTCGTTGATCCAATCCATTCCCCAAAAGGCTAATCCCGCTAATACAAGATTCCAGTTCTTCTGCTGGACTTCAACTGTGTATACGTAAAATACAAATGCAAGAAAAGGGATTACGTACCATTGAAATGTAGAACTATCTCTTAAGATAGATAATGCGGTTGAAGCAGATTCAGTTGGCATAGTACCTCCTCTATAAATAAATTGGTTATATTGATAAATTTAATTAATCATAATTTCAGGTAATCCTCTCGAATCGGGGAGAAGACTTCGATCAATTCAGAGTCTTCTATTGCATTCGCTGAATGAAGTGTTGAACCTGGAATGCTCCAATGATCACCTGGTGAAGCCTCGTTATTTATTCCATTTATGACCAGGTTGATTCTCCCTGATAACAGAATTCCAGTTTGTTCATGAGGATGGTCATGGTTTGGTATTTGTGCTCCTTTAATAAAATTGACCCTGGTCATGTGAGTGATCTTTCCATGGATTAATGATTTTATGAATACTCCTTTCGTTATTTCATGAAAACCTTCCGGGTTCGATTTCTTGAACATGATTACCTCAGTTTCTTATGATTTCTATCTATTAATGTTTTCCGATAATAATTTGAGAGCTTCAGGCGTTATATTTCCAATAAGTGGTTGTGGATTGTTGGCGACCCAATTCCTGAGTGGTTCAGACCAATGGATCAAAACTCTCGGATCTGATGGATAATGGCTGGGCCGAGTTCCAATATTTGTCCACATGTAATTTGCTAGGGTTTGTTCCCAATCCACCCATGGAACAATGTCCGGTGTTATGGAAAACGTAGCCAATGGAGAGAAGAAAACTGGTTTCCCCTTAGGAAAATTTTCTTGCATGTGCTTTAAGAAATTTAGACTGTCTTTCGTATTGAAAATTAGCCATAATGGTAATAAGCTGGAACGAATTGCTGCTTGGGTATCAAATTGAGTGAATGTTTCAATGATGACTCCAGCTGGCTTACTGCCATTCTTTTTGATCACGTATTCGGCAGATTCAAAAGCTAGCTGTGAAAAGTCATGCGGGTGAGGTAGGCTGATTCTGATGAAATTGAAACCTTCTTCCTGGCAAAATGCAGCTGTTTCATTCGCAAGTTTGGGTTCAGCTCCCCACTCAGATTCCGGGCCAAATGCCAAAGGAAATTCATTTAATTTCCAATTGGAGCTATTCAAATTATTTTGGGTGCAGTATTCTTCAATACGCGGGCTGCCTTCCAGGTATTCTTCAGCTGGTATATCACCCCAACCTCCGACCTGGAAAAAACTATATTCACCAACCTTGTTGCGTAACCATTGAGCACCACAGTCCAGAAAAAGCACCGTGCCACCAGGTTTGAGGTATTTACGAATAAATATTTTATATTCTATAGGGAGGGAAACCAGTTTGAGTCTTAAGTGGTTGACATATTTGGTCAACCAACCATCGTGAATTGGGTCGAAATGTTGAATGGTGATGATTCCAGGGTTTTCCCGGGAGATTCTCAAGGCGTCAGAAAGAGATCGATCTAAATAATCCTTCGCAGAACCTTTTTTTGAACCACCTTTCAACGTTAAAACAAAAGCTTGCGGAAGGAAAGGACCTCCCAACAAGGTTGAAAGGTAACTTGTAGCACCTCCAAGACCTGATCCAACGGTGATGCAATCATATTTATCTTCAACTTGCGCATAGTCATCTAGTCTTTTATTTATCAGTTCACTTAATGAGAAATATTGCAGGTATTCTTGAGGTAAACCTGTAAATGATTGAAATCTGCTTATGATATTGCGGGAGATACCTTGTGGCAAAATACTTAATATTTCCAATAAGACCTTCTGCAAGGATGGTATTATGAAATTCTCACAATAATTCCCATTCAGATTGGCTGCTACAGATCTTGTTATGATAGGTGATGAACTTTCAATTGATTCAGTTAATTTAGGTTCCATCTTTTAAGTTGATTAACAACGATATAATCTGATAATACCAATATACAATATTAAAGTCTTATTGGGGAGGGAATATGAAAATTGCTCTGGCATTGGGAGGTGGAGGCGCAAGGGGAAATTCACATATTGGCGTTATTCGCGGCCTTGAAAGGGAAGGTTTCAGAATCGAAGCTATAGCTGGATCGAGTGCAGGAGGGATAATTGCAGCCTGTTATGCCGCAGGTATTACTACCGATGAAATGGAAAAAACTTTCGCTGAATCTGATCAGTCCAAACTTTGGAATCGTGGGGCACATAATGGTCCCTCACTTCTGGGAATCAGTGGTTTTACCGAACTACTTGACCACTATTTTGGAGATACCAGGATGGAGGACTTGAAAATTCCATGTGCAGTTACTGCAGTGGATATCAAGTCGGGCAAGGAAGTAGTTATCGATTCGGGAAAGGTTGTTGATGCTGTTCAAGCGACAATAGCTTTACCGGGAATACTTCCTCCATTTCATTTTGAAAAAAGAGTTTTGGTGGATGGAGGTGTATTGAATCCGGTTCCTGTCTCAGTAGCTCGTTACTTGAATAAAAACCTTCCAATAGTGGCAGTAGTTCTGTCTCCTTTAATGGATCCGGAAATTGAATTGAAAGGTATTAGCATCCCTAATTTGATTCCTTCACCTATTATTGAGCGGATTAAGAAAACAAGATTGGCTCAAGCACTCAATATTTTCCTGCTATCAGTTGATGCAGGCGGGAGGATGCTGACAGATTTAAGGTTGAAAATTGATTCTCCTGATGTCGTTATTAGACCCAGAGTGGGTCATATTGGATTGTTGGACAATGTTGATGTACATGAATTAGTGCGCATAGGTGAAGTAGCAGTGGATGAAATGCTTGAGGAGCTTCACCAAAAGACAGGATGGTCAGGTACATTAAATCGAAAAATCCGCAGAGCAATAAAAGACAAAGTTGATTGAATTGGTACTGGTTCATTGGTAAATCTGAAATGGATTATTCGTGATTTAAATTTGTGAGAATGTTAGTAACATAACCGGGTAAGTCTATGACAGTTAATACAAAGTTGATGGAATTTTCTGGTATTACAGTTCGATTGCGGGAAGGTCTACCTGGATCTTCCCATCATCTAATTGTTCTCTTGCATGGTTGGACGGGGGATGAAAACTCCATGTGGATCTTCTCTGAAAACATTCCTTTGAATTATTGGGTTATTGCTCCTCGTGGCATTTATAAAGCAGGAACAAAAGGTTATTCATGGAGGAATATTGAATTATCAAAAACCTGGGACACACCAGATATCAATGAATTTACTCCTGCAATATCATTTATTGAGAAAATGTTAGATAGTTTTAGTGGTAATACTGGAATTCCGGTTGATTCTTTTGATATTATGGGTTTTAGCCAGGGTGCAGCACTGGCAAGTTCATTCTTATTGTCTAGATCAAAAAGGATCGCCAAGACAGTCCTTTTGGCAGGATTTTTACCAGAAATTCCGAATACTCGGGATTTTACCGCTTCACAGGTATTGCATAATAAAAAGATTTTTATTGCGCATGGTAACCAGGACGAAATGGTTCCCATTTCCAAGAGCATCGCAATGGCAGAATCTCTAGAATCCATGGGAGCAAATATATCATTTTGCACTGATGATGTTGGCCATAAGGTGGGTCGACATTGTTTTCAGGGTCTACTGGCATTCTTTGAAGACTAATTTATAGATTGTCTTTAAGATATGAACAATACTTGGTTTCACTTGATTTCGCCAACATATATTTGAATATAGCTATGGTTAGAAAATACAATTCTTTTGCAACTTAATTTCCACAATAGTTATGAATTAGTTAATTATTACAAGACTACCCTGGAATAATGTATTTTATTTTCTAGGAAAGTATTCAGTCTTGCGTAAATCATTAATTGCGTATATTGTCAGTTCTATTTCTATAGAGATATGATAAATATCACTCCTTTCCACGGAAGAAATACACAATAGGTGAATAGAAAACCGCTCTATAATGAAATTATTCACAATCAATTATCACAGCAGCCAGAACAAAAACGGTCTTAATTACAGATAGTTAGGCTGCATTTCATCGGAGCCGTAGACATGATATCTACAGTTTTTGTTTCTATAACTGATGGGATGTTAACGAAAGTTATGTACAAGGTTGAATAAATACATTTGGATATTCAGTTATTAACGATTCATCATTCAAAAACTATCAGGTCCTCTTATGTCTAGGACTCAGAAATATTATCGAGGAATAATCTATTTAGGTTCAATAAGATGGGAACCTTAAAAGGTATGAATATAAAACCAGATCGATTTCATAAGTTCAGCATCGATCCTCATACTACTCTTATCCCGCACCTCGGATTATTTTATTTATTGACCTCGGAAGGACTGTTTATAAATTTCACCTTAACTAAATTGTTTCTCAAGACTCCCGGAGTTTGCAGGATTTCCAGGATCTGAAGGTTGGGTAAGAATTCTTTAACAATTGAATAGGTCATACGCCAAAGGACCTTAATACTTCTTTCGAACGGACGAATCTACCATACAAATAATGTCCGATTGCTAAATTGAGGTTTTTTTTGAAAGGAGGAACCGTGGATTTTGAAAATATTAAAAAGGATCCAAGCGTATGGAAAGTCCCACCTATTTTAAAGAATTACGAAAATACCTGTGCAGAATTCAATTGGAACCAAATTATCAAGGAACTGGATGGCCTTCCCAATGGCGGAGATATCAACATCGCCCACGAGGCGGTTGACCGCCATGCAAACGGAGCAAATCGCGATCACCTCGCCCTCCGTTGGCTGGGAAAAGATGGCGAGGTAACAGATTTCACTTACCGCCAATTAAAGGAAGATACGAACCGCTTTGCCAATGTCCTGCGTTCATTCGAAGTGGGTAAGGGGGATCGTGTGGCAGTTCTGGCTGGCCGAATACCTTCCCTTTATATCACTGCCTTGGGGGCATTGAAGAATGTCAGTGTCTTTTGTCCCCTTTTCTCGGCTTTCGGACCAGAACCCATTTATCAGCGCCTTTTCCGCGGGGATGCCAAGTTGCTGGTCACAACCCTGATGCAATACAAGAAAAAAATAGTGGGAATTTGGGAACGTTTGCCTGCGTTGAAAGCAGTTCTGATCACTGATATAGATGAGGACTTGGCAGAAAATGTTTATTCATTGCCGCAGCTTATGGAAAAGGCTTCACCTGAATTCACCATACCTCCGACAAACCCTGAAGATATGTCCTGTCTTCACTTCACCAGCGGAACGACAGGCATGCCAAAAGGTGCCATACATGTTCATCAAGCGGTGTTGGTACATTACATGACCGCAAAGTATGCACTGGACTTACACCCTAATGATATCTTTTGGTGTACAGCAGACCCGGGTTGGGTGACAGGAACATCTTATGGCGTCATTGCTCCATTGTTACATGGCATTACCAACATCGTAGATGAAGCAGAATTTGATGCCGACCGTTGGTATCGCATTTTACAAGATCAGAAAGTGACAGTTTGGTACACAGCACCCACAGCTGTTCGTCGTCTTATGCGTCTGGACATAAAACCTCAAGAGGTTTATGACTTGAGCCACCTCAGGTTCGCAGCTAGTGTTGGTGAGCCGCTTAATCCCGAGGCGGTTGTTTGGGGTAAGGATGTGCTCAATATTGTCATTCATGATAACTGGTGGCAGACTGAGACTGGTGGGATCATGATTTCCAATTATTGTAGCCAGGATGTCCGGCCTGGATCGATGGGTCGTCCTTTGCCAGGAATTACAGCAGCTATTCTTCATCGCGACGGAGATGGTAACGTCACTATAGAGGAAAATTCTTCCGTTGAAGGTGAACTGGCACTTAAACCTGGATGGCCTTCTATGTTCCGTGGTTACCTTCACGATGAGGCTCGTTATAACAAGTGTTTCGTCGATGGTTGGTATTTTACCGGCGACTTGGCGGAACGCGACGAGGATGGATATTACTGGTTCATCGGTCGAGCGGACGATATCATTAAGACGGCTGGCCATATGGTAGGACCATTCGAAGTCGAAAGTGCCTTGATGGAGCACTTTTCTGTAGCAGAAGTGGGAGTGATTGGAAAACCCGACCCGGTTATTGGTGAACTGGTTAAAGCTTTTGTTGCCCTTAAACCTGGGATCTCCCCATGCGAAGAACTGAAAACCGACTTATTGGGCTTTGGTCGCATAAAACTGGGCTCTGCAGTAGCCCCGAAGGAAATAGAGTTTGTTGAATATCTACCCAAAACCCGCAGCGGCAAGATCATGCGCCGACTGCTTAAATCCCGCGAGCTTGGATTGCCCGAGGGTGATACGTCCACACTGGAGACATCGGGATGAATACAAAAACAATGAATACACAAATAAAGGACTCACCAACAAAAAAGAAATCAAATGAGCGCGAGCACCTGCATCATTTGTTGCACGAAATGGTGCTTATCCGACGATATGAGGAAAAAGCCGCAGAGTTATATCAAGCCACTAAGATTCGAGGATTTCTACATTTGTATATTGGCGAAGAAGCCATCGCAGTTGGGGTTATGCAATCACTAAACCCGGAAGACTCGGTCGTTGCCACTTATCGAGAGCATGGACATGCTTTGGCTCGGGGGGTCAGCGCTGATGTGATCATGGCAGAGATGTACGGTAAGCTGAACGGCTGTTCTCGTGGTCGGGGAGGATCGATGCACCTCTTCGACAAAACCAAACGTTTTTTTGGTGGTAACGCCATCGTGTGCAGTCACCTGCCCTTAGCAGTGGGAATTGCCCTCGCTGACAAGATGCAAAATAAGCCGAATGTGACCGTATGTTTCCTTGGTGAAGGTGCAGTGGCTGAAGGTGAATTCCACGAATCGCTGAACTTAGGTTCGCTGTGGCAAACACCAACCCTGTTCGTTGTTGAAAACAATTTGTATTGTATGGGAACCGCATTGCGGTATCATGAATCGAACACGAACCTGGCAGAAAAAGCCGCCAGTTACAATGTCCAGTCTGTCCAGGTGGACGGAAATGATGTATTGGCAGTGGAGGAAGCTACCCGTGAAGCCTGTGACTATCTGCGTTCAGGCAAAGGTCCATACTTCATAGAAGCCATCACCTACCGTTTCCGCCCACATTCGATGTTTGATGCCGAATTATATCGAAATAAGGCTGAAGTCGAAGAAGCTAAAAAACGCGACCCCATCATCCTTTTCACGAACTACCTCAAGGATAAAAAATTGATTAAGGATGAAGACATTCAGGCAATCGAAAAGGATGTGGCTGAGACTATACAACATGCAGTCGATTTTGCGGAAGCTTCTCCTTGGGAATCCTTGGAGGACCTTACCCGCTTTGTTTACACTGAAAGGAGCCAGCCATGATTGCAGAGTATCAGAACGTTATTGCAGAACCTCAGAAAGTGAATGTAGAACCTCAGAAGCTGGTAAAAATGACTTACCGCGAAGGGATGCGGCAAGCCATACGCGAAGCTCTCCTTCGCGATGATCGCTGCTTTCTTATGGGAGCAGACGTTGGTCGCTACGGTGGTTGCTTTGCTGTCAGTAAAGGCTTGTTTGATGAATTCGGTCCTGAAAGGATCCGCGATATGCCTCTCAGTGAGTCAGCCATTGCTGGTATCGGTATTGGCGCAAGTATGAATGGGATGCGTCCGATCGTTGAGATTATGACAGTCAATTTTAGTCTTCTTGCTTTGGATCAGATCCTGAATACCGCTGCCACTATACTGCACATGTCAGGCGGACTCTTCAATGTTCCAGTTGTCATTCGTATGGCTACAGGCTCTGGACGACAACTCGGTGCACAGCATGCCCACAGCCTTGAAGGATGGTATGCACATATCCCTGGGATTAGAATCCTGGCGCCGGGTACAGTGGAAGATATGCGCGGTATGCTTTGGCCTGCTCTCGAGGATCCGGATCCTATCCTTATCTTTGAACAACAGGTTATGTACAATATCGAAGAAATGGTTCCAGATCCACCACAACCGGTGGATATTGACCATGCCAAGGTTAGGAGATCCGGAAAAGATGTAACCCTTATCACTTATGGTTCCTGCCTTCCAAGGTCCATGAAAGCTGCGGAAACACTTTCCAAAGAAGGCATTGACGTTGAGGTGATCGATCTACGCACTTTGCGGCCATTGGACAATGAGACAATCTTCGGCTCTGTGGTTAAGACTCACCAGGTGCTGATCGTGGAAGAAGGCTGGCGAAGCGGAAGTCTCGCTGCTGAGATCAGTTCCCGTATTCAGGAGAATCTGTTCTATGACCTGGATCGTCCTGTGGATCGACTTTGTGCGTCTGAGGTCCCCATGCCTTATTCCAAGCATATGGAGGAAGCAGCTGTCCCCCAACATGAAACCATTGTAGATGCTATCAGAAAGTTGGTGCAATGATGAACGAATTTAAAATGCCAAGTCTAGGTGCTGACATGGATGCCGGTACCCTTGTCGAATGGATGAAAAAACCGGGTGATTCAGTCAAACGAGGCGATATCATAGCTTCTGTTGAGACAGCGAAAGGTGTCATCGAGATCGAATGCTTTGAAGATGGCATCTTGGATCAAGTCTTCGTCCAAACCGGCCAGGAAGTCCCGGTCGGTCAAGTGCTCGCAACCATCTCTTCGAAGGAGGAATTCGGTAAATCAAAGCCATCTCCTACACCCGAGGCTCCGACTAGTAAGAAACCATCTGAACCTGTGAAGATTGAGAAAATCCCCCAGATGGTTATGGTGGAGGAAGGAAAACTTTCTGCTGAGAAGATGGCAGAAGAGTTTAGAGCTGCAATAGCTCAACCTCCTAAAACCAGTGGTAGAGTAAGAATCTCACCCTTGGCGAGCCGCATGGCAATCGAGCTGGGAATTGATCTCCGGCAAGTAAAAGGCACAGGTCCTGGAGGAGCGATTCAACGTGTTGATATAGAAAAGGCTGCACAAGCCCAGAAAACAACACCTGCTCCTGAGATGGAACCTGTTATATCAGCCCTTCAACGAGATGAGCTGCAACCTTTTCATCAGTCGGTTGGAACAGAAGGAGAACAACAATCTGCGACAAAGAAAGTTGATTTCCAGACTGCCATGCGTTCAGCTATCGCTGCAGCGATGAGCAAATCCAACCGGGAGATTCCTCATTACTACATGGAAACCGCTATCGATATGACGAACTCCCTGAGATGGCTGGAGGAGGAGAACCTCAAGCGCACAATTCGTGATCGGTTACTGCCGGTGGTGTTGCTGCTCAAAGCTGTAGCTAAATCGCTTGCCGAGGTTCCCGAGCTGAACGGATTTTGGATTGACGGCAGTCACCAGGTCAGCGAAGCTATCCATATTGGTTTCGCCATAGCTTTACGACAGGGAGGATTGCTTACCCCTGCTATCCATGATGCTGACATGAAGAGTTTAGACGAGCTGCGCGATGCAATGAACGATCTTATCGTCCGTACGCGTGGGAACCGCCTGCGTTCTTCCGAATTGACTGATGCCACTGTCACCGTAACCAGCCTTGGTGACCGAGGAGTGGAGAAAGTCTTTGGCGTCATTTACCCACCCCAGGTAGCTCTGGTGGGATTGGGAAAGATCACTCAGCAACCTTGGGCTTTAAATGGCGCATTGTGCGTCCGCCCGGTGTTGGTTGCCACTCTGGCTGGTGATCACCGCGCAACCGACGGTCACAAAGGCGGTTTGTTCCTGGAAGCATTGAACCGCAACCTGCAGGAGGTAGAAAAACTATGAACGAAATCGAACTAAAACAGATCATTATTGAGGAACTGACGAAAGTTGCTCCAGGTTCCAATCCCAGTGCGCTAAGCATGGATGACAACCTGCGGGAAAATCTTGATATCGATTCGTTCGATTCCCTAAATTTCTTTATTGCTTTGTGTGAGCGCATGCACATAGACATTCCCGAAAAAGATATGGGACATCTCAACACAATGAATGAGATTCTTCAGTATCTCTTGGCTGTAATAGCATAACGCTGAAATATTGGGATCAACTGACTTTAGTAAATAATGGACAAGGGACTCTGATGAAAAAAACTTGAGTGTGTGAAATCAACACTCGGGTCATATAGAGTCCCTATTCATGTTTATCAAAGGGAGATTATTATGCCTGATCAATACGATGTTATCGTGATCGGAGCAGGTCCGGGTGGATATGTAGCTGCTATTCGGGCTTCACAGCTTGGACTGAAAACCGCGATTGTCGAAAAACAATTTCTGGGGGGTGTTTGTTTGAATATGGGTTGCATCCCGTCGAAAGCACTGCTCAAAAATGCCGAGGTGGCTCATATTTTGCGTGAACAAAGCAAGGAATTCGGATTCTCCTTTGACAATCTTAAACTGGATTTCAGTTCAGCGGTCAAACGAAGCCGAAATGTGTCAGATAGGTTGGTCAAGGGTGTGTCTTTTCTGATGAAGAAGAATAAAATTGATGTTTTCATGGGAACAGCACATCTGGAAAGAGCTAATTCAATTTCAGTTATGGGTGCCGACAACAAAGAAACAAAATTATCCACCAAGAATGTTATTATAGCGACTGGAGCTTCATCCATAATTCCTTCAACCTGGCTTGTGGATAAGAGGAAAGTCCTTACCTATTGGGAAGCCATCCTGCAGGAAACGTTACCGAAAAGCGTCATCATCATTGGTGCAGGAGCGATCGGTGTGGAGTTTGCCACCATTTGGAGTGCCTATGGTGCGAAGGTGACCATCGTTGAGATGTTATCGCACCTGGTCCCGCTTGAAGATGAAGAAGTAAGTGTGGAATTGGAGAAGAACTTCAAGAAACGCGGAATCAACTTTCTGACTGGTCACAAGGTCGAATCTGTTGTTGATACTAAATCGGGAGTCAGGGTGGATGTGTCAGTCGACGGCCAAACAAAGACCCTTGAAGCTGAACAAACACTTGTTGCAATCGGCTTCCGTCCTAATTCCAAAGGAATGGGGTTGGAAGAATTGGGAATAAAAATGAACGAACAAGGATTTATTGAGATCGATGAACGAATGGCGACCAATGTGCCGGGTATCTGGGCAATTGGTGACGTTACAGGAAAATTAATGCTGGCTCATGTTGGATCAGCGCAAGGCATTGTAGCAGCTGAACATATCGCCAATTTTGAATCTATCACCCTCAATTACGAAATGATGCCAAGGGCTACTTACTGCCAACCACAAGTGGCGTCATTTGGGTTAACCGAAACTCAGGCTAAGGAACGTGGCTACAATGTGAAGATTGGTCGCTTCCCATTCCAGGCAAATGGCAAGGCACTAGGGATGGCAGATACCAATGGCTGGATCAAATTAGTGGTGGACAAAAAATATGGAGAAATCTTGGGCGCTCATTTGATAGGTCCAGAAGTGACCGAGTTGCTCCCCGAGCTCACGCTGGCTCGTACAATGGAACTAACCGCGAATGAAATCGCACGCAACGTGCATGCACATCCAACATTAAGCGAAGTCTTAATGGAAGCAGCAGAGGGAATCGAAGGTAGCTCAATAAATATTTAGTCTTAAGAGGGTAGTTTCACCCTTACCAACTATGGCATCTTCAAAGCAGCCCATGTTTGGTTTAATGAGATGATATCAACCTAGTAATTATGAATAAAGATGAATAGCTTTCCATAAATGGAAGTACGTAATATACATTATGGAATAATAAGTTTTTTGGTGAGTGAGGGTATTATTAAATTTGAGATGAAATAGTTACCTTGTCCATGTTAATATATGTGGATCCAACACCATGGTGTAATCCATCGGTACATATATGAGTTTAGTTAGTGGGAATGTCACGGCTTTATATCATTTTATTTTTTTAAGGAATCTTCGTAATAATCTTATTGAGAAAGGATATGCTGATAAGAATAAAGGAAACGATATCATAAACCTTCTTCAGATTTGAATTGAAAAACCTTTTTGAATTCTTCTTGAAGTTGCGTACTCGAAATCAGAGGTTCACTTCAATTATCTTATGTGTGATTGTTATTCACTATCGCAGTTTTCTAATTACAGCAAAAACCATAGCCTTTGGGGCTATGGTTGATGAAAAGTAGCGGGGAGTGGATTCGAACCACTGACCTCCGGGTTATGAGAGATTTTCCTAATTTCGGAACGTTTTTCACTCAGGCTCCGCATTTTAGCCTGGCCTGAGGGACGCTCTTCTGAAGAGGCCGGAGGATCTTTGGTTACGAGTTATTAGACGTATGATAGCGACTTTTTATGACAGGGTCAAGTAGTAGTTTTTTCGCGACCCGGAGGACGATGGTTGAAAACAGATTGTTCAGCGTTTCAACGGTAAGTCTTGATCCCCAAGTAATCGAATTGATTTAGTCAAAACATCAATTTCAATTACAAATACGCCGTTGAGTAAATGCTTGTTTGTCCGGTAATAGTAATCAGCAAGCGTTTCAGTACGTTTGTTATCTAAATCTCTTCGCAAGACGACAAAGCGATATTTATCACTCGGTAT
>Ga0209641_10000505_pt1 | contig 35903 bp, 24 predicted proteins | sample RifCSP16_1_FD_184022 | JGI IMG/M metagenome (GOLD analysis project Ga0209641, IMG submission 184022) | Soil microbial communities from Rifle, Colorado - Rifle CSP2_sed 16_1 (SPAdes) (version 2) | ecosystem: Environmental > Terrestrial > Deep subsurface > Rock core/Sediment | place: Rifle... | reverse complement strand
AATCGACATAGGCACCCGTACCGAGGATGCAGCCTTCCCCGATCATCGCTCCTTCGCGCACACGTGCCAGGTTCCAGATGCTCGTCCCCTCACCGATCTGCGCACCGGGTGACACGTCTGCAGTTGGGTGGACTCTTATCCGCTTCTCTTCCATCGTCTCATCACTGGAGCGAGAGTTCTTCACAAGCGTTTCATCGGTCAACGATCGCCACTCGAAAACACGCTGTCAGACCTGCGCCTGCTCGTCAACCAGGAGCTGCTCGTCCAAGACCAGCTCCCCGCCGCCGCCATTCCCGAGCGATCGAGAGGCCGCCTCCAGGACCTTGATCACCCGCAAGCCGGACTCCCCCCCAGATTGCGGCTCGACACCATTGGCCACGGCCCGCACGAAGTCTTCGCATTCCAATCGAAGCGGTTCGGCCGTCTCGATGTGTGGGATGAGGACGTCGCCGTAGCGGTAGCTCAAGTGGAACTCGGCCAGCGTATCGGTGTACGGCGGCGCGTCGACGCCCTTGTCATAGATCTTGATCTTCTCCGTCGGCTCGACGTCGTCGAAGACCGCCATCTCGCGGCTGCCGACGACGGTCAGTCTGCGCACCTTGCACGGGTCGAGCCAACTCACGTGGATGTGGGCGATGACCCGGCCCGGAAAGACCAGGTGCAGGTAGGCGATGTCGTGGACCCCGGGGAAGACGTAGCTGCCTCCCGTGGCACCGACGCTGATCGGTTCTTGGTCCAACACGAACAGGATCATCGACAGGTCGTGGGGAGCGAGATCCCACATGACGTCAAGATCGCGCTGGAACAGCCCCAGGTTGGCCCTGACGGCGCTGATGTAGTACACCTGGCCGAGCTCGCCGGATTGGATGATCCGCCGGAGTGTCCTCACTGCCGGGTGGTATTCGAAAGTGTGTCCGACCATCAAAGCCAGGTTCTTCTGCTTGGCGAGACGAATCAACTCGACGCAATCGACGCTGCTAAGGGCCAGGGGCTTCTCGACCAGCACCGGCAGATCGTGCAGCAGACACTCTCGGGCGAGCTTATAGTGACTCGCCGGCGGCGTGGCGATCACCATGCCGTCCAACCGCATGTGAAAGAGCGATTCGTAATCCCGGGTAACCTTGACCGAGGGGAAACGGCTCTTGATATGGGCCAGCCGCTCCTCTCTCAGGTCCGACACGGCCACGACGTCCGATCCCGGGATCTCTACAAAATTGCGGATCAGGTTGGGCCCCCAGTATCCGCACCCGATGACACCGATTCGGAGTGGTTTCATGACTTTCCGCCTCTCGGCTACACCGCGCCGCGCATCGACAGGACTGCGAAGGGCGTCTTCAAAAGGATCTTCAGATCCATCCACAGGGATTGGTGTTCGGCGTACCAGATGTCCAGCCGGACCATTTCATCGAACCCGACCGAGCTTCTCGCCTCGACCTGCCACAAGCCGGTCAGTCCCGGGATGGCCTCCAACCGCTGCCAATGCCATAGCTCATAGGCTTCCACCTCATAGGGAATCGGAGGCCGAGGGCCGACAAGGCTCATTTCGCCCATGAGCACGTTCCAGAGTTGGGGCAATTCGTCCAGACTGCTCTTGCGAAGGAAGCGACCCAATCGCGTTACCCTGTGGTCGTTCATCAGCTTCCGGGAGGCGGTGTCGGAGTTCTGCGCCGCGGACATCCCGGTCTCATCCTTGCGGATCAGTGCCTGGACGTACTCCTTGTGCGGCGCCGAATCGGCATCGTTCACCATCGTGCGCAGTTTGTAGAAGGTGAACGGTACGTTCTCCCATGCCTCACCCGAAACGGTCTTGCGCCGTCGGGAACCGATCCTGGGCTGTTTGAATACGGCCGGTCCGGCTGATTCGAGCCGGATCAGGGTGGCCGCGATCAGGAGTAGCGGCGAGACAAGGGCCAGGCACACGGCGGCCACACAGAAATCGAAGATGCGTTTGCTGGTGAAGTAGACGTCGCGCGTCCAGGATGTCTTCCTGGCATAGGGCTCAGCCATCTTCTCGGCCGGCCCAGCTACCGCCTCGGCTTCGCCAGCTATCGCCCGGCCGATGAGCAACCGGTCGACGCTCTCCCGGAGTTCGGCAATCCCGAAAGGTTTGCGGATGTAGCCGACACCGCCGACTTCGATCCCGTGGGCGATCGAGGCCGTATCCCTCTTCGCTGACAGAAACACCACAGGCGCCTCGATCCGGTCGCGGATGCGCCGGCAGGTATCGAACCCGTCCATGCCCGGCATCATGATGTCCAGCAGGACGAGGTCGGGTTTCATGGCCCAGGCCTTCTCAGACCCGGTTTCGCCGTCGTTGGCGCTCTCCACTTCGTAGCCCCACGCCCCAAGTGCAGTGGAGACCAACTCGCACGTGGCGCGATCGTCGTCGACCACCAGGATCTTGGAGAGGCTTAGTCTCTCTTCCGGTTGCACGCTCATGAGTTTTTCCCCCTGAGGTCCCCCGCCTCCCACTTCAACGCATCGTGGCTCTTCTCGATCACGACGTAGCGGATCCGGCCCTTCTGCACGACCAGCCGCACCTCGCCGAACTCGCCCACAGCGGTCAGGGCTTCGTCGATCATCCGGGCCTGGGAATCGCTCAAGAACTTCAACGAGTTGCTTGCTTGGATCAGGACGCTCGAGCTAGTTTCGGTCATTTGTCTGGTCATCCGATCTGTCCTTCTTCGTCGAGGGAAACAAAAGTGCCTTCGCGGGATTTTCCACCTCTACGAAGAGCGATCGGCTCCACGGTATTCGTTGGTCTTCTGCGGAGCATGCCTGTGCTTGTCGCAGTCTTGGCTCCTCTCGGGCTCAGACCTTGAACGTCCTGGCCCGCCCCACCCAGCGCCTGCGTTCTTACTCCTCGCTAAGCCTCCATTAAGCCCGCCGGGGTATACTTAAAACGCACAGAGAGCCCACCATGCTTGATGTGCACTGCCTCGGCGGGCAGCACCCCGCCGGGGCATCTTTCTTCCTTAATACAGCAAACCGGCCCTTCGACCGCGCTAACAGCGCAGTAGGTGGCCGGTTTCGCTATTGGCTCCCCGGGGGCTGGGCCCGTCTTTCCGACGGGCTAGCGACCAGTTCAGGCCTCCGGATCTTCGCCTCCACGATCCCACGCGGTTTCGGTTTTCGCGCCGCGCCGACATGCGCGAAACACACGATCCGCTTGACGTGTTTCTTACGCCCTTCTCTCGATTGGTGACCTTTCAGTTCGTGGGAGGCCGGGAAGGGGGGAAACCAAAATCGAGCTGGCACCCGGCGTCTCCCTCCGGTTACCCGATCTTATGCTGACAAGGTAACCGGCGGGTCACTGAGAGGTCAGAGTTTTGGAGGCGCTGATTCGATGCGTGCACCCGTGGCCGTATGTGTCATGGCCACGCGGGAGGCGGGGGAACGAGGGAAGACCGAGGACGGAAGACCGGAGACGGGAGACCGGGACTCAAGACACAGGACGCAAGACGCAGGACAGAGAGACAGCGGATCGGGGACCACCAGGCTCCGGGAGCCTACTCGCCGCAACGGGTCCGAGAACTGCGGCTGCAATAGCAGGAGTGACAGGGGGACTCGCCTCTGGAGTCCGGAAGCTCTGCTTCCGGGCACAGGCGAAGCCTGTGGTGGGGGAGCCCGACTGCTGCGGAGCCTGGCCTCAATCCGGAAGCTCCGCTTCCGAGCGCTCCAGACATCCAATTCGGCAATCTGCGGCTGCGGGAGTTGTGTCGAGGGATGGAGGCGAGGACGAGAGAAGACCGGGGATAACCAGGCTCCCGGAGCCTCAGAGGCTCCGGGAGCCTTACCCGTGCCCACTGTGGAATCCAAGCGATCGTAGGTCGGACCTCGTCACCGCGCGGGAGGACGGAAGGGCCGCCGAGGACGGCGGCCCGAGCTTCCCTTCTACTCGACCCAGTACGGCGAGGACGGCGCCTTGAAGAACACCGGGCTCCGGAATCCTCATGGCTTCGCAGCGCTATCCGAAAGATCAGTTCAGCACGGACGTGAGCGGCGAATCAACCTGCCGTGCGAACTCGGCCGATTCGGAACCGATCTGTGTCGGACGATCCCCCTCCCTCGGCCCCGGATCCCGCCGGGTCTTTGCTGGCCGTCGCACGGCGAGCCAGGCCGCCACGTACATCGTCCCCAACATAAACCCCAGAACCAGCAGCCCGATCAGCACTCGCACCATGTGCCCGCCTCCTCCCACATGGGTCCCCGCTTAACGTCGAAGATTCCGCGTTGCGTGCACGCTGCGCGCCTTCTCCGACTTATGCCTCTCGATTCTTAGGAGGCCGGGAACGGCCAGAACAGAACGATCGTCCCCGGGCGGTCTCCCTCCGATTTCCAATCATATATGTCAGAAGTAACAAGGGGGTTAGCGAGAGGTCAGGGTTTTCGAGGCTTCCAGCCGCCCGGGCCGCGGCCGTCATCATCGATCCAGCGCCCGTACATCTCGAACAGCTCCGCCAGCGCGCGCCGCGGCGTGAAGGCCCTCATCGCCGCCGCGCAACGCGCCGCCCGTGCTGCCGACGCCGGCAGCGAGAGCACGCTCGCCAGCGTCCAGGCGAAGAGGCGCGGATCACGCGCCGCGACCAGCCCGCCGATCTCCTCCGGCGCGCCGGGACCCAGAACCTCCGATACCTGACCGACGTCGAACGACACCACAGGCGTCCCCGAGGCGAGCGCCTCGAAAACCACCCGCGGCCCGGCCTCGAAACCGGAGGTGCAGGCGAGTACATCCGAAGCTCGGTAAACCCCAGCCACCGACTCCCGGTCGGTCGGAGCCAAGAAATGGACCCGCCCGCCTTGGCCGAGCGACTCGGCCCTGCGACGCATCGATTCGCGCAGCCTGCCGTCTCCCAAGACCACGAGCGTGACCCCTGCCTCGAGCCGGGCCAGCTCGGCGAAAGCCTCGATCATCATCAGCGGATCCTTCTGGCGCTCGATCCGCCCGACGAATGCGACGATCTTGGCTTCACGCTCCAACCCAAGGCGGCTGCGCAGCGCTCGGCGCGCCGACGTGCGCTCCGCCATGGTGCCGGGGCTGAACAAACGCGGGTCGGCCCAGCCGGGGAGCAAGGCCGCCCGACCGTCGAGCCAGGGGAACCGCCCGGCCACCCAGGCCGGGGTCCGCGGATCGACGGCGACCGCTGCCGCGGCCCCGCGCATTCGCCTGGCCATCGAGGCCTGGAACAACCGCGTGAATCGCCGCCAACGGACGTCACTGTATCGAGAGTCCACCTCTTCCGGATGATTGTGGAAGAAGTACACGGCCTTCTGGTGGGAATTGGGCCGTATTCCAAAGCCCGACTCGAAGCGGTGAATCTGGATCACCTTCCCATGCGCGACTGTCCCCTGTCGGCGGCAGGCCAGAACAAAGCGGAGCGCCAGGGGGATGCGCCGCACCATCGTCGGATCGCGGTCGGCCAGCGCAGGAAAGAACCGGATGGACCGATCGCCGAACCTCAGCTCGGTCCACTTCCCCACCGGGCGTTTCACCGGGTCGGCCGAGAGACCGATGACTTCGATCGACCACGAGGGAGGGGCGTACCGCAAGATGCCGTCGATGCAGGTGTCGAACCCTCCCATCCCCTGGTGCCAAGGGTCCATCGGATGAAGGATCGTCAGGTCAACCTGGCGTTCGGATGTGGCGGACGACGATGGAGACATCAACTATGCCGGCGTGGCCGCGGCGCTGCCCGAACCCTCGGGTACATCGAACCAACCGTAGCGCCGTGCGACGTAGCCGGGAGCCCAGGTCACCATCGCCGCGCCGACGAACTCGGCCCCCTTGACGAAGGCGATCGCCAACAGGTATGCCGGAAGGGAGAGACCGCGCGCAGGCAGGGTCGACCGCAGCCTCCAGGCACGCTGATAGGCCCTGATCAGCATGCCGCCGCCGACGAGGAACGGGGCCAGGATCGGCACGCGTGCGGTCCAGGACCACTCGAGCTCGGGGGCTTTCCGGCGTGTCATGACATTAAATGCTCCGATCCGGAACCGTTTCACCCAGAACCGGGGCAGTTGATGCCGGGCGCGCGCCGCCTCGCAGAACCAGGGACGGATGCCGCGATCTTGCAGCTCACCCTGGAGCACGTTGACGGCGCCCCCACCGCCTTTTCCCATGTCGCTCCGGAAGCGGATCGATTCGAACATCTCGCGCCTCAAGGCGAGGTTGTTCCCATAGAGCCAGCGCGTCGGGCCCGAGCCGATCCGTGAGGCAGCCCAATCGCACAAATCCAGAGTCCGACTAAGCGGCCCAAGCTCGTATTGGGTGTTCCCTACGACGACCGGATTCCCAGCTTGAATACAACCGAGCATCTGCTCGAGCCAATCCGGGACGTAGCGCACATCGGAGTCGGCGAAGACGAGGACCTCCCCCTTGGCCAAAGTCATCGCGTGGTTCTTGGTGCGGTAGTAGGTGAGACCCTCTATCCCGACGATCTCGACCTGCGGCAGCGCCTGGCGAATCCATTCGGTTTCTTCCTCCGAGGCTCCGGAATCGATGAGAACCAGGATCTGGCATTGGCGCACCGGATAGGATTGATCGAGGATCGATTGCAGAGATCGCTCGAATACGGCCCGGCTGTGCAGGTCGCGAGCGTTCCAACCCTCGATCGCCAGGGTGACCTTCTCGGGCGGGGGGGTTTCCGAACTAACGGACATGAGTTTCTCCCTTTCGACGTCGGCCGAATCGAATCCCCCTATTCAGGTCCCCATTCGTTATTCTATCAACGCCGGGGCGACTCTGGAGTCCAGAAGCTCTGCTTCTGGGCACAGGCGAAGCCTGTGGTTACTAGACTGCAGCCTTGAAGGGCTCCGGTTCTGATGTGCGGAAGCTCCGCTTCCGAGCGCAAGCAGAGCTTGCGCACTCCACAAATACAGTTCGCATGTCGGAGACCTGCGAGTACCAGATCCACATGGCGGGGGAAACGGGCACGGGAGACCGGATCATCTCCAGGCTCCGGGAGCCTTCGAGGCTCCGGCAGCCTTGTCCTCCGCGCCCTTGAAGAACACAAGGACACCCTCCGCCCCGCTTCGGGTGCAGGCAGGCAGGTCGGAGATCTGCGGCTACCAAACACCCTTTGACGCGCGGTCTGGTAGCCGCACCCTTTATGGGTGCGCCTACGGCTTAGCCTTCCCGGGGGAGCGAGGCTGGAAGAGATCGGATTGGCGAGAGAAATGGGGTTAGTGAGCGGGGATCGGCTGAGGCTCGGGCTCGAACACGTACCCCGAGCCGCGCACGGTCAGGATGTGGATCGGGCTGGAGGGGTCAGGCTCGAGTTTCGTTCGCAGACGGTAGATACATTGCTTCAACAAGCGACTCTCACCAATGTACTCCGGCCCCCAGGCGAAGCTCAGGATGGCATCGGAGCTGAGGACCTTGCCCGAGTTCTTCAACAGATACTTGAGAACCTCGAACTCCTTCGGTGTGAGTTGGATCGCCTGACCGTTCATGAACACCAACCGCCGGCTGGGGTCGGTGAGCATGAGGACGTCCCCCGACGGTTTAAGCACGGGCGGGAGCGAGCCGGCGGTGCGCCGCCGCAGCGACGACGTCAGGCGGGTAACGAGCTCCTGGTAGGCATAGGGCTTGATGATGTAGTCGTCCCCACCCATGCGCAGGCCGCGCACGACGTCTTCCGTCTCATCTTTGGCCGTGACAAACACGATCACGGCCTCCGTCATCTCGCGCAACCGCCGGCAGACCTCGAAACCGTCCATCCCCGGGAGCATGATGTCCAGGATGATCGCATCCGGATGCTCCTTGTAGGCGAGCTTGAGCGCCTGCTCGCCGGTCGTCGCAGTTAGCACATCAAATTTGTCCCGCCGCAGGCTCATCGCCAACAAATCCAGGATCCGGATGTCGTCATCGACGACAAGCACCTGCGTCCGGCCCGGCATCAGCGCTCCTTCTGAACGCAGTTTCCCGTTCACGCCCCCTCCGGTCGAATCGGGCGCGAATCCCCCGAGAGTTGACCCTCTCCCCTCCGTCGCGCCCTTCCGGAGTGCGGCTTCGAGATTCACTTGTGTGGGTCTGGCACGCAGCCCCTGGGTCGAGGACAATCGGGCCCGGCGGCACGCCTTCCCCCACAGGTATGGTACTGGAGTACTGGGGACACGAAAAGTCTAACACACACGCGCGGCGAGTGTCAACGCGGGGCTTGAATCGCCTCAAGATGCCGCGGGATGCCCGGGGTGGCAGCTGATCCTGTGGGCAGTCGAACATGTTCGGTGGACAAACGGGGGGCTTGGATGATTGATCCTATGGCGGGGAGTTACTCGGGATCAGCGGATGCCAGTGTCATATGCGAGTGTAACTTGGGTGTAATTTCCGCCCTCGACGGTCACTTCAACCCGGGGAGCACGGGGGTAGGACCCGTCGGACTCGCCTTGCAGGATGTACGTTCCCGGCGCCAGTGACAACCGGAAAGTGCCGTCCGCCTGACTCACAATGCGTGATACGATCTCCCCGGTCGAGGCAAGCACGGTGATTGTCGCCTGGTACGGCCGATCGGGGCAGGGGTTCTCTGCCGCGACGACAGGACACGTCGGCCCAATCACGACCTCGCCCGCGATTCCGGAGTCACCCAGGCCCGGTGTAGGCTGAGCGTCCGACATGAGTTCCGCCACTAGCAGGCCCAAGAAGTCAGCGATCTTACCTTGGTCCGTTTCCGAAGCGGTCTGGACCCCCATGCCACTAAAGGCGAGCTTTTCGGTGAACATGTCGGCGGACCCCGTAGGCGGAATGGATTGCCATATGAAGGGTGCGTATTCCTCCCTCCAACGCTCGATCTGCGCAGTCGCTTCGGCTGGAACCAGACCTGTCGATTGAGCTGCCCCAACACAACTGTCCTGAAGCCGGTAACCTCCCCGGCTGTCTATCACGAGGCGCTGGCAGATCCCGGCGATCCCCCCCGAGCGTTCCCAGACAACCACGATCTGCAAATTCTTCGGCATGGGTGTCTGGATCGGTTCGACCCGTCGATACACCTCTCCGGCCTCGTCTGTGTGGATTTCGACATCACCTTGCGGCGTGGAGTAGAACAACCTGTATCCAGGTGTGATGACCTGGAGACACATCTCGTTCGCCCTGGCGGCGCCGAGACAGGCGTCCGGCCACTCGACGGCTTGGACCTCGCTTGTCAAGACCGCATCCAAAGGGAGATTCAGCTCGCGGGCCAGTTGCAGCCGCAAGTCTTCAACGAACGACGGCGTGGGCTTACCCACCGGCGAAGGTGACGTCGCTGGAGGGCCCTTCGGCGGCGTAAGGGCCGCCGGCTCACAGGCCGGAACAAGAAGAACTGCGACAGCAAGAAGAGCGGCGGGCAGCTTCGATACTCGCATGACCCATCCAGCGAAGCGCAGGGTGCTGACTCACAGACGCTCCGCCCTTCCTTCGAGTTCCCGCATTATGGGGAAAGAACAAGAGCCAGATACCCGAGGGCATCTGGCTCTCATTAAGAGGCTCTTGCGTTAGACTACGGGCTGAGCCGGCTGATGCGCGTGCCCCAGTTGGCCAGGGCGCTGCGCGTACCGCCGCAGCTCATGTCCACGAGGAATTCATCGAAGTCACATGTCTGCCCGATGTACTCCGAGGCAAACCAGAGACTGCCACCATCGACGACGGCCGCCCCATAGTCGCCCCAGCGCGGCCGGCCACCGCCGAGGAAGTACTCCGTGAAGCCATCTTGTGGCCCCAAGCCCTGGGCTGCCATCCTGACCGGACCAACGCCCAAGGCTCCGTTGATGATGGCGAACGCCGCACTTGGGTAGAAGTCCTCACCGACGAGGGTGAAGGCGATGATCCCCCTACCGCCAGGGAATGTGGCGATCGCCGGCATGATCAGGTTGTTGTTCGGGATCGCCAAGTATCCCTGAGCCAGCATCACGCCTCCGCCGGATCCAATGGCGGTCGGATCCACGACGAAGTAGGCGATGCCCGCCAGGAACTGCCCACCGACCTTCACGATCGTGCCCTGCGCACCCCAGATCTTGCCATCGGCGTACCAGACCTGCTGCATACGCGAATCCAGGCTGTCCAGTACACCTTCCTCCTGCGGCTCAGGCGGATCCCCAAACCCGAGACAGTCCTCATTGAGACAGTCAGCGAGTGGCACGTCGCCCTCCTTTTGGGCGGAGGCCGGCGGTACACCATAAGGCTCAGATGGAAGGACACCCCTTAAGAGATTCAGTGATGGTGTGGCGTCGTTCAGCGACGATGTGTTGGTGATGGCCCAGACACCCAGTCGGAAATCGAACCCGCGGCTGTTGCCTGATTCCTCCGTTGCCATGGAGCTGAGGAAGAACTCGGTCCCGTCCCGGAACCCGGCATACTCTCCGACCGGAGAGGTCGCCGGCCAAACGGTGAAGCCAGGCCTGCCGGCGATGTACAGGTTGTCGAAGTGCACGAACGCAGGCGACAGGGCCCGTTCTGCAAGCGCCGCCTTCGAAATGGCGTAAATCTGCGCCGTCGTATACTGATCTGCGAACAAGGCGTACTCGTTGGTGGAGATATAGAAGCCGTGCTTGTCGGCGCCAATGTGGGGGTAGTCGCCGATGCATGGGCCTCCATCACACTCGTGATCCGGAGTCCCATCCGTGCCGTCATTCTGGGCCGGGATGCTGTAGAGGTTCCAGTCTCCGGTCGGGTCGTTCGTATGGCTGACCGCCAGGTCCAGGTGGTTTGACCCGAGGAACTCGCCTGTCACAGGGTCCACATCAAGGGTCAGCACGACATGGAACCAGCGCTCGTGTTCCGGGTCATAGTAGCAGCTCGGATCGGTCGCGAATGGACCCTGCAAGAAGGTCGTCCTATCGAACTGTGCCGGGTAGCCATAGAACGTGTTGAGGTCCACTACCCCGCTGACCGGCGAGCCGGAGGTGTCGAAAACCCGCATCACATCGTTGACCGTCTCCAGAACGAAACCGTTCCCGACACACAGCCCCTGATCGGGCGGCTCCAAACTGAACTGGTTCCCACCATTGGCAAAACGCTGGTCGAAGTGATTCAGGCCGTGAAACGAAAACAGCGGCCCGCCGCCCCCTTCAATCGAACTCGGGGAGCTCACGGTCGGCGCACGGATTCCTGACGCCTCCCCTGACGGATCCGGTCTACGGGAATAACTGCGGTTGACCACGTCTTGGCGGAATGCATTGTCGGGGGCCTCGGGAAGGCTCAAGCCCGCCTCACCCATTGTATTCGCCCCGAACGAAGTGGAGCCCCGATTGATGAGTTGCCCCACGTGCTGACCTGGCGTTTGCTCCTGGGGCGCGCCCGAATCAGAAGCGGCGGCCGGTACAGCGCTCACTAAGAGCGAAAAGACCACAAGAAACCCAAACGACTTTCGGTTCATTACGTCCCTCCTCCGGAATGTCTCTAACATCGGGAGGCTCGTCGCTGAGCTACCCATCGGATGCCTATCGGTCGCTCTATTCCCACTCCACGTGCTTCCTTATATGCAGGTACCCGAAAACCTCCTTCCCATCTCCGTCCCGTAGATTCATGAGACCAGAAGCGCTGAACAGCCAGGTACCCCCGTCCAATGCGTCTCAGCCGCGTTCATTCCTTCCCCAATTGGTCAGACCGAGTGTCGGCGAATGACAACGAGCCGACCACTCATTTGCTTGGTCGGAACGCGCAAGATCGTTGAGGCCTGACGTTCGAGATCAAGGCCCGATGTTGCCTGCAGCTTTCAGGATCACGCTCTGGGCTCAGAGCGCGTGCGCCTCACCGCTCTCACCCAGGCTTACCCCCAAATGCCGGGAGGATGATGCCCTGATGTCGCGTTGTGCAGATCGAAAAAAGTGGCGAAAGAGCCTTCTCAGACAACTATACTCTAGATACTACTCCGGGCTTCTAAACGGATTCTCTATCAGGGAGGCGACAGGAACCCGCAGACGATGGAGCGACCCTCCCCCAGATCGGAGCCCTCTCCGGACTGGCGCAAACGCCGAGTTGGGCCATGAGCCCCGACAGCCCCTCTCCATAGCAATTGCCATCGCCGGCCAGCCATTCCCCTTGTTGGCTTACGACCGAAATGGGCGGCCGCTTACGGTTCCGCTGCAGTCGGCGGCCGCAATTTGAGAAAGGCAACGACTGGGCGGTGGTCGGAGCCGCCTTCAGGGCCGACGCCTGCCCGGATGGCGACAAGGTCCGAAGAGTGCCAAACGAAGTCGATCCGCTGAAGCCGAAATGGGAAGCCCAACGGCTGCACGGTATGGCCGAAGCCCCAGCCGGCCTCGCGAAAGCTATCCTCCAACACCGCCTCCAACTTAGAGTAGGCATACGAAGTATCCGTGAAGTTGCAGTCGCAGAGCAGGATGACCGGCTCATTCAGCATCGACACCGACGCCGCTAGACTGGCGGCCTCCTCCGCCCGCCAAGCGTAAGTCTCGGAGACGTATGCCGGTCCCGAATCATCCAACACATTGGAGATCAGGGTTGGCGAGAGATGGGCGACATAGACATAGACAGACTGACCCTCCATCTCCAGCTTCACCCGCATCGCCTGCTGCCTGCGTGCGAAGGTAAGACCCACCACCGACATGATCGGATAACGGCTAAACAGACCAATCCTCCGGTCCTCGGCAAACACAAGGGGAGTGCGGTACGGATAATCCTGACTCAAGAGATCACCAAGGATGTTGCCATGGGCCGCGGTAAGCTCCTGGAAGCCGACAATTCCGGGGGAGGCGGATCGGATGGCTTCTGCCACGCCTTCCATTTCATCGTTTCTGAAGTGGAGGTTGAAGCTCATGACCGCGATGGAAGGGCCTTGGATAGGCTCAGCTCCGGCCTTTCGGGGCAGAAAGAGCTCTCCGTACAGCAACATGAAAGCCAGGGCAGGAAGGGTCAGTAACCCCAGGCTATCTTTGCGAAGTTGGATCAAGCCGATGAACAACAAGACCGGGAGAGGTATGAAGAGGTAGACGGCCATGGTGTTGACCAGGGCTAGGAGCCACGACCGATCCATAAACACCGCCCGTAGGAGCAGCCATGACGCCATACAAGCCACGTAAACGATGTTGAACCAACGATAGGCTGATCGGCTTCGCATCATCTGTGTTTTATATGGCTGGCGGCCGCTTGCCAGCGCGTCCCGCGGACCCACATCCCCTTTCTCCGCGGTTGCAGCGACCAGTTTCGAGGATGGTAGTATGATCGAGCAGCGTCACATCCAGGCATGAGTACTCCGCCAGGATGGTATCGAAACCGGATTGGCGGGGTGTGAGAGTCCTGCCTCCAAATAGGATGACTTTCTCAGCGCGCAACCTCCTCTTCGCTTGTCTCATGACCTTTGTCGTGGGCTGTTCAGTTGCCACGGGCTCTCGCACTCCGGAGCCTCTCGAATCGCAACTCCCGCCAACGGCGACGACGCCAGCGCTGGAAAGCACTTCCTTCACGGCCACCCCTTTCGAGTCAACGACGGCGGATCTTGCCCGGACGCCTCCCTATCTTTCTCTCGCCACTTTGGAAACCGGCCCCGAAGCCACGGCGCAGGCGGGTTCCATGTGGACCCTCGTCACAGATCTTCATCGACGAGGGATCCTAAACAACGCGCAGGGGAAGTATCAGGCTCTCCAGCCGTTTGAAGCGAGCTGGGCCCAGATCGATTACTACGATTTCCTGCCGACCGGACACTCTCCGGGCGATTTCGTGTTGCGAGCCGATGTGCAATGGGAATCCGCCAGCGAGCGGGCCAATTTCTGGAATTCGGGCTGCGGGTTCGTGTTCCGAATGAACGCTCGGGGGGACCATTATCTGGTTTTCCTCGGTCTCGACGGGAATCTCTACCTCTATCGAAAGCTCGATCAGGTCATTTCTCGTCTAGGCAGCGGATCGTACCGAGAAGAAATCCGCGTTTCGGGGAGCAGCCAGATAACCCTGGCGGTTGAAGGGCAGTGGATGACGGTATTCGTGAACGGAGAGCAGGTGTACCGGCAATCGGATGACACTTTCAGCGCAGGTCTGCTGGGGTATGCACTCGCCTCCGGCACCAATAAGGACTTTGGCACGCGATGCGAGATGACGAATGTAGAATTATGGGAGATAGGGCCGCCCTAGAGGTGTGACAGAAACCGATCGGCTCGTTCAGCCTCCCGAACGCAAGGTCAACCTCCTAAGGTTGTCGGCACCGCCATGGTGGACCATGGGCGATATTCCCATCGACACCGCCAGGCGCCGGCGTCAAGTGCGGCCGTTGTGTCTCCCTCCGTGAAGCTGTGTGCCCTGTCGAGGTCTGGCAAGCGTCCCGGTCCACAAACGCTGGCCTCGACGGTTATTCCCGCAACCACAGCCCTCCCGAACTCCGCCAAGGCTTCCCGCTGGTTACCCTGCGCCCAGAGGAGCGTTCCCAGGCTCGCGTAGCCGCTCACGTCGCCGGGCGCCACCTCGATGGCGCTGCGATAAGCCTGCTCGGCGCCGGCCCAGTCTCCCTGCTGGCGCAATTCGTCACCCATGGCAAGGAAGGGTTCAGGCAATCCGGGCGCGACCTGGACCGCCCGCTCGAATTGCGCCTTGGCGTCCTCGGGCCGGGTGGTTTGCTGGTACAGCCTCCCGAGGCGGATATACGCGGCTACGTCCGCCGGCACAGTCTCGATGGCCAGTTGGTAGGCTTGCTCCGCTGCCGGCACTCCCGCGACCAATCGATACCACTGGCCCATGGCAAGGTAGGGCAGCACCGAGTCAGGATCAATCGCGATGGCCTGCTCGAAATGCTGATAAGCTCCCTCAACGTTGCCCGACTGCAAATCATCGACCCCCGTAGACAGGTGATCAATAAAGTCATGGGCCTCAGACCCCGGTAGGGTTTGGCGCGCCGTCGCCTTCGCATCCTCAAACGCCTGAGCCGCTGTCTGTATCGTCACTTTCCGATCGAGATTCGCGATGTACCAATCCCCCATCGCGACGTTGGCCATCGCGCTTCCGGGGGCCAGCGCCAGCGCCCTCTGGTACTGTGCACCCGAATCACCCGGGCGATCTATCGCCTGAAAGAGATCACCCAGTCGAAGATAGCCCACCGGATCATTCGGCGAGAGAGCGATCGCCGCCCTGTATTCGCTCTCTGCGGCCTCCCAGTTCCTTTCGAGCTCATACCAACTTCCCAGGGACAGGCGCGCAGCACTCGAAGTAGGCGCGAGGCTTACGGTCTGCTGCAGCAAGAGCAATGCTTCCAGACGTAGCCCCCTGGCTTGAAGCAATTCTCCCAGGGCTAAGAAGCCTGCCGGGTCGGCCCGATTGAGGCGGATCGCCCAGCGATAGGCAGTTTCTGCCGCCGGTATTTCCGCGCGGGTCCGGAGCCAATTCCCCAGTGCAACAAAGGCAGTCGAAGAGGAAGGGACTATGCCCACTCCGGCTTCGAGAGCCGTTCGAGCCTCCTGGAAACGTCCTTGGCTTCGGAGAAGATCGGCCAGGCCGAGATAGCCGCGGATGTCTGCCGGGGAAGCTTCCATCGCCGTGCGGTACATACGTTCCGCCTCCGCCCAATCCCAGCGATCGCGATACCAGTCAGCCAAGGCCAGGTTGACCTGGGCGGATCCGGGCGATAATTGTCGGGCGGTCTCAAATTGCGTTCGGGCGTCGGCGATGCCACCCTGGATCTCGTAAGCCTCTCCGAGCGCAAGGTATCCGTCAACCCGGCCGGGCGCTACCTTAATGGCCGACTGATATGAGTCGAGTGCCGCCGCCCAGTCTGCCTGATATCGTTGTATATCGCCAAGCGCGATGAGGAGATCAACCGCGGAACGAGGTACCTCGGTGAGGGTCCCCACATCGGCCGGATCGTAGAGATCCGAGATGAGATAGGGCGCGCGCTCGAGGCCGCTCTTCAGTAGGTTCGCGGCCTCGCCTGATCGGCCCATCTTCGAGTACAAGCGGCTCAAGGCGAGGGTTGCCCCTACCTTGCTCCGGTCCACACGAGACCCATGCACTAAGAGTTCGACCGCCTCGTCAGTCCGTCCTCGGGACTCGATGAACATGCCGAACGCTACATAGATGCGCGAGTCATCCGGTGCCAGAGAAAGGGCCTGGCTGAACTCCCCCTCCGCCTCGTCGAAACGCCCCCACTCAGCGTAGGCCTCGCCGAGCCGAAGATGGGCGAAGGCCACTGAGCGATCGGTCTCGACAGCCTTCTTGTAGCTTTGCTCGGCTTCCTCGTACATCGCCAGGGTACGTTGGACTTCGGCTAAAGCAATCCAGGAGTCCGCCTTCTGCGGTTCCAGGCGCGACGCTTCTTGAGCCTCATTCAGCGCATCGCTGTGCTGAGCCAGAAGGAGTGAGAGCCGGCTGGCGGCGATGTGCAGCGGTCCCGACGCGGGCTTTCGTGAGATCGCCTGGTCGAAGACGGCTGCCGCCTCAGCCGGGCGGGCCTCGAGCATGTACGCGCGGGCAAGGGCGATCGGCGCAATCACGCTACCGGGATCGTCGGACACCGCACGCTGAAACTGGTCCATCGCTCGGGTGGGGTCCGCCTCCGAAAGGTAAAGCTCGCCGAGCCCCACTCGCGCCTCGCCAACGCACCCGGCCCTCACCAGCGCTTCCTCGTAGGCTGCCTTCGACTCTGATCGCTCGCCTCTAGCGGCGAGGAATCCGGCCAGGTTCACAAGAGGGCGGCACAAGCCCGGCGCAACCAGCGTTGCGGCCGTATACTCGTGACGCGCATCCTCCACGTTGCCTTGAACGAGCATGATTTGCGCCCGAGCGGCGTAGACACGCGGGTCAGTAGGAGTGCGAGAGAGGGCGAGATCAAGAACCGCCTGCGCCTCCTGCTGCCGTCCCATTTGGAGCAGCAGCTGCGCCTGGCTGAGAAGCGGAGAGCTGTCCCTTGCGTTCAGGTCGGCCGCAGCCCGATACGTCCCGAGGGCGCTATCCAGATTGCCCTCCCGGATCAAGATGTCCGCTAAGACCATATACGGCCGCACAGAACCCTTATCCGCGGCCATCGCGCGTTCCGCGGCATCTGTGGCTTCCCCGCTCCGTGCCCGAGCCGAGAGGAACTCTGCCAGCGCCAGCCAAGCCTGGCTCTTGCCGAGCTCGAGCTCGGTGGCCTTCCGGTAGGCCTCCTCCGCCAGATCGAACTGCCCAAGATTGGCATGTGCATCTCCGAGGGCAGTCCAAGATGAAGCTCGACCGGGGGCCAGAGTCGTAAGCAGGTGCGCAATGCCGAGGGCCTCGTCGGGTCGGCCGATTTCGATGGCCAAGGTCGTTCCGCCGGCCAGAATCTCGAGATCTCCCGGCCAGCGCTCATGGAAGGCGACGATCGCTCCCATGGCGATGTCCGGCTCTCCGCGCATGGCGTAGAGCCTCGCCTGGCCGAGAGCCAGGTTGACGGCATCAGGCGCCTGGGCCAGGCCGGAGGTGAAGGTTTGATCGGCGCTATTCAACGAGCCCTCCCCGATCAGAAGCAAGGCCCAGGCCTCCTGGAGCGTCGGTAATGCCGGCTGGAGGTCGAGGGCGCTCTGAAGAACTTGCTTGGCCGAGGCGAGGTCGCCCTGCAAGGCAAACGCTCTCGCCAGCCCAATCGACCCGGCCGCCATCATTGGTTGCACCTGGATCACTGCTGCATACAATTTGACTGCTTCTTCAGGAGCCCCACGCCTCAATTCGAGGTCGGCCAGGGCCAGAGACACCCCGGAAGAGATCTCCGGCGAGAGTCGCTGCAGTCCTTGGCGGTATAACTCCTCCGCGGCATCGACGCGCCCCTCAAGTTCACGCAGTCGGCCCAATCCAACGTAGCCATCCTCCAGAGATGGCAAGCGGTCGATCAGATTGCCGTAGACGGTTTCCGCTTCGGATCGCCTTCCCTGGCGAATTCGGAGTTGCGCCAACGCGGTATATCCGGAAGGGTCCCCTGGATCAAGCTCAACGGCTCTTTCAAGCTGTTGGGCCGCCCCCTCCTGGTCACCTTCTTGTTCGAGAACACCCGCCAGCAAGACGCGATTGACCCCTTCCGCCGGGAAAAGGTCGACCAGCTTCTCCAAGGCCGACTTCGCTTCGTCAATCTGGCCTTGAGTCAAGTAGCCACTCGCCAGACCGTGCCAGGCTGCGGCTGCGTCGGGTTGAAGGGTGAGCGCCATCCTGTAATTGATAAGCGCCTGATCCCACTTCCCCTGGTTGAGTTGGTGATCAGCCAGGGCCACCAATGGCGAGGCGTCGTACGGGCTCACGGCAGAGGCTAGCTCAAACTCATGCAGGGATGCGGCCGTGTCTCCTTGAATCCCGGACAATCTCCCCTGAGCGATCAGCGCACTCGGGCTGTATGGCGCGGCTGACTGCGCCATCCATGCCCATCCAGCAGCTGAGCCAATATCGCCATCGACTTCGGCGATCGCCGCCAGCCCTAAAAACGGTGCTGGGTTGAACGGGTTTACGTGGGCCGCATCCTGATACCGAGATGTGGCCGTTTCGCGCTCGCCCAGACTGAACTCGAGATTGCCTAGGAAAACTGCAGACTGCGAGTCAACAGGGTTCCATCGCCAGGCCTGCCATCCGGAGGCCTGCGCCTCATCGAAGAAGCCAAGGGCTTGCTGCAATCTGGCGGCGGTGATGACCGGTTCGGCGAAGCCGAGCTTGTACCCGATCATGTTCTCGATCCGGGCAAGCGCCGATTCGGTCCCATACAGGGCGCTCGAAGTTGAAGCAAGCTTGGCGATAGCAGGCGACTGCGGGTTGAAGAACAAAGCCTGTTTGAAGTAGTCCAGGGCGCGCTGTCGATCCCCGCGCTTGAGCTCCACCTCTCCGAACAAATCCCTGGGAATATCGCTCCAGAAGTTCAACCGGCGGGCACGCCCGGCAGCTCCGGTCGCGGCGTCCAGATCCCCCCGTTGGAGATAGGCTTGGGAAAGAAGGGAATAAGACGCCAACGTCTCCCGGGTCGACACCGCCCTCTCCAGGGCGGCAACAGCGTCATCGGTCCAGTTGACCGCCAGATAGACCGAGCCCAATTCGCGATAGTAAGTGGAAGTCCCCGGCGTAGTCTCAAAGCTGACCGCTCTCTCGTAGAACGAACGGGCATCTTCGAGACGCCCGAGGAACCTATATGCCTCCCCAAGGCGGGAAAGCGCCTCGGGATTCCAGTCCATGATGTCGACCACTCGCTGGTAAGCTTGTGCCATGGCTGCGTAGTCTTCGCCAAGCCAGTTGACATTGCCCGCCAGCAGCCAGCCCAGGGGCGATTCAGGGCTCTCGCGGGTCGCCGCCATGAACGCCGCCAGCGCCTCCCGCCGTCGACCTGCAGCCAAATGAGCGCGACCCTGACCGATGGAGGCAAGGTACGCCGTGTCGGCGTCCTCACTCAACAAGGGCTGATAGGCGGCGATGGCCTCATCCCATTGCCCACCTGACCACAGGGTATTCGCTTCGACGATCGGATCATGTCCTTCCCAGTGGACCTGATTCCATCGTCTCTCCACCGGGACCTCGGACAAGACATCGACACCTGTGCCGCTCTGGACCCGGTAAATGCTGTAATGACTCTCCTCAAGGACCAATTCGAAGAGCCGGGGCAAGTGACGCAGCTGGCCGCCGATGGGCTGGTCGGTGCGGATCATGATGAGTCCCACATTCCAACGCGTCAGGATATCCATGAACCTTTGGTCCACCACCTTCGCCGAGGTGAAGGTGTAGACATCATCGAAGCGTTGAAGGGCCTCCGCCAGGCGTCCTTCCGGGAAGCGATTGATTGTCGTGGTGAGACCGAATTCCACCGGATAGGCATAGGCGGCGCTGGCGACCATGCATAGATCATTGTCTGGGGTGGAGAGAACCACGGTGCCATCACCTACCAGTGCGGGTAGGAGACTGTAGACAGGCTGCAGCGTACGGCATTGAGTCGCAAAAGAGTCTTCACGATATTCCTTGAGGAAGTACACTCCCCGGTAGATGTCTCCCGCCAGGACGAGCGTCGTCACTGCCACCAGCGCTGCCGGGAGCGCCTGCCTGATCACAGGCCGGCCGAGCCGCAGACCGACGCGTTCCACCAGCACCCAGGCAGCCCAGGTGATGGCTACTGGGCCCAGTAGAGAGAGCGGCCAAGCAAGCCGGTAGAGCAGCCAAGGGGTGGCACGCTCACCCAAGAACTGGACCAGCGGCGGGATGAGCAGCAAGGCCGGGTTGAGCAAGAATGTGCCCAGGATCAACTCGGAAACGATATTCTTGCGGGCTTTCCACCAAAGCAAGGGCAGGCCAATAAACGGAATCAGGATGACTGCATCGAGAAAGATTCGCGGGTGGACGATGTAAGCTTCCGGCCCGAAGGCCGCCGAGACCAGCAGGCGCTGGTAGTCAAGGGCAAGGTTGACTCGATACCACAAGGTCGGGTCGCGGGTATCGGTCAGGGAGTAAGCCACGACAGGGGCATCAGCGGATGTCTTGGCGACAAGGGGCACAATGACACCCAACAGCGAGAAAATCGACAACAGCGCGAACGGCTTAACGACCGGCCAATTGACCGCCAGCCGCTTCTTGAGCCACCCTTTCAAACCGTCGGAGCCGAAACCCCACAGGCTGGGCGGCCAAAGAGTCTCTGGGTCGAGAATTCGGAGGTGGTTGAGCAGGTGGACGGACCCTAGCCCGCCAAGCGGAATCGCCAACAGGATGATGCCGATCGGATGTGTTGTCGATAGACCCAGCGTGCAGACGCCGGCTAGCCAGTATGTCCGCCACCTCGGCCGCCGGAGATAGCTCAGGGACCATGCCAACGCTGCCGGAAGCATGGTATACCTGGCGACAAACTTATCCTGCGCCCCCCGCGCGTACATGCCGAAGCCAATGCCGTCGGCGTCCTTCGTGTAGATCAAGGTCAACATGAAGTAGAGGATCGTAAGAAAGACCGCCTGGTTTCGATTCTTAAAGAAGACCAGGCCGAGGGTGTAAACCGCCAGCAGGTTCAGCAGGACGAGCGGAGTGCGGAGTAACCAGAAGGTCTGCTGAGCCGGTAGGCCCGCCATGAACGTAATGGCCGTCAGATTGATGGGCCAAGTCGTCAGGCTGCCACGCGTGCTAGGCGCGATGTCGGCCCCGAAGACAGGTTCGAACTCGTTGATATGGGGCACGACAAGGTCGTCCTGCACGTACATGACCTGGAGATTGTCATCGAGAGCCACCGGCGCCTGGAAGGATAGCCAGGTCGCCGCGACCACGGACACCACTCCCAACACGGCCAGGCTCGGATTGAGACGCTCCGTCGCATCGACATGAGGCTCCCCAGAACGGCCTTCGACTTCTCCTGGGGCCATGAAGGTGCGGAGCAGAGCTCCGGCAACCAGCAACCCTGTAACCGCCCATCCGAAGAACATCAGCGCCCGAACGTCAAACAGTGCTGTCGCTGCCACCAGCAGGGATGGGAGCACCCACACACCAATCGCTGCCGCAAGTGCCGTTGGAAGGCGGGAAAGCCAACTCCCGCCCAGACCAAGGATGCGCAGCAGCATGGCCCCGGGCAGCATGAAGATTGCCAAGCCGACACAAGTCGCAAACACCTGATAGGGATGCAACTGCCACCCCAGCGAGGCCTTCCACCCTGCAGGAACGAGGGGGTGAAAGACAATCAGGATCAGGGCGAGGGCCAGAGTGGCCCATAGTTCGGGCAGGGCGCGTCCCGCGCGCGCCAGGGAATAGAGGAAGTGCCTCATCGAATTCGCGCCTGTGACCCCGCTTGCGAGGCGGGGGAAGGTGTCACACTCCTAAGAACCTGCGAGGGGCTTCGATCTTCCGTGGAGAGGGGTTGCCAGCCAGCCAGATTTCTGGCCGATATCTTACAGGTACCCCAGATCCTCCAGACGACTTATGACCTCTTGTTCCTCTGTAGTGGTATACCCGGCCCCAGACCCGGTGGTCGCGCCAAGTGAGGCCATCTTGAACTCTTGCCGGATCGGATGGGTATCCAAGAAAGCCTCCGAGAGCGCCTCGGAAACAACACGGCCGTCCATGTCAGATGGGATGGGATAGCCGAGGAGGTGAAGGATCGTCGGTGCAACGTCGACAATTCGACTCGGCTCCAGGCGGCCTGGGCGCACCCCCCGACCGGACAGACTGATCATCCCCTCCACCCGATGATGACCGTTGAACATCGGCGACGGCTCCATCAGCGCCGTGCTGGCGAACTCATGGCCGCCGAAACCGACATACGCCTCGTCCAGCGTGGTGAAGACGATGTCCGGGGCGCGATCGGAGAATGGCCCCTGATAAGACGCTTCGCCTCGTTGGGTGGCCTGGACAATCGCCTCGCCCGTGTCCGGATCACGCCAGTCTCGAAGTCTTGCAGCGATCTCGCTGCACAGCGCCTCATACTCCTCACCCGAGGATACGCATCCCTGCGGCTCCCGGCCCTTCAGATTGACATAGATGCCGGTGAAGTTCCCGCCCAACGCATACGCCCGGGTACGCGACCAATCTACATCCGTCCACGAGAGGAATGCGCGTTGCATCAGAGTCGTGCGGGCCGTGCGCGTCATCTGGCGCTTGATCCGGTTCGTTGCCCGATCAGCCAGGCCCATTCCCAGCCGGGCTGCCACTTCGAAAGCCCGTGTCGGGGTCAGACCCAGCCGGAAGGACAGCCGTTTAAGGCGAGTGAGAAGTGAGCCCCGGAAGCAAATGTAGCCGTTGTGGGCCAGCCAATTGTTCAGATACAGAAACTTGCGCAGAGGCCCGGCCCCATGGTCGGAGAGGACAATCACGGTCGTGTCCTCGTCGAGAGAATCTAACCATGGGCCAAGGGCGGAGTCGATGTGGGAATATACGTCAGGGATTGCGTCAGCATAGGCTGGCCGCAGTGCCCGAGTCTGCGGCGTGTCGTAGTCCGGGTGGGCCGGGTCCATGTACTTCCAACACTTGTGCTGGATGACGTCCGTCTCCATGAAGACCAGGATCATGAATTCGGGCGCGTAGGTCTCCCACAGATAGCGACCGACCCTGGCCCGCATAGGGATGGTTTCATGCATGCCAGCGATCGAGCGGTCAAGGCTCTCTTTGGACCGGGGTCCGAAGACCTTATACCCGCCGACGGCGGCCTCTAGCTCGGCCTTGAGCGACCCCGGGTAGGCAAACTCAGCGTCGTCAGAGGGCGTGTCCATCCCGGAAAGCATGAAACCATTGACCGGCATGGGCGGATAAGTTTCCGGAACGTTGACGACGCCAACCCTCCCACCGTGTGCCGAGATGATCTCCCAGATCGCCCTCCCCGCCCTTGTGCGGGCGCTGGTGGGCGCGATATCGTATGTGCCCGGCAACCGGCGGATATGATCAAAGACTCCGTGCTTGCCGGGAAGCATGCCTGTGGCGAACGACGACCAGGCCGCTGGCGACAGCGGTGGGAAGACGGACTCCAGAACCCCCGTGGCCGATCGCGACATGAGGCGGCCTAGATGAGGGAGTCGCCCCTCATCGACCCACCTCTGAATCCATTGAAGCGGTGCGGAGTCCAATCCGAGCACGAGCAATCGGTCAGTCATAGACCCTTCTCAAGGCTGGCCGAGCGAGTAGCTGCCGAAGAAACCAGAAGCGGGGCTGGCGCCGGTTGTGAAGGGCGATGCGCCGCTTTTCGGCGAACCTTCGAAAGTGACCGAACACGGCCGTCAGGAAGCCAAACCAGACGAACATCTCCAGCCCGAGTATGCTGAGAACGAGGCGCGGCGGTGAAAATCGTTCGGCGTAAACCAGCGGCTTGAGGGCGCCTCCGAACAGGTACAGGGGAAGACAGGCCAGCCACTCGAGCGCGTGCATGTTCTTATAGAAGACCAGCGCCTTGTTACGTTCGAGGCGGATGAGGCGTGAGGCAATCCGCCGGGTGAGGCCCATCTTCGTGTTGAAGGGATGCCGGTGGTAATACGCCGCACCTGGGACAGCCAGCACGCGATACCCCAGCCCATTGACGCGGAAGCCGAGGTCGATTTCGTCGCAATCGAGGAAGAAGTCACCGTCCATCATGTAGCCGCCTAGCTCAGGCAGGATGGTGCGGTCGAAGGCAGCGCTAGCGCCGGCGACGTGGAGCGTTGGAACTGGCGGGTGCGAGGTTGAAACCCAATGCGGCTCCACCAGTCCTAGCCAGGAGATATCGTGATAGGCAGCCCATTCTGGCTTCCGGCGGGCGGCGAGCCCATCCTCATATCCCGGGTCGCCCGGGATGACCATGGCGGCGTGGGTCACTTTGACCTCCGGGTCAGCTTCCATCGGTTCGAGCAGTGCAGTCAGCCAGCCGCGTGGGACTACAGTGTCGCAACTCAACATCACGACCCTGGTGGCGCTGGCGTGTTCCAGGCCCAGATTCATCCCGGCGGGATATCCGCAATTGCCCCCGGCGCTGACCAGCTTCACCGAGGGAAACTGATGCCGGACGATCTCCGGCGTTCGATCGGTGGAACCGTTGTCCACTACGATCACCTCGTAGGCCTCGGAGGGGAGTTCCTGGTCCAGCACCGACGACAGACAGTCGGCGATAAGATGCTGCTCGTCAAAGCTGACGACCATGACCGAGGCCCGCAGGTCCACCCGAAGCCGCCCGTTCAATCCACGTAGCCCAGGTCGCGCAACATCTCCGTTAGGGCTGCCTCCTCCTGAGGGGTGTACCCGGTCTCGGGCCGGCTTTCGACCCTTTCCAGGACGCCCTCATAGACCGGCGGCCGCTCGGCCAGGTCGTCGGTGAACGCCTGACGGAGCACCCGGCCGTCCAGGTCGGGAGGGATGGCGACACCCATCAGGTGATAAATCGTTGGCGCCAGATCCACGATGCGGGCCCCAGCGATCTCCTGGTTAGCCTTCACCTTCGGGCCGGAGAGCATGAAGATTCCATTCATGCGATGATGGGCTCGGGTCCCATACAGATCGTCGAACACCCGGTTGGATCCGAAGTCACTCAGCCCCATTGCCTTGTACTTCATGTCACGGGTGAAGAAGAACAAGTCCGGCGCCCGATCGGCATATGGCCCTTGCCATAGCTCCGAGCCACGCCAGATCTCTCCCACGACTGGCTCGCCCGATTCCGGATCGCGAAGTTGGCGCAGGGCGGCCTCGAGCTCCTGGAGCACACGTTCGTAGTGTTCGCCAGGCTCGACGCACCCCTGGGGCTCTCGGCCCTTCAAGTTGACGTACAGTTGGCCATAATTGCCGGCCGAGTAGACGCGGGTGCGAGACCAATCCACATCATCCAATGACAGGAATACCTTTCTCTGGGCGCGTTCCTGACCTCCGCGCCCGAGCCGGATGATCCACCGAACGATTCCCGTCCGGGCGCCGATCTCCCACACTAGGCGGTAGTCGTACCCCAGTCGGAATGCCAAATGGCGAAGGCGGGTCCACACGGATCGCCTCAGCTGGATGAAACCCTTGTGCAGCAGCCAAGTGTTGAAGTTGATGTACTTGACCAGTGGTCCAAAGCCATGGTCTGACATCACCATGACATAGGTATCCTCCGGAAGTAGGCGCAGCAGCTCAGGGAGGCGGGCATCGACCCGGCGGTAGAAATCGAGAATCGCCGACCCATACCGCTGATGTCCCTCAGAGGTATGTTGCGGGTGATCTGGATCCATGTCGTGCCAAAACGCGTGCTGCAGGACATCGCCACCCAAAACATGCAACATGAAGAAGTCCCAGGGCCTGGAGCTCATGAGATGTTGGGCAGCGTCGATCCGATTCTCCAGGATGGCACATTCCTCACGCAGCAACCGATCCGGGTCGTCGGTGACGTACTTCTCATTGTGTTGGAGAATATAGCTGCCAAGCGTATCGCGCAGCTCGTCGGCCAACTCCTTCGGGTAGGTGAAGACCACGTTGTCCTGTCGGGGAGTGAGCAGTCCGCTGACCAGGAAGCCTCGGACTGCCTCGGGGGGCCAGGTCAGAGGGACACTCAGCACCCCGACATGCCTTCCGGCGTCCGAAAGAACACCCCAGATGCTCCGGCCGTCGATATCGGTGCGACTGTTGAGTGCCAGGCGATAAGATCCGGGATCGCGGCGGAAGAACTCAAGCAGCCCATGGCCGGCCGGGAGCTTCCCGGTCATGAACGACGCCCAGGCAGGAGCGGTCAGGGGTGGGTAGCTCGATTCGAGCGGCCCATGGACGCCCGCTTCGAAAACTGCCCGCAGATTGGGAAGATGGCCCTGCGCCATCCAGGGGCCTAGCAGGTCGAAGGTGGCGCCATCCAGCGCCAGTACAAACAGATGGCAATCAGAGTTCACTTGGCTCTCAGGCATCTAAGGGTCCTTGAGGAGACTGCCTTCGCAAACACAATGCAGTCCGGCACATCCGACGCTCGCCGCAAGAGGTTGGGGGAGGACTAGTGGCGATCACTGACGCCTCGGCGTTTGAGCGGCCGATGGCTGGAGAAACTACCTACCCCAACCGTGCCGCTTGACCACCATCATGCTCACGAAGAAGGAGGCAAATATCGCCTGCGCACCAAGGACAGTGAAAGTCAGTGCCACGATGGACAATCGCATCGAATTCAGGATAAACAGATCTCCCCTTAGTTTCATGAATAGGACAGTGATGAAGTTGATCATTCCCAACGCGAACATCACCACTCCGACGAGGATCCCGTGTTCCATGCGGAAAGCCCGGGTGAAGAAATGAACCACCGCGTCTTCTGAGCGGTCGATGTGGCTGCTCAAAGAGAAGACGCGGGCGAAGAACCCCAGGTTGATTACCTGAAAGCCAAGAATGGCGAGCAGACTGGCCACAAACATCCAGTGAATCCCGAATGAAACAGACAGCACCTCGATGGGTCCGAACGCCAGGACGAGCACTGCGGGAAGGCCTATCGCCATGAGCACTGCGCCGGGCCAAAGGAACAGGTGCGTCGGGCTGTAAAGCAGCATAAAGCGCAGATGGCGCCAGCCATCCCGGAAAGACTCTAGCTTGGATTCGCCCTTGCGGGGGTAGTAGGTGATGGGAACCTCGGTCATGTTTAAGCCCGCCTTGGCGGCGTTAATGACCATCTCCGAGGCGAATTCCATCCCGCCGGTCTGCAAGCGCATCGCGCGATAGGCTTCTTGAGTGAAAGCTCGCATGCCGCAGTGCGCATCACCGATTCCGGTTTTGAAGAAGACGTTGAGCACGCCGGACAGCAAGGGGTTGCCGATGTACCGATGCAGCCAAGGCATTGCGCCGGGGAGAATCCTCCCCTGAAACCGGTTCCCCATCACGGCCTCGTAGCCTTGCCGCAGTGGCTCGATGAAGCGGGGCAGGGCCGAGAAATCATAGGTGTCATCCGAATCGGCCATGAGGATGTAGCGGCCTCGCGCCTCTTCGAACCCTTTCAGGTAAGCGTTGCCATAGCCGGGCAGAGGCTGGTGGACAACTCGCGCTCCGGCGGCGGAGGCGATCGCCGGCGAACCGTCGGTCGAGCCGTTGTCAACCACAACGACTTCCCCGCGAATGTTGTTCACGTCTAAGGCGGCGATGGCCTTTTCGACGCAGAGCCCGACAGTCTCAGCCTCATTGAGGCAAGGCATGACGACGGATACCTCGAAGTCCGTATCCACCGACCTGGCCACCGCCTCGTCAGAGGGGGTCGGGAGTTTCAGATCGCTACGCTGTTCAACTTGTAGGTCACTCATCGAGTGATCCTCCGCGGGAGCCCGAGCGCTCGCCGTCTTCTAACGTCAGTTTCAAGCAAGACCGGTCGGAGAAGAGTCCGTCGCGGACAGGTCAGCCGAGTGGAAATCATCGATGCTTTCGAGGATGACCTCGCCCTGATCATCGAAGAGGTGGCGCCAAACAGCCATCGCCCTACGCAATCTGGTCCAGTAGTCCCCTTCCAGGGGGAGCTTGTCCGCCAACTCCTGGTAGCAGTCGCCGAAGGTGGTCCCAGTCAATACAACCTGGTCCACAGCCAGCCACAGGCTCTCGTTCATCTCTAGGGCAGCCGCTTCTTTGCGCAGGTTCGCCCACACATTTGAAGCCCGCTGGTGGGATACCGCTGGTTCTCCGCTGTGGATGGCATAGCCAAGGTGATCGCAGATCTTTTTCACGAAGATCCCGGCCCAGATATCACCGAAGCGGTCGTACTCGTAATCCCTCCCCATCAAGAGGAAGTAGAGCGCCGGGACGACGTCTGCCCGGAAGGCGAGGTTCATCCCGCACATGGGAAAGTACTTGCCCGTGGGGATCGTCTGGTTCTCGAAGGCGAATGAACCGGCCAGGCGCGAACGGACCAGCTGCGACGGCGCGTCGTAGTCTGGCACGCCCAACCACATTCCGTGATTGACCACGACGGGCCATTCGCGAGCCAGGCTGTAGTAGGGGACACCGCGCGTGGCGATGTCCTTCGCTGAAGTCTGCCAGGCTTCACTCCGACCGGTGGCGAACAACCTCTGCCGGTGATGATCAAGAAACTCTCCCCCTCGTCCGTCGCTGGGATAGCAGTCGTCGTCCAGGGTGACGATCATGTCGGGCCGTTCCTGCCAGGCCTTGAAGTAACCGAAGGAGCGGATGCAATCGGTCCGGCGGGGGATTATCCAGCTGTCGGTGCCGAGCTCTCGATCGATATCCGCCCATGCGTAGTGCGTGACATTTGGCTCTTTCCCGAAGTCGATGGTGCGGAGCGGATTGTCCTCGACAATGATGATGTGGCTCTGCGAAAACGGCTCACGCCACGCATCGAGAAACGCCAGGATGAATTCTTCACGGATCGTGGGAACGACGATTGTCGTTTTCATCACCGTGCATCCTCACTCGCCACTGGGACCGAGACGCTAGCCTGGTCCCACCCAAGTTGTGCCGGGAGCTCGAACAGTGGATCCGAAGGGGGCCCGATTCCCAGGTCGGAGTGCATTCTGCTCACATCCGCCACAAACTGGACGACCTCTTCTTCGTGAGCCGGGCCGATCTCGACTTTGCTCTGCGAGCCTGTCTCCCGGATGATTCGTGTTGCCAGCTCAGGCAAGGTCACTCCCATTCCGCTGCCGATGTTGATTGGCTCTCCAGTTGGACGACAGGCAACCTGCCACAATGCCTCAACCACGGTCCCAACAGAGACAAAGTCAATCACCTGGCGGCCACCGTGAATCACCAACGGCAAACCGCGGAGAGCGCGCTCGATGAAGATGGGGACGACCCGATCGTGATCCCCTGGCCCATACACATTCGCCAGCCGGACGATGGAAACCCGCACCGACCCGCCGTTGAACAGACGACAATAGGCTTCCCCGGCGATCTTGCTCGCACCGTAAGGATTCTTGGGGACAAGAGGAGAAGTTTCTGGAACCGGCAGTTGTTCCGGTTCACCATAGACTTCCCGTGAGGAGGTGAAGACGACATGCTTGACCCCGGCCTCCCGGGCAGCCTGGAGCACGCCAAGCGTTCCAATCACATTCGAAGAAAACGTGTAGTCGGGATCCCTGACTGATTCCATGACGTGGGCTTGGGCAGCCAGGTGGAACACTATCTCGGCTTCAGGGAACACCCGCCGGAGGAGATCCGTATCACGGACATCACCCTTGATGAAAGACAACCGTTCACTCGACGGAGACTCGCGCCAATCCCCATGATGCAGGTTGTCGAGACCTACGATTGTGTGTTGCGTTCGGTCAAGGAGGTATCGGACTAGTTGCTTCCCGATAAACCCCGCTGCTCCGGTGACGATGATCATCAGACCATCCCGTTTATAGCCTGGCTCCAGATGCCAGGTGCGCAGAAACCGTTGTCGAAAGCTCCCCTTGTGTGAGCCCCCTCTCAAACGAGACACATGCAACTGGCGGCTTTCCAAACTTGGCAGGACGGAAAGGCACTGGGATATCGCTGCGGCTCGATCGTCCTTACTGCGTCAACTCCAGAATGGACGACAAGGCATCGAGTCGGCCCCAACCGTAGATCTCATTGGGGTACTGATCGTAGGGTCGGCCCTCGCAGGTCTGAGGCCCAGGAGGGGCGCCGAGATCTGTCTCGGTGCCGAGGCGCAGCGCGTTGGCCAAGCTGACTAGACCGGTGTTTGGCTTGGCGGAGAGCAACAACGCCAGTGTTCCGGATGCGTGGGGCGCGGCCATCGACGTCCCCGAAAAGACGGCATAGGCCGAGTCACCTGAGCCGATGGAGGATCGGATCGAGCTGCCCGGCGCCACAATATCCGGCTTCAGCGGCCGAAAGCCTCCGGGCCCCTTGCTGCTGTAGTCGGCCAGCACGTCATCGGCATCGGTGGCGCCCACGCCGGCGACGAGGTTGTAGTCCCCAGGTGAACCGGCTGTGCCGCAATCAGGGCCGCTATTTCCGACGGAGAACACGGGGGCGATTCCCGCCGCGAGCCAGGCGCGGATGTACGACAGATACCAGTTGTCGCCGCCTGCGCCGCCCCACGAATTGTTGACGATGTCCGGTGCCTTGCTGCAATCGGGATCAGAGCCATCCACCCTGGTCGGGCACAGGACCCACTCGGCGGAGGCGATTAGGCGGAATTCGCTGCAGAACAGGGTTCCGCACCCCTTGGCGGCAATCCACTGGGCGTCGGGGGCCACCCCGATGTCATCGGTGGAAGGCCCTGGACCGTCTCCACCGACCATGATGCCCATCGTGTGCGAACCATGCCCGACGTTGTCGGCCGGCGCGAGGAGGTCCATCGCGGGGTCGTACCAGTTGTAATCGTGGCTGAAGGTCCCGTCGCCGCTGTTGCCGCGGTAGCTGCTCACCAGCGCCTCGTGCGTGTAACGTACTCCGGTGTCGATGTTGGCCAGGACGACACCCTGGCCGGTGTAGCCCAACGCCCACACGGCTGGGGCCTGAACGAGCTCGATATTCCACTCAACCGCATCCGTCTCGCTTTGGGCGGGTGCCTCGGCCACCGGAGTATGCATCGGGACTTCACGATCTCCCCGGATGTAGGCGACGTCGCTCCGCTGGGCCAAGGCCTGGACCAAGGGCTCATCTGCGCCGTACACGTACAGACTGTTGTTGATCCAGAAGGGCCGGAACTGTACCCCGCGTCGCCGGAGGAAGAGGCGGATGGCCTGCTGTGTCCGCGTCGCGTACGCGGTGAGGACTTCGTGCACAGCATTCAGACGCTCATTGCGATTCTGGATGCTCGCGGCGTCGTCCAGGTTTGCATCCGAGGCCATCTTGACAAAGACGTTCGCCTGACCGTCGGATGCCAGCTGTTCAAAGACAAATGAGTCAATCTTTCCGTCGTCTGCCTGGGCATTTGCTGCCGCCGAGGACGCGCCGATGATAGCCGGAATCACCAGGATCAATAAGGCAAGGTAATACCGGACGCCGCTCGAGGAATGAGTCTTCATCGCTCCACTCCATTCTAGGTGGTCGATCGCGCATCAACTGTCAAGTCAGGATCGGACTTGCCGGGGCGATGCCCTAGTCTGCAGACGAGACAAAATTTCCTTTCACGATGTCATCTACGGGGCTACCGGACAACAGCACCGCACTGTCGCCTGGGTCGGTCACGCTTCAGACAGGGCAGCCGTCCTCCCGGCCCTTCGTTTCGGAGACGATGTCAGCCCGGGGAAGGAGAGACGGCGGACTCCAGGAGCTCCCTCCGATGAGCCCCAAAATGAGGAGTGCCTTCCAGTCGCTCAATAGCTGGAAGTCTGCGCCTTTCTAAGCCAGGACATTATCACAGGTTGACGAGTTAAGTCAAAACATCCGCCCCGCAGTTTGCTGGAATACCCTCCTTCCGGCGACCTCCCGCCACCCTAAAATCCCTGCACCCCGGCGCGAGCGCGACTCCCGAGTCCATACAATGAGCGCCAGATCAGCGAATGGCGCCGTACTCCCGGGCCAGACTCGCGTAAGCCTGCCAGTCCCGCTCCAGCGGCAAGACGTTCCTCACGCCCGCCAGTTCCTGGCCGGACGACTTGAACACGAGCAAGGCGAAGGCTACCAGGAGCTCGTAATTCTTGAACTCGCAGTGACCGTACCGCAGGACGGGGATATTCACATGAAATGAACTGTCCCCGTTGGCGGCGACCTTTGCCCGGTAGGCCCTCTCGTGCCAATAAGGGATGATGGGATCCCCGGTCGTGTGAAGCGTGATCAACGGGGAGACCAGGTCGCCCGATGTCCGATAGCTCTTCTCGATCGTTTCCAAGGGCGATTCCTCGGCCGAGAAGCGGGCGACTGTGCGGTTCAGGAGCAGATCGTGGTCCGAGCCCCGGTAGACTCGGAGCCGGTTTCCGTAGGGTTGCCCGTTCAGCTTATCGACACCGTCATTCGTGGCGAACACGTTGTACCACAGCAGGCCGAGAACGGTCTCCTCCACAGAGGCAGGGTCCTTTGGGTCGATGGGCGCGCCAGTTACCTGTAACAGCTGGTCGGTGGCATCCGGATCCGCTTCGATGGCGTCCGAGACCGCCGGTGCGTAAATCGCGTCCCAGTTCTCAATGACCTCATCCGGAATGTCGACGGGGCTGCCCGGAATCAACATCGGGAAAAAGTGATCGAACACCACCCTGAAATCGCCCCAATAGTCAATTTGATCGCGGAAATCCCCGATCGGCCCGCAAGCCGCCAAACCGCCGTCGAACACCTCCGGATGCTGCTCCACTGCCAGGGCAGTGACAAGACCTCCCTCCGATCCTCCGGTCAGGTACACCCGTCCGGGCTCCCCGTGCAGCTGGCTGAAGACCTCCACAAGGTCGATCACGTCTTCAGTTCCCTCTAGCACCGCCAGGCCGTTGACGCGGTAGCTGGTAGTAGCGAAAGCATAGCCCAGACCGTTGACGAGGTCAGGGATCAAGGTGCCGTCGGGGAGCTCGAGATCCGGCAGCGCGATCGGCTCGTTGAAAGCTACATAGCCGTGGGCGAAGATCACCAGATCGCCGTTCCAGGGCCGATCCTCCGGGAGGCAGATGAGGTAGATCGCGCCGTCAGTTTGCGTTCCTTGCTCGCAGCGCTCGGGGGGTTGTGCTCCGACCTGCGCGAAGGGTGCAGACCCTTGTAGCGCGAGTAGGACCACAGATAGAACCAGGATCGGCTGTTTCATGCTCACTCCTCCTCCAACATCCTCTCGGACACGGCTCTCATGGAACCGCACGCGTCTGGATCGAGCACGCCACCAGCGCGTGTGCCGCCCAGGCCGCAGGTCCCACCAAGCGGGGCGAGGCCCGGCAAGATCAAGGCGTCCATCCCAAGGGGATGCTCCGCGCGTCAGATCAATCGGACGGAGTCCTAGCGGGCTCCGATCAGCTTGATCGGTCCGGGCCGATGGAAGATCCAGTTCCCCAGCGCCTCCTGGAAGGACACGCCGTCGATAGGCAGCGTCCAGAATTGCTCGTCCTGCAACAACCCATGCGTTCGGGTGGCCGGGCTGAAAGCGGCCGCCACCGGTGTAAGTGAATCCCGCACGGCCTTCCCGAAGTCGAGCGCGAAGGACCGCTCTTTGTCGTCGAGGGGCAGGGTGATCCCCAGCCCGACGAGCTGAGGCCCGTCGTACTGGGCGATCTGCACGAAGAGTGGCGTCTGGATATAAGGGTACACCACCGGACCCAGATAACAGACGCCCTCGGAGCCTGGATTCGCTGCGGCGCAGGAAGCGTCGACGCGTCCGCCCCAGAACATGTACGCCTGCTGGGTCATCTGGCGCGGCGAAGGGACAGACGGACCGATGGGATTGACGTCTACGAACCAGCCGGCGTCGTCGACGCCCCAGATGGCGGCGCCGGGCAACTGCCCTGCGAGCCAGTCGAGGTGGACCAGGACTCCCGCCCCCCCGGCCGAACTGCCCGAGAAGAGTACCTGTCGGGCCTGAGACAGACTCGGGGAGGGGGTCACCGCGGGATCCATCAAATCCTCAATCACGGCCTGAAAAATGCGGGCGCCTCGGAATTGACGTCCCCCGGTCGCCTCGGAGGCTCCGCGGTCACCGCTCCACAGGTCCGAACTGCAATAGTGGACGAAGACGTGGTTGGCCGAGGAGAAATCGCTCGGGCGAGAGGGCGAAGGGGCCTCCACGCCGTCCCCTTGACGGTTCGCGGGCAGGCCGTTCGATGTTAAAAAGCCGGGCTCTTCGGATTTGCGCTGGTTGCAGGAGGCCTTGTCGTAGCAGAAGCCGCCTCCTTGCAGGTGGATTACCCACACGCGGTTCCCTGAGCCAGTGCCAGGGCGGAAGTAGTACTTCGCCGGTGAACCGTCGTTGCAGACCGCCCCTAACGAGACGGCGTTCGACACATCCCTCAGCGCCATCGAGCCGGTCCCCTGGCCGTTGGCGAGCGCTTGCGCCGGCGTCTGAACGGCCAGACCGCCTGGCGGATTAGGGACGGCGCCTTGTGGGCTCTCAGCCGGAGCGGGCTCCGTCGCCGCGTTTGCAGACAGGGTGGATGCCCCAATGATCCTGCGAACGGGCAGTATGCACGCTGCCGCCGCAGTCAAAGTCAGCAAACCGACCAGTATGACAGATCTCATCCTCGAGCTGTGAACCATGTTCATCCTCGACTAAGCTTTTCGATACAGCCACCGACAGAGGTTGAGGGCACTTGCCACCGGCAACAACGTACCGTATGAGATTTTCCCCTCCCCACCAAGACCCTTCGCAACATGCAACGTGTCCGTCAGTTTCAACGCCAGATCACTAGGATGGGATCCGTCACCCATTCTAACTTCAACGAACCATCTTGGGCTGTCAGGCTCCGACTCTCTCCGGTGTAATCGACGACCGTCGCCTGCGTTCGCCCGCCCGGGGGTTGGAGCGTCACCGACTCCGCCATGCCTTCCGTCCACAGCATTTCCAACGATGGCACACCGTCCGCATCTTCGAAGACATGGTGGTAGAGCGATGGGCCGGAGACAACGGTCGCGCGAAAGCGGTAGCCCCCATTCAGAGTCTCGGCGACGAGCTTGAAGGTTTGGCTCGCCGGCCGGGACATGCCCTCGCTTCCGAAAAGGCCGACCTTGTCTCTTCCCCGCAGAAAGGTGTCGGCTGAAAACCACACGACGGCCTCCAGGCCTAGTGTCTGGCTGGTGACCAGTTTCTTGAAGACTTGCTCGGCCTGCGCCTCGCTCTCGGCGAAGCGGATGTCCGGTCCGCGCACCCCCATCTCGTTCGTAACCAGGGCCGTGCGGTACCCAATGCGCGAGGTGGTCTCTCTCAGCCAGGCGACGACGGCCGGCAGGGCGCGGTAGTCTTCGTAGAAGTGGAAGTTGATCGCGTCGACGGAGCCGGCCTCACCTTCCAGCATCACCCTGATTCGCCGGCATTGCTCCTTGGCCTGTGCCTGGTTCAACGCCGCATCCAAGTCGGCCCTCGAGCGGACACGGATCCTCCCCGTCTGAGCGCTATAGTAGAGTTGGGTGAACTCAACCGCTTCGTCCATGCTCCATTGCCCAGTCTCTATCCTATCCCCTGCGATGCACAGTCCAAGAGCTTCGCTAACGAACCCGCTGTCGACCACAGTCACGGCCGGATCGGCCGCCTTGATGGCAGCGTATGCCGTCTTGAGCAGTCGAACGTATTCCTCGGCGGTTCCACCCCAGAAGCTCTTCGATTCAGCTTCGTTCTCCACCGCCACGAAATCGAAGTGGCCGCGATAGTGCTCGAAGAACCGATAGACGAAATCGTAGTACCCAGGACTGTATCCGGAGTCGTTCTCCCACACGGTCCCGAGATCGGCCGGGGGATACGAACGGCTCCCGCCCCCAGCACCCTGCGGTGAATCCCTGGTCATCCAACCTTGGCCAACATAAAGCGTAGGAAAGAGACGCAGGCCCGCCCCTTCAATCCGCGCGATTCGGAGGTCGTTGAGGGTGTCGAAGGATAGATCACCGGGCTGCGGTTCGGAGATCGCCCAATCGAGGTTGATCCGCATGGTGTGCGCCCCGGAGGCAGCGACAGCAGCGACAGCCATCGGATCGGCGACGCTGCCTGAGCTGCCAGGCACAACAGCCAGGACACCCAGCACAGTCTGGCCTGCTTCGGCGCCAGTTTCGGCCTGCGTGACAACCTCTGCTGTTCCGGTTTTCTCCGGGGCCGGTTCCGCCA
>Ga0209641_10000501_pt1 | contig 36018 bp, 30 predicted proteins | sample RifCSP16_1_FD_184022 | JGI IMG/M metagenome (GOLD analysis project Ga0209641, IMG submission 184022) | Soil microbial communities from Rifle, Colorado - Rifle CSP2_sed 16_1 (SPAdes) (version 2) | ecosystem: Environmental > Terrestrial > Deep subsurface > Rock core/Sediment | place: Rifle... | reverse complement strand
CCACGGCGACGACCTTCTCCGCAGCGCCGCGCACCTCCCCGGTGTCCTCCCGGACCTCGCGGAGCTTGGACAGCTCGTCCCCGGAGCGGATGGCGAGGTCGAGCGCGAGGACGTAGTCCCCCTCCTCGAACGCGCGCTTCGCGTCGGCGACGAGCTTCGTGATCGTGGGAGCGGGGGTCTTGAAGCCCTGCAGCTTCCGTTCCGCGGTGGCGATGGCCTTGGACGCCATCTCCTGCTGCACGCTCGCGCGCTCCGTCTCCTTCTCGCTCTGCATCGCGAGCGCCAGGGCCTGGCGGTAGCGCGAGGCCTTGAGCTCCTCCTTCGCCTTCTCCAGGACGCGGTCCGCCGCGCGCGTGTTGACGCCGGCCTTCCGCGCCTGGGCCAGGGAGTCCTCGAAGCGCTGGATCGTGCGCTGGATGCTCACGTCGCGCTCGCGCGCGATCTCCTCGAGGCAGCGGCCGGCGAGCTCGGCGGCCTGCGAGGGCTGCCCGGAGCGCACGGCGCGCTTCGCCTGCTCGAGCAGCTTGCGCGAGTTGGGGACCTCGATGTTCATCGCCTCGACCTCGGCGACGAGGTCCTCGGCGCGCTTCACCGCCACCTGGACCTCCTCGCCCTTCTTCTTGAGCGACTCCAGCTTCCCGCGGACGCCGGCGGCGATGTCGGCCGCCGCCGCCCAGTCCTCCTTCTGGACGAGGTCCCGGGCGCGCCGGATCGACTGCTCGTACTCCGCGACCTCGGCGCCCTCTCCGCCGGAGAGGAGGGTCTCCGCGGCGGTCAGGAGCCCGGTCACCTTCTCGCGGAGGATGCCGATGGACTCGCGTTCGACGCGCTGGCCCAGGGCGAGCGCGGCCTCGTAGTCCTTGTTCTTCATCGCCTCGCGCGCCTCGTCGAGGAGGGCGCGCAGGTGCGGGGACTCCACGCCCACGCGCGCGGCGAGCTCGACCTTCTCGCGGGCGTTCTTCACCTGCTGGCCGGCGACGTAGAGCATCATCGTGCGCTGCGTGTCGTCGCGCGCGCGGTTCGCGAGGTCCATCGACTTCGCGTACTCCGCCGCCTCGAAGGCGCGCTTCGCCTCGAGGAGCATCTCGAGCTGCCCGGTCACCTCGCCGCCCTTGCGCTTCGCGTCGGCGATGAGCGCCGCCACGGTGGAGATCGTCGCATAGGTCTGCTTGTGGAGCTTCATCGCCTCCTCGGCGGCGCGGTCGCAATCCTGGAGCAGCCCGAGGGCCCCGGCGTAATCCTCCGTGTCCGCGGCGAGGCGGGCCTTCTTCAGGAGCTCGCGCATCTCGCCGATCTCCAGGTTCAGGCTCTTCGCCTCGACGACCTTCTCCTTCACGAGATTGAAGAGGTCCTCGACCAGCGCCGCGACGCGCTTCAGGGAGCGCTCCCGCGCCGCCAGGGTCTCGGCGAACCGCCCCTTCTCGGCGAGGGGCGCGATCTCCCGCATCACCGCGGCGGCGTCCCGCGTGTTCGCCCCCAGGCTGTCCCCGAGCTCGACGAGGGCCCGGAGGTCCTGGACGAAGGCCATCGCCCGGTCGCGCGTGCGCCCCTCGATGAGCTTCTCCGCCTCCTCGAGGTACACGAACGTGGCCTCGAAGTCCCGCGAGGAGAGGCCGCCCTCGGCCTTCTCGTAGAGGGAGCGGACGCTCCCGCTCTCCGCGCCCATGTACGTCATCGCCGCCTTCACGCCGGCGATGCGGTCCGAGGCGAGCTTCAGCACCGCGGCCTCGGCGGCGTTGCGCGAGGCGACCCCCTGCCGGATCGCACCGCGGTAGTCCCTCTTCTTCGCGGCCCCGATGGCCTCCTCGAGGGCCCGCTGCGAGGCGCCGAGGTCCGCGCCGGCGCGCTGGCCGGCGCTCATGATGAACTCCGCCTGCTCGATGGACTCCATGGCGCGGTCGTACTCCGCGCGCGCGAGCTCCTCGCCCGCCGCCTCGACCTGCTGGCGGCAGGCCTCCAGGTCCCGCCGCTCCATGGAGGAGCGCGCCGCGTCCATCAGCTGCCGCGTCGCCGCGGTGTTGAGCCCGTCCCGCTCGCCCTCGGCGATCCCGCGGGCCACCGCCTGGATGCGCTGCATGAGGTCCGAGGCGTCGCCCGCGATCCGGTCGACCTCGGCGTCCGCCGCCCGCGCCTGGTCCAGGGCCTCGCGGAAGCGCCCGGCCTGCAGGGCCGCCCTCGCCTGGTTCAGCTTCTCGAGCGCGCCGGAGATGTCGGAGCCCACGGCCCGCGCCGTGACGAACTTCTCCCGGGACCGCGCCACGGTGGCGAGCACGGTCTGGAACTGGGCGTCATGGATCAGCTGGAGGGCCCGGCGGAGGCTCGCGTGGGCGTCGCCGAAGCGCTGCTCGCGGAGGGCGCCCTCGACGCCGCGGTACGCCTCCTGGGCCCCGGCGGTGCTCGCCCCGATCTCCTCGGCCTGCCGCACGAGGCGGTGGAAGTCCGCCGCGCGCAGCTCCAGCGTCCGTTGGAGGAGCTTCTCCGCGTCCCCGCGCGCCCCCTTGGCGGTGTCGACGGCCTTCTCGAACTCCCCGCGGTCCATCTCGTACCGGGAGCGCTCGACGAGCGACTGCACGCGGGTCGGGTCCGCACCGACCTCGATGGCGAGGCGGAGGAACGCGTCCGCCTCCTCGAGGAAGCGCTGCCCCTCGTCCCGGAGGCCCGAGGAGATGTTGTCCAGGCAGTCCTTCGTGTAGGTGAGCGCGAGCTCGAAGTCGTTGTTCTCGAGCGCCCCCCGGGCGCGGGCGAGGAGGTCCTCGGCGGTCCTCACGTCCTTCCCGATGTTCTTCGAGGCGATGATGAGGGACTGGGCCGAGCTGAACCGCGAGCTCAGGTGCTCATGGAGGACCTTCTCGGAGCGCTTCCAGCCGCGCTTCGCGTGGTCGATCGCGGCGGGGAGGTCCCCGGCGTCCGAGGACTCCTGCGCCTTCTTGAGCGCCTGCTCCGCCTCGGACACGTCGGCGCCGAGGCGCTTCGTGAGCCCCAGGAGCACCGTGCTCGAGTCCAGGACGGTCTTCACCTTCGTCTGGAGGGAGCGCCGCGCGCGCTCCTTGGCGGCGAGGGCGTTGTCGAGGGCGTGCTTGTAGGACTTCGCGGAGTAGGCCGCGGTCGCCTCCGCGAGGGACGCCTCGGCCTCCGCCGGCGAGGCGTCCGCCGCCTTCGCCTGGTCGATCAGGCTCCGCGCGAGCTCCATCTCCTGCTCCGCCAGCTTCCGGGACTGGGCGGCCTCCTGCAGCTTCTGCTCCAGCTGCTTCCGGAGGGCCATCCCGTGCAGGTCGCCTGACAAGCTCGTCGCTCCGCCCGGGGGCTAGCCTCGCGGCTCGGGGCCCTCGGGAGTTCGCCGCGAAATATGTGGACCGGCGTATATAAAGGCTAGTTCGGTGCGGGTCCGGTCCGGGCTTGCGGCGTACCTCGGGGTGCCCCCGTTCTTCCGGCCAGGGAGGCCAGATAGCGTTTGATTTCGACCGGGTCGTTGGCCTTCAGGCCGAAGAACTCCGGGAAGTATCGTGAGGTGGTGAGCTCGATCGAGCGTCCCGCCGGTTTCGTGACGATCAGGTTGCGGTCCTCGAGCTCCTTGACGTGCTCGTAGGCGCGGTCGCCGACCATCTCGACCAGGCGCGCCTGCGGGATCGGCTGGTGGTAGGCGATGAGCGCGGCCGTCTTGAGGACATCGCGCGCGAGCTCGGGCTGGGCGAAGGCCTTGGCCCGGTCCGCGTACTCCCCGCGGAGCTGCATCGTCCATTTGCCCGCCACCCGGGCGACCTCCAGGGCGCTGCCACGCTCGTCGTAGGCCGCCGCCAACGCCTCCAGGTGTTCGCGCACCGCCGCCTCCTTCAGGCCGGTCGTGCGCGCGAGGACCGTCTCGTCGAGGGGCCGTCCGGCGGCGAACAGCGCCGCCTCCACGGTCTCCCGGTCCCCCATCTAGGCCACCCCCGCCGCGGCCGCGGGGGCCGCCGGCAGCTCCTCGGGGGCCTTCCCGAGGCGCTCGACGAAGATCTCGCCGGAGGGGAAATCCTCCTGCCAGGCGCGGAGCTTGCCGAAGCGCACGAGGAAGAGGATCGAGACGAACACGGTGACGCGGTCCCACGAGTCCGTTGTCCAGAGCGAGCTCGCCGGGATCGGGCCGCCGTCCAGCTGGCGGATCCGCTCCCACGTGCTCCCGATGTCCTCGGAGAGGTCCTCGGAGTGGAGCTTGCTCGTGAACGCGGGGCGGAGCGTCTGCCGGGCCTTCTCCCTCAGGGCGTTGAGCTCGAGCATCCGCTGGGCCTCGCCCCTCGCGTCGCGGAACGCGTCGACGAGCTCGAGGAGGGAGACGGGCCGGTGGCCCTCGCGGCGCACCGCCTCGTGGAGGGGGACCAGGCTCCCCGCCTGGACCGCCGCGGAGAAGTCGATGCGGGGGACGTCGGGCCGGACGAGCCCGCTGATGTCCCACTCCTCGAACATCGGCTCGACGAACTCCTGGGGCGGCTTCGAGTGCTCGAGGACGCCCTCGGACTGCCGACGGAGCACCTCCCACGCCATCGCGACGAGCTTGCCGGCGGTGAGGAAGTTCACCCCGCCGTCCTTGGGCATGCGCTCCAGGAACATCTGCGTGAACTGCGCGAGGTTGAGGTCCCAGGGGTCCATCCGGTTCTCGATGACGAGGGAGAACGCCGCCGCGATGGACTTCTCCATCGGGTCGCTCACCGCCGCATGCAGGCCCTGGTCGATCTCGTCGAGCATCTGGACGTACCGGTCGATCCGGCCGCCGTCCTCGTGGTCGGCGGTGAGCGCCTTGTGCCAGAGCAGGTGGTTCAGGACCGCCGCGCGCGCGTCGCTCATGCCGCCACCTCCTCCTTGGGCTTCTCCTCCACGACGTCCTCGAGGTTCACCTTCATCAGGATCTCCGAGACGCCGGCGACGTTCGTGACCCCGATGAGGTGGTCCGACTCCTTGAGCGTGACCTTCCGCAGGCTCACCTGGACGAACTGCGCGGCGCTCGAGGTGCGCTTGATCATCTTGGCCACCTTCTCGGCGTTCACCGCGTCGAGGTTCTGGTCCACCTCGTCGAGGAGGTAGAAGGGCGACGGGTCGTACTCCTGGAGCGCGACGATGAACGCGAGGGACACGAGGCTCTTCTCCCCGCCGGAGAGCGCCTCGAGCCGGAGGACCTTCTTCCCCGGGGGCTTCGCCTTCACGATGAGCCCGCCCTCGAAGGGCCGCTCCGGGTTCTCGAGGACGAGGTCCGCCTCGCCGCCGCCGGAGAGCTCGCCGTAGACGCGCTGGAAGTTCTGCTGGATGGCGGTGAAGACGGAGGCCAGCCCCGTCTTCTTCTTCTCCGTGAGCTCCTTCACGAGGCGGATCAGCTCGACGCGCTGCGCGTCCAGGTCCCTGAGCTCCGTCCGGATCTGCTCGTGGCGCTTCGCCGACTCCTCGTACATCTCGAGGGCCTTCATGTTGATCGGGCCGAGGTTCCGGAGGCGTGCCTCGGCGTCCGCGATCGTGGACTTCAGCGTGTCGATGGGGGGCAGGCGCTCGATCTCGACCGCCTTCATCCCCTCCAGGGCGCGCTTCGCGTCCTCGAGCGTCGCGCGGTCCTGGGCGAGACGCGACTCCAGGCCGAGCACGAAGTCGTCCTTGGTGTGGATCTTCCCCTGGGTCTTCTCGACGTCGCCCTCGAGCTTCATCCTCGCCTGGAACGCCTGGTCCTTCTTCGCCTGCAGGTCCGAGGTCTCCTTCGCCATCGCGTCGAAGAGCTTCTGCGTGGCCCGGAGGTCGTTCTCGAGGCGCTCGAGGCCCTTGCGGAGGTCCTCCACGGCCTTCGCGTGCGCCTGGATCTGGTCCTCGACCGACTCCATCTGGCGGCCGAGCTCGGCGACGCGGGCCTCGAGGACCCGGAGCCCCGCGGCGGAGGCCTCGGCCTTCGCGCCCGAAGCGTGGAACTCCTCCGAGACGGACGACTTCTTCGCCAGGAGCCCCTTGTAGCGCGCCTGGACCTCCTGGGGGGAGGCGGCGAGCGCGGCCTTGCGCCGGGCCTCCAGGTCCGCCCTCATGGCGGTGAGCTCGGCGGTGGCCCTCTCTCCCTCCTTCGCGGCCTTCCCGCCCGCCAGCGTGGCGGCCTCGAGGCGCCGCGTCCTGTCCTGCAGGTCCGCATCGATGATCTTGATCCGCGCGGTGTACTCCTTCCGCGCGCTCTCGAGCGTCGCCGCCTTGACCTCGACGACCGAGGTCGATCCCGTGGCGGCTTTGAGCTCGTCCTCGATCTTTCGCATCTGCCCGCGGAGCTCCTGGATGCGCTTCGCCACCTTCTCGGCCTGCTCCTTGGCCTTGCGCAACCGCTCCGCGATCTCCGCGGCCTCCGTCTTCGAGGGGCCGAGCTTGATCGAGGGGGCGTCGAGGTTCCCGCCCGCCATGGCGCCGCTCGCCTCGATGAGCTCGCCGCCGAGCGTGACCAGGCGGATGCCGCCCATGAGCCGCCGCGCCTCGGCCAGGTCCTTCACGACGAGGGTGTCCCCGAGCACGTAGTAGAGGGCGTCGCGGTACTTCTCGTCGAACTTCACGAGGTCGATCGCGAACCCGAGGGTCTCCTTGGCCACCATGAGCGCCTTGCCCCGGGGGCGCTGGGAGAGCATCTTGTTCAGCGGGAGGAAGACGCCGCGGCCCTGGCCGCTACGCTTGAGGAGGTCGATGCACTCCGCCGCCACGGCGTCGTCCTCGACGATCACCGCCTGCATCCGCGCCCCGGCGGCGATGTTCAGGGCGGTCTCCATCCGCGACTCGACCCGCAGGAGCTCCGCCACGGTGCCGTGGATGCCCTTGATCGCGCCGCGCTCGCGGGCCTCGAGCACCGCCATCACGGCGCGGGAGTACCCCTTTTGCACGTAGGCCGCGGCCTCGACCGAGGCCTTGGCGCGCTCGTAGTCGCGCGTGAGCGTGAGGACGGCGGCCTCGAGCTCCTGCGACTGCCGCGTGAGCTCGGCCTCCTCGGACCGATGGGCCCGGAACTCCTCCTCGAGCTTCTTCGCGCCCTTCCCGGCCTCCTTCGCGCCTCCGTGGACGTCCTTGAGCTGGAACTCGACGTCCTCGAGCTCGATGGCGATGTTCTTCCGCGAGTCCGTGAGCTGCGCAATCTCGCCGCGGAGCTGCTCCATGACGAGCCGCTGCTTCTCCGCCTCGAGGACGAGGGCCTTGGAGCGCTCCTCCAGGACGGCGGCTTTCTCGGCGAGCGCCTGGGCCTCCCTCTGCGCGGCGGAGGCCTTCCCGTCGGCGCCGGTCGCGCCACGGTCCATCCTTCCGATCTCCTCGTCGAGGGCCTTGAGCTCCGTGCCCTTCTCCTTGGCGGCCTTCAGGGCCGCGTCGTGCTCGGCCGCGGTGGACGCGAGCTCCTGCTTCGCCTTCTTGTGCTCGGCCTGGGCGGTGCCGAGCTCCTTCCTCAGGCGCGCGATCTCGGCCGTGGAGTTCTCGATCGTGTTCAGGTCCGTGGCCTTCTTGACCTTGAGGTCGTTGAGCCGCTGCTGGGCCTCCATCCCCTTCTGGCCGGCGCGCTCCGCGATCTGGCTCTCCAGCTCGTGGAGGCGCTGCGTCGCCGCCTCCAGCTCCTTCTGCATCTCCTGACGCTGCGTCTCGAGCTTCGCCTTCTCCTGCTGGAGCTTCGCGATCTGCGCCTCGAGGTTGGTGACCGCCTCCTCCGCGATCTGGCGGTTCTTCACCGCCAGCTGGCCCTTCGCGGTGTCGAGCGAGCCCTGGAGGTCCCGCGCCTTCAGGGCGCCCTCCTTGTCCGTCTCGAGCTGCTTAAGCTGCTTCCCGATCTCCTCGATGATGAGCTTGATCCGCTCGATGTTGTCCTCCGTGGCCTTGCGCTTCGACTCCGCCTGCCCGATGTCCTCGTCGAACTTCGTGATCCCCGCCACGTTGTCGAGGATCTTCCGGCGCTCCAGGTTCGTCATCTGGACGATCTTCATCACATCGCCCTGCTGCACGAGGTTGTAGCCCTCGGCCGAGATGCGTGCGTGGGAGAGCAGCTGGTCGAACTCGTTCAGGCTCGCCTTCCTGTCGTTGATGTAGAAGTAGGAGTTGTACCCGCCCTCCACGCTCGGCGAGACGTTGACGCGCCGGGTGAGGCGGACCTCGTCGGCCTCCGCGGGCATCGTGCGGTCACGGTTGTCGAAGAGGAGGGAGACCTCGCAGTAGGAGGCGGCCTGCTTCCGGTTCTCCCCGCCGTTCCAGATGAGGTCGGTCAGGCGCCCGGCGCGGATCGATTTCGCGCTGCGCGGCCCGAGGACGAAGAGGATCGCGTCCCCGATGTTCGACTTCCCCGAGCCGTTCGGCCCGGTGACGGCGGTGTACCCGGGGAGGAACGGGATGCGGGTCTTCCGGCTGAACGACTTGAAGTTCTCCATCTCGACCTGCTTCAGATGCATGTCCGCTCACCCCGCGATAGTGGACACTGGCTCGCTCCGAACATGGGTCCCATCCCTTGCTTGGCGGTCTGACGTATGTCAGACGTCTGTCGGATACCGTACCCGCTATATAAAATTACCCGGTCGGGACCCCGGCCTCATCCTCTGGGGGCGGGTGGGCAGTCGTTGCTGGGGGCAGGTTCCGGCGGGGGACCTCCGAGGCGGGGAAGTCCCGCCACCCGGGTGGACCCCCTCAAGGCTTGCCCCTCGACTCCAGGGAGGCCACCGTCTTCGCCAGCGACGGGTCCAACCGCAACTGGGCGTCGATGAGGGAGTCCACGGCGCGCACCAGCTCGAGGGCCCGCGGGTTCTCCCGGCCGACTTCGCGCAACGTCTGCAAGTGGAGCCTCCAGAGGAGGATCTCCTTCGCGTAGAACCGGTCCACGGTGAAGGGGTTGCGCTCGTACGCCACGACCGTCTGCTCCGACCACAGCTTCAGGACGCGATCGTAGATGAAGCCGATGAGGAGGAAGCCGCCGAGGAAGATGAAGAAAAGGTACACGGTCCCTATGAACACCTCGTCCGCCCCGATGATCCTCCAGCGGACGAACCACGTGTGGACGTAGGCGAGGTAGAAGACCCCGGCCAGGGTGAGGGACCAGAAGAAGACGCTGATGAGCGCCTGGCTCTGCTGGAGCCGCCAGATCTGGGTCATCAGGGCCTTCTTGACACCCACGGCCTCGCCGATGGGGGAGGCCGTATTTGTAGGCTCGGGGCTCTGGCGGGGAAAGGGTTAATGGGCCGGCCGCAATCGATTCACGATGCTCCGCGGCGAGAAGGTGCGGTTCCGCGCCATCGAACGCGAGGACCTCCCCCAGCTTCGCGACTGGAGGAACCACCCGGAGATCCGGAGGCGGACGCGGGAGTTCCGGCTCCTCAGCATGGAGAACCAGGAGCGGTGGTTCGCCCAGCTCCACGACGACCGGAACACGGTGATGTTCGCCGTGCTGGACGAGCAGGGGAAGCTGATCGGGGTCGTCGGGTTGACGTACATCGACTGGAAGAACCGGAAGAGCGAGGTGTCCATCTACATCGGGGACGAGTCGGCGTGGGGGAAGGGTTACGGGCTGGATGCGCTGCGGACCCTCGTGGGATACGGGTTCCACACGGCCAACCTCCACAAGCTGTACGCGGAGATCTTCTCGTTCAACGAGCCCTCGATCAAGCTCTTCGAGAAGGCGGGGTTCAAGCCCGACGGGCGCAAGAGGGAGGACCAGTTCGTCGACGGGAAGTACTGGGACACCCTCGTGTACTCCCTGCTCGCCTCGGAGTTCCCCGGTTAGTCGCGGTGGAAGAACTGGTCCGATCACGCGATGGGTTACTCTGGTTCCCGACTCCACAAGATCGGCCCCGAGAACGCCCCTTGACTCAGAGATCGTCCCAGGTCAGGGCGGTGTGCGCCCGTATCGGCCGCCGCGCCCTCCGGCCGACCACGGCCTTGAGATGCTTGGGCTCGATCCCGTCCGTCCCCCGGAGTATCCCGATCATGTCCGAAGCGATCAACTGCCCCTCCGCGACATCCTGGACCACGAAGATCCTCCTGCGCGCGAGACGATGGAGCTCCTCCTCCGCCGCCACGCGGTGCTTGCGCCCCGTCCCCAAGGCGGCCTCGACGTCCCGGATGGAGCGCACCAAGTCCCGAAGCTCGGCCGGATCCAGGGCGAACGGGTGGTCCGGCCCCGGTAGGCCCTTGTCCACCGTGAAGTGCTTCTCGATGACGCAGGCCCCGAGGGCCACCGCCGCGGCGGGGACGAGGATCCCCAGGCTGTGGTCGGAGAGCCCCACGGGGACCTGGAAGGCCCGACGGAGAGTCTCCATCGCCCGGAGGTTGCTGTCCTCCACCTTGGCGGGATAGGACGAGGTGCAGTGCAGGAGCAGGACGTCGCGATGGTGAGGATAGACCACCGCCAATGCGTCCTCGACGTCGGAGAGGTCCGCCATCCCCGTGGAGAGGATCATCGGGCGCTTCTTGCGCGCGATGTGCTCGATGAGGGGCAGGTGGTTCAGCTCGAAGCTGGCCACCTTGAAGCACGGGACCCCGAGGGCCTCCAGCATGTCCACGGAGGCCTCGTCGAAGGGGGTGCTGTAGAAGACCAGTCCGTGGTCCCGGGCGTGGTCGCGGAGCTCCCCGTGCCAGTCGTCCGGGAGCTCCAGCTTCTGGAACAGGGAGTGCATCGTCTCCCCGGGCTTGGCGAGGGCGTCCAGGTACTTCGGGCGGTCCTCCACCCTCGCGACGATCTTGTCCGCCTTGAACGTCTGGAACTTCACCGCGTCGCACCCCGCCTCGGCGGCGACCTCGATGAGGCGCTTCGCCTGCGCGAGCTTCCCGTCGTGGTTCGAGCCCGGCTCGGCGACGATGAAGCACTTCTCCCCGGCCCCGACCCAGCGGTCCCCGATGCGCACGCGGTCCATCGCTCCCGCCATGGGGGGCCCGGACAAAACCTTTCGCCCGGGGTCACCGGCGGGCCGCGGCCAGCACCTTGCGCAGGGCCTCGACCACGTCCAGGGCGTCGCGGTCGGTCATCGCCGGGAAGAGGGGGAGGGTGAGGATGACCTTGTAGGCCGCTTCGGCCACGGGGAACTCGCCGCGGCGGTGGCCGAGCCGCTCGCGGTAGTACGGGTGGAGGTTGACCGGGATGTAGTGGACGTTCACGCCGATGTTCTCCGCGCGCATCGCCGCGAACACCCAGTCGCGCTTCCCCGCCAGGTCCCTCCCGGTCAGCTCGATCGTGTAGAGGTGCCACGCGTGCTTGACGTAGGGCCGCACGGCGGGCAGCCGGACCCCCTTCAGATCCGCCAGCTCGCGGTCGTAGAGGGCGACGAGCCCCTCCCGACGCCGCTGGAACCGCCCCAATCTCGAGAGCTGGACGACGCCGAGGGCGGCCTGCATCTCGGTCATGTAGAACCGGTGCCCGAGGTACCGCATCTCGTAGAAGTGGGAGCCTTCCTTCCCGAAGCGCTTCTCCGGGTCCGTGACCACCCCGTGGGCGCGGTGGGCCCGCAGGCGGTCGGCGAGTTCAACCGAGTCCGTCGTGACCATCCCGCCCTCCCCGGTGGTCATGTTCTTCACCGGGTGGAAGGAGAAGGCGGTCAGCTCGCTGAGCGCCCCGACGCGGCGCCCGCGGTACTCCGCGCTGACGGCGTGGGCGGCGTCCTCGATCATCGGGAGCCCCTTCGCGGCGGCGATCTCCCGGAGCTCGTCCAGGTCGCACGGGTGGCCGGCGAAGTGGACGGGGAGGAGCGCCTTCGTCCTCTTCGAGACTCTCGCCTTCACCTGGAGGGGGTCGAGGTTCTTCGTGTCCGGCTGGATGTCGGCGAACACGGGAGTGCCGCCGCGGTAGAGCACCGCGTTGCTCGTGGCGGCGAACGTGAACGGGGTCGTCACGACCTCGTCCCCGGGCTCGATCCCGAGGGCGCTCACCGCGAGATGAAGGGCCGCCGTCCCGGTGTGGCAGGCGACGGCATGCTTCGCCCCGACGAACCGAGCGAACTTCTCCTCGAACTCCTTCGTCACGGGTCCGGTCGTGATCCAGTCGGAGCGGAGGACCTCGAGCACGCGCCGCTCCTCCACGCGCCCGAGCCACTGGCGCCCGTAGGGTAGGTAGGTGCTACGCACGGGCTTCCCGCCGTCCAGCGCGAGCCTGCCCCTCATCCCGCCATCCACTCCCGCGTACGTCTCAGGCCGGCCTCGAGGGGGGTCCGGGGCTTCCACCCGAGGAGCCTCGCCGCCTTGCCCGCGTCGCACCGAAGGCGCGCGATCTCGCTGAGGGGGTGCGGGTGGGCGACGTGGCGGACCGTGCCCCCCGGGCCGGCGACCAGACCGGCGAGCTCGTTGATCGTGACCTCCCTCCCCGTCCCCGCGTTCAGCACCTCGCCCTCCGCCTGGGACGAGTCCCCTGCGCGCAGGAGGAAGTCGACGCAATCCTCCACGTAGAGGAGGTCGCGGGTCTGCGTGCCGTCCCCGAACACCTCGAGCGGTCGACCGTCCAGGGCGCGACGGAGGAACACCGCCACGACGCCGCCCTCCTGGTTCGTCTTTTGGAAGGGTCCGTAGATATTGAAGGGCCGCAGGACCGTGACCGGAAGGCCATACCCAAGTCCGTAGGAGAGGGCCAGGTACTCCGCGGCGAGCTTGGAGGCGGCGTAGGGGGAAGCGGGCTTGACCGGGTGGTCCTCCGCGATTCCCTGGGGGGAGGACGCCTTGTCGTAGATCATGCATGTGCTCACCAGGATCATCTTGGCGCGGGCCTGCCGGCACGCCTCGAGGACGTTGAGGGTCCCGTTGACGTTGACCTCCATCGCCCGCACGGGGTCATCGAGGCTCTTCTGGACCTCGATCATCGCCGCGAGGTGGTAACACTGGTCCACGCCACCGGCGAAGGCCTTGGCCACCGCGCTGCGGTCGCGCACGTCGCCGCGGAGCAGGCGGAACCCTGCATTTCCGCCGAACTCCGCCACGTTGCCCTCGCTCCCGTTCGAGAGGTCGTCCAAGGCCAGAACCGAGTCGCCGCGGGCGAGGAGTGACCGGACGACCCAGCGGCCGAGGAAGCCGGCACCGCCGGTGACGACGAGGTGCATGCGAATCCCTCAAAGGAGTCCAGAGGCCCTGAGGAGAAGTTCGATCTCTCGCTGGGGGATGGGCCGGACGCGGTCGGAGCGATAGGAGATGGGCCTGGCAGGTCGCGCGCCCGGATAGGCGTGGAGATCCCCCGGGAGCAACTCTGGCATGGTGGGCAGCAGGAGGTACATCTCAGGGAGTTCGTGGGCACGGGCAACCTCCTCCTCCGTGAGGAGTTCTTCGTAGATCTTCTCGCCCGGTTTCCTCCCCGTCCTGCGGATCTCGATGCGACGTCCCTGGGACAGGTTCCGGAGCATCACCGCCACGATGTCCTTCACCCGGGCAGTCTTCATCTTCAGGATGAATGTCTCGCCGCCCTGGGTCATCGTCACCGCCTTTAGGACAAGGCGGACCGCGTCATCCAAGCTCATGAGGAACCGGGTCATTCTCGGGTCCGTCAGTGTGACCGGGCCCCCCATCGCTATCTGGTCCCGGAAGAGCAGAGGGGCGGAGCCTCGAGAGCCGAGGACATTCCCGAATCGCACGCAGCTGAAGCGCGTCCTGCGTCTCCCTCGGTAGTAGTTGGCGGCGACGGTAAGCTTCTCTGCAAGGAGCTTCGTGGTTCCCATTACGTTGCTCGGGTTCGCGGCTTTGTCCGTGCTAGTCAATACGACCGTGCCTACTCCGGCGGCGAGGGCGGCGTCGATTACGTTTTGCGTCCCGAGGACGTTCGTCTTCACCGCCTCGAACGGGTTGTACTCGCCGCTGGGCACATGCTTCAGCGCTGCGGCGTGGATTACGATGTCGATGTCTTGAAGGGCCAAAAGGAGCCGGTCCGGCTCGCGGATATCGCCCAGGAGGAGCCGCAACCGGCGATCGGCGGCGAACTTCGATTCCAAAGTCCAGAGCGCGTTCTCATCGTGGTCGAGGACACGAAGAACACGAGGCTTGTGAGTCCGCAGAAGCTCTGACACGAGGGCTCCGCCAAAGGAGCCAGAGCCGCCGGTGAGAAGCACCGATTTCCCGTCGAAGAACTCCTTGGCTGCCATCGACTGAAGCCCGCTTCCGGGACAGCCGCGGCGTATATCAAGGCTGCCCTGTGCTGTGATGCTGGCCGCGAAGGCGGGAGAGATGATGTTCGACGAGGGAAACTTCGTCCGGATAGTCCACCTCGATGGCGTTTGCGGGGTCGGCCTGGGGGACGATGTGGACCTGAGCCCCGAGCCACAGGTGGGCTCCTGGCTGGCCTTCAGTTTCGAACAGGACGTCTCGGCGGACCGCGAGCACCGCGCCATCCAGCGAGAAGAGACGAGGCAGGTCCTGCTTCCGCCAAGGGTGCTTTCCGGCCATGAACGGTTCTACTCTACCCGTGCGTTCTTCTACAATCACCTTCGCCCATTCAGGCCGTGAGCGCAGTTCCACTGCCGTGCAAACCGCCGTGGCATTGGGCAGGGCTTCCAGGCGTCCGACGACCTCATCGATTTGGCCCTCGGCGCGGATCGGTAGGTTACCCTGCATTACGACGACGATTGCCGGATGGAACCCCTCGGTCTCGACTTGTCTGCAGGCGTGTCGCACGGGGTCCTCCAGGGAGGTGGTGGCTTGGGCGAGTGATGCGGGGCGCTCAATGAACCGGAGGCCGTGGGCCCTTGCGAGGTCGCGCAGCCCGAGGTCGTCACTGGACAAAACTACCTGGTCGAGGCGTTTCGAAGCTGCAGCGGCCTTCATGGTGTAGGAGATCAGGGGCTGCCCGAGAATCAGGGCATGGTGTTTTCCGGGGAAGCGCTCACTCCCCTTACGAGCGAGGACAATTCCGAGGACCTTCGAATCCGTCGCCAAGGTTCGCCGCCGCCGAGCGAGGTTCGGAGTCGGAGTAGCTTATATAACGCTTAGCGGTCTCCGTCTCCCCGGGGACCGAAATGGGCACGCCGGCTCATCAATGGTCTGGCGACTTCGGTCGGGAGTACACCGATCGGAATGCCTTGAGCCTAGACGAGATAGATGCGCACTACCGCGAACTCTTCGGAGTCTCCCGGCGGGAGCTCAACGCCCGATTCCTCGGGGAGCTTCCTCGCAATCTCCGTATTCTCGAAGTGGGCGCGAACGTGGGGAACCAACTACTCCTGCTCCACGAAATGGGGTTTGTCCATGTTCACGGCGTCGAGATCCAGCGCTATGCTCTCGAGCGCTCTCGAGCGCGGTCGGCTGGGATTCCGAACGTCCAGGGCACGGGAGCCTCTCTCCCGTTCAAGGACGGCGCCTTCGACTTGGTATTCACCTCGGGGGTTCTAATCCATGTGCCGCCTGACACACTACCTACTGTCCTCCGGGAAGTTCGCCGATGCACCCGCACGTGGGTCTGGGGCTACGAGTACTTCGCGCCGGAACCGACCGAAGTAGCCTACCGTGGCCGAAGCGACCTGCTCTGGAAGGCGAACTTCGCTCGGTCATACGTTGAGACTTGCACGGACCTGGAGTTGGTCCGCGAGGTGCGCCTCCGATACAAGACGAACTCCAACGAGGATTCGATGTTCCTTCTCCACAAGACGGCGACTAAGGCGGTCTGAGGACTTCGGCTGCCAGGTACTGCCTCGTGCACTGCAGCGGAGTTCTTGACCGGGAAGGAAGGCTCGAACACTGCAGACTCCACCTGTAGGCTTCGTCCAATAACTTGACTTGAAGCACCCCTATCCGGTTGCCCGGATGGGACAGTGCCTCTGACGAACCGACAGGTGTACGAGCGGGCCTCCATGGACGAGGAGAACCTCCTCGTCGGGGCGGCCAAGGAACGGGTGTGGAGGGCGCGGAAGCCGCCCGGGTGGACGACCCGGGAAAGTCGGGGAAGGCCGAGGAAGCGCGGCCCGGGCCGGCCGGAGGTGTTCCACTGGAGGGCGGCGGCCGTCGTCCTCCTCCTCCAGCAGCACCTCGGCCTGGACTACCGGGGCATGGCGGCCCACCTGGCCGCCCGACCGGAACTCCTCCGCCTCCTCGCCCTGGGGAAGGCCCCGAGGAAGTCCACGATCCACCGCGCCCACGGCCGCCTCTCGGAGGCGTGGCTGCGGGAGCGGAACGACGAGGTCACCGCGGGGTTCCAAAAGGGGGGCGCCCGCCGAAGCGGCACGTCGCCGTCGACAGCTCCGGGCTGGAGGAGAGGCGGCGGAGCGCCTACTACGTCTTCCGCCTCCGGAAGCGCGTCCGGAGGCGGGAGTTCCGCAAGCTCCACCTCGCCTCGGAGTGCCGGCAGCCGGAGAAGCCGATCTACTCCTGGGAGCTGACCGCAACCCTGCGGGGGGACTCCCCGCGACTCGTCCCCCTCCTGGAACGCGTGGCGGGGGACCTGGGGGACGTCTGCGGGGACAAGGCGTACGCCTCCCGGGCGAACGCCCAGTACGTCGCGGACCGCGGGGGGATGCCGTACCTCATGCCCAGGGAGAAAGCCACGGCGCGGGCGGGTGCCCCGCTTGGAGACGGATGGTCCTCCACCGCCGGCGCCGACCCGCATCCTTCGGGCGGCGGTACCACGGCCGGTCCAACGCGGAGGCGACGAACTCCTCGTTCAAGCGGCGGCTCGGGTCCGACCTCCGGAGCCGGAAGTGGTGGAACCAGCGGCGGGAGGCCGCCCTCAAGGTCGTGGCCTACAACCTCCGCCTCCTCGTCCGGTTCCACGTCAGGCACGGAGGGAGCTGATGGTTGGACGAAGCCCCAAGTTCCACATCCTTCAAGAATCTGCTGTTCAGGTCGGTCCGGGAGATTCCGTAGCGATCGCGGTAGAGGCTGTCCATCTCATTCGGACCCATGTCGTTCCGGTCGGTGTACTCCCGTCCAAAATCCGACGCCCAGCGTTTCGACGAATCGCGCTCACTCATCTTCATGAAGGCAGCTCATCCACCCGGGCACCGGGAGTCTCTCGTGTGGTAAACCTCGACCCGCCATAGACTTTTCGAGATTGCCTCGGCCGTCCGCGCCCTCCTGGCTGCTTTACTAACCAGACTGGCCGGGCCCGGCGTGAGTTCACCCGCAGAGATGCACCGGGAACCGAACCGGTCGGCGGCCTGTCGGACCAGTTGTGGGTCGCTCACGGCCGCCGAGTTCGGAGCGACCCAGTCCGCGCCGACCACATGGAGCCGCCGCGCCTTGCCCACGGTCCGGATGCCACCACGCAGGATGACCGACATGAAGCACTCGTTCGCGACGTCTGGCCACCTGCCCGTAGTTCGGCGAGCGCCCCCTTCAGGGTCGCGCAGATGTCGAGGAGGGCAAGCTCGTCGTCCCCGTGGAGGGCGTACACCTTGTCGATTCCGTGAGGCTCCCCACGGGCCGCCGACCATCGAATGACAGACCCTCGGCGAGTTCGTAGTCCTTGCAGAGGAGCGTGGGGATCACGCGGGCCATGAGCACGGGCCTCTTTAGGGCACCGTCTGTGACACGGACTTCCCGTCATGGAGGGTGGTGTCGCCGAGTGGAGACTTGAGTACGAGGTACTTCGGCGGCTTCACGACGTTGCAGTTGTCGCAAATCCCGGGATAGTGGCGCGTCGCGATTCCTCCGCGCAGCCCCAGATAGGAGGGCGCGTTCCAGATGGTCTCAAGATCGTCCTGCAGGACATTGCCCATCACGAGCTGGCTCGTTAGGTCGTAGCAGCAGGCCACGACATCCCCGTTCCAGCGAACGGTGACGGTGTTCTCCACCATGTCGCAGTACGGCGTATCCTCCGTGACGAACGGGTCGGGGAAGACATCGAACGTCTCGTGGTCGATCTCCATGTGGGGCCACTCCATCGCCCATGTCACCTTGAAGGAGAATTCTCCCTGGAACTCCAGGAACCTCTGGATAAGGTGCGCTGGCGGTGTCGGCTTGAGGCCGGGGGACCAGCGCGCCGGGTCGAGGAACTGAGTCGTCGACAGGAACAGATCCGGGCGGTTCGTTCGGCGCTCGCGTTTCGCCCGCAGAAGCGCTGCGAAGTGGTCAGCGATGGCGACGAAATCGCTCCCGCGGCGGATCCGGTTACTCTCGGCGGCGGAGGTGCCATCAAGGGAGACCTCCAGCGCGTCGATTCCCGCATCCAGGACCTGGCCTACGGCCTTCTCATCGAGAAGCGCTCCGTTGGTCACGGTCTTCACGAACGGGACGCCCAGGCCCTTGACGCGCCGCACCATGTCGAAGAAGCCCTTGTTCAGGAGAGGTTCCCCGCCGTGGTAGAGCACGACGACCTTGACCCGTCCGAGGTTCTTCTCGATACCCGCCATCACCCGATCGAAGACATCTCCCCTCATGATCCCCCGGGCCATGCTCACCGTACCGGTGGGGCAGTGCACGCAGCGCAGGTTGCAGGCGCCGGCGGGCTCGATCCTCACGACCTTCGGGAATGGCCTCGAATAGGGCGGGCCGGACATGCTGGCGGCGACGACCAACTCGGCGTCCTTATTACCACTTCGCGGACACGCCCCGCCCCTGGGCGTAACTCCTCAGGAGCCGGAAGTCCACTGCGTCGCTCCTGGCTGTCTTCAAATAACCCGCTTCGCTTGGTCGACTCGTGAGTCCGGCCCATGCGGGTCCTCGTGACTGACGCGGATTACAAGCACACGCTCGGGGCGGTCCGGAGCCTCGGGAGGGCGGGCGAGGACGTCCTGGCGTGCTCCTCCCACCCCCACGCCCTCGCGTTCTACTCGAGACTGTTCGAGGCGGTTCGTGTGCCAGGATCCCCTTCAGGAGGAGGCGTGGCTCCGGGCCCTTGAGAAGACCCTCGGCCGGTGCCCGCGTTCAAACCAAGACCGGGAGGCCCTTATTAATGCGACTGCCTTCCTTGGTGCAGACTTCTGAGGTGAGCGGGATCTCAAGAGCGCTCGTCGTCTCGTACTCCGACGGACAGATTGGCTCAGGGAGTCGGCGTCACCTCGAGCTCAATCCTAGCGCGAAGGTGCCTCCGCACGTGCTGCGCCCGCAGCACGTTCTGGACCGGAGGACGCACGCCAATCTGCAGCACTCAGCTTTCAACTGGGTGAAGTCTCTGGGGAGCTTGCTCGTGAGAGGGAGGTCCGTCCGGTCCTTGATCTCGAACCGCCAGTCGTCCTTGTTCTGGGTTTTCGAGACGCCACTCTGGGACGGCGATAGGTCCCCCGCGGTTCCCCCTGCCCACCAGATGGCGCTCACGATTGGAGCGATGAAGCGACTGATAGAGGAAGAGCCCCCGTCGGAAGTTCAGTTAGAGGGGAACACGGCCGCTTCGCTCGTCCAGATCGCTGCCGAGGCGGCCCGCTCGTGCGGGATTCCCGTATCCAGCCAAGGGAAGTCCCATTCGAGGTTGGAGATGCCCATGAGCCTCCGGGCTTCACTCATCCAGCTTGTCCTGACGTGGCGGCGCCTTGAGCAGTCGGCCACTATGAAGTCGGGCCTTACTCTGTTCGTGTCCTATGCCTCACGGATCCGGATTGCAGGCGGCGGCGAGGATTCGAACATCCAGAAGCTCTCGACCGAGCTTGACCGGAGGAACGAGCCCTGGGCAGCCGTGATAGTCGACAACGCTGCAGACGCCAAACGTCCTTGGCACGCAAGCCGGCGCGCCTTCCCTCGCCACTACGTGCCGTTGGAGGGGCTCATCTCCTCGGGCCCGGCTGCGGCGGCCCGACGCGTGGCTCTGAGGATTGGACGTGTCCTCCGCGAGAACGGAGCCGCCCTGGGGGACCAGATCACGTTTGACGGTGTCCCGCTCGGGAGGGTGTACAGCCCTATCCTCTGGCGAATTGCTACGAGACATGTCCCCACGGTCGCTTACTATCATGATGCCTTCCGCGAGACAATCGATCGGTTCTCTCCTGCACGTATGGTGGTCTTGAATGAAACAGGGACTGCGGGACGGGCCGCCATCGCTGCCGGAAACGAGATGGGAATCCCCACAGTCGGTCTCCAGCACGGGATCATCGCCCCTCTTCACGTCGAATACCTTCACCCTAGGGGGATTCTGGCGCCATGCAGCACCGAAGCCTACCCCGTGCCTTCACGGACTGTCCTCGATGGGGAGTACTATCGGGAAGTCCTGGAGTCGAACAGCTATCCTGCTGGGAGCGTCACCGTCTGCGGGTCCGCTCGCTATGAGGCCTTCCTGGACCGTCTCCGAGCGCACGCATCGCGCTCGCGAGAACATGTGACCCTAGTGACTCAATCGATTGACGACATCGAAACATTCAAGGGGATCGCGGCCTCCATTTCCCAGGTCCCAGGCGCGCGGCTTGCCGTTCGGCCGCATCCGTTGGAGGATCCATCCCGCTATCGACGGGCCCTGGATGAACTGGGGATTCCGGCGCCTATCCTGGCACAGGAGGAACTGGCGGAGGTCTTCTCACGATCCGTCGCGGTAGTCGCGTCCTTCACGACCGCAGTGATCGAAGCAAACTTGGCCGGACTGCCCGTGGCGCTGCTGAATCTCACGCGAGAAGACGACTATGTCCCCTTCGAGGAGCGAGGGGGGGCCCTCGGAGTGAGGGACGTCTCTGAGATCATCCCCGTCGTGACCGACCTCCTGGAGCATGGACCGGGATGGAGGAGGCTCGAAGCCACGCGCCCCACCTTCCTCGATGCCTTTTCCTACAAGGCCGACGGCGCGGCCGCCAGGGTAGTCGAAGCCATCCTGAGGACCAAGGCTTCATCAGTCGAGCGCTCCAGACTCCCATCCCCAAAGAGCTGACCAATGTCCGGCACCAATGACACCGGTTCTCTACTGGACGCATAGGATAACCGCGTACGACTCTGTCCCCGAGTGGCACGCACCCTACTTCCTAAGAACCGAGCTGCCGATCACTGGGAACGTCATCCCCATGTAGAGCGTGGCGTCGTTCCCCGTCTTAGCTTCCGGGAGGACCTCTAATCCGGAGCGCGAGTAAAGGGCGATAGCCGTCCTGTTCTCCCGGTCCACCTCCAGGTCGACCTCCGCAACGCCGAGGGTCCGGGCGTTGTCCAGGAAGAACTGGAACAAGGCGGTGCCGACCCCTTTCCGGCGGGCTTCGCCCTCGATGGCGAAGGAGTGGAGGTACGCGGCGAGCCTATGGGTGCGTATCCCGCGTCGGATTCGCCCAACCGTGTACCCAACGCAGGAGCCCCGATGGGTGGCGATGACGCAGAGCTGAGGGAAGCAGCGCACAAGTCGGAGGAAGACCGCTTCTTGGCGGGGGCCGCTAAGACTTGCCTGATACACCCTGTGCATGGACTGAGCGTCGGACCTGAGCGCGATGCGCAAGATTGCCTCATCCCCCCGGGCCCGCGGAGGCGGGATCGGCTGGTTCGCGGTGGATCGCACTCGATCGAGGGTGGCCAGGACTAAGTGTTTGGCAAACCAGTGCATACTTCACAACCTGCGACGTTCGTACAGCCCGATGAGGCCTTTCGCCATCCTGAATGCTCCCGTGGAGAGTTCGAGCTGGAGCGCAAGTCTGGTCTCCCCCCCGAAGCTTTGTTTGTACTCCGCGATCCTAGGGATCGAGGTGCCGAGCATGTCGAAGTTCTTCGCGCCACGGCGGCAGGCCTGCCTCATCGTGTCCCAGGTGAGGAGGTTACCCATGCCTTCGACCTCCATCTCCCGATCCATGGCCGAGTCCACCGCGTAGAGCCAGTCGTTAAACAGGCCGAAGATCTCCACGGTCCCGGGACGGTCGTCCACGAATGTCCCTCGGAGCAGGAGCCACCCTTTCGGCCAGACAAGATCCCTGAGTGCACGATAGAAGTCCAGAGGTGCCGGGACCGCTTCGCCTGCACGAGTGTAGGTAGTCTGTACCCAGCCGAAGTACTTGGGGAGAATCTCGAAGTCACCCAGGTCCATGACTTCGGCGCCGGCTCCTTCGGCCTTCTTGATGTATCGTCTACATCGCCGGTTGAGGCCTGCCCAGATCTGCTCCTCCGAATCCAGCTGCACGAGACGTGTCGTACCCTCAAAGACGCTGAATTCGGAGATCGGGGCAGAATCGCTGGCGTTCGGCGGCAGGGCCATCCGAAGGTAGCTCCATCCCTCGTCACGGAACAGGGACCTCGTTGCCCTGAGCGCAACTCCAAGGTCCGACCGGGCGCAGGCCGGTCCACCATATGGGGTCACGATCTTCAAGGGAGAGTGAGCGGTGCGGAACGGGCCCCGTCTGGCCACTGTCACGGGCAAGAGTCCGCGAAGGGCGCCCGCTCCGTCCACGAACGCAAAGTACCTCGGGGTCCTGCCGAATCCCCGTGCGATCGCCTGCGTCCATGCGTGTGTATGGAACAACGTCCCAGTCTCCATGGACCGGATTGCTCGGTCCCACGAACTCTCCTCGAGGCCCAGTTCGTCCGCGGCTACGATCCGGAAGGCGTCACGAGCTGTCGCCATCATTGCGGCTCCCGGTACGCGAGCGCTCGTTCCCCGAAGGGGGCCGTCCGAGTGCAACGGCCGTCACTCGTCACAGAGGATGGAAGGCGACTGGTAGGTAAAGGTTTCACCACAATCCCCGCTCTAGTCTCGACGGACTCCGCGGGACGGGCCGCATGTGTGCAAGCAGGTGACTCTCGCTGGACTAGGCACCCTCGGATCGATCACTGCCGGGGACCTCCAGGAGTTCGCCTCGGCGGGACGGAGTTCACGAGGCCGGAGGAGGTCAGGACGGCGAAGGGCGCCACATCCGCCTATCGCAACCTGGAGCGCAAGGCGCGGGGGAAGACCTTCGGGGACACGCGGCGGAACCGGCGCCGGTGGACCAAGATGCCTCTCCCGGAAACAGGTCGATTGGCCCCGCCTAAGTTTCCTGGTCGGGTCACTACTTGAGCTCCCCGCTCTCGCCGACTTCGATGGGCGCTACGGGACGATTCGGACGCTGTCGCAGGCGATGAAGGGCTGCCCTGTGGGCATGATGCCCTCCAAGCAAGCCTCGGTCGCCGTGGAGCGAATCCCGGTCTCGCGAGTCCGGAAGTGCAAGACGAGGTCGAGGTCGCCGTCGCGGTTGACGTCCTCCACATGCCCGCGGCCATGGGCCTCGATGGCCGCACCGGGTCCGAAGGTGAGGGTTGCAATGCCAATCCCAGTCGCGTCGACCCCGGCTTCTCCCAGAACCGCAACGGGGATGACCCCCTTGTTCCGCAGGTTGATGGAGTTCGGGTAGCTCCCGGGCTTGATGTCGATTCGCGGGGGAGGGGCTGGGCCGGGAGCGAAGGCGATGGAGGTCAGTGTGGCCCCCCCAAAGTCGGATGGACTGTGTGTCGTGCCGATAAGGACCCCCAGGCCCGTGGTCGGATCAACCCGAACGAGGGCGCGAGCGGTGTGCGCGGTGCCGAACAGCGTCGTTGTGGTCGGATCGTACGCGAGGTCACTGAGATGATTGAAGCCGACTTCTCCGACCAGGGACGCTGTGGCGTCGGTGTGATCGACGGCGAAGAGGAAGCTCCGGGGGACATCGGTGTTCGAGGCGTACAGGTAGCCTTCGACGAACTCCATGGCGTCCGCATCGGAGTCACCCGAGACCGAAAGGCCCGTGAATGGAGCAACCTCAGTCGCGGCTCCCGTAGCGAGGTCAATCGAAGCGAGGATGCGACTGTGGGTCGTGAGCGGAGATCCCTCTATGTTCAGGGCGACGTATGTCCGACCCTCCGCCTCGTTGATGGCAAGGGACTCCGCGAGGATGGCCTGCCGCAGAGGATTGATGAGATCGATCTCGCCGACGACCGTGGCGGCGCCCGTCGCTCGGTCTAGAACCACGAGTTTCGGTGTGGAACTGGAATCCACGATCCCGACGAGGGTCTCCGAGGCGGAGTCGAAGGCCAGGCCGAGAATCTCCGAGAAGCCCGCGGCCGTCCCGATGTCCTCCACGACGGCACCTGTTGACGGGTCGATCCGGACGAGGTGGTTACCAATGGTGCCGTAGAGGTTCGACGGCTCTGTGCTTGTCGCGAACTCTGAAACCGGGTCGGCGGTCGGCGGGAGCGGCAGAATCCGGGCTTCCCCTGACGGGGGGAGTGCCCAAGCGCTCGGAGCGAGAATCGTCAAGGTCGCCCCAACCAGTAGAGCGGCGAAGTTCTTCCACAAGGCCCCCACCTTCCAGACACACCGCTTGCCCCCCTAATTATGTTTGCCACATACTCCGCACCATGCTGTTCTGGCCGCCACTGAGACGTCAGCGGACCGACGACACCTCCCCGGCGATAGCGACTCCGCGTTTGCTGGACCTATGCCGGAGGGGGTGTGGGAGGAATGGGTTCCTCCTGTGGCGTCGGGTTCTGAGTGGGGTTCAGTGCCGATTCACTAGATCGCCCGGGCCGCGTTAACGTGGCCATGACCGCGATGCCGACCACGGTGATGGCGAGGTTCGCAATCGAGCCAGCGCCGAGCCAAGGCGGGACGCGGAGGAAGTCCGTAGCGTAAGAAACGACTCCGACGGCAACTTCAAGGAGGACAAAACCCCCTAGGACGGCAATCGCGACCTTCCGTCGGCTCCTCCGTCGAACAAGGAGAGCCCCTAGAACCCCGAGGACGAGAGCCAGGACGGCGGATAGGAGGGGCTTGAGATTCGTGTAGCGGGGGGCCAGTACCTCTGGACCTCGAGACATGGAGTTTCCCAGGGAGTCCGTCGCCCTGAACTCGATGGCGCTTGGTGCCTTCCCGCGGACCGTTAGGGGGGATGTGTAGTCGGTCCACTGTCCGCCGTCCACTCGATACTGAACCGAAGACAACCCTACGCCGTCGTCGGACGCGACTACGCTAACAGTGAGCTCGTAGTCCGTTTCGCTATAGTCGACGCGCACACTGAGTGCAGGGGGACTCGTGTCGACCCGAAGCGATTGGTTGTTCACAGGTTCCGCGTTCCCGAGGTTGTCGATCCCGGAGTACTCTACATAGTACAAACCTCCCCCTGCGTTCAGCCGGAGGGAAACCGTGTCTGTCGTGACCATCCACGGCGACCAGGCACCCGCGTGCCACCAACGATACGAAAGCTGGCGTACGCCCACCCCAAGGTCTGTAGCCAGTATCGTCAATGGCGTGGTATTCGTCACCCAGTCCGAGGACTTGGGCTCGCCGGCCTGCAGTGAGGACACCGGCGGAGCGCCGTCGACGATGAAGCTGGCTGCGGTTGGATCCTCGGGCTGGTCAAGCCGGTCGACGCTGTAGATCTCCACGCTGAAGGACCCGAAGGCCACTGGGGGCACAAGGAACGCGGGCGCGGGTCCCCAACTAGACCAGCCTACGCCATCCCATGTACGGACCCACGACTCTGCCACGCCGCTCCCCGTGTCGGTGGCCTGAAATGACAGCGTGCTCGAGGGGAGGATCCACATGTCGTCCCCGAGCTGGAAGAAGACCCCACTGACGGTCAGGTTCGTGGTCGGTGGTCCGTTGTCCACGTAGAGAAGCATGCTTTCGGGAGTGCCGTTGCCGCCGAGGTTGTCCATGCTCCAGAAAGACACGTTGTGGAGTCCTGGGGATCTGAGGACGAAAGGGGCCGAATACATTATCGGCGACCCGCCGTCTACCTGATAGTATGAGGAGTTGATTCCTGAGGCGCTCCGGTCCGTCGGTGATAGGCCAAGCGAAGTTGACTCGTTGATGTAGGTAGTCGCGCCAGCGAAACTCGGCACCCCCACTCCCAAAGCTGTCAATGGGGTGTCCTTGACGTCGACGTCGATCGTCGTCGACACCATGTCGCCGTCGTCGTCGGTCACGTTGATTATGACCCGGTGGAGGCCGGCACCAGGGAAGTCGTGATGACTCGCATTCGAGACTAGGAAAGGGCTCGTCCCCTCAGGACTCAGTGGAGGGTCGGGGCCGACTCCATTGAGGTAGGTCACTGTGGCGGTTGCTCCATCGTCCCAATACCAGTCGAGCGTGAGGTCGTCGGATCCGGGATCCTGGGCCTGGAGGGAAAGGTTGACCCCGCGGGTCACGGAGACCGGCGACGCTGCGCTCGCGTTCAACTGAGGAGGAACGTTGCTCACATGGACAATCAAGCTATCGCTCGCTTGGGCGGCGGAGGTGTCGGTGACAGTGAGCGTGACCAGATAGTCGCCGTTGTCCCCGTAGACGGCCGTCGCGGAAGGGGTGAGGGCGTCCGCATCATTCGTAAAGTTGCCATCGCCATCAGAGTCAACCGCGCTATTGTAGTCCCACCGATACTCCGTGATCGGAAGGGGCTGGAGGACATCTACGGCGAAGTCATCCCAGTATGATGTGCTGATGAAACTGCCCGCGGAGCAGGGAACAATGTCAGTGAAGCTGGTTGAGGGGCTACACAGAGGCCTTCCGGAGGCGATCGTCGTTCCGTTGACGTAGAAGTCGTAGGTGTCCGTCGTGGCATCAGCGACAATCCGGAGCTCGTACCAGACATTGGCGAGGTACGCGACCGGACTGTCAATCCCGAACGAACTTGGGCAGCCATCGTAGAGGAACACACCGTTGCCCCCGAAACCGGCGCGGACCGCAGACCAGGCGGTATCGGACCTCAGAATCAAAGTGGACCACCCGGTCGTGACCGTCGTTAGGGCCCAAACCCGAACATCCACCCGATCGTAACCGAGACTTCGCGAAGCCAGTCCGGCAGACGTTGTGTCGGGATCGTAGAGGCGCAGGGAATTGCCTGAGGTCCCATGGAAGGTCGAGCTCGATATTGTCGCCGTGGAGGGTGGGACCGCCTCGTCCGTCCAAGGGGTCGAGATTGACCCTGCCGGGTAAGTGTCCATGGAGTCCGTCCATAAAGATGACCAGCCGACTCCGGGGGTGGCAGTTCCCTGGAAGACGACGCTCGTTCCCTCGGTCGTAAACAGGTCGGGTCCAGCTTCTGCCGAGGCTGTATTCGGATCGGGGGTCACATCCCCCTCGTTGGTCTCGCTATTCCCGATGCCGCCACCTGATGCCTGCGGTCCTAGGGCGGCAACAAGTATCGCGATGGCCACCAGCTTCATGACGACAGCCCCTAGCACGGGATAATCCCCCAGGGCCGGAGAGCGCAGAACGTACTTAAGGGCTCCTCCGGGACGTCCTTTCTGCGCTCCAGTCAACCATGCTGAGGCGCCCGCGAAATACAACTGTGCCCCATGGAGTTCTCACAATCCTCAGTGAGGCATCCTGTCGTACTGCGCTGGTCTACCCGCTGGTTGCGGACCCAAGCGGTCCTCCTGTGGAGCCCGTGGTCGGGGGGAACCTGGGGAAGGACCCGGACACGGTCGACTACGTCGCCCGAGGGGTCGCGCGCGGCGTCTATCGAGCAGAGGATCTCACCACTGCCGTGAGGGACCTCCTCCACGACGATTCGGGCCTCGCCCCGAACCGGGCCGCATACGTCCGTGATTATGCGTTCGCACTGGATGGCCGGTCGGCCGGCCGTGTGGCTGACGTGATGGAGCGTCTGATGGAGTCGCGCCCTCGGCACAAAGCCTAAGTAAAGGCGGCGGGATGTTCCGCTGGACAGGAAGCCTCGGCGTGATCCGATACTGCACGCGCTGCGTCATGCCGGAGACGAAGCCGGACCTGCGTATCGACAAGGACGGCGTCTGCAGCGCCTGCCGGTACTACGAGGGGCGCGCGGCGGTGGACTGGGACCGCCGCAAGTCTGAGCTTCTCTCCATCCTGGATCGTTATCGGTCCCGCGATGGGAGCAACTACGACTGCATCATCCCGGTCAGCGGCGGCAAGGACAGCCACTTCCAGACGATCCGGATCCTGGAGCTGGGCCTCAACCCCCTGTGCGTGACCGCCTCGACAGACAAGCTCTCCGCGATCGGCCGTCGCAACATCGAGAACCTCAAGGACCTCGGCGTGGACTACGTCGAGGTCACGGTCAATCCCGTGCTCCGGAGGCGGATCAACCGCCTGGCCCTCACGCGGGTGGGCGACATCTCCTGGCCGGAGCACGTCCTCATCTTCACCATCCCGGTCCGCATGGCCGTCCGGATGCACATCCCGCTCATCGTCTGGGGCGAGAACTCGCAGAACGAGTACGGCGGCCCCGCCGGGGCCGCTGCGGACAACGTCCTCACGCGACGGTGGCTCGAGGAGTTCGGCGGTCTCCTGGGGCTCCGGGTGGCGGACCTCCCCGGGCAGGCGGACATCCGACGGGAGCATCTCATCCAGTACACCTACCCGTCGGACGAGGAGTTGGCGCGCGTCGGGGTCACCGGCCTGTTCCTCGGCTACTACGTGCCGTGGGACGGGTTCCAGAACGCGCTCGTCGCCCAGGCTCACGGGTTCGAGACGTACCCCGGAGTGGTCGAGGGCTCGGTCGTGAACTATGAGAACCTCGACAACTGCCAGACGGGCATCCACGACTACTTCAAGTTCCTCAAGTACGGCTTCGGCCGCGCCACGGACCTCGCCTGCATGCATGTCCGTCGCGGACGCCTGTCCCGCGAGGACGCGGTGCGCCTCGTCCGGAGGCACGACGGGAAGTTCCCGTGGGTCTACCTGGGCTGCCCCCTGGAGGAAGTGCTCCGCGACATCGGGATGACCCCGGAGGAGTTCACGCAGGTGTGCGATCGGTTCACGAACAAGCGGCTCTTCGTGTGCGACGCCCGCGGCGAGCTCGTGAGGGACTCCGAGGGGAACCTCACCAAGATCAACTACGACAATGTCGAGAACCAACCCCCCGCGGCGGGCCCGGCGCCGGGGCGGGTCGCTTCGGAGGTCCGTCGCGCGGGAAAGGAGCGCTGACTCCGCGGAGTCGCGCTCGGCGGTGAAGTCCATGGGATCGGGGAAGCGGGTCGTGGTGATCGACTACGAGATGTGCAACCTGGACTCTGTCGTGCGCGCCGTGGAGGAGTGCGGCGGGGACTCGGTCGTGACGCGCGAGCCCAAGGTCCTCGACCAGGGTACGCACCTGATCCTCCCCGGGGTCGGGGCCTTCGCCGACGCCATGGCGAACCTGCGGCGTCTCGGCCTGGCGGCCGCTCTCCAGGAGCAGGTGCTCGAAAAACGGATCCCCGTCCTCGGCGTTTGCCTGGGGATGCAGCTCCTGGCGCGCCGAGGGGACGAGGGGGGCGAGACCCCTGGCCTCGCGCTCCTCCCCGCGGAGGTCCGGCGCCTCCGCTCCGAGGTCCCTGGGGTACGGATCCCTCACGTCGGGTGGAACGAGGTCCACACGGTGCGCCCCTCGCGCCTGCTGGAAGGGATTCAGCCTGGGAAGGACTTCTACTTCGTCCACAGCTATCATGTCGTGTGCGATGATCCCGCCGACAGCGTCGCCACGACACCGTATGCCGACGGGTTCACCTCCGTGGTGGAACATGAAAACGTGTTCGGGGTCCAGTTCCACCCCGAGAAGAGCCAGCAGGCCGGCTTCCGGCTCCTTCGGAACTTCCTCGCGGTATAGGGGTGAACCATGCTGAAGGTGAGGGTCATTCCCACGCTGCTCTACAAGAGCATGGGACTGGTGAAGGGCGTGGCGTTCGACTCGTGGCGGCATGTAGGCGGCCTCATGCAGTCGATCAAGGTCTACGAGATGCGGCAGGTGGACGAGCTCGTCTTCCTCGACATCGCGGCGACACGCGAGGGCCGCGGACCCGACTTCCAGCTGGTGGACGATTTCGCCGACGAGTGCTTCATGCCGCTGACGGTGGGCGGAGGCGTTCGGACCGTGGAGGATGTCCGACGGCTCCTGGCCGTGGGCGCCGACAAGGTCTCCATCAACACGGCGCTCGTCACCGACCCCGAGCTCGTCCGAGCGGCGGCGCGCCGGTTCGGGTCGCAATGCGTCGTCGCCTCGATTGATGCCCGACGGCGGCCCGATCAGGTCCTGGAGGCGGAGACGCACTCCGGCACACGCCCCACGGGCGTCGAACCCGCGGTGCTCGCCCGGAAGGCCGAGGAGCTGGGTGCCGGGGAGATCCTCCTGACGTCCATCGACCGTGACGGCACGATGACCGGCTATGACCTCCCCCTCGTCCGGTCGGTCACCGAGGCCGTCTCGATCCCCGTCATCGCCTCCGGCGGTGCCGGGACGTACGAGCACATGGCGGAGGCCGTGCTCCAGGGCCACGCCTCGGCGGTCGCCGCGGGGGCCATCTACCACTTCACCCAGCAGACGCCCCACGAGGCGAAGAGGCATCTTGCCGCACGCGGAGTCGCGGTCCGGTTGTAGGCCGCGGCCCCCTGGCGAAGCTATTTTAGGGGCGTTCGTTCTCGTCGCGAAAGTGCCCCCCTCCTTAAGAAGCCCAGGCGCCGAAAGGCGATTTCGCGTCGTGCGACGGCGGGCCGCCCCCCTGGCTGCCAGGTGATCCATGGTCACGAGGGAAGCCGGGTACTTCGCCTTCCCCGGGACCCCGGCGGAAATGAACGCGGGGTTGGCGTTCTTCATGGACGCATTGGGCTTGCCCCAGGGGGAGGGCCCTTCGGTCTCGCTGGGTGCGGAGGCGGAGGCGTTGTCCAGGGGGCTCCTGCGCGAGGCGACCGAGTCCATCCTCCGCCCGCTTCGGCCCGGGGACCGCGATGAGCACGGACGGCTCCTGCCAACGTCCTCGATGACGGTCCCGACGGTCGACGGGCTCGCGAAGCGCTTCCTCCATTTCGTACGCGAAGCCTTCGAGTCTGCCGGTACCCCCCTCGTCCGCAAGTGGCCGTGGAAGGGCGGCGCGCCGTACGCCGTGGCTCTGTCCCACGACGTGGACCTGCCGATCAAGTGGCGACTGAGGACGGCGCTCTCCTATGCGGTGCGACGCCGGGACTTCGGGGGGATGGTCGCCCGCCTTCGGCGGAGACCGGACCCCTGGTGGACCTACGACACGATTCTCGACATGGAACGCCGCGCCGGCGTCAGGTCCACCTTCTTCCTCGCCGCAGTCTGACGACATCGGCTGGACCCGACCTACCAGATTGAGGATCGACGGATGCGTGCACTCCCCCAGGAGCTGCGTCGACTCGGCTGGGAAGTCGGGCTGCACGGAAGCTACTTGGCGTCGGAGGAGCCCGGGCGCCTCCGCGAAGAGAAACGGCGCCTGGAGGAATGTGTGAAGATGGAGGTGGACGTGTACCGCCAGCATTACCTCCGCTTCCCCTCGGCCCTGCTCGCGGGGCTTCGAGAAGCCGGCTTCCGGTACGACAGCAGTCTCGGGACGTCCCACTCCGCCGGATACCTGAGCGGTGTCAGCACCCCCCACTCCCTTGAAGGGATCTGGGAGCTCCCGCTGTCCCTCATGGATGGTTGCATCGATCCGGCGAGGCACCCCATGTTCGAGTCAGATCAGTCCCGGCAGGAGACGGTCAGCGCCCTGCTGTCCTCCGCTCTCGCGGGCTCGGGTCTCGTGGTCGTGGATTGGCACCAGAACTACTTCGATGAAGACGAGTTTCCTGGCTTCCAAGGGTTGTACGCTCAGATCCTGTCACAGTCTCGCGAGGCGCATCGTGGCGGCGTTCGCGACCTGGCCTCCTGGTGGGAGGTCCGCCACAGTGCAAGATTCGTGCGCCAGAAGGACGGAGGCTGGCTCCTGACGGGCGAGGACCTTCCCGCGGGGTTCACCATCACTGTCTCTGGAGGAACCTTGGAGACCGACCACCGGGTCGTCATCCGGAACCTGGCGGATGAGGTCCTTATCACCTTCCAAGAGCCCGGCCCGTGGGCGTTCCGCGTTGGCTAGCCGTCGGGGTCTTCATCGTTGGGTTCGTCGCCGACTCGCTTTCCTTATTCAGTCGAAGGCGCCGTGTCACCCCGGGCCATGAGAACAGGAGCGCGGTCTTTTGTCGCCCCACCCCCGGTGGGCCGGGTCTCATCGGGATCCCAGGGACGCATACGTTGCGATCAATCTCTGCGCCTGGGACTCCCAGTTGTACTCGCGTCGGACGGCCTCCCGGCCGCGCTCCCCCATCTCGCGCCGGAGTTCCGGCTCCGCGGCGAACCGGGTCAGGGCGTCGGCGATCGACGGGGGGTCGCAGGGGACGAGAAGTCCGCACCGCCACTTCCGGACGACCTCCGCTGGAACCGCGAAATCGGAGTTCGCGATGACGGGAAGGCCCGCCGCCATGTATTCGAACAGCTTCACCGGGGTCGCCTGCGCGTTCGACTTCGTCGCGTTGAGGACGACGTACCCGATGTCCCCCGTGGCCAGGTAGCTAGGCACGTCGGCGAAGGGGACCTCCCCCGGTACCGTGACCAAGTCTCCAAGGCCGCGGTGCTTCGCTTCCGCAACGCAGTCCAGGGAGTCCAAGGATCGCCCAACGAGGAGGGCCTGGAACCGGGAGCGCTCCGGGACCCGCCCCAGGGCGGTGAGGAGTTCCACGAGGCCGCGCTTGGTGGTGAGCCCGCCCATGTAGAGGATGACGAGCTTCCCATCGAGGCCGAGGTCAGCCCGTCTCGAGGGCGCAGGTGTGGCGAACCGCTCCCACTCGGGATAGTTCGCCACCACGGTGGTCGGCCTCCTCCGGGCGTACTTCTCCCTTAGAATCTCGTTGACGGTGATGACATGATCGACCTGTCGTATCGCCCGGCTCTCGAGGAGCGCGAAGCCCCTGGCGGCCACCGGGTTCGTCATCGCCACCATGGCCGGATAGTCTTCGTGCGCGTCGAAGACGAGGGGTACGCCGAGGGCCTTCTTCACATCGATCCCGATGGTCAAGGTCTCCAGGTCATGGCAGTGGACCACCTCGGGCCGCTCCGCGACGACCGCGGCCGCCACCCGCTTCCGAATCTCGCGGAACTTCACCGCCTTCGCAAGCAGGCTGCGCCCCGTCCCGATCTTGATGGGGAGGGTCGTCGTGAGGATGGGGCCAATCCTGCGGTGCTCGATCTCGCCATCGTGGAATCGGTCCCAGTGGACGATCGCGACCTCATGGCCGGCGCGGGCCAGGGACACGGCCTCGCGGTAGAAGATCCTCCCGTCGAGGAGCTGATAGTGCGCCGAGACCATGACGACGCGCACCCTAGGCCCCCAGGGACCGGACCGCGCTGAGCAAGCGCTTCTCCTGCACGCCCCAGTTGTACTCCCGCTTGGCCGCGGCGAGCCCCGCCCGTCCTAGGCGCTCCGCGAGCTTAGGATCGTCGCGCAGGGCCTCCACCGCCTGCTTCAGGGAACGCTCGGTGAAGTCCACAGGGACCCCGCAGCCCTCGCGCTCCACCAGCTCGGCGCCCGGGTTCCCCCGCGAGATGATCACCGGCCGCCCCGCGGCCATGGCATCGAAGCTCTTCGCCGGATAGGCGAGCCGGTAGTTCCGGTTCTTCGGGTCGAGCATACAGACGACCGCGTCGGCGGCGATGGTGCGGGGCATGACGCGGTCGCTCGGGACCTCGCCGAGGAACGTCGTCCGGGGGGACTTCGCGCAGAGGGCCTCCACCTCCTCGACCAGGTGGTCGCGCCCGCCGATGAGGAGCCGGACACCTTCTAGGGACTGCACGACGCGGACCAGCTCGAGGACGAACCGGTCCGGGTGGAGGTTGCCGATGTAGAGCAGGGTGAAGAGGTCGTTCCTCGGCGCCTGGTACTTCTCGGCGATGTCCTCCCGGCAGTTCATCACCACCGTGACCGGGCGGTCCGTGATCGCCTGGTAGTGGTCGCGCAGCGGCTCGTTCACCGTGACGACATGGTCCACCTTCCGGAGGAGGTCCCGCTCCATGCGCTGCGCGTACGCCGCGACGAAGCGCGGGTAGTCGCCCTCGATCATGTAGGAGAAGATGTCGTGGACGTCGTACAGGAGGGGGCGGCCCCAGTCCTCCTTGAGGCGGACCGCCGTGCGCAAGGTGTCAAGGTTGTGGGAGTGGATGAGGTCGGCGCGGTGGGGACGCGCCACATCATAGGCCGCGCGCCACCAGAGGGGGCTCTTGAGGAGCTTCGTCGGCGCCAGCCGCATGAGGCTCGTGTCGCGAAGGAGCTGGATGCCGATCCCGTCCACCGCGAACCGCGAACGCTCGTGGACCCCGCGGCGGTCCCAGCCGAGGGCGGTCACGCCGATCCCCGCGCGGACCAGGGAGCGCGCCTCCTGCATGATCCGGGGGACGTGGATCACGTCGTTGGAGACCAGCATCAGCGATCTCATGCCGGCATCCCGCGGAGCCAGGACACCACCTCCGGGACCCCCTGCTCTAGGGGGACCTCGGCGGAGACCCCGAGCGCGGCCGCGGCCCGGGAGGGGTCGGCGACCGAGTGCAGGATCTCCCCCGGGCGCGCCGGCCCGTGGATCGGGCGCAGGGAAGACCCCGTGGCCTTCCGCACGAGCTCGAAGACCTCGTTCACCGTGACGCGCCGCCCGGTGCCGGCGTTGAAGGCCTGGCCTGCGACCGCCTCCGGTGCCGCCCGGGCCGCGGCGAGGGCGAAGCGGACCGCGTCCCGCACATGGACGAAGTCCCGCGTCTGCTCGCCGTCCCCGAAGATGGTCGGCGCGCGGCCGGCCAGGAGCGCGCGGGCGAACGCCGGGATCACGGACGCGTACGCCCCCTCCAGGCGCTGCCGCGGCCCGTACACGTTGAAGAACCGGAGGGCGACCGTCGTGAGCCTCCCCGCCACGGACCACTCCCGGCACAGGGCCTCGCCCGCGACCTTCGTGGAGGCGTACGGGGAGAGGGGGCTCACGGGGAGGTCCTCGGAGGCCGGACGCGCGCCGGTGTCCCCGTACACCGCTGATGTCGAGGCGAGGACGACCCGGCGGATCCCGCAGGCCAGGGCGGCATCGAGCACGTTCGCGGTGCCCCCCAGGTTCACCCGGGAGTACCGAGCAGGCTCGGCCACGCTCTCGGCGGGGGAGGTCAGGGCGGCGATGTGGAAGAGGGTCGAGCAGCCCCGCGCCGCGTCCGCCAGGGCCCGGACATCGAGCACCGAGGCCTGCACGAGACGGACGGGGAGGCCGGCCAGGTGCTCCGGGCGCCCCGCGGAGAGGTCGTCCACGACGACGACCTCGTGGTCCTTCGCGAGCGCCGCGCACAGGTGGGAACCGATGAAGCCCGCGCCCCCTGTGACGAGGACACGGTCGCCGCGCTGCATCGGCGGTGTCATGGGCGGCACCGATATGAACCCGTCCCTCCCCGTCACCGCCGAAACGCTAAAGGTCGAACCGGTGTACCGGCGTCGTTGCGGGTCAGCGTCGTCGTCACCGTGAGGAATGAGGAGCGGAACCTCCAGGCCCTGCTGGAGAGCCTCGTGATCCAGGAGCCTCCGCTCGAGGTCGTGATCGTGGACGCGTACAGCGAGGACCGGACGATGGAGATCGCCGGGCGGTTCGCCAAGGACTACCCGTTCGTCCGGGCGCTCCTCCACGGGGGGACGCGCGGGGTCGGGAGGAACTTCGGGGCGCGGGAGGCGCAGGGGGACACCCTCGCCTTCACGGACGGGGACTGCATCGCGAGCCCCTTCTGGCTCAAGCACCTCCGCGAGGGGCTGCAGGACGCCGAGGTCGTCGCCGGGAAGACCGTCCAGATCGGGTACCGGCCGTTCGAGGACCTCGAGCGTGTCGAGCTGATTTACCACGGGTACGACATCACCTATCCGTCCTGCAACCTCGCCTACCGCCGCGACGCCTTCGCCGCCCTCGGGGGCTTCGACGAGTGGTTCATCACCGCCGAGGACATCGACCTCAACCTGCGCGGCGTCCAGCGGGAATACCGGATCGCGTTCGCGGACCAGGCCATCGTGTACCACCGCACCCGGGGCAGCGCGTTCGACTTCCTCAAGCAGGCGCTGTGGAACGGCGCGGGCCGGAAGCAGCTCACGCTGAAGCACGGGCAGCTCTGGTCCTCCTACCGGCCCCTGGAGATGATTCGGCGGGAGCACACGGCCTGGTCGCTCGCCCGGCTCGGGGCCGCGATGATGGGGTACGTCGGGTACAAGGCCTTCGGGAGGGCGCGCCCCGGCGCGCGGTGATCGGATGCCCCGGGTCTCCGTGATCATCCCCACCCGCAACGAGGAGGAGGCGATCGGCCGCGTCCTCGACGAGGTCAAGAAGGCCCTCTCCGGGTGGGACCGCGAGATCCTGGTCGTGGACACGGACTCCCGGGACCGGACGCGGGAGATCGCCGCGGGGATGGGGGCGCGCGTGGTGGACGAGCCCCGCCGGGGGTACGGGCGCGCCTACCGCACCGGGTTCGCCGAGGCGAGGGGGGACGTCATCGCCACCCTCGACGC
>Ga0209641_10000493_pt1 | contig 36182 bp, 29 predicted proteins | sample RifCSP16_1_FD_184022 | JGI IMG/M metagenome (GOLD analysis project Ga0209641, IMG submission 184022) | Soil microbial communities from Rifle, Colorado - Rifle CSP2_sed 16_1 (SPAdes) (version 2) | ecosystem: Environmental > Terrestrial > Deep subsurface > Rock core/Sediment | place: Rifle... | reverse complement strand
TGTTTTTGTTGTGGGTGGTGCAAACTCTGCGGGACAAGCTGCCATGTTCTTCTCAAAGTTTGCCAGGCAGGTGACCATGCTTGTAAGGAGTTCATCCCTGGAACTGGGTATGTCACAATACCTGGTTGACCAGATCAACAATAATGAGAAGATCGATGTGCGGACCGATTCAACCGTGGTTGAAGCGATTGGGGAAGAAAAATTGGAAATGTTAAGGATCGTTAACAAAAATTCAGGCAGGGAGGAGAAGTTACCAGCTGCTGCATTATTCATATTCATCGGTGCTGTTCCACACACCTGGATGGTGGCAAATTTACTGGAATGCAACCATGCTGGTTTTATTCAAACAGGGCGACATTTATTTAAAGATGGAAAGTACACAAAAAAATGGCATGAGAAAAGAGATCCTTTCCTGTTGGAAACCAGCGTTCCGGGCATCTTTGCTGTCGGTGATGTGCGTGAAGGGGCTGTCAGAAGGGTTGCCTCAGCAGTGGGGGAAGGTGCGATCGCAGTCAGCATGGTGCATCAATATTTAAAGACTGTCTGAGCGAAATTTTTGCAAGAGTACAGAAAGTGACTCTTCCTCTGTACTCCTTTTCCAAATTAATCCCTGGTCAACCTGGATAGGTTGGAAAAGATTCTATAATTATTTTGTATGAAATGTTCTACGAACTCTTTCTTTCGAAGGGATTTCACCTTACAATGGTGACCTTATTCAATAATTTCAGGAGGATAACATGCCGATTGAACCAGGAATTCCAGCCCCTGAATTTTCTCTTCCAGATGAGAATGAAACCATTCGACATTTGTCTGACTTTCGCGGAAATGTAGTCGTTTTGTATTTCTATCCCAAGGATGATACAACCGGCTGTACAACGGAAGCCTGCAGCTTCCGTGACGATTACAGCGCATATGAGAAAGCTGATGTAATCATCCTGGGTGTCAGCCCCGACAGTACGAAATCCCATACCAAGTTCAAGGATAAATATGCCCTTCCATTTCCGTTGCTGGCAGATGAAGGGCATAAGGTATGCAACCTTTACGATGTCTGGGGGCCAAAGAAGCTATATGGCCGCGAATATGAAGGTGTACTCAGGACGACTTTCCTGATCGATAAGGAAGGGAAGGTCGCCAGGGTTTTCGAAAAAGTAAAACCTGCAGAGCACAGCACCGAGATATTGGAAGCGATCTCAAATTTATCATAGATTCACTAGATTGTTTTATTCCTGAGGTTTTACCTTAGAAATAAAATTCATTGTTGACCGAATCGAGATCCCTTCCTTAAAAAAAATAATGTAAGCGAGAAGTATCAAAAAAAGAGAAGAGATAAAGTTTCAAATCCTAAAGAAGAGATGCCAGCATAATTCACAAACCCTGATTAGTGTACGGATTTAACCAGAAGCAAGAAAAACATCTGTAAGTAATTAGACCCAATATATCCAATTACCTTTTCCGAAAAGCACCATCACGGTATAATAAAATTGGCCACTGATAAGGTTGATATTTTAATTGCTAATTTTAATCACCAATAAAAAAAGGATATGAATGCAAGAAGATGCCACTCTCACAAATATCTTGTCCATAACTGGAGCAGGGTTGCTAATTTTGCTCACTGGTTTAAGCTTCCTGTTCTTCCGTGATAGTATCTCCAAAAACATACGATTCTTCTTACCAATCCCTCCCATCGGTGTAGCTGCTTATGTATATGTGTTTAATTTGTACCAGTTCAATAATGGAGGTTTATCGGGTAGTCTTCTGGGGTTGATCAAAGAAATCCTAAAAGGAGTCGGGATCATCTCCATTTCATTCGCAGCTTTCGTTATTGTATTGATCTTATTTATCAACATGATGCAGAAATTATTCTGACGAGGTATTCCCGTCACAATAAATCGCTTAAGGTTTTATCAACCATAGAATAGAATAATTATGATCTGTTCAGTTTGCGAAACGATTAATGAAGAGGATGCAAATTATTGCATTCGCTGTAATAACCGCTTAATGGTGGTCTGCCCACGCTGCAACCGAAGGGTGGTCAGTCACGCCCAGTTTTGTGACCGCTGTGGGTTGGCTTTAGAGTCGCCAAAACCGGCTCCCATGGATGAGCAGAAATTACATTCTGACTCGTTTGTGAAATCTGCTGAAAGATTTCCGGTTAATCCACAAAGCCCCCAGGAGCTTCAATTCCAATCCTCCTCCAGCGAAATTGAGGAACGTGAAGATGAGATACCACAACCCACTCGGGAAATTTCTCCCCTGGAAAAATATTTTCCTAAAGAACTGATGAAAAAGCTGGAAACGGCCCGCACAAGTGGGGATATGGCTGGTGAGCGCCGCGTGGTCACCATGCTTTTTTGCGATGTGAAGGGATCGACCTCTGCAGCTGAACAGCTCGACCCGGAAGAATGGTCTGAGATCATCAATGGTGCATTTGAGCACATGATAAAACCTGTTTATAAATACGAGGGAACGGTAGCCCGTCTCATGGGGGATGGAATCCTGGCTTTTTTTGGGGCTCCTCTGGCTCATGAAGATGATCCTCAGAGGGCTGTTCTGGCCGGGCTGGATATTCTATCCAGTATTTTTCCTTATAAAGAGATGGTCTTACGCGAATGGGGTATTGAATTCGACGTTCGAATTGGAATAAATACGGGTTTAGTGGTTGTCGGAGCAGTCGGTTCAGACTTGAGAATGGAATATACAGCTTTAGGCGATGCCATCAATCTCGCAGCTCGAATGGAACAGACCGCAACCCCCGGAACAGTTCAAATTGCCCAGGATACCTTTAAACTGGTCAAGCCACTCTTTGAATTTGAAGAGCTCGGAGGGATAGCAGTCAAAGGAAAGGATGAACCAGTAAATGCCTATAGAGTCCTTGGACGCAAAGCTTCTTCAGGTCGAGTTCGAGGCATAGAAGGTCTTCATGCTGAGATGGTTGGTCGCGATAGGGACCTGGAGGTAATGAAAGGGTGCCTGGACGATCTCAATAAAGGAGTGGGCAGGATCATTTTTATCTTGGGTGAAGCAGGACTTGGTAAAACCCGTCTTATCAGGGAAACTCACCATGTCTTCAATGAAGTAATGAAGAATGATGCCAACTGGTATGAAACCAGCAGTCTCTCTTATGAAACGAATCAAGCCTACAGTCTGGTACAGCGTTTGATTCAGCGCGTGAGCGATATCCGCATTGATGATGCTCCTCGTATGATCCGAAAAAAGCTTGAAGGGTTATTGGATGACCTGCCGGTGGAATATCGCAAGCAGTCTGAACGAATTTTCGAAACTTTATTTGGACTCAGAAGTGAGACTGGTGATTCGATTCTTGAAGGTGATAATTTCAAGCAGGAATTACATGAAACGATGGATATTTGGCTGCGGGCACAGTTCTCTGTTCAGCCAACTGTAATCGTGTTTGATGATATGCACTGGAGCGATTCAGCATCAGTTCAGCTGATCAACCAGCTTCTGCAACTAACAGATGTAATCCCAATATTACTGATCTGCTCGTTGCGCATCGAACACTTATCGCCAGCCTGGAAAATCAAGACCACAGCTGAGGTGGATTATAGCCATCGTTATACGGAAATCTCCTTACATCCCCTTTCGGAGGGAGACTCGAACGAACTCCTGAATCGTTTATTGGCTATCCCGGACTTGCACGAAAATCTTCGCACGAGCATTCTTGACAAGGCGGATGGAAACCCGTTTTTCATCGAGGAAGTTGTCAGGGCATTGATTGAAAATAAAATTGTCATTCAAGAAGAAAGGGTTGAGGATGGTGTTACCAACAACTATTGGATTTCAACCAGTGATGGCTCTAATTTTTCCATTCCTGATACTTTGCAGTCCCTGTTGGCAACCCGCATGGATCAATTGGAAGAATCAACGAGGGCTACTTTACAATTGGCTTCCGTGATTGGTCGAAACTTTTACCTGCGTGTTTTGGAAGCTGTCGATACAAAAACTACCGAATTGGATAAACAGGTGGGAACTCTGCTTCGCCTGGATATGATCCGCGAATCTGCACGAGTACCAGAAGTGGAATACACTTTTCGAAACCCATTGACACAGGAAGCTGTTTACCAGACAATTCTGTTGAAAAACCGCCGTGATTTTCATAAACGAGTTGCTGAAGCCATGGAAAGCCTTTACCAGGATAGACTGGAGGGGAAATATGGATTGCTGCTTCATCATTATTCCCTGGCTGGCGAACGCGAAAAAACCATTGAATACTGCAGAAAGGCTTCCCAGCAAGCGGTCAAAATGTATGCCTATGATGAAGCAGAAAAGAATCTACGGGCTGCGATTGAGTTACTTGAATCTGGGGAAAACATTGAATTGCATGTGCTTGTCTTGGAAGAATTAGCCGATGTATGCCGGATGGTGCGTGATTTTGTTGTCGCAATCTCCATCTATCAGGAGGCTTTGATGAAGTGGGGGACTCTCCCGCAAGGTGACCAGATCATTCATTTGCGATTGAATCGCAAAATTGTTGAAATTGCCACAGAGGCAAAATGGTCAGTGGATGCCAAAACATATTCAGATGTCAGTGAAATCAGCCAGAAATCTCACGCCAGTTTACAGGAAAGCATGCAGGTAATGGAAGGGAAACCTCCCCATCCGGAAACTGTGCGTATGCTGATAGCCTTATCCACCGATGCATGGCGTGTACAAACTCCAGCAGATTGGAAAAGCACACAACAGTATGCTGAAGCAGCAGTCGCAATGGCAGATATCTTAAAAGACAAAGAACTTCTTTCCATGTCTTTAGGTGCTTTGGCTACCGCTTTGGATGGGCAAAGTTTACTGCGCGACCATCTGAAGATTGCAGAACGAAGGGTGGAAATCAATCAGGATGAAAACGAAATCAGCGAACATGAAAGAATGGATTCGCAGCGCGGTGTTGGAGTTGCGCTGATGTACGTAGGGGAATATGTAAAAGCCTTACCCTTTTTAGAGGAAGCGGAATCTCGTGCCATAAACGTGCGCTCACCCGATCAGATAGCAAATGCATTAGGAATCATGGCTCAGTGTCTGTTTCGTTTAGACCGCTGGGATGAGGTGCTGGAAGTGGAGAAACGCTGGCGTGATTTGGACCTGCGCTATTCAAGAGAACGTGTGGGGGAAACCTGATTTTTTGTGGCGCTCAGCGCCAGTGTCCACGCGTTGCGTGGCAATTCCAAGAAGGCCAAGAGTTACAAGACAGAATCCTACAAGTACATGATTACCATGTCTGGTAAGCCAGAGCAATGGCAGCGAAACCAGTTTTATTGAGACTCCATGCCTCTACAGGCACAAGGCGAGTTCGCCTTGGTAAAGGAAAGAATGGAACCTGCCATGGTATTATCCGGGCAACCTGTCAAGCGGGGAACGATGGCTCATGAGCATATTGTTTACATGATGCTGGTCGATTCAGCAGCTACCGCCCGGGATGAGAAAAGCATCTTGAAGTATGCACCATTACTCGAAGAACTTGCGCTTCGAGATGACCATAAGCCATATTATGCAGTTTCCTGCCGGGCATTCGGGATCGCTCATATGTTGAAAGGGGAGTATCAACAGGCTGAAGAGCGTTTACAACAGGCATTGAAGATATACGATGAGTTGGATGCCTCCTGGCAGCGCGGCCGGACCTTGCGTGAGTTGGGTGAGTTGGCCAGCCTTAGGGGAAATTCTGAAATTTCCAAGAAGATGTTTACACAAGCTTTAAATGCATTCGAAAAGGTCAAAGCCAAACCGGATGCAGATTTGACAAAAGCAAGATTGGATAGTTTATAAAATAATTGACGATTGATCGAAATCAATAAATCCGAACCAAATCATTCCCAACCTTTCATGGAGACTCAAGATACCTTATCCTTGGAGGGATCGGGCTTTAAAGCAAACGAACCGCATAATCTGTGGTCCCTTACTTTTGGTCTCATAAATTGTGCCCCCCCGGAGACTCGAACTCCGGTTTTGGCCTTGAGAGTGCCACATCCTGGACAGCTAGAAGATGGGGGCTTTTTTTTTAATGGCGAAATTCTATTATACTGAAAAAAATTAATCATCAGCAAGCAGGACGATCAATTCGCCAGGGTCATGATCGACAGTTCTTTGGAGTACATCAATCTCCAGTTAAATAATGCATTGACAGATAATATGACACCGAATTATATATCTTGGAAGATGAGAAGTGTAAAAAAAAGAGAAGAGATAAAGTTACAAATCCTTATGAAGAGACGTTATCTTTATTCGCAACCACTATACGGTGAATGATTTAAAAACCAAAATCAAGAAATTCCATTGTAAAATACGATAATATCGTTAGTTTATTAAGAGCAAAGATTCTTTTCTGTAATTTTATAGTATTTCTAAATCAAAGTTCCTACCCTATGCATAAACCACTAAAAGCAGGCAATGCATGCAGTTAGTACTTATGAATCATTCTCATATGGTACTTTCATATGTGGATTGAGTAAATTAAATCCTTTTCTTTTAATAATGACTTCAAAAAACCAGTTTTATTCAAGCATTATTTATAAACCGATTCTTCTCACATACACTTGGCACCAGAATATTTACACGCGTTGCAAAATGAAATGAAATTCATAGCGGTTTGACCAAGAAAGGTGGAAATGATGAAAGATAAATTCATGGGAAAAAATCTCAAGACATTTCTTACGATTGCCATTTTCTTGTTAATCCTGGGAGCTGCCGGGGTCGGTTCTGCCAGAGCTCAAAACTCATATCACGATATCGGAAAATTATTTTTACAGACTAACCCACAAGATGGGGGAACCATTTCAATCGGTGGAGAGCCGCTGCGCATTGAGGTCAACCAGGATACGAGCTTGCAAGTCTTTCATCAGAAGTACAGTGATGGAGCCACTTTCGGCAATGCCGGAAGTGGGTTTTTTATCGGAGTTGAAGGTACAGTTTTTGGCCCATTTTACAACAGTTATACGCCTCTCCGCCATGAAGGTCCATCTGGGAACGGTATGCCTGGAAGTCCCTTCCAGGTGTTCACGGAAGGACTTGTAAACGGTACCAACTACCAACTGCGTGTTCTTCAGACGGTAACCTATATCAATAATGAGAATCATTTCCAATTAACTTGGGAGATCACCAATAGTGCCACAACGACAACCTGTTTTAAAGCCTATCATGCCGCTGACTTGTATTTTGCTGACAATGATTACGGGATCGGATATTACGATTCCCAAAGCGGGGCAGTTGGTGGGTTCAACGAGGCACGGAACTGGTTCATGGTTTTCATACCCAACCCGCGTGCCACCCATTACGAGGAGGCGTTCTACTCAACCATTTGGGATAGGGTCCAGACAGTCTCCGACCTGCAGGATTCCATTGACCAGAATTACATCGACAATGGCGCTGCAATTCAATGGGATGCCTGTCTTCAGGGAGGAGAATCAGTCACCTTTGGAGATGTTTGGAGCTTTGGTGAATCCGAAGCAGCTGTGATCCAATCGGGTTCAACTAGCGAAGCGTTCCGGCAACCCGATCTTTTGACTCCTGTGATCACCACATACATCCCTTCGCCGTTGGATATTTCCACAGACCCAAAGGTGATTGGCACGAACTTTCTGCTTGCAGCGATTGCCATGATGCTTTTTGCAGCAGCCTCTGAAATCCTAAACCGTACGTTAGCCAATAATGAAGAATATATGCAGAGATTATTGGTACCACTGAAGCGGATTCGCGATTCCATGGGACGGATCAATATCAGCAGACGTCTTGGCAGCCCATTGTGGTTCGAAGTATTCAAATTGATCATCGTTTTGCTGATCTACGGTTTCGTCTTCTCGCTGCTTGACCGCAGCTGGAAACCTTTCAGCATCACCGGTATTTACTTATTCTTGACGATGGTCATTGCATACGGGTTGGTCGGCATGGCTGACGATATTACCCAGTGGTTGGCTGCCCGGTTATGGAAGATGCCAGCTAGAGTGAACGTGCGAACGGGGAACCTCCTGCTCATTGTCTCTTCCACTGCAATATCACGGATTTTTGGAATCCTGCCTGGGATCATGTTCGGCATGCCGGAGGCGATTGAAGTGGATGAGGTAGTCCTGAGGGATCAGCGTAAAGCGAACAAGTTATTGCGATTAACTGCGGCTGTCCTGATCCTCATCCTTCTTGTCTCCTGGCTGCCAACAATTGCGACCACAATGATCCAGCGGGGAAACCTGCCGGACATCATCGTGATAATGGCAGGCGGTGTGGAAAGCATGCTGCTGCTTATCTTTGCTGTGACCGTACAAAATATCTTTCTGCACATGCTGGCTCTACCGGACACATTTGGTCGTGCTTTAGCGCGTTGGAGTAAACCTGCCTGGGCAATAGTATTTCTGCTATCCACCTTCCTGTTCCTGCACACCCTATTGAACCCGCGTGGAGAACTGGCAGCAGCGGTGAGCTCTACAAACATCATATTATTCTTGACCACAATTTTTCTATTCCTGGTATTCGCCGGGTTCGTGTGGTTATTCTTCCTGATCGTAAATTCCATGAAACAAGGTCCGATGACGCAATCAGCTGGATTTCAAGGATCTCCACCCGTGGTAAAAAAGTCATCGGCATGGATCTGGGTTCTACTCGTTTGCCTGGTAGTAATATGCCTGTGCCTGGGTGGGATTGCCGTGATTGCGATCCTGTTTTTATAAGGGAAAAACCTTCCCTTATTTTCTTAGGCAGGAAATTTTAACAAAAAGAAATATATTAATTTGACTGACCCCCAATACCAGGGCAAGAAAGAGTATTAGATTTCAAACCTTGGAGGCATTTAATTAAAACCAGTAAAGAAAATGGAAAACGATCCCTGGTTTTGGGATCCATTTCTGAAAAATGATACCTAAGATGTTCTGAAAGCTGTTGAATATTGATACTGCTTTTTTCAATCATGCCCCCACGGAGACTCGAACTCCGGTTTTGGCCTTGAGAGGGCCACGTCCTGGGCCGCTAGACGATGGGGGCTTTTTGAAGCGGGCGTAATTTTATCATGGCGGATATTAATCGTCAACGAGCAGGACGATCAATTCGCCAGGACCATGTACACCAATGGTCAACGTCATTTCAATATCTGCTGTGCGGGAAGGACCACTGATGATCACTGCGGATGATGCTTCACGGATCATTTCATCATTAATAACATCACCAAGACTGGGAAGCAGGTCTCTTGAATGGAGGATGGCAATGTGTGTTTCGGGCAATAGAGATGCAGACAGGGATTCGGCAGGTCCGCCGATCAGGATCAGACTGCCAGTATCAGCCAGCCCTGCGACCGCATGACTGATGCCGACTTTGCAGGATGGGTCTGATGACCTTACCAATTCCAGATCGCTGCTTTCCAATAGGGATCTCGAAAATTCATCCACCAAAACCCTTTGAATATTTTTTTCTGAGATCAAGGATTGCAGTTGCTCAGCTACCTGATTGCGTTTGCATGGTACACATCTTCCCCCCAGGGCTTCCAGCTCTGAAATGAATTGTTCCTTAAGATCCATGCTGGGTCGGGGCGATCCTATATCTTCTGGAATACTGATCGGTTCCAATTTGGAAATAGAACCAATTTCTTCATGCTCAAGTGATCCCCATTGTTTATGGAAAGAGCTCGCAGCGGGGTGGGGAATATCCTTGCTCAATCCCCATCCGCTCCAGGTGGGCATGTGGATCCATTTAGCGATGGGGAAGACCAAGCGGCTCAACCTGGCGCCAATCCATTGGGCAAACGAAAAGATCTTCTGATTGGTTGCAGCAAATCGATATACGCTCAGACCCAACTTGAGCGGACTCCCCAACGCTGTACCCTCTGGTGGATGACCAGGTTTTAATTCTGTTTCCTGTATTTGACCATATCGAATTTGCAATAACATTTTGGGGAGATCAATATCGACCGGGCAGGCATCTTTACAGGCACCGCACAAGCTGGATGCCTGTGCCAGCTGACCAAAGGTTTCAATGCCAAACAATCCCGGGGATACAACCGAGCCGATCGGCCCGGGATAGGGTGCCATGGACCCATTGGTTCCAAGATAACCGTGCCCCCCGATCTCGCGAAATACCGGGCAGGCATTCAGGCAGGCTCCGCAACGGATGCACATCAAGGAGTCTTTCAAGCTGGACTTACTCATCCGCCTGCGCCCATTGTCCAACAGGATCAGGTGCCTTTCCTGCGGACCTTCATTTTCATTCGCATCCCTTGGTTTATTGATCAGGTTGGTATAAACAGTCAATTTTTGGGCTGTGGCAGAACGCGGCAGCAGGGAAAGGAAAAGGGAAAGGGCATCCATATCAGGCAGAAGTCTTTCCATGCCCATCAAGGCAACATGAACGGGTGGAATGGTGGTCACCATCCTTCCATTTCCTTCATTGGTAACAATACAAAGTGTTCCGGTATCCACAACGCCAAAATTAATACCTGAAAGACCAATATCCGCTTCAAGGAACACATCCCTCAGAATCCTGCGGGCGGTGTTGGTCAAGGTTGGGATCTCTTCGGTATATGGAATGCCCAATTTCTCATGGAACAAGGCACCCACTTCATGTCTTCTTAAATGAACAGCCGGTGTAATGATGTGGGCTGGGCGTTCACCCCGCAGCTGGACGATATATTCTCCCAGGTCGGTTTCGACCGGCTTCATTCCCCTGGCTTCCAGAACGTGGTTGAAATTGATCTCTTCTGAAACCATTGACTTGGACTTGGCGACCAGGTGGGCATCATGCTGTCCGGCAATCTCCATAAATATCTGCATGGCTTCATCTGCATTTTCAGCCAGGTGTACCTTTATTCCGTTCTCCTCCACTTTCTTCTTAAACTGCTGCACATAATCATCAAGATGGTCAACAATATCCTTGCGAATTGCATGAGCTCGCTGGCGACGCTCTTTATGATCGGGGATGCCTGCAAAAGCATTAACACGGGCAGTCGTTCTTCGATCAGCATTGCCATCAAGGGCTATTTGCAGGGCATCATTCGCAATCTTTTCCCTTATTTTTTCTCTGAAAAGGTTCTTTTTCATATCGTGATGTCCCGGTTGGCAAGGATCTGCGCTATATGCACTACTTTTTGCGGTTTATCCTGGCGCTCTATTCCACCCTGGATGTTCATCAGGCAGCCGGTATCGCCCAATACCAATGTGGGAGCAGTTGTTACTTCGAAATTATGGATCTTCCTTTTGAGCATTTCACCTGATAGTTCGGGCTGAACGACCGAGAAAATGCCACCAAACCCGCAGCAATCCTGCTCATGGGGCAGATCCACCAATTCGATACCCTTAACTCTTGAAAGGAGCAGACGTGGTTGCTGGTCAACGTCCAACCCTCGTAACAAGTGGCATGAAGGATGGTAGGCTACTTTTCCATGCCAGGATGCTCCAACATCGACCACTTTCATCACATCCACAAGGAACTGGCTGAATTCAGTGATCCTTTCACCAATGTGAGCAGCTCGTTTAAGCATATCAGGATCGCTGGCGAATAATTCCTTGTATCCATGCTTGATCATGGTCGCGCAGGATCCCGAGGGAATGATAATATATCCTTCCGTGTTTTCAAATGCACGGATGGTGTACTCAGCCATTTTCCTGGATTCACTGCGCAATCCGGCATTGAATTGAGGTTGTCCGCAGCAGGTTTGTTTTTCCGGGAATTCCACTTTCAAACCAATGCGTTCCAATACCTTTACCATGGAAACGCCAACCTCTGGGAAAAAGGTGTCTGCCAGGCAGGTGATCATAAGTTGTACGGTTTCAGGCATGCAGGTATTTTATCTCATTCAAAGGTTTTTTGGTTATGAGGAAGTACTTGTATTGCCTGTGAACAACCTCCGCCTGTGGTATCATAAGCGCGCTTTTAAACTTGAAGGAAACAAAATGGAAAAATTCAAATCGAAGATCCCCAACCATTTCGATCTACCCCGCCGCATAAACCGCCTGGGTGAACTGGCGTACAACTTATGGTGGACATGGAATCCGGATGCACAACATCTGTTTGATCGAATTGACCAGGAATTATGGGAACGACTAAATCACAATCCGCTGCTGTTCTTAAGACAGGTGGGCCGCAAAGAGATCAATGCTGCCTCGCAAGATCAGTTTTACCTTTCCCATTACGATCGCGTATTAACTGATTACGATGATTATCTGAATACTGAGGATACCTGGTTTTCCCGATCTTTTCCTGACGGGAAACAAAAATCCATTGCCTATTTTTCAATGGAATTTGGTTTGCATGAAACTCTACCAATCTATTCAGGCGGATTGGGGGTCCTATCTGGTGACCATCTTAAGGGAGCCAGTGACCTGGGGTTAAACATGGTGGGTATAGGGATCCTTTATGGAGAAGGCTATTTCAGCCAGCATATCACCGAGAATGGCTGGCAGGAATCCCTTCATAATCCGATCATCATTAAAGACCTTCCGATAAACCCTGTGCTTGATAAAGATGGCAACCAGCTTGCATTTACGATGGATTTTCCAAACAGGAAGATACAAATCCAAATCTGGGAATTGAGAGTGGGGAGGATTCCGTTATACCTGCTCGACTCCAATTTGCCGAATAACACTTCCGTGGACAGACAGTTGACGTCACGATTGTATTGGAGTGATCTTGATCTGCGTATCATGGAAGAGATGATCCTGGGGATGGGCGGTGTAAAAGCCCTTCGTACCCTGGGAATAGACTCCCAGGTATGGCATATGAATGAAGGGCATGCCGCCTTCATGACCCTGGAACGTGCCCGCGAAATGGTTAAAGAGGGCGTCCCATTCGAAGAAGCAATAAACACCACAAAACTTACAAATGTTTTTACAACCCATACATCGGTTCCGGCTGGAAATGATGAATTTCCACTCTGGATCCTGGATAAACATCTTTCCAATTTCTGGAAGGAGCTTGGTTTGACCCGTGATCAATTTGTAACCCTTGCCAGCCAGAAAAAGGAATTTGGCGAGGTTTTCTCCATGCCTGCCCTGGCATTAAGGAATTCGAACCATCGTAATGCTGTTTCCGAATTACACGGGCGGGTGGCAAGGCAGATGTGGCAGCATTTATGGCCTGAGATGGAAGAAGATGATGTGCCCATAACCTCGATTACCAATGGCGTGCATACCACCACATGGCTGGCACACCGGCAGCGACAGCTTTATGATCGATACTTGCGCACCAACTGGCTGGAAAACATGGTCGAACCAGAAACATGGTCTTTAATCGAGGAAATCCCTGATGAGGAGATCTGGGATGTGCATCAGCATCAAAAAAGAAAACTTACTTTCTACCTATTGGAAAGAGCGCGGGATCAATGGATGAAAACAGGTCCACATCCCATCCAGATCATCGCTTCTGGAGCTCTCCTTGACCCATATGCATTGACGATCGGTTTTGCCCGGCGCTTTGCCACCTATAAACGCGCAGACTTGATCTTTAATGATCTTGATCGTTTGTATAAACTGCTAAATGCTCCCAATAAACCTGTCCAGATCTTATTTTCCGGAAAAGCTCATCCTGCCGATGAACCCGGCAAGCAGTTGATCCAGGAAATTTACCGGATCGTGAAGGATTCCCGGAACGGCGGCAGGCTGGTGTTCCTTGAAGACTATGACATCAACCTGGCCCGTTATCTTGTCCAGGGAGTGGACGTATGGCTTAATACACCCCGCAAACCAAACGAAGCATCGGGGACATCTGGTATGAAGGCAGCCATGAATGGTGTCGTTAATTTCTCTGTGCTGGATGGATGGTGGCGGGAAGCGTATAACGGGTTGAATGGCTGGGCAATCGGGCAGGATACCGAGTTATCCACAGAAGGTACTGACCTGGAGGATGCAGCCAGTATTTACCACATTTTGGAAAACGAGATCATTCCACTTTATTATGATGACCGCAGTTCTGATCGGATACCGCACCACTGGGTCAATCGAATGAAGGAGTCCATTCGCACGATCACTCCCCAGTTCAGCATGCGAAGAATGCTGCAAGAGTATACCCAAACGCTTTATTTTCCACATGATTCGGATCCAACAATCAGCTGAAATATTCATTGATCCTAATAATACAATTCCAATATTTCCCGGCTCAAAAGATTGTTACACTTGGTGAATAATTCCAGTGGAATGATCAAAGATCTATCTGATAAATATTTCCATTCCTTTCAACCCGGCTTTTATTGGTAAAATAATTTTCATTCCATGAAAAAATGGTCGGCAATACCTCGTGATCTTGGGCTGCAGCTTCTGGCATTTTATCTCCTGCTGGTTGTTCCATTCCTGGTGACCGTTTTGATCTCTGATCGATTGGTGGGAATTAGAATTCGAAGGGATGTGGAAGCCAATGATATCGCATTGGCTAGAGCGATCGCACTGGAAACAAATATATCCATCAATAATTCTCTTGAGACTGTTAAAAGGGTGGCAACCTACCCAGGTGTGGTCGAACCTGACCTGGATTTTATGGAAAAGACATTTTCGATCGTGATGGATTCGAGACCGGACATCAACCTGGTCTATCGCCTGGATGCTAAAGGGATCATGGTATTTCATCATCCCATTGGTCCGGGTTCGACTGTGGGAATAGATTTTTCATTTCGTGATTATTTCCAACAAGCACTCATATCTGATAATCCGCTTATCTCAGAAGGACGCATTTCACCAACAACCAACCAGGCGGTTGCGACAGCTGTTATGCCCATCTGGTCAGACGGGGGTGTGTTTCTTGGCCTGGTTGGCACCAATATCAAACTTCAAAGTCTGAGCGACACCCTGACAGCCATAGTCGCCGAACATAACCTGGAAGAAGGTTTCGATGTCTATATCCTTGATGCAAGCGGCAAGGTCATTGCATATGATGACCCAGCCCAATTATTGAAACCTGCTTCAGATCTTCTCCCTGATTTCTATATTGAAGCATTGGCAGGGAAAAGCGGTTCCATTGTAGATACTGATCCAGATGGGATTGAACGGTTATACACTTTTACCAACGTACCAAGTGTGAATTGGGGCGTGATCATAAGCCGACCCACCAGCAGTGCATTTGCAGCCAGGATGTTCCTGACAACCATAACGTTGATCACACTGGCAACCTTTTTGATTATCGGGCTGGCATTTTGGGGGATATTGTCGTGGAGGGTAATCAACCCTATTGAAAAATTAACTCCCATTTCTGAATCCATAGGGCTGAACAAGGAATTGGAACTGCCCCAAAGAAAGCAGATCGAAAAAATGTCCAAGCGTGCGGATCAAATTGGGCATTTGATCCGCAGCATCCTGCGGATGGAAAATATCATTGCAGAAAGACTGAGGGAGCAGGCGACTCTGCTGGAGACCAGTAATTCAGTAGTTTCCTCCCTCGACCTTGGTACTGTTCTGGACAGGATCATAGAGCAGGTAGGCCGCTTGCTTCATGTTGAGAAAATTGCCATCATTGCCCTTGACCGTGAAAGAGGCGAGTTTCGCATACGAGCCAGTCGGGGACTATCTTCATCATTCACCAGCCAGCTTTCAATTCAACCCAGTGACCCAAGTTCAGTCAGTATGCGGGCGCTAAGGGTCAGAGAACCAATTCAGGTCAGTGATACGGAAGATGACCCCTCTTATAAATCATATCGAGAAAGGGCACGGGCAGAAGGCTACAGGGCTATCCTTTCAGTTCCCCTTAATACCCAACATGCTCCTCCAACATGCCTGCTCATTTACCATACCGAAGTGCATAATTTCACTCCCAATGAAATGCAGTTGGTCACCACATTTGCCAACCAGGCGACAATGGCCATTGAAAATGCGATCCTTTTCGAGAAAAGTGATATGCGGCTGCAGGAACAAACCCACAGGTTGGAAGCATTAATTCAATCCATGGAGGATGGATTGATCCTTGGCGACCTGGGAGGGAATGTGATCTATGCCAATAGAAGGGTCAAGGAGCTTGCAGAATATTCCAATACGGAAATCGAGGAAATCCCTGTAAAAGAAGTGATGGCTAGAATCCTGGAACGATCTGAATCCATTCCTGCCGAACTGGATACAGAATCACTCCTGGAGGGATCTTCGAGGAAGGCCGAGATCACCATTAAAAGCTCAGGTAGACTCATTAATCTTCGGATCGAAACCTTCGAGGTAACTGATGCACATGAAATCCCGATAGGGATGGGGGTGATCCTGCAGGATATTACCATCGACAAAGAATTGGATCGAATGAAATCGAATTTAATATCCACGGTATCGCATGAACTGAGAACTCCGCTTGCATCCATCAAAGGATATGCGACCACATTGCTGGCTGATGACGTGGAGTGGGACAGTAATTCACAGAAGGAATTCCTCTCCATCATTTCGCATGAAACTGACAGGCTTTCAGGACTGGTGGATAATTTACTGGACCTTTCCCGTATTGAAGCAGGTTCCCTGAAGCTTTCCCTGCAAAAATGCGATGTTGAAGCGATGATCTCCAGGGCAGCTTCGCAGGCACGATTGGAGACTGGCAATCACCTTGAGATCCAGGTCGAACCAGGTTTACCAGACCTATTCCTTGATGAACCTCGGATTGAGACAGTTCTGCGTAATCTGATCGAAAATTCGGTCAAATATGGCGGCAAAAATGCGATCATTAAAGTTATCGTTTCCCATGAGCAAGAAAATATCCTGTTCAGGGTAAAGGATAATGGGCCGGGAATTCCAGCAGATAAAAAAGAACAGGTTTTTGACCGGTTCTTTCGCCTTGATGATAGCCTGGCAAGAACTCAAAGTGGAGCTGGATTGGGACTTTCGATAAGCCAGGGATTGGTGCGTGCCCATAATGGCGAAATTTGGGTGGAAGCAATTGAGGAAGGAACAAGCATCGTTTTTTCCATCCCCCTTGATCTATTAAAGACTCACGGAGATCCTGTATGAACGAGCCAGTTGTCCTGGTTGTTGATGATGAAAAACCATTAAGGGAATTTGTGCGCAGGAACCTGGAAGCCCGTCATTACCAGGTAGTCACTGCCTCGAATGGTCTTGAAGCCCTGGCTATTTTTAACACAACGAAAGTGGACCTGGTAATCCTGGATATGATGATGCCCCACCTGGATGGGTTGGAAACAACCCGGCGAATTAGGGAATTATCGGAGACCCCCATAATTATTCTTACAGCACTTGGAGAGGAATCTGATAAGGTGCGGGCATTTGACCTGGGAGCTGATGATTACCTGACCAAGCCTTTTGGTGTCGGCGAATTGCTCGGTCGTATCAAGGCGGTTTTAAGAAGGGCAAGATGGGTTGAACCTTCACCCAGTAATGAAAAAATATCGAAAGGCTACTTTGTCGTTGACCTGGAAAGACAGGAAGTTAAATTGAAGGAAGAAGCGCTCAACCTGACACCGACTGAATATAACCTGCTGGTGTACCTGATCAAAAATGCAGGAAAAACTCTCTCGCATCGAATGATATTAAAGAAAGTGTGGGGTACGGAATATGGGGATGAATCCGAGTATTTGCGGGTATATATTGGTCGATTGAGACAGAAGATAGAAAGTGATGTAATAAATCCAAAGCATCTACTGACAGAGCATGGGATGGGATATCGCTTTGAAGCCTGAGCGAAGGCATGTATGTACTGATTTTTATACATTATTTATATTTTGACCCCCCTTTTTTATTTTTTATTTAATTCTTAACCCTATAATCAAATTAAAGCACACCCGGTAAAAAAATTTGATGGGTTGCGCATTCATTTAATCGCCAATTAAGGAGGCTAGAAGTATGAAACGTTCGTTGTTAGCTGTTTTTTCAATTTTGATGGTTGCTAGTGTGGTTTTGGCTGCCTGTGCCCCTGCTGCGACAGCAACAGAAGCACCCATGGCAACGGAAGCGCCAATGGCAACCGAAGCACCGATGGCTACGGAAGCTCCCATGATGGAAACTCCAGTTACTGTCACCATCGGATTCACCTCATCGTTGACCGGTTCACAGGAAGTTTCTTCAAAACGCCAGGTAAATGGATTTACCCTGTGGATGAACCAGGTGAATGAAGCAGGTGGGGTTCATTTGAGTGATGGTTCCGTGGTTACTTTTGATTTTGTCACCTATGATGATGAATCAAACAAGGAGCGCGTGCAGGAACTCTATACGAAAATGATCACCGATGATAACGCAGATTTCCTGATCAGCCCCTACTCATCGGGACTGGCAGCCGCGGCAGCCATCATTGCCGAGCAGAACGGAAAAGTCATGATCACCACGGGTGCTGCTAATGATGACACCTACAAACAGGGTTATACCCATGTATACCAGCTGTACACTCCGGGAAGCTTATACCTGAAAAGTACCATTGACCTGGTGAAATCCTTTGACCCAAATGCCAAGATCGCCATAATTCACGAAGCTGAATCTTTTACTCAAAGCGTTGTGGATGGTCTGGTTCCTTATGCTGAGGCACAAGGTTTTGAGATCGTGATCAATGAAAGCTATGCATCTGACACCGCTGATTTTGGTCCATTGATCAATAAGATGGTTGCCGAAGGCGCAACGGTACTGCTTGGTGGTGGTCACTATCCTGACGGAACCACGTTTGCCCGCCAGATATTCGAACAGAATGTAGACCTGGATTGGATCTCATTGTTGGTAGCACCAGCAGATTCCAAGTTCCCTGAACTCGGTGATGCCGCTCTTGGTATCGCCACATCCAGCCAATGGGAACTTTCGGCCACCCATACTGAAGCAGAGGCAACCGGACTTGGTCTGGAATGGTTTGGACCAACTGGTGCAGATTTTGCTGCAGCATACGAAGCCATGACCGGAGATAAACCCACATACCATGTCGCTGGTGGTTATGCTGCTGGTTTGATCCTACAAAAAGCAATCGAAATGGCCGATTCTATTGATCCCGAAGCTGTCAATGCAGCCCTTGAATCCATGAATATCATGACCTTCTTCGGTGGAACGAAATTTGACACCAGCGCTGAAGCCCATGGGTTGCAGATCAACCATGACCAGGTTGTTGCCCAATGGCAGCTTGTTAATGGTGAATTAAAGCGAGTTGTCGTTTGGCCGGCTGATGTAGCTGCGGCTGCCCCGCTTTTCCCCTACAAGTAAACCAATACTTCGTCCATATCCCCTCAGCAGTCTCATCGCTGAGGGGATATGTCTAAATATCACCAATGGAGTAGCATATGCAGCAAATCAGCCTCTTATTGGCATCCCTCCCTGACGGCATCCTCCTGGGATTTGTTTACGGACTGGCAGCAATGGGCATGACCCTCATCTGGGGGGTTATGAATGTCATCAACCTCTCGCATGGTCCGATCATTGCATTGGGAATGTTCTCAACTTTCTTTATTGTGACAAAACTTGGAATCAATCCATATATTGGACTCATCCCGGTCGCCATCATTGGGCTTCTACTAGGGATATTGATCTACGTTGTTGCAGTACACAGGATCATAAATGCACCGCACCTGTCTTCATTGCTGGCAACTTTTTCTGTAAATATGATCATCATTGGGCTGGGTACTGCGGCATTAACCACTTCCCCATACAACGTGGATTTCAGTATGGGAAGCATCCAGATCGGAAGTTTCACCCTCCTTGGAACAAGGCTGGCAGCGACCATCGTGGCAATCCTCTTTACCGGGGGACTCTACTTATTTCTTTATCGTACCCGCCCTGGAAAGTTCATCCGAGCGGTTGCCAACAATCGTTCTGCTGCTGAATTAATGGGCATTCCATCCACCCGGGTATTGGCATTAAGCTTCGGATTGGGAACCATGCTGGCAGCGGTATCAGGTGCACTGATCGCCACTTTTTTCCCTTTCAGCATCCTATCGGGGGGCGGGTATGAACTCAAGAGTTTTGTAATCGTGGTCCTGGGGGGGCTTGGAAATCCCATTGGCGCACTTGCCGGTGGTTTGATCCTCGGTATCCTGGAAGGGATCATTCCTGCATTCTTTGAAACTTCCTGGGTACCCGTATTTGAATTTGGTTTATTCGTTGTCATTCTACTGGTTCGTCCCAGCGGTATATTTGGAGCAAAAAAATGAACCTGTGGCACAAAATTCGTGGTCTTATTCTTCCTTTACTGGCAGTTGGTGGATTGGCTATCTGGCCTGTGATCACAGGAAATGCATCAAACCGGGAAACCGCTTTCACGATCCTGAAAGCTGTTGCACTTGCATCGAGCCTTAATATTCTTCTTGGATATACGGGGTATGTTAGTTTCGGTCATATCGTCTTTTATGGTTTTGGCGGGTATGTTGGTTTTTATCTATTGACAGCACAAGGGTATTCCTTGTGGATTGCGTTGCTGGCTGGTGGATTGGCATCCGGAATCCTGGCATTCCTGCTGGGAAAAGCTGTCTTGCGGCTGCGCGGTGCATATTTTGCCTTGTCCACCATTGGGATCAATGAAGCCATGAAGGCGTTCATGAATAATTTTGATCTATTTGGCGGTCCCACAGGCATCACCTTGCATTTCAGTATTTACAAGGAATATGGTGGGGTTACGGAAGCCCTGCAAACTGCTTTTTATATCATTGTTGCACTTTCCTTGATCGCAGTCACCCTAAGCTATTTTGTGCGCACTTCCAAGTTTGGTCTTGGGTTGCTGGCTATACGCGAAAACGAGGATGCAGCCGAGGTTATGGGTGTTTTTGCTCCCAACTATAAAACATGGGCATATGTCTTATCTGCGATCATACCCGGAATAATCGGCGTCCTTTTCTTCTTCAAGAATGGAAATGTTGAACCCCATGATGCCTTCCCTCTGCATGCATCCATCGAGTTATTGGTCATGGTCATGCTTGGCGGACAGGGTACTGTGCTTGGACCCATCCTGGGTGCATTTGCATACCAGGGTATGCGCGGTTATCTGGTCACCAGTGATTTCTTCAAAGACATACAACTCTCTGTTTCCGGAGCACTATTATTAATCATCGTTCTCTTCATTCCAGCAGGTGCCATTGGATGGCTTAGACAGAGATCTCCATTATTGAGGAGGGTACTGGCATGACGATCATACTTCAAGTCCAGGGAGTGACCAAAAGATTTGGCGGTCTGCAAGCGTTGACTGATGTCACTTTTGATCTTCCCAAAGGACAAATCCTAGGATTGATCGGTCCCAATGGTGCGGGTAAAACCACTTTGTTCAACACCATCAATGGTGTTTATTCTCCTGAAGAAGGGCGAATACTTTTCCTGGGAAAAGATATCACCACCAAAACGCCCTATATCCATGCGAACATGGGAATGGCTCGTACCCACCAGATCGTTCAACCTCTAAATGAATTAACCGTACGGGAAAATGTGATGGTGGGCGCCTGTTTTGGGCATGAGAACCAGAACCTGGCGAACGCGGCACGAATAGCAAACGAGGTGCTTGAATTTGTGCAACTCGAAGAACGGGCAGATCAACTGGCAGGCAGTTTAAATGTTGCCCAGAAAAAACGGCTTGAAATGGCACGCGCATTGGCTTCACACCCCACCTTATTATTACTGGATGAAGTACTGGCTGGTCTGAACCATTCCGAGATCGATGGAATGATCCAGATGATCCACGACATTCGCGACCAGGGCGTAACGATCATCATGATCGAACACCTCATGCGGGCAGTCATGAATATTTCTGACAGGATCCTTGTTCTGGACTATGGTCAACAGATCGCTGAAGGATCTCCACAAGAGATAGCTGATGATCCCAAGGTGATCGAAGCATATCTTGGAGACCCTGAGTTGGCCAGGAAACTAATGGAGGAGAAATAACATGGCTGTCCTGGAAGTACGAGAGATAACCTCGGGTTATGGCGAGGTGCAAATATTATGGGGTGCCGGTATCAAACTCGAGGAGGGTAAATTGACCTGCCTGGTGGGCGGCAATGGCGCCGGAAAGACCACCATGCTGCGTACCGTAATGGGGTTGATCAAACCCTGGAGTGGAACGATCTGGTTTGAAGGGAATGATGTCAGCCGCCTTCCTGCTTATTCCAAGACGGATATGGGAATGGTACTGGTTCCGGAAGGGCGCCAGTTGTTCTCGGATATGACGGTCTATGAAAACCTCGAAATGGGTTCATCCAATATTCGAGCCAGGTCGTATGTTAAAGAAAATTTGGATAAAGTTTATACGATGTTTCCAAGGCTTAAGGAACGTAATTCCCAGAAAGCAGGCACACTGAGCGGTGGCGAACAACAAATGCTGGCAGTGGCACGGGGGATCATGGCTGAACCGAAAATCCTCATGATCGATGAATTGTCGCTCGGCCTGGCGCCATTCCTTGTCATCCAGCTGTTTGAAAGTTTGCAGAAGTTAAGGGATATGGGTCTGACCATCCTGCTGGTTGAGCAGAATGTTCAAATGGCATTGGCGATCAGTGATTACGGCTATGTCATTGCGCAGGGAAAAGCTGACCTGGAAGGACCTGCCAGGGACCTGATCAAGAATGAAAAAGTCAGGCAGGCGTATCTGGGTCTATAAATGTAAGTTGGTAGAATCCGGGAATCTCCTGACCCGGGATACGATATAAAAGTGGCTTCTGGTGGCGGAAGCCACTTTTTGATTGTCAATGCGATCCTCCCGCAAGGAGCGCTGTATAAGCAGGTATATAAAAATGAGGGGGTGGCTATCTAAGCGAATATATTGAAACCTATATTGAACCATTGCTTCGATTTTGCTATAATTTTATAAGATCATTATTACTCACAACCTGGTGTCTGAATTAATTTTAGTGGTTAAGTTGCAGAAATCCATAAGCTTTATGCGAGATGGGATGTAACTTCACGGAAACAATTCTGGAGGAGAAATGTTCACCAAGAGAAATAGGAATCTAATTATTCGAATCATCAGTGGACTAACTTTATTTTCTTTTTTCATCTTATTTTGGATAAGCAGTTATAACGAAATTGGGTGGAATCTGTTTGGTTTTATTTGTCCGCTTGCAATCGTGATTGCATTTGGTTTGGTGGTATTCTATACAACAAGGGACACTACAATAAAACCACAAACCGATAGCCAAGTATCAAGCGAGCAGTCTGCCAATCAAGTGGTTCAACCACAAAAAACAGAATCAGTTTCACAGGTGACTACAGCCCCACAAATAATCAGTAAACAGGTTCAGCTATTAATCACAGAATTACAAAGTGGAAATGTAAAACAACGACGATCTGCATCTTACAAGCTGGGCAAATCCCAAGATCCAGCAGCTGTTTCAGTCCTTATTGGCGCATTCAACGACTCTGATAGTATCGTTCGCAACAATGTAATTGAAGGATTGCGTAAAATTGGTTCAGGAGAAGCAACAGCCTTCCTGGAGTCACACAAAATATTGTCCAAGTCTTCGCATCAATATGATCAACTTGAATACCAAGAAGTGTCAATACTAGGTAATAGTTTACATATTCGCTGTCCAACCTGTGGAAAATCACATGATGTAGAAGTACAAGATTTTAAGACCATATTGACCAATGCTATTAAAACTAAAGGTCAAATCACAAATTCAAGTATCAAATATTCTGGTGAATCAATCCAACACTTAAACCGGGCTAGATTAATAATAATTGAGGTTGTTCTAGTGCTGATTGGTGTATGGGCTGCTTTTAGAGTTGGTAATTTCTTATATGGAATCGTCGTGTTAGTTCTGGTAATTGGTTTCCTCGAAGGTCCGTTACGTAATATTTTCTCAACGAGAGTTCCGATTTTACTTCGACAGTGTCCTGAATGCGGCACCTTGATTCCGGTCGCCACTAATGGGAAAGTGTATGCTGTTGGTTCGGCGTGAGAACAAGTCGCTGCCCAACATCAGCCTTCCAAAGGGGAACGGCTTGTTAACACACTCGATTTCCGGGGCAGTGAAGGCATGGCTGGTGGTTTTGACATCCTTGTATTCGAGAAATTCCTTTGCTATGCTATTTTTTGAATGTGATGATCTGATTTGCAGCCTGATACATTAACTTGTTTCGGTGGTCAGGCTGCAGAAGCCCCTACGCGGTTGCCCCCTGCGCTACACTCCGGGGAATTAGCTGCATAAGCGCAAAGGAGCAACTGGTTGGCCAGGTGCATTGGTAATTCGAACGAATAAAATCATGGAAATAATTTGGACACTCGACGGAGATGAAACAAGCTGGTCATCATGGGCTGATAATATGGCAGATGCTCCAGCTTCTCCGCTTATGCAAGAATTGATTACACTCAACAAGAACTCTTATCATGGTTGGGCTGTAGATATTGGTTGTGGAACTGGACGCGCTTTCCTTCCACTTGTAGAAGCTGGCTATCGAGTAGTTGGTTTAGATCCAACCGCGAATGGAATCTGGCTCAGCCAACAACGAGTAAACCAGAACCATATCAATGCTTATCCTGTTCTCGCATCTGCAGCCCGATCTCCCCTTCCTACCAAGTCCATTTCCTTAGTCTTTGCCATTAGCAGTTTATTCCACCTAAGCCATGTGGAACTGGCAAGCGCTCTACAAGAAATCTATCGAATTCTTCTTCCTGGTGGCAAAGCCTTTCTCCATTTTCTCGATCTTGAAGATTGGCGACACACGCTTGCAAAAGAAATCCATCAAGAAGAGGTTCCTGTCCCCAGCTATCAGGCAGTAGTTACATGTTTCTGCTCACAGGGAAAAATACAGGAGTGGATTATGCTAACTGGATTGAAGCTCATATCTTTAGAGTTGAGAACAAGCTCAAGTGAAGCTGGTCAACAACGAAATTGGTTGGCTCTTTGCGAAAAGGAAGTGTTATGAATATTCAAAGCCCGATCAACACCGGCTCTAGCTGACGAGGCTTCTATGCGCTCAAAATGAGTAGATATACTTTCAAAGATTCACTTGTGAGATTTTTGCCTTGCCAAACCGACCCGCAGCTGAGCCAAACCGTTAGGCGGTAGTTAGTGATGATCTGTCAGAATGAGAAAATGAAAGATGAAACCTGCATTTTGGATTGGGATACTTGCACTATTTGGTGCGATTGTTGGTTACTTCATGTATCGATCTACTGGTTGGCTGGGATCGGGTATCGGAATTGTTGTCAGCATTATAGTTAGCGCTCTAATATACAATATACTGACTCGCAGGACGAAGTTGCGGTCTTGAAGAAAGACTTTGTCCAGCATAGCTTTCTGTCACTTCGATGGGCTTGTTCGCAGGCCATGGGTATAGATAATGGTGGTCTTTACATCCTTGTATCCGGGCAACTCCTGTGCTATGCTAATCGTTGAATGGATGTTCTTTATTAATCCTATTGCAACCTGATACATTAACTTGGTTCGGTGACCAGGCTGCAGAAGCCCATACATAGTTGCCCCTTAAGCTACACTCCGCGGACTTAGCTGCATAAACACAATTAAGCAACTAGTTGGGTGCTGATTATATAAGGAGAATGTCATGAAAGAAATAAATAATCCTTCATCATCACCTTCAACACATCCAAAACAATACCCACCTAAACTTGGGATTGTATCCCTCATAATTGTTGTACTGCTGTCTGCGTGTGGGGGTGATCGTGTTCCCAAGCCAGAACTCGGTCAGTCTGCTGATGTTCTAGTAGAGAACCTCAATCAACTTTATGGTTATCACTTCAAAGCTAACCCGGATGGGACCGGTTACACCGACTTGCCCACACTCCGTCCTCTCCCTGAGGGAAATGCTTTAATAGTCACTCCCGAAGGTGCTGTAGGGCTCTTATCGTCCTTTGACGCTGGTGGAGCAGAAGAGGCAACAAAGGCATTTGATGACCTTCTCAGGAGGGTCGGTGTTCCCTATGAATTACGGGAGCGGGATCTCATAGACTGGCTGAATAGCGACGCAGCAAGTAAGGCAATTACCGAGGGGATAGCCACACACGAGAGCGGATCCTATACTTTTGTGTTGACTGCTGGTCGCTGGGGCACACAACTCACTGTTAGCCTTACTGGTAAGTAGCGTTGATCTGGCAAGTCGAGCATAGTGCAACTGGAGACGTAGTGTAGATCACAGTCGAATGGGGGATGTACGCGTTTCCGGAGGTTTGCCTAGGCAAGTCCAAGTGGTCTTTCATGAACGGAGTTGTGGCTTTCACAATCATCAAAGACAAGGCATTTGCAAGGAGCAAGTCCTTCGCTGTTAAGTGGCGCTCGGTTGAATTGGAAGAAATTCAATTATCGATGGGGGTCCGTTCATGCCTTCCACCTTGCGCCCGACCCAGCGTCAGTAACGCAAATCGTTGGGCAGTTCCTCGTACAATAAAAGGATAATACCATTTTCTCGTTTGAGGAGACAACTATGTATACTAATTCCTCTTTATCCGATGAAGAAATCCATCAAAGGTATGCGGACTATTTAGGAACAGCAAAAAGGATACAAAAAGAATCATTGAAACAATTGCTACCTTATTTGTTTTTCAGTTTGGTGCTGTTTTCATCTTTTGCCTGGGCTGGCATACGAGAAGCCCCATGGTTTATGTTGCTGGGCATGGGCATAATGGTCATTAGGGTAATTTCTGTAAGTAAATGGATAGAGAGCCGAGTCAGTATTACCAATATTGCGAAATCGGGTTTCATAGGATTTTTCAAATTACATCGAAATTACTATTGGACAAAACAATTCCCTTATGGCATTAAACTTGAAAGATTTCTGTCCCTGATCAGCGAAAAAAGCATTCCAGAAAGGATCCCAAAGAGTCTGTTATTTCCCTGGCATTACTTGTCTATGGCGATTGGTCTTGTCCTGGGAGTTATTGGTGTGATTGTGCTACCCGGGTTTAGACCTACGGTACAAGGGATCTGGTGGCTTAAGATAACTGCTAATTCGGACCATATCATTACAGTTTCAATGGACGTTGACGAAAAGAACAGAATTTCCGGAAGAGGAATCGAAATAAAATATTATGAGAGGAAACCTGATCCATTTGGTGAAGATAATTGCTATCTTTTACCTCGCACAGTTGGATGGATATATTTAACTGGTCATTATGAAACGGGTAAATTTTTCATAGACAATATATCTCCGGGATCTGCTTACGAATATATACATATCGAGGATCGCTATTGTGATGTTCGATTTTTTAAACATTATGAATATGATCGCTATGTGATCGGAGATGATCGCAGTGGCCCGGCATGGACAGCATCACACATTCTGGACTGGGTTCCCTTTAACCAGGGAGTCTGCTCAATAAAGGCTAAAGACCTATCAACTTCCGTTTGTGTATTTTTTTATCAACTGACATTGCATCAAGGGAAGGTAGAACCAGAATTAAGTTTGGAAATGAAATAAACTTTCCAGACAAGTCATTTACCATCTATTTCATAATGTGCTTTAATCTATCTAAATGCATATTGAAATAATAGAATAGTGTAAATCAAATTTATCAACTTGGCAGTTATTGCCCACCCAACACCAGCTCCACCCGACCACTTTTAGGGTTAGGCCTGCTGCTGCGCGGCGTGCAGCACCTATATGGCAAGCATTTCCCAAAGCGTGGATTCGGGTTTATACTGCTTCCAAGCCGCATTTCACCCCAGCGCGGGTACCCCGCAGAGGTCATATGGGGCTTACGCAAACCTTTAGCTGGCGCAATCCTTATTAATCAAGTATCACCAATGGAGGCACCTATGACCGAGCAAGTGACGATGGAATTGTTAAAGGGATTCCTGGAAGCGTTCAACCTCCACGACCTGGATGCCATCATGGATTATTTTGGAGAGGATTGCATCTTCTACATGCCCCGTGGTGCCAAGCCGCGTGGCGATCGATACGTCGGGAAGCAGGAGGTTCGGGCAGGGCTGGCAAAACGATTTGAAGGGATACCGAATGTGCATTACGGAGATGATCGACACTGGATCTGTGGTGATTTCGGAGTCTCGGAATGGACACTTACGGGTACATCTACATCCGGGCAACACATCGAAGTGCGAGGTGTTGACCTGCTTGAGTTCGCCCAAGGAAAGATCATCCGCAAGGATTCCTTTTGGAAAATCCTGGAGTGAGCCGTAAGACCATTGGAACATGCCAGCAGTAATACGTGAATTTTTTTCTTTTGCAACCCACTCACACAGTCCCGATAACCAGGTCATGCACAAGTTCGATTCAAAGGTTTCGGTATAATACACACAAGTGCATTTCCTGGCAGGACGTAAGCTAACCAAGTGGCCGTGGATGGAGGGGAGTCGCCACGTTTTGAGCAATTCGCAATGCGTGGTTTAGGATTTATACTGCTCTCAGGCCACATCTCACCCATCAGCCGCTGGAGTGAACCGTTGGGCGACATGTCGTGAAAGAGGAAGTGAAAAATGACACTTGACGGCATTGAGTACTTTATCCGTTGGGTTGGTGGCGTGATGGGGCTTGCGACTTTGGCATTTGCATTGTGGCAAGGGGTTTGGCGTGGTCTACAACAGCATCCAGGTCGAACGACTGGCAATGCACGTAAAGTATTGAGAATCCCGCTGACGTTCATATTGGGTTTGCTTTGGATAGGCGTATGCGTCATTTTATGGCATCCAGTCCCATTTTCAACCTCGACACCTGTACGCATTGCTATTTTAATGGCAGGTACATTGCTATATTTTCCGGGCTTGGCTTTATACCTTTGGGGAGCCAGGACACTGGGAACAATGTACAAGCCCTCAAGTGCCTTTGGAGTACAGCTAAATGTCGAGCATAAGTTAATCACATCTGGCCCCTTTGCATTAGTCCGCCATCCGTTGTACTTGGGTCTCCAATTCGCTGCCATCGGAGGACTGATGGTTTATCAGAATTGGACATTTGTATTTATCGCCGTGAATTTCCTGGGTCTCTTCTTTCGTGCACGACGAGAGGAACAGGCATTAGCCGCAGAATTTGGCAAGGAATGGGAAGTGTACATCCATCAAGTACCTGCCTGGATTCCTCACTTTGGTCGCAAAAGGGAGTAGTGCCGGCTGTCACTGCTTCCACCAGGATGCTGGACTCACACCGTCAAATCGGCTATTTCATGGTTATGGGTATTTACATTTAGTGGGTGAGTCCTGCCCCGTCACATGCAACTAATGCGAGTTGTTGGGCAGTCAATAAAATAGAGGAAGGAATAAATAAGATGAAACCCGCACTATTGGTAGTTGATATTCAAAAAGAATTCTTTAAATATGGTACTCAAACAGCAAGATCACTTGATGATGCTGTTGAATATCTCAACGATGCGATAGCATTATTCAGGGGAAAAAATCTGCCAATAGTTTGCATTCAGCACATGAATGTAAAGGCAAAACTCATCCCTGGAGAAGATGGATTTGATATTCCTGAGGGCTTGGATATCCAGGCTTCAGATATCTTCATCAAAAAAACTTATGGAAACGCTTTCAATAAAACAGCCCTTCAGAGCACATTACTTGAACTTGGTGTCGACACTGTTATCGTCACTGGGTATTGTGCTGAATTTTGTGTTCTTTCGACATATCGGGGAGCTAAAGATCTTGATCTGACACCCATTATCCTTCGAGGCTGTCTGGCAAGTGATTCGCTGGAGAATATCAAATTTGTGGAATCCATAAGTGACATAATCTCTTATGGTGCCTTGATGAAGGTTTTGGAATAAACAATTGAATTGTTTGGCAGCTAACATCGGCTCCAACCGAAGGTACCCCGCAGAGATCGTGCGGGGCTTACGCAAACCGGTGGGAAGCTGAACGTGGCTAATCATGCCGTGCTAAAATATTATGGTTGAGGCGTAGGAGAGCCCATGCCTGAGCCAGGGGAAAAAAATCAAAGGAGGAAGCGCAAACGGTCTATCGGATTCTGTCCTTCAAGCAACGCCAACGATCATCCGTCACAGAAAATTTATCCTGAACAATTCAGGCAATCGCCTGGATGTCATCACTAAAGGAGAAGAACACAAATGTCAGCTAAAAAGAATTTCACGATTGAACAAGCCCGAGAAATTGGTGACAAACTCGGCATTGACTGGAGCCGCTTTGATGTGGAACAGTTCCGCAAGGGCTTGGATGTTGAATTGGAGCATGGTCTGCAGGAACCATCAACAGACGTGACAGGCAATGATCCTATCATCACCGGCAAAATCGCTCTCGCTCATCTCAACGAGTTTGCCGATTACTACACACGTCTCGATAAGATGGAGCGCGAAGCCAAAGAAGAACAAGACCAGAACTAACCCGAGCGCGGTTCCATTCCCTGAGAGAATCCCGTGGGATTTCACTGACGGTGGCTGCTGATCGTCGATAAAAGGGGGCAACCGCAGTCCAACACAGCCTGCACCTGGACGGCTGGATTCACACCGTCAAACTGGTTTTTTCGTGGCATTGGATTCTGTTTGTTTCGGAGGCGAATCTCGTCCCGCCCCAGTGCGGGTTCCCTGCAGAGAGCATGCGGGGCTAACACAAACCATTTGAACGTAAAATCCGCCTTCATGGCGGATTTTTGTGCCCCCAGGGAGGCGCTGCTATCTACTTTCTCAACATGAACTAAACAAGAAATTTCCTGTTCCTGTAAACCACTTCACCATCAACGGATATCTCGGAATCTTCCAACCCGCAGATCATGTCCCAATGGATGATGCTCTTGTTTTTCGAACCTGTTTCCGGGTATCCGGCACCAAGCGCCATATGGAATGTTCCCCCCAATTTTTCATCAAAAAGTATGTTGTGTGAGAAACGGTCTATATCATAATTGGTGCCAATGGCAAATTCTCCCACGTAGCTGGCACCCGGATCAGAATTGATCATCTCGTTCATGAAAGCTTCGTTCTTGCTGGCAGTAGCTTTGGAGACCCTCCCCCCATTAAATTTCAACTCAACGCCTTCGACCATCACGCCATTAATGATGGCTGGAAAAGTGTAACGGACCCATCCTTTCAAGGAATTCTCAACCGGTCCGGTAAAAATCTCACCATCGGGCATATTATTAATACCGTAACAATTTACGAATGTTCTCCCTTTTACAGAAAGTGAGAGATCAACATTGGGACCTTGCAATATGACACGGTCATGACCCTGTACCAGGTCAACCATCTTTTGCTGTTTTATTTTGGTCTCATTCCAGAAAGCAACAGGATCGTCCTGGTTGGCATGAACAGCATTGAAAACGAAGTCTTCAAATTGTTTCAAGCTCATCTCTGCTTCCATGGCATAGCCTTCGGTGGGGAAAAGGGTGGTGACCCACTTGAAGGATTTATCGGCGCCACGACGCATCTGGGATTCCAAAATGGGTGATAAAGCTGCCTGGCGTTTCCTCTGGCGGGATGGGTCCACAGTGGATAAAGCGCGGGTATTTGTAAGGGATCCAATTTTGATGCGGCTCTCAAACTGGTCATAAGCCAGCTTGCGGAATGTTGGCGAAAACCCCAACTGGTCATAATTTGCGTGTTGGAATAAGATCTCGTCCTGGTCTGGAAGATCCAATATAAGGTGGGGGTGACCTCCCCGCTGGAGGATGCGTGCATATAAAGCCCTGACCAACGGCGAAGCTGCAGTTGTCGCTTCTATTGCAACGCGGTCTCCCTCCTTGATATAGGTGGAATGATCAACCAGGATGTCCGCCATTTTTTCAATTCTAGGATCTACCATTTTTCTACTCCAATTTATCTTAAAATTTTTTATGAACTTTACAAGTTGTTGGCAATTGTTTGTGCCTGTGATTATTTCGATTTTCTTAATTTTTTCTCGGTCGCTTTTTGGTTCTTCTTAAGCTCAGCGATCATTAATTTGTGCAGCCCGGGAGCGCAGGCAAGAATTGACTGTGGTTTGGTAATGTAATCCTCTCCGCCAGTGATATTCGTTACAATGGCTCCCGCTTCTTCAGCAATCAGTCCTCCGGCAGCAACATCCCAGGCAGAAAGAGAGAGTTCCCAGTAGCCGTCAAAACGGGCGGCTGCCACATAACAAAGGTCCAGAGCTGCGGAACCCAACCTGCGAACACCCTGGGTCTTCTTGCCGAAATTGATGAAATTTTGAGTGTTATCTTCCCTGGTGTTCCAGGTATCGTATGGGAATCCTGTAACCAGGAGTCCTTTGCCCAGTTCGGTCACATCAGAGGCATGAAGAGGAGCGCCATTCAACCAGGATCCCTTTCCTCTTTGAGCACTGTAGCATTCATCGCGCATGGGATCGAACACGACGCCTAGCTTTACGCTCCCGTTATGCGCATAGGCAATTGACACGCAGAAAATGGGGATATTATGGGCATAGTTCACGGTTCCGTCCAGGGGGTCGATGTACCATTGGTGGGTGTCCGAACCCTTTGATTCGCCCGATTCTTCCGCGAGGATGGCATGGTCGTGGAAATCTTTTTTGATCTCGTTAATCAAAAAGGATTCAGATTGTCGATCGATCTCGGTTACAAGGTCGATTTCACCTTTAAAATCTACCTGGTGTTGTTTGGCGTAACCGTTTCTTACGATCTCTCCAGCCTTCCGGGCAAGATCTTCCAGGTAGGCAAGTGTTGGAATATTTGATTTTGAGTTATTCTCTGGTTTTAACATGGCGTTATTGTAGCTTTCTTTATGGTTCAAAGCAAGAGAAGAAAATAAATCTCAAGAAGTTGGATTCAAGATAGGGAGAAAAAAGGAGATTAATTAGGAATAAATGAAGAATTTGGAATTATTAAATTGTTTTAATTACCGGCTTTATTAGTACTTGATCCTTCTATTTTTTCCCTTCTGATTCCAGGATCAACCGCTCAAAAAAAGCATCCAGGATCTTGAGCCGTTCTGCTGCCATGGTTTTGGCAGCTGAGGTGAATAATCTTTCGGGAACTTTTCGCAATTTAAACAAATGCTCGTGATAGGCGCTATGCGGTTCGCCTGGCTCTTCCTCGCCTGAATTTAAAAACCTATCTGATGGTGGAAAATAAAATGGGCTGCCAGCCAGCGCTGCATATGCAATAACCCTCGCAATTCCGATCGCTCCGAGCACATCAAGTTTGTCTGCATCAAATAGGATCCTGGCTTCAAGCGTGGAAGGGGGATTTGATCTATCCCGATACCTATGTGCAAGGATGCAATGTTGGACAGCAGAAATCCGCTCTTGCGACCATCCTTCCTTTTGAAGGATCCTGGCGGCAAATTCAGCCGAGGAATGATGGTGGTTGTGGCGGTTCTCACCTTCCGGAGTGGCACCTTCCACATCATGGAGGAGTACTGCAGCACGCAATATCTCCAGGTCTGCACCTTCAATGGCAGCCAGGCGTTCTGCAGTGCGAAGGACTCTCAGAACATGGTCGAAATCATGAACAATATCTGCTTCTGCGTACCATTCCCGTGCTTGTTCGATTGTTGGCATGAATACTCCGGGGGACTGGTGTCAGGCAGTCCTATAATATCCCACATTTACTGAATAAACCTGACCGCGCTTGACCACCTGTTTTACAAGGTTGGTGCCGAAACGGTAACCGAGGTGTCGATAATCTGGAACTGACAGGATAAGCAGGTCAGCCTGTTTTCCCGGAGTGAGCGAACCGATCGAATCAGCACGCCGTATGGCATGGGCGGCATTGATGGTAGATGCAGCAATCGCCTGGGCTGGTGTCATTTCAAGGTTGCGGCAAGCCAGTGCAATGACGAACTGCATGGATTCATTCCAGGCAGTCCCTGGATTACAATCCGTGGCAAGGGCAAGGAAGGCATCTGCATCCAGCAGTTTCTTTACGGGTGTGTATTCCTTCTCTCCCAGACCAAAAGGAGTACATGGCAGGGAGACTGCGACGGTATCAGCATTCCCTAGTGCTTCAATATCCTGCTGAGATGTTTTTACGAGGTGATCTGCTGAGACTGCATTCAATTCAACTGCCAGGGATGCACCACCCAGATTATCAAATTCGTCTGCATGGATCTTGAGCGGAAAGCCGAGGCAGGCAGCTTGTTCGAGGATCTGGCGTGATTGTTCCAGGGTGAATGCCTTGTTCTCACAAAATACATCCACGAATGGCATATCATGACGTTTGGCAGCATGGGTTTGCCACCATTTTTGCAAAATTGGAAGCATTAAATCGGTTATAAGGTCAGTGTATTCCTGGGGATCATGCTGGTATTCGGGGGGGATTGCATGGGCAGCAAGGAATGTCATGACCAATTCAATGGGACCTTCTTCATCCAGTGTCAACAGAGCTTTCAACATGCGCAATTCCGTGGCTGTCTTTAAACCGTAACCGGTTTTTGCTTCAACGGTGGTCGTTCCCGAGGTAAACATGCGCAGCAACCGTGCCCGTGTCTGGACCATCAACGATTCGATGGATGCCTTGCGGGTGGCATTAACCGTGGAGAGGATGCCGCCTCCTTCCGCCAGGATATCCAGGTAGTGCCTTCCTTCAAGGCGCATTTCAAATTCCGCTGCGCGATCTCCAGCCCAGATCACATGGGTATGGGGATCAACAAATCCCGGCATGACGACGCAGCCTTCTGCATCCATGGTGGGTTCATCAGGATATTTTTTTCTCAATGCCTGGCTTGGACCAATCTCCATGATTTTCTCATCACGGATGAGAACTGCACCATTCATTAATATTCCCAATTGACCCAGCGATCGACCTCGTTGAGGTTGTTCAGTAAGAGTCAACAACTGGCTGGCGGAATGAATAAGCATTTGTCCTCTCCATTGAATACACAAATACTGGTCAGAACAATATTAAAGGTCTGTTTCAAGAATCCCATCAACGATTTTCCAATAATTTCCGGATCCGTGCCTGAGTCTTCTCGTCATAAGGATCGAATTTTGCATGTTCCTGGATCAAGTATCTGTAATAATCCCAATCCGGATCCAGGAAATGTGTAATGACCAGGTACCTTTTTGCCTTGGTTTTTCCAACTAGGATGCCTTTTGGATCGTGGAGAAATGCCCCATGGATAAATCCGAGTTTTACATGATCTGGAAAAAGGCTGATCTGGCAGATGCCAGCACTAACAGGACCACCGCGCTCTATGAAATAATAACTGAATCCCCTGGAATGAACCTTTTCTGTTGCCTGCGGTGCAATTTCGGCAACAAGGTTGCGCAGTTCCATCGCAATTTCTTGAATTTCAAACGGGAATGTTGCGATCTTCTTCTCGAAGATGCGGCTTGATAACATGAACTCCTCCAGAAGGATCTTCCTTTGAAGGATTATAGCACGGCAGTAATTTTCTTAATTCTATTTCTTATTATCTTTTTTATCTTCGTGGTCGTTTTTCTGCCAGGCTTTGTAAAAACGTACAATCAGCGGCCATAAAAGGAAAACGATCAGTACAAGAATAAGAAGGATCTCACTTCCCCCAATTGCGAAAACAGGTCGGCAAGCCATTGTAGTAATGATAAGAATAATTATGAATAATAACGCTCTACCATTTTTCATGATCTTATTGTACTCTCTACTTTTTGAGATTGCCAAAGAAGGACAATGGCAACGAGGTTGAAAAAGACAGCCGAAACTCCACTAAAGAACAATCCATTTAAATAAAAATATGGTGAAATGAGGTCGCCGATGGCACGCCCAAATGAAATGGCACCCACATTGAATGCCATCAGGGTGGCACGCGATTTTGGTTGGATCTCTGTCATCATGGTGATCAGACTGACCAGGGTGAACTCAAAACTTATAAAGAATAAGAATAACCCTATAAGTGCACCTGTAGTGGTCTTCCCAATTGCAGGAAGCAGCATGGCTGCCAGGCTGTTGATGATCAATCCGATGGCAACAGCCCGTGGTTTTCCGATCCTGTCAACAAAGCGCGAGACCAACCCTTCTGCCATCAATTCAGATGCTCCGATCACAATCGCCGCAAGAATCAGCAAGGCGATATCCAATCCAAGCGAATCCTTGAAGAAATTAAGAAATTTAAACAACCCTTCAAATCCCTGTGGACCCAACCATGATTTGAGGGAATCATCCAACCAGACACCGAAGATGAGATTGATCATTTCGTTTGAGGTACTGGCGAATAGACCGATACCTAATGCAAAGATCGCTGGTGGAGAATGGAATATTGTACCGAAGTTACGGAACATGGATGAGGTTCCGTTTTTAACATGTTTTTCTGAAGGAATTCCGGCAATAAGGATCAAAAAACCGATAAAACCTAGCAATGCAAACAATTTGAACGGGGAAATCCAACCATTCCTGGCGATCAAGTATCCAGCCGATGGAACACCAAGAATGAAAGCCAGAGACCATCCAAATTCGGTGATTGCAATCAATTGCCCCCGCTGGCTGTATTGGATGCGGTCGCCCAGGTATGCCTGCATTCCTGGATCGAAAACGTATTTTCCAATGGTGGAAATGATGATGGAT
>Ga0209641_10000490_pt1 | contig 36230 bp, 33 predicted proteins | sample RifCSP16_1_FD_184022 | JGI IMG/M metagenome (GOLD analysis project Ga0209641, IMG submission 184022) | Soil microbial communities from Rifle, Colorado - Rifle CSP2_sed 16_1 (SPAdes) (version 2) | ecosystem: Environmental > Terrestrial > Deep subsurface > Rock core/Sediment | place: Rifle... | reverse complement strand
GGTCCAAGCCCGTCGCCCGCCAGGCGTGGCGGATCGTCTCCGGCCCGGCCCTCAGCACAGCCGTCGGGTCATAGTCATGCTCGCGGCACCCGCGCGCGGCGGGTCCGAACGGGTCGGCAAAGACGTGGTCCCGCCAGCCGCCCAACCACACCCTCCGGTCGAGGCCCGTGAGTTGGTTGTGCAGCGCGGTGATCTGCGTAATGACCCAATCCAGTTGCTTGCAAGCGCGTTGGCACTTGAGCAGGGCCGCCGGCGGCAAGACCAACGCATGCAGTTTCTCGGGGCTGACCAGGGGCAGTTTGGCCAAGACCCGCGCGTCGATCCGATCGCTCTTGGCGTGTTTATGATAGTAGCGCCGCAGGTCGGCCACCGGTTGGCTATTGACCAGATAGACCGTCACCGGATGGCGCATCAGGTACACGGCTACGGGCAGCCACGCCAGGCCGGTCGGTTCCATGACCACCGCCACGGGCCGGTCGGGCGGCGCTCCCTCACGCGCCCGTTGGAGCATGGCCGCCAGTTCGTCGGGCCACGTCGCCACGGCCAACACGGGCGTGACGAACGTGCCGTGCTCGTCCATCACCACCGCCTTGTGCGCGCGGGTGATGGCTAAGTCCAATCCGATGATCCGCATCGCACACCTCCAGGGTGATCACGACCAGAAACCGCTGGCCACGGCTGCGGAAGGCGCGGAGCGGCGCACGACCCAGGCCCAAGGCGGGCACGACTCAGCCACCCATGCTTGCCCGTGATCAGGGGTCTCGCCCCAGCGGACGAGCCCCAATGTTCCCAATCGGGTCACCTGGGCAGGCAGGCCAGCATTCTAAAGCTAGAGGCAGCCGCAGCTCCTCAGCCGGTGAGGCTAGCCGTCTCCATCCCTTCCAGGGCTGAGTGTACCCTACCTGTCGGTCTTGGGGAACGCTATTCGAGATGTTAAGGTGCAGTCTCAATATACAAGCCGGTTCGATTATCCGCCACATCTCCGGCTAAAGCCTCGAGTCCAACCGAAGATATGGGTGCTTGCCAAAGTCCAGTAAACTGGCGTCGTCTGTTGCCGGTGGCAACACGGCCGTCCATCGTGAGCGGCTGTGTGCACGCAAAACATGTCAGGTGGCTCACCGCCCGCGTCCCCGCGGGCGGCCAACCGCGAGGACGCGGTTTGGCGAGCACTGTAACGACTGACAACATTTGCGTGCACACTGGGCGGCTTTTTTGCTTGGCGTGAAGCGGAAAGTCGGGTATGCTATTAGCTCACAGCCTGGGGAAAGGAGCAGCCCGGCCCTATGCCAGGCTGGGCAGGCGTGGAGATAGGGGGTAGGACGAAAGTGACGACTCTACTGGTAGTCGAGGATGAGACGACCGTGCGCGAGACGCTCGCGCGCAATTTCAAGGCGGAGGGCTTCGACGTGCTGAGCGCCGCCGACGGCATGGAAGGGCTGCGCCTCGCTCGCGAGGATAAACCCGATCTGATCGTGCTCGACTTGATGCTTCCCGAAATGGACGGGTTGTCGGTGTGCCGCGTGCTGCGCAAGGAAAGCGCCGTTCCGATCATCATGCTTACTGCGCGCGGCACGGAGATGGACAAGATCGCCGGGTTGGAGACGGGCGCGGACGATTATGTGGTGAAGCCGTTCAGTTTCGGCGAGCTGCTGGCCCGCGTGCGCGCCAACCTGCGCCGCGCCGACAGCGAAAGCCACCGAACGCGTACGCGCCTGCAGAGCGGCGACCTGCAGCTCGATCTCCTCTCGCGGAGGGCCTACCGCGGCGACGCCGAATTGCGCTTCACGCATAAGGAATTTGACCTGCTAGCCGAGCTGATGCGCAACAAGGGCGCCGTGCTGTCGCGCGACTTGCTCCTGACCCAGGTGTGGGGCTACGATTACGTCGGCGACAGCCATACCGTCGACGTGCACGTTCGCTGGCTGCGCGAGAAGATTGAAGACGACCCCTCTCGCCCCCAACGCATCACCACCGTGCGGGGCGTCGGCTACCGCTTCGAAGCATGATCGACGCTCTTGTCCTTGCCGTCCTCGTTATTGTACTGGTGACCGCTTACGTGCTGCAGCGCCGCTCACGCCGCGAGATCGCGTCACTGCAGCTTGAGCAGGCGCAGCTTCAGCGCGAGCGCGATGTCGAATCGCTGCGCGCTGCGCAGGCCGAGGCGAAATTGGATGCGCTGGGACTGGCCGTCCTGGAAGTGATCGTCATCGTCGATCGCGACCTGCGCGTAATGTACGCCACACCCGGAGCGCGAGCGCTGTTTGAGACGGGCACAGAAGCCATCGAGCGCAGCCTGATCGAGTTCTCACGATCTGCCGAGCTTGATCAACTGGCCGCCGACGCGCTCGCATCCAGCCCTGCAGCGAGCGGCACGCGCGACGAGCTGGATCGCATCATCCCCATCTCGGGCCGCCCGTTTCGCGTCCGCGCAACGGCGTTCGAGGGCGGCGCGGTGCTGGCGCTGAGCGACGTATCGGAATTGCAGCGGCTGGGCCGCGCCCGGCGCGACTTCGTCGCCAACATCTCGCACGAGCTGCGGACGCCGCTCACCTCGATTCGCCTGGTGCTCGAGAATCTGCTAGACGCTGCGCCGCGCGATCCGCAGGAGACGGCCGGCCAGTTGCGCAAGATACAGGTGGAAGTCGAGGCGCTTCAGCAGATGGCGCAAGAGCTGCTCGATCTCGCGCAGATCGAATCGGGACGCACGCCGGTGCGGCTCGTGCCTACCGACATCGAGCGGCTTGTCGGCGACACCGTCGCGCGCTTCGCCGCGCAGGCAGCACGTAAACGCGAAACGCTAACCGCCGAGGTTGCGCCCGGATTGACCGTGCTGGCCGATGCTGAACTCGTCAGACGGGCGCTGGGCAATCTGCTGCACAATGCGATCAAGTTCACGCCGCCGGAGGGACACGTTTGGGTGCGCGCGGGTCGGCTCGGCGGCGACGTCGTGATCGAAGTGGCCGACGACGGTCCCGGTATCCCGCGCGACGACCTGCCGCGCGTTTTCGAGCGTTTCTTCCGGGCTGACCGTTCGCGCGCCGGTGGTGGAACCGGCTTGGGCCTGGCGATCGCCAGACACGTCGTCGAGGCGCACGGCGGGCGCATCTGGGCCGAGAGCGATGGCATACCCGGCCACGGTGTGACGGTCCGCCTTACACTCCCGGCTGCGGATAGTCCCGAGTAGCAAACTCCTCGCAGCGTACTCCGAACGGCCAGCCGCTTCGAGACTCACGCAAAGGCGCAAAGAACGGCAATTGCGCGCCTGCTGCCGACAACCCCGGTTAAGCCGGGCAGGGGCAAGCCCTGCCCCTACGATGGCCTCACTCGGCAGATCCCTCTCCCGTTGGCAGATAAAATCAAAATCAGCGAAATCTGCGTTTACGGGAGCACTGCACCGCATGTGTCTGCGTCCGAAAGCTTTTGGCTGCGGCGAGAAGCCGCGCTGTGAAATCGTCGAATTAAAAAGATTTAATCTGCACTTGCGCCGGCCTTAAACTGCCCGAGGTAACATGCGTGTGGCAAATGCAAAGGCACGAATTCGTAAATGCAAGGAGAAGAAGAATGAGACGCACGTATGCTCTGTTTGCGCTGGTGATGACATTGTCGCTGATCATCAGCGCGTGCGGGCCGACGCCAACCCAGGCGCCGGCCGCGCAGCCGACTCAGCCGCCGGCTCAGGCGACGCAACCGCCTGCATCCGAAGCGACGCAGCCGCCGCCAACCGAAGAACCGGCTATGACGGTGGAATTCGTCGGCGGGATGCCGCCGGTCGACCCATTGGCGGTGAGCGGAGACATCGTGACGGCGGGGAGTTCGACGGTGTTTCCGCTGACGGAGGCGCTGGCGGCGCGGTTCCAAGACGAGGGGTACGCGGGGAATATCACGATCGACAGCGTTGGCACAGGCGCGGGTTTCGAGCGGTTCTGCGTAGCAGGCGAGACGGACATCTCGAACGCGAGCCGGCCGATCCGGTCGAGCGAGGTGGAGTCGTGCCAGGCGATTGGCCGGGAGCCGGTGGAGTTCCGGGTGGGTACGGACGCCTTGGCGGTAGTGGTGAACCCGGCGAACGAGTTTCTGGCGGAGGGTGTGACGCTGGAGGAGTTGGCCAAGATCTTCTCGAACGAGGCAGCGAACTGGTCGGATGTGAACCCGGCCTGGCCGGCGGAGCCGATCCTGCGCTTCAGTCCGGGGACGGACAGCGGGACGTTCGACTACTTCGTCGAGGCGGTGATGACGCCAGCGTACGGCGACGCGGGCGAGGAGACGATCCTGAGCGCGGCCAACCTGCAGTTGAGCGAGGATGACAACGTGCTGGTGCAGGGGGTCGAGGGCGACCAGAACGCGATCGGCTACTTCGGGTACGCGTACTTCAACGAGAACAAGGACCGCCTGACGGCGCTGAAGATCAACGGCGTGGAGCCGTCGACGGCGAGCGTGGACGCGGGCACCTATCCGCTGGCGCGGCCGCTGTTCATCTACTCGGACGCCAGCATCATGGCCGAGAAGCCGCAGGTGGCTGACTTCATCAACTTCTACCTGACCTACGTCAACGACGAGATCGCCGACGTCGGTTACTTCCCCGCCAGCCAGAGCGCGCTGAATGGGGCGAAGGCAGCCCTGCTCGAGGCGCTGAGCAATGCTGGCAGCGAGTGAAGGTTAAAGGTGAGCAGACGCGCTCGTCCGGGCGAGACGATCATCCAGGGCTTCCTGCTCTTCTGCGGCGCGGTGTCGATCCTGACCACGCTCGGCATCGTGCTCGTGTTGGTCCAACAATCGACGCTCTTTTTCGGTTCCGGCGAGCTGGACCTGGGGGAGTTCTTCAGCGGCACGGAATGGCAGCCGGCTATCGGCAAGTTCGGCATCTGGCCGCTGTTCATGGCCACGCTGGTCACCAGCTTCGTCGGCATGCTGGTGGCGCTGCCGTTGGGCCTGTGTGTGGCGATCTACCTGAGCGAATACGCCTCGCCCCGCGCCCGGGGCATCCTCAAGCCGGTACTCGAAGTGCTGGCCGGCATCCCCACCGTAGTGTACGGCTACTTCGCGCTGCTGTTCATCACGCCTCTCCTGCGCTCGGTCTTCGGCGCCAACATCGTGCAGATCTACAACATGGCCTCGGCCGGCATCGCGATCGGGATTCTGATCATCCCGTTGATCGCCTCGATGAGCGAGGATGCGCTGAGCGCCGTGCCGCGCTCGCTGCGCGAGGGCGCTTACGGGCTGGGCGCGACGAAGCTGGAGGTCGCCGTGCGGGTCGTGGTGCCCGCGGCGCTGTCGGGCATTGCCGCGGCCGTCATCGTGGCGACTTCGCGTGCGGTCGGCGAGACCATGGTCGTGGCCATCGCGGCCGGGGCCGGACCCAATCTCACGCTCAACCCGTTCGAGGCCGCCGAGACGATCACCGGCCACATCGTGCGCATCAGCGGCGGCGATCTGAGCTACGATTCGATCGATTACAACAGCATCTTCGCGCTGGCGCTGTTCCTGTTCGTCATCACGTTCGTGCTGAACATCATCAGCCGCGCGGTCGTGCGACGCTTCCGCGAGGTGTACGAATGAACGCTGCTTGCGCCCCGCCCAGCGGGGTGGACTATCGCGTCAAGCTGGGCGAGGAGTTCGAGCAAAACCTCAGCAGCCGCAACCGTTCGGCGAGCATTTGGCAGCTCATCTTCCTGGCGGCGACCATTGTATGCGTCGTCGCTCTGTTGACGCTGCTGATCAAAATCGTCAACGACGCCTTCGGCACCGTGGCCTATCAGAACGAAATCGATCCGGAAACGCTTCTTCGGTCAGTCGGGGCATCGGCAGACACTACGCTGGCTGATCTGCCCAAGGAGGCGCTCGCCGAGATCTTCCAGGCCAACGTCTCGGCGGGCCTGTTCCGCCGCTACAACACCGAGAAACCGTTCGAGGAGCGCACGCAAGAGGAGGTGCTCGCGCTGGTGAACGAGCGCGTCGTCCAGCCGAAGATCGTCAAGACCTGGGGGCTGTTCGAGTCGCTGCTCAATCGCGGCGCGATTGAGGCGCAGACGGCTGCCATTCCCAACGCGACGCTCGAGTTCCGCAGTTGGGTCAGCGCGGAGTTCCTCGCCAATCCCCAGTCGCCGGAACCCGAGACGGCCGGCGCGCGCACGGCGATCCGCGGTTCGCTGTTGGCGATTCTCGTCACCTTCCTCGTGTCGTTCCCGATCGGCGTGGGCGCGGCGATCTACCTGGAAGAGTATGCCGCCGACAACCGGCTCAACCGTCTGATCCAGGCCAACGTCAACAACCTGGCGGGCGTGCCGTCCATCATTTACGGCATGCTGGGCCTGGCGATTTTCGTGCGCCTGTTGGAGCCGGTCACCAGCGGCGTGGCCTTTGGCGCCGTCGGCGGCGGCGAGACGTCGCAGAACGGTCGCACCATTCTGTCGGCGGCGCTGACGCTCTCGCTGTTGGTGCTGCCGCTGATCATCATCAACGCGCAGGAGGCGATCCGGGCCGTCCCGCGCTCGCTGCGCCAGGCCAGCTTCGGGCTGGGCGCCACCCGCTGGCAGACGGTGTGGAATCACGTCCTGCCCTACGCCATACCCGGCATCCTGACCGGTACCATCTTGGCCATCTCACGCGCCGTCGGCGAGACGGCCCCGCTGATCGTCATCGGCGCGTCGACCTTCATCACCGTCGACCCGAGCGGGCCGTTCTCGAAATTTACCACGCTGCCGATCCAGATCTACCAGTGGACGTCGCGCCCGCAGGACGAGTTTCGCAACCTGGCGGCGGCGGCCATCCTGGTCCTGCTCGTCCTGCTCTTGACGTTGAACGCGGCGGCGATCATTATGCGGAATCGATTCAGTCAGAGGAGAGTGTCATGAGCGCAACGGGCATCGTGGCTCACCTGAGGGAGCGCGCCGCGACGCGCGAGGCCGAAGCGATGGAGACGGCCTACGACGGCGCGTATGCCATTGAAGCGCGCAACATGTCCGTGTACTACGGCGCCTTCCGCGCCGTAAGAGAAGTCGACCTGCACATCCATCCCCGGAAGATCACGGCGTTGATCGGACCGTCGGGCTGCGGCAAGAGCACCGTGCTGCGCGCCTTCAACCGCATGAACGACCTGATTCCCTCGGCGCGCGTGCAAGGGGACGTGCTCTTTCACGGGCGCAACCTGTACGCGCCGGAGGTCGATCCGGTGGAAGTGCGCCGTCGCATCGGCATGGTCTTCCAGAAGCCGAACCCGTTCCCCAAGTCGATCTACGACAACGTGCTATGGGGCGCGCGCATTAACGGCTATACGGGCAACGCCGCCGAGCTGGTCGAGCGCTCGCTGCGCGCGGCGGCGCTGTGGGACGAGGTGAAAGACAAGCTCAAGCAGAGCGGCCTGTCGCTGTCGGGCGGACAGCAGCAGCGCCTGTGCATCGCGCGGGCCATCGCCACGCGGCCGGAGATCATCCTGATGGACGAGCCGTGCTCGTCGCTCGATCCGATCGCCACGCTCAAGATCGAAGACCTGATGCGCGAGCTGGTGGAGGACTATACGATTATCATCGTCACCCACAACATGCAGCAGGCCGCCCGCGTGTCGGATTACACGGCCTTCTTCAACATGGATGAGGATCGCGCGGGTCACCTGGTGGAGTACGATGTGACGAAGACGATCTTCACCACGCCGAAGGAGCAGCGCACCGAGGACTATGTGACAGGGCGGTTCGGATAGCCGCACGGCGGGTCAAGTCATTTTCCAACAAGGCCAGCCGGACGATATGATGTACGCGGAAAGGCAGCGTGAGTGATTGTGGGAGGGCGAGCGGGAGAAGCGCCTCATGTCCTTGTACACGATGGAGCCACATTCATGAACATGGCGTATCATATGATACCCCAGCGCGGCGAGGTCGACCGATGAGCATCCCTAAAGTACTCTTTCTGTGCACAGGCAATTCGGCGCGCAGCCAGATGGCCGAAGCCTTCCTGCGCAAGCACGCCGGAGATCGCTTCGAGGCGCACAGCGCGGGACTTGAACCAAAAGGCATTAACCCGTATACTATACGCGTGATGGACGAGATCGGCATCGACATCCGGGGGCAGTCTTCGAAGGACGTCATGACGTATCTGGGCCGCGTTCGTTTTGGAGTCGTGATTACCGTGTGTGACAATGCCGAGAAGAACTGTCCCATCTTCCCGTTCGCGACAACGCGGCTGCATTGGCCGTTCGAGGACCCGGCGCGCTTCGAAGGCCCGGACGAAGCGAAGCTCGCCAAATTTCGCAATGCCCGCGATTTGATCGATGCGCGGATCAAAACCTGGCTGGCCGAGCAAGGCATCTAACTCGTCGCCAAAGCGCCACGCACCGGTTCTCACTTTGCTGGTGATTATTCAGATGGGCCGGCGGCATTACTGGTTCGCCGCGACGCCGCTGATCGAGCCGGAGGAAGGCACCGACCGCTGGGCCGTGGAGCACGGCACTATCTCGCTGACGCCTCTGCGTCTGAACCTGACCGACGAAGAACGGCTCGATCGTCTGATGCAGAGGGACCTGCCCGCTGCGAGCGCCGGGGCGTAGCGCTGATCTCAGCCTGGAAGAGGAGGTTCTCGTGGCCACCGTTACACACCGCACTGCACTCGATCGCGACCTGCGCGCGGTGCAGGATGACATGCTGCGACTGGGCAGCCTGATCGACAGCGCGATCGATCGCGCCTTGCAGGCGCTCGCCAACCGGGATTTCAACCTGGCCCGCCAGATCATCGCCGACGACGCGCAGGTGAACGATCTGCGTTTCCAGATCGAGGAGGCGTGCTTCGTCGCCATCGCCACGCAGCAGCCGGCCGCGCGCGACCTGCGGGTGCTCGTCGCGGCGATGAACATCGTCAGCGACCTGGAGCGCATGGCCGACCACGCGGCCGGCATCGCCGAGATCGTGCTGCGCATGGGCGACGAGCCACTGCTCAAACCGCTGATCGACATGCCGCGCATGGCCGCCGAGGCGCGCGACATGCTGCGCCATGCGCTCGACGCTTACGTGAGGCAAGACGCCGAGCTGGCGCGCTCGGTAGCCGTTCGCGACGACGTCATCGACGGGCTGTACAAGCAGATCTTCCGCGAGCTGCTGTCGTTCATGCTCGAGGACCCGCGCACTACGACGCGCGCGCTGTACCTGCTGTTCTCGGCGCACAACCTCGAGCGCATCGGCGACCACATCACCAACATCGCCGAGCGCGTGATCTTCATGGCCAGCGGGATCATGAAGGAATTGAACGTCTGACGGAGAGCCGACCATGCACGAGTCACGCTACCACGAGATGCGCTTCGAGCAAACCCACTCCTCCGGCGCTGACGAGTGGGTTTGCCCCACGTGCGGCAGACGGCTGCTCATGTACTGGCCGCCGGCCTATCGGAGGGTCGTCCTCGACGCGGGCGACGAACAGGCTATCCACAGCGGCGGCAAGGGCGAACTGCAGATGCGGCCTCCGCAGGTGAGCGCAGCAGACGAACCGCCGCTGTCGGAGGAAATGCGTGACGCGCTGGAGGAAGCCCTGAAGGACGCCGACTTCGGCGACGAGCCACAAGCCTGAGTGGACTCAGTAGATTCACGATTTCGTAGTGACGACTCACCTGCCTCCGTAGCGCCTGTCCTGAGCGCAGCCGAAGGAAAGCGGAGCGGGGTTAGTCGTCTGATCAAACCAGCGACTAACCCCACTCCGCTCCGCTACGGGGGCAAGTGAGTCGCTACTACGAGTCAATTCCGTGATCTACTGAGAGCGCGTCTTAAGACCCGTAGAACGGGCATCCCTATGCCCGCTGTTGACGCATGGGGATGCGTCAACCACAGGGGTTTCAAGACAGTCTCTGAGACTCGCCGTCACACACTGGGGCAACACCAGGCGGGCATAAGTATGCCCGCCTGTGTTGTGTCAGGCGTATGCTGTGGCCATCGCCTCAACTTCGCTCGTCTCTACCACGAAAGCGTCTAGCGTGACGGTCCGATGGGCAAGGATGCGAATGTGGCGGAAGGCCACGCGCCCGGTGTGCGCCTGCAAGCCGACATAGCCGGAATGGGGATCGACCTCCGGCGGTTTCCCCCGAAACGGATCGACGTTCGTAAATTGAGTTGTCCGCTGGCCGTTCAGATACACGGTGTACGTGTCGCCCACCGCCTTGATTTCGAAGTCGTGCCACTTGTCCGCTTCGAGCGCCGCACTGCGCCGGAAGACCTGTGTGCCTTCCATCTGGCCGAGAGGAATGCCGTAGATGGCTGCGGTGCGGTGCTCCTCCAGGCCGTCGGGCACGCCCTTGCTCTTATCACCGCGCGCCAGCTCGTCGATCTGGACCTCGAAGCCCGTGTGCACCGCAACCCAAGCCGGGCTGTCGCCCGGAGGGGGATGAGACACGCTCGGGTCGTCACGCACGGGCGCTGGCTTGTGTGGATCTCGGAAGCGAACGAAGATGCCGGAGTTGTCGTCCGTCCGATCGAGGCGGAATTGCAGGCGCAGGACGAAATCGCCGAAAGTCTGTGACGCGTAATACAGCAACCCTAGATCGCCTCCCGGTTCGGCGACGATTGCCCCGTCGACGAGCGCGAACGTGCCTTGCCCGGCGGACTGCCACATCTTGAAGCTGCTTTCCGTCCCATCGAACAATGACTCGAAGCCGGCCTCAGGCCGGGTTGGGCGCGCAGTGGACAGGAGCCGATCCGCCGTGCGCCGGGCCAGGGCGACCCCGGTGAGCATCGGGTTAGGTGAGCCGATCGTGGGGAAGAGGGCCGGGCCGGCGGCGTAGGCGTTGGCGACGTGATGGAAGCGCCCGTCCGCGTCGGCGACCGACGTGGCGGGATCGTCGCCCATCCACAGCGTGCCGGCTTCGTGATGCGTCGTGCCCAAACCGTCGCGGATTTGGCTCAGCACCTCGAACGGCAGGCTGCCGGCCAGGACCTTCGCCACGTCGCCGGCAGCCCTGTCCATAGCATCCCACAGTGCGAGATCCTTCTCGGTCGGCGCGATCGAGACGAAGGCGCGCCGCACGCCGAACTCGTCAGGCTCGGGGTCGACTGTGACGTGGCTGTCGGGATTGTGCGGTTCCATCTCGCCGATCCCGCGAATCGTGATCACGACGTGCGTATCGTCGGCCAGCGCGGCGCGCAGCGTGTCGAGGCCGTCCACGTCGGGCACCAGCTTGAATAGCTCGGCTTCGGAATCCTTGCCCGACGCGCCCAGGCCCGCCGCCGTGATCTGCAGGTGGAAGTGCCCCGGCGTGCCGTCGCTGTGCACGTGCCTCCCCTTGACGAAGAGGGCCGATGCTTGCAGCTCTCTAATAGCGGGGTTGAGCGGCAGGGCGCTGCGTGGAATGCGGATGGTTAGATTCGAGCGCAGGTGCGCCATCAGATTGCGCCCGATCAAGTGGTAGCCGGGGATCCCTTCAAACGATAACAGCGCAAGCCGCGCGCTTTCTATCGTCCCCAGGGCAATGACGATCACACCGCGAGGCGAGACCGGGATGTTCCCCAGATTCGTTTCCACCTCCGTCACGCGCCCGCCGGCCGTCTTCAACCGCCTGACGTGGCAGTTCGGCACGATCATCAGGCGCTTCTTCACGTCGTCGTTTCCCGATTCGAACCATGCCTGTCGCGCCGCCTTCATCAGCAAAGGCACGGCGCTGAACTTGTTGAACGGGAAGAAGCCCGAACGTCCCGCGCGGCTCTGGACGGCCAGCGGGGCTTCCAGCTTCATCTGCTCGCGAATCGACGCCGGCGTGCCGGGTGGTACGTCCAGATGCAGGGGCAACTGCGCCAACGGAATCGCATCCGTCACCCTGCCGGCGTTGATGCCTTCAAAAAGCTGCCGGCGGAGTGCGTCGTGCAGGGGGCCGTGAATGAAATCGTTGGTCTCGTTCACGCCGATCTGCTCGGCAGCTTCGCGGAAGTAGCGAGCATTCAAGTCGTGCACGACGCCGCTGGGCCATTGCTCGGCTGGCATTTCTGCCTCCAGGAGCTGGGGCGACCACCCGCCGAAGAACAGCGAACGCCCGCCGACACAATAGGCCAGGCCCGGGAACTGTGTGTCCGAGTGCCAGGCCAGCCCCCATACTTCGCTGCGCGGCCGGCCATCCTGGCCGGCTGCCCTCAGGTCGGCGATACTGGTCTTGCCTGGGACGTTGAGTCCCAGCATAGGCAGGTTCTGGACGTGTTCAGGCAGGACGAATGGCCCGCCCTCCAGCACCAGGATGCGGTGGCGATGGGTTTCGTCGCGAGAAAACAGGTGCTGCGCCAGCACCGGGCCGAAGCTGCCGCCCCCGATTACAATGACGTCGAAAGGGCGTGCATCGGCGCGCAGCGTCGTGTCGGCGCTGCGCAGCGCCTCGTCCAATCCATTGCACACGTAGCGCCCGAGGACGTCGAGGGTGAAATCGGTTCGTTGCGAAGTTGTGCTCGTTCCCATGGGATGCTCCTTGTACAGTTGGCCCTGTCCGCGCGAGGGGCGGCGCGGACAGGGCCGGGGGACAAAAGGGACGCGGAAGCGAAGACTCACGCCGGCTCGTAGAACTGCACCATCGGCCCCTCGACGAAGCCGGCGATCGGACCCGGCTTGTCGCACGCCGTGAGGTAGGTGATGGTCGCGACGAGCTTGTAGGGATTGGAGCAGTGCCTGCCGGTCACGACGCCGCGCCGCACGCGGAAGTCGAAATCGTACTCGCCGTTGCCGCACGGATCCAGAGGGATGTAATCCGGGTTGGCATCGAGCTTCAGTTCGGGGCCGGGACCCATGGATTCGAGGAACAGGTGAACGCACCACCTGCCGCAGATAAACGGCGCCAGCGAGCCTTTCAGGTCCCAGTGCAGCTTGACGCCCCATTCCTGGTCGGTGCGGATGATGGTCGTCGGCCTCGCGCCGCCCACCTCGTAGACTTCCGCGTAGATCTCGCCGCCTAGGTAAGGCTCGGGAAGCGAGACTTCAAAGTTGCCGTGCAACATGGTTGATATCCTCCTGTGCTGGGTATGGTGAGGCGACTCCCGATGAGCCACCTTATGCCTGCCGTGCTGCTGATTGAGGGGCCCTGCTCCATCATCATCACGTTCGGCTCTTAACACATTAAACGCAGGTCTTCTGGTTTTTCACGCATTGGGACGGTCTGTAACGCGTTTGTAACGTGGTGCGACGAGTTCTGTTCTTCACTTATCGCGCTCTCTTCTCCGTTGGTGCATCCCGCGCCTGACGAATTGGCACGGATGCTGCTGATCGGCGTGGCGATCGTCAGTTGAGGAGCGCGCTCACGCTGAAGTATCTCGGATAGAAACTACAGCCGATGATGTGTCCCGCAGCATTGAACGCGTCGACGCGCCAGGTGTACCGGCCTAGGCTCAAGCTCACATCGACCTGCACCTCGGTTTCTTTGATACGAGCATCCGAGTCACCGCGCGACCAGACGAAGACACTTCCGCCTTCGGGCAGCACACGGACGGCGTAATCCACCGCATACGGATAGACAGGCCATTGTAAGATCGGTCGGCTCGTGTAGATAGTTTCGTTGTCTTTCGGCGAGATCGGATCAAAGCCCTTGCACAGATAAGTATCCTGCGAATCGGTCACGTCTCCCGAAATAATCTGAAACGGCGTGACGGCTGCCACCCAGAACTCCGGCTGGCTCCCGAAAACGTACAAGTATCCTGTCCCCTCAGGTATTCTGGGAATTGAGAAAAGTCCATCCTGGCCGGTCACCGCTGAGCCGTACCTGGTCGAGTTGAAACCGTAGAGGTCTGTCGCATACACTGTGGCGCCAGCTACCGGTTGTTCATTCCATAACACGCGCCCGCGAATCGTTCCGATGACCTGGTAAGGGGTGAACGTCGGCGTGTGTGTTGGCGTGGGTGATGGCGTATGTGTTGGCGTAGGTGACGACGTGTGTGTTGGCATGCGCGTCGGTGTGTTCGTCGGTGTTGACGTGTGCGTTGGCGTGTGCGTCGGCGTGTTCGTCGATTTTGACGTGGGAGTGGCGCTGGACGTAGGTGTTGGCGTCGGCGTCGGTGTATAAGTTGGCGGCGGCGGCAGGCGCGGCACCCGTAACGCCTGACCGGCGTAGATGCGCTCGTCGAACAGGCAGTTGGCGCGCACAAGCTCGTCGACCGTCGAACCGGTGACACGCGCGATCGAGAACAACGTGTCGCCGGGCTGCACGATGTAGATGGGCCAGTCGAGGCGCGGGACGCATGGCGTCGGCGTGGGTGTCGGCGTGGTGGTGACCGTCGGCGTCGGTGTCTCGGTCGGCGCCGGTGTCTCGGTTGGCGTGGGTGTGGGCGTTGCTGTGACGCTGAACCGCATCGCAGCCGTTTGCCCCGTGTCCAGGGATTGCGCCACGATTGTCACGCCGGCGGGGTCGGCCCAGCGGTCATCCGCTGGGATCCAGAACATGGCGACGAAGCGGCCCGCCTCCTCCACGCTTGCGGCGACTACCACGGTCGTCAGATCGAGTTGAGGCGGGTTGCTGCCCGGCACAGCCAGCCCGACGTACACGATGTCGTCCGGCTGCCAGCCTTCGCCGCTGATCGTGACCGGCATCCCGACCGCCCCCTCTTGGGGTGAGAGCTGCGCGGAAGGGGCAGGTGGTGGCAGCGCCTGCCGCGCCGCGTCCACGGCCGATTGGAGAACGCGCGCCTGTTGCCCGAACTCATCGGGCGTCATCCCGAGCGGCTGTTGCGGGCCGGGCGGCTGGCCGGCCGGCACGCGCACCACCATATTCGCCGCCAGCGTGAACCGAACGCCGCCGCTCTCCACTTCCACCGTGCCATGGAAGTTGCCCACTATCGTCTCCTGGCCGACCGAGTCGTACACCACGAAGAATTCGGTGCCGAGTACCGTAATCTGAGCGCCTCCTGGCGTATTGAAAGCTGCCTTGTTACCTGGCTTAACGAGTTTTCCCACGAGGCCGCCATCTGTAAGAAACATACCCGCTTGCCATGAGGCATTAGGCGCGATATCCCACCTGGTCACTCCCAGTACTGTGTCATTGAATAGGCGCAGCCGCATGCTATCGCCAAAGTCCACCAGGCCTTCGCCGCCGTTGATCACCTGCAACACGTCGCCCAGGCGCAAGTCGCGGGTATCGAGCAGGGCTTTCAGCGTATTGACACTACTGCCATGCAGCACGTCGCGTATGACAAGGGCCACGGTGCCGATCGATATGTCGCCAGGGCCAGGGCATGCTGGCAGCAGCAGGCTTAACGCGATAAGTAAAGCATTACGGATACTCACTGCTGACCTCACCTGACTTGCCGGGGCGCGATACGTGCGTCATCAGAGCCGCCGCCATGACAAAGAACGGCATGATCGCGCCCGCCAGCAAAACAAACCCCGGAGATGGCGGGTTGCCAAATGCATGCCCGAACTGGTCGGCCAGCCACAACGCCAGCCCACTGGCCAAAACGGCCCCCGGTAGGGTTTGCCACAGGGGTAGCTTGTGACTCATGACCCACATGGTGCCTACGCCGGCCACAACACCCCACACCGCGCCTTCCGCGGCCGCCGGAAGCAATGTCAGAAGATCGACATGGACTAGCGACTGCAGCATGGCATGGAACAGCACTGCCGGAGTGAAGGAGCCTGCGCCAGCCAGGCCGCCCACCAGCCAGCGCATCCAGCGGCGCGGCCCCCGATAGCTGGCCAGCGCTACGTCAACGGACAGGATGACCAGGCACCCGGCGAGAGCTCCCGGCAATGCCCGGAAAGCCGTGATGTAGACGAGAAATGACTTGTCGCCGATTTGCAAACCGCCCGTGACCAGGTAGGCGAGGCTGAAACCAATGGCCCCGCCCAATAGTCCACGCAGCGCCGAATTTCGGACGCGCTCCAACTGCCGGATAGCCTCGGCGCGCGCCAGCTCGGTCGCGGCGCGCTCGGCGGCCCACTGCCGGATGCGCGGCAGCAGGCCGGCGCTCACCAGCCGGTATCGCTCGCCGCTCACGCGCAGCAGGCGATTCGCTTCGAGCAGGCGCAGCACGCGGCGCGCGTCGGCCTCGCCCACGCCGTAGCTCTTAAGGTGCGCCACCAACTCCGATTCGGAGGCGCTGCTCGCGGGCTGCTCGGCGACCGCAGCCAGCGCCTGCCATGCCGGCGTGCGATCGGCAGGCGGCAGGCTGCGTGACAGCGTATCGTCCAGGTAGCGCCGCAAGATGCCTTCGCTGCCCCCGATCTTCACGTAGGCGTCCACGGTCAAGCGCCGTCCGCCGGGCGGCAGACTTTCCGCCAGCGCGTGACAGACTACCTGTAATTGCGGCGGCGCGATCGCGTCCGGGCCGAGGTCGTCGACGATCTGGTCGACCAGTTCAGGCTCAATCGTTAGGGTCGAGTGTTCCATCGTGCGTGTGATCGCGTCGACCGCTTCGTCTCGCGAAAGCGCGCCCAGCAGGAATTGATTGGCGAACGGCTGCGGCACCTGCGGCTGAAAGGCGCTCAGGCGCCCGAACCATTCTCCCCGCAGCGACACGACCCAGCGCACAGGCAGCAGAACGTCGTTCAGGCAGTTGGCCAGTTCCGCGACGAAATCGGCGCGCGCGTTGGCGCTTTGAACGGTGAACACATCTTCGAACTGGTCGAGCAGGATGACCAGGCGCTGCCCTCCCAGCAGGCCGGTGGCGCGGCGCAGAAAGTCGCGCAGCGAGGCAGCGGCCAGGTTCGGCGCTTGTTGTTCCAACTGGGCGATCAGCTCGCGCTTGATGGCGAGCGGGATCGGCACATCGTAAGGCCGGACGTATAGCGGGATGTGTCCGCGAGCCAGCAGTAGCGGCGCCAGACCGGCCCGCAGCAGGCTGGTCTTGCCCATTCCGCTATCGGCGTGCAAGACGGCGATAGGCCCGCGCTCCACGCGTTCCAGAAGCGCGCCGATCGCCGCATCGCGCCCGAAGAAGAGCTGCGCGTCGCCGAAGTCGTATTCGAGCAGCGCCTGGAAGGGATTGCCTGAGCCGCTCTTGCGCTGAGCCTGCTCGGCCTGGCGCTGCAGACCCGCGACGTATTCGGTCACGGCCTCGGCCAGGCGCTCGTGCTCACGCCTCTCAGCCTGCTCGGCGACCTCGACCTCGGTGAGCGCGCGCTCGACGTTGGTGTAGATGACTTGCGCGCCTGCCCCAATCGCCGCGACGCTGCGGTCTATGTTCCCGACGGCGATCGTGCTGCCGATGGCGACATCAAGCAGATTCTTGTCAGCCATAATCACGCCGTCCATTTTTCTCCGCTTTCGCCCGCTCCGCGATCTTCTTGAAGGCTGTGCCTAAGCCTTTGATCGGGTTGAGGAAGGTGTCGACGGCCACCTCCCATATATCCGGCGCGGCATCGGCCAGGAGGCTGAGCCACCTGCTCACGTTGCTTTCGTTGGCCCGATCACCTTTGGCGGCCTCGGCCTCCAGGACATCGATCGCACTCTTCGCCACAACCTGATCCGGTCCACCCGGCAGCGCATTGACCTTCTGCCTTAGCGCGGCGAAGGCCATCACGACTTCATCGCTCGTACCAGTGCGCACTTGTATGACGCTCGCCTGAGCGCCGGCGCCGATGGCGACGCCGCTGGCATTCGTGATGTTTCCCACCTTAATGCTGTTGTTCGAATAGCGCATGGATTCTGCCCTGTTCTCTCTCGCGGCTGACGTTTTTGCCGACGGGTTACGCGCATTCATGTTCGCCTCCGGTGCGATCGGTTGAGCGGCCGCCAAGGGCCGGTGACGGAAACCTGCCATGCTGCCGGTTTAGGCGTCCCACTCGACCATCCGTTCATATCAATTGCCAACCTAATAAACGACCGTGGAGCGGATTTTCACGCATTGAGATGCGCGCAGCCTCTGGCGATCAGCCGGTTTTGATACATTCCAATCATGTCAACAAACAAGCCCCTGGCTGCGAACCAGGGGCTTATCGGCGTAATGACAGAACCGGCCCAGAAGTCAGCTTCTGGGTGTGGAGCGGCAAACTACAGTTCCGAATAAGCGATCCGGGCCGAAGCGACCAGCGGCTCGCCGTGCGGAATCATGGCGACGATTAGTTCCGCCAGATGCTCCGGCAGATACTCGCGGGTGACCGACCCATCCCGCAGCGTGCGAACGAGCGCGACGTACCGGCCGTAGCCACCGGCGGGGACGTGCAACTGCATGGTCGAGGACACCAGACTGTGTTGAAAGATAGGCGGATATGTCGTTACGGTGTACATGATGACGGCTCCCTGCGTTCGATTGTTCTTATGCTATGAACGCTGCCACAGCCGTTTTTGTTCAATCCAAGAGTTACAAAAGCACAACAAAACCCCCGGCATTTCGCCAAGGGCTTGACAAACAGTGGTTCTGGATATGGTTGTCAGCGCGCGTCAAGTCTGATGCAGCCCATCAGGATGATCGGCACACAAAAATCCAGCCCAGAAGCTGCTTCTGGGCTGGTGCGGGCACTTGAGGACGAGGCTGGGTCAGGGACCAGGATAATCCTGCTCTGTGAGCAGGGCATCCTCCTTGGCAAGCGTCTGTTCCTCACTAATAATGCCGTTCGTGTACAGGGCGTGAATTGCTTCCTGTGTCGTGCGAGGTCCAGTTGCTTTACTCAGCACGGCCGCAATCGCGCCAGTGAGGATCGGTGTAGCGAAAGACGTTCCGGCCCACCATGCCCACTTCGTGCAGTTCTCTTCACAGCCGGGAAACTGTCCCAGATACAGACCGAGCACCCCTTGTTCCTCGCCCGGCTCCCCGCCCAGCGTCATGATCCCCGTCTCTGGAGGCTTATCCGCCAGGTTCGAGTAGCTGCTGGCTTCATATTTGCCGGTCGCCCGATCGGGTTTCGAGTCTTTCGGAAGCGCTCCGACTCCAACGGTTCTGGAGAAAGCAGCAGGGTAACGAGTCGTCGGGGCGCTTAGCCGATCACTCTTTTCTCTCCAGTCGTTGCCCGCGGCGGCGATGACTTGTCCGCCTACTCTGCCAAACCGGTCACACATAGCTTTCAGCGCAAAGACCTGGCGCTTGCCATCGGGCGACTTCGGGCCGCGGTTAACCATCCCCAAGATTCTCCGTTCGAATGCATGTTCCGGGTCTGAGGCAGACTTAGCGTAGCAGTGCTTGAGCTGGAGCGGGAGATCGAGCATCAGACTGCAATTGACGACGAGCCGCCGATCTGGCTTGCGGATAACGTTATACGCTTTCTCCAGGCCTCTGGCGATGGTTTCGAGGTCGCCAACCCCGAAAGGATTGAGCACTTCGATCAGATGAATCGTTGCTTTCGGCGCGATGGTGTGAACGATGCCCGCCGCAAACAGGCCGTGGTCGGCCATCTCATAATCATGCCGGTTCAATGACGTGCTCCCCATTCGAAGGAGCTCGTCGTACGTGGCAGGATAAAGGCGCAGCGGACTGCCAGGCCCTAGTAAAGTGCGGATCAAAGGATGCCGGTCCTTCCACTCCTTGAAAGCCGCGATCAGGTCGTGCGGGCAGGGCGCTGTGTCCAGGATCGCGACATCCACACCTGTCCCGTCACCTCTTATTCCTTTCTTGTCGAGGAGGGCTAACAATTCACGAAAGCTATACGGCGCTCGATCGGGCGTGCCTCGGAAGGGCACAGGCCTGCCTCCGGGACCGCCAACAGCGCCGCCGTCAGGGGCGCCGCTCGCCAACCAATTGGGTGATACGGCTTCTACCCTAAGTTCCGCGAACGATTTGCGTCGGAGTTTCCGGTCGAGCCTTACGATCAGCTCCCGCAGACTGGACGAATCATCTTCTCCCTTCTCCACGTCGCAAACAATGATGGAGAACGCACCCCTGAGTTGCTCCTCCTGGTCGTTCGACGACTTGTACTCGTACTCCTCCTCCGGTGGAGGCGGAAATGAGAACGTGCGGGGCGGCCATGTGATCTGCCAGCCCTCAAGGAATTCCTGGATCTCCGCGACCCAGGCTCTGAGCCGCTCCTCAGATACGGAGTCTTCTTGGTGCGTGGCGAGAAACGTAATCTGACCGGGCCGGAAATAGACGAGCCTGCGTTTTGGTTTTTTGGGCGCCATCTGTTGACTCTGTGTCACCTGCCTCATTTTCGGCATTGAGCTGAGCTTGCGTTTTGGTTTTTGGGATACCATCTTTTGGCTCCTTTCAGACGTCAGTCAATGGATGCGGCTAGCGGTCGGGCATCGCCGATTAACTGGAAAGCACCCCAGTGGGCCGGATGAAGCCCGGCATTCTCTGCCAGCATGAATCGTTGCGTGTCACGGAGCGCAGCGGCTTTGGAGGCGCCCGCGCGCAAAGCCTGGTACATCCGCTCCATCAAGTGCATCGTCGAGGCATCGGCGACTCGCCAGAGGCTGACCAGCAGCGCGCCGGCGCCGGCATATAAAAAGCCGCGCCCCAGCCCGATCAGCTCATCACTGGCCGCGACATTCGCCCGGCCCGTTTCGCAGCCGCTCAACGTGACCAATTCGTAACTCAGGTCCTGTTGCAGCAAGTCGTCCGCGTACAGTTGACCATCCGCGAGCTGCAGGTACGACAGATCGGGCTGATCCAGGCGGTGCTGGCCGTGCGCGGCGATGTGCAAGACCTGTGCCGGCTGCGCCTGCAAGGCCGTGCGGCAGGCAGCGTCCTCGGCGCACAGCGTGCCTCCAAAAAGCCGCTGCACCATTTGCGCTTCGGCCAGGGTGTGGGGCAGCCGGCCTTCCCACGAGTGCGCCAGGATCAGCGCTCCCGGTTCTCGCTGCGGTCCGCGCCGGGTCGCCAGGCCAGCCGCCGGCAGGACGATGACTTCGTGCCGTTCGATCAGATACGCCGAGCCGTCATACAGCAAATGAAACGGGAGATAGTGCAGCGCGCCATAGGGCACGATCACCAGCCGCTGCCGATCGTGCCGCTGGAGCGCCAGAGGCTCGATGAGCGTGCTATATAACCGCTGCAAAATGCGCTGCGCAAGCTGGGTAAGATTGCGGGCAGCAGGGGCCGCCCCATCAACCTTCAGCGCGGCGGCCAGGTTGCCTTGCAGTTGAGCCAGTAATTGGTTCAGCGTCTCAATCGCCATCGGCAAACAATGGACAGTTGTGGTCTGCTCATCGAGGGTGAAAGCCCACAGGTGAGCGCCGTCGTTATAAAACTCGATGAGCAGTGTATCTTCGTCCAGGGTGCGCTGAACATCTTGCAGAGAGGCCGTCGGAGCGGGGATCATCGCGCGGCCCACGCCGCTGTGTAAATACAACTGTTCGGTGATGGCGCGCATCCGCCGCTCGCGAGCTGCGACTTCGGCCAACGCCTGCTCCGGCTGGATGGCGCTCGGGCGATCGGCGCTCCTGGGCGGATCGTGCGCCAGCCGATAGAACCATTGATGCTCGGCCCGCAAGCGGCTCAATTCCTCGATCAGCGCCTGGCTGCGGGAATCGTCCTGCGCCCAACGCAGGCTCTCCCGGTTAGCCAGGTAGCCCAACAGCACCTGTGATTTGGCGCGTTCCAAGGTTTCGAAAGCGTTCCCGGCCTGGCCCGCGCGGAGGTGCAGCGCGATCAACGCGCGCAAGGCCTCCCCCTTGTCTTCCAAGAATCCGGGCCGGAGCGTTATCGTCAGGCCGCGTTGGACGCGCTCGACGGTGGCGGCCGCCGCCTGGTAGCGGCGAAGGGCGCACGTCGTCTCGTGCTGGGATTCCGCGATCTGCCCGAGCAGCAGATGGGCTGTATAACGCAGCGATGGGACGTTGTAGCGTTGTGCGATGCGTAACGCGTCGGTGCCCGCCTCAGCCGCCGCTCTAAAATCTCCCAACGCTGACTGGGCCTGGCCCTGCAGAAGAATGGCTGTCGCATAATTGACCTGTTGCCCCCCCGACTCGAAACAGGCAGCCGCAGCGATCGCTTCCTGACACGCGGTCGTGGCATCGCCTCGTTTTAGAGCTATCCGGCCGCGCCGCAGCCGTGTGATCGCCACCCAAGCGGCCGCGCCCAGGGAGGTAAAGATCGGCTCGGCTTCTTCTAAGGCAGCCTGGGCAGCGCCAAGATTGCCTAGTTCGGCCTCGGCCGTCGCCAGATGCAAGAGGTTGCGGGCTATCTCATAAGGAGCGCCGAAACCTCGATAGTCGGCGATAACCTGCCGGGCTAAGTCACGGGCGTCGGTATACCGGTTGAGGTACAGATAACATTCGGTCATATCCCGTTTGACGGCTCGATATTCCAATGGAAACTGCTCGACGCCTCGCTCAAGTATGCCGTACAGCAAACGGAGAGCACGGCGGTAATGGCCCTGCGCCTGGGCAATGTAGGCGATATTGTCCTCAATGACGGCAATGTTCCGGGTTTCATTGCGAGCGATGTAAATGGCCCGGGCGCGCTCGTAGTAGGCCAGCGCCTGGGAAAAATCGCCAAGCGCTTCGTGTGCAACCCCGATGTTCATATACAACAGCCCGAGATACAACCGTCCCGTATCACCTAGCGCTTCGGCGGTCACGAGCGCCGAATGGTATAGGCGAAGCGCCTGGTGTTGGTCGCCCAATGAAAAGTAGACGAAAGCCGTGTTGAGGTCCAGACGCACGAGTTTCTCGTGCTCGCCGTAACGGGTGAAAATGGCGCGGGCGCGCTCCCCATCTGCAAGCGTGTCCGCGACGCGGTTAAGCTTCAGGCCAAGATACAGGCGGCCGATGCGTGTCCTGGCCCAGCCAACCTCGTCGCCAGAGGCCTGGAACATGCTCCCCGACTGTTCGAGCGCGTCCCAGGCTTCCTCCATGCGACCCAGATACTTTAGCGCATCGCCTCGAGCCATCAACCCAAGCGCGGTTTGGCGCATATCCTGTCGAGCCTGGCCGATGGCAATGATCCGATCGGCGAGTTCGAGCGAGCGATGCGGGTCGATGAACCAATACCGATCGGCTTCCTGCTTGAGCCGCTCGACCACTTCGGCTGCGACCTCGTCGGGCAAAGGTGTTAAGAGTGCCTCCGGCGCAACCGCATCACCCAAGAATGGATTTATGCCGACGTCTATATCTTTCAGATGTATCATGGCGTCCGATCAGACTCAACACTGTTCAGATAAGCTCAAAGCCCGCGTCCCTTCGGCCCTGCTCAGGGCTGGACTTGCGGGCGTGTCCAAGCGTGAGGATGCGGTCGGCGAGCCGCAAATTAAACTGCAGGCTCTTGATGCGTTTCAAGGAGGTCAGGCCAACTGTCAACGAATTGGCAACGAATTCTCTGGCGCGCTGAAGCTCATTCGGTTATTCGTTGGGCATTCGTTGACAGAGCTCCTTGAAATCCATATTGAGCCAAACTGCATTGAGTTTAGACTACGATTTCAACGTTGGGCACGAGCACGGCATCGCCGCTCAAGGGTGTGATTAAGAACTCGGTCGACCCGGGTAAAACACCTTCAAAGCGAAAAGCGCCTAGATCATCTACGGTAGCTGCCATTTGTAGCATACCGGCCTGGCGCAGTTCAACCGACGCGCCCGTCCAGCGATCTTGGTCGTCGGCGGCAACCTGGCCCAGAATCCTCACGAGTCCCTCGGCAGCCGGTTGAACATCGAGTACGATGAGAATGCCGTCGGCCTCAAAGGTAATGGGGCCTTTTCCCTCGCCGCGAAGCGCTGCGAAAGCCGGCGCGAATGCAGACTCCTCCGGCGGTCTGGCTCCTGGTATCCCACTGACTATGCGCGCGACGAGTATCTCCAAGCGCTGCGCCGGGCTGAATTCGATCGTCGGCGCCAGTTCGGCCAGGTAGCTCCTGAGCTGGGCCACCTCTCGGGAGCAGTGAGGGCACTCCCTCAAGTGCCGACCGATCTCAGCCGCTCGCGTTCTGTCAAGTAAACCAAGATGATATTCTCCCAGTTCCAGCGGTTGTGGGCATGTGAGCCGAAATAGCCGGGCCGACAGGCGGTTGTGTATCCTGGCGATCTCCTGCGCCCTTCCCCGACAGTATTCGCACCGCCCCAGATGATCCAATACAGACCGATCTGCCTCGCCATCCACGTACCTCAGCAATTCACTATCGTCCAGCTCGGGTGGCGAAATGCATGTCATCGGTAATCGTACCTCCAGGGCCTGGGAAGTAGCTGCCTGTCAGGCTGAACCTTTCGAGCCACCTGCAGCCTGTCTAGCCCTATAAACGTGATAATTTCCGCTTTTCAATCGTCGAGGCCGAGCAGTTTGCGGAGCGCGGCATCCCGGCGCAGGCGCGCCAGCACGTTCTGCCTGATTCGATGGATCTCGTGTACCCCCCTGAAAAGGCTCCTGTGCCGATCGGATATCTCCCTGGGCTTGAAGCCCAGGATGAAATATTCATACACGAACCGCCGCTCCTTATCGTCGTGCAGGCGCTCCTCGACGAGCTGCCAGATCTCCGCGCTTGGTATCGAATCTGGTCTCTCATCCTCTTCCAGCGGCGGGCGGAGGTCTTCCGGATCAGGCACCGGCTCGGCCCGTTCGGCCTTGCGCACATGGTCGAATATGACGCCCGACACGCACGTTTGCAGGTAACGCAGCAGGGCGGGGAGCTCTGGGAAACGGCTGAATTTCTGGGGCGTTATGGCCACCCACATTTTTGTGAACGCGGCGTTGACGAAGTACTGCGCCTCTTCGTCACAGTCGGCGAATGCCGGATGGCGCTGCACCCACCCTGCCACCTCCCTGCGATATTGCTCGTAAATCAACTCCCAGGCAAGCTCGTCGCGCTCCTCGATGGCCCGGCGAAACAGTTCGTAGCAATACCGGGGATCGTGACTCTCGCGCTGGAAGAAACGCTCGGTCTCTTGCGCACAGCGGTGTGCCAGGCCGGTCAGGGTGAGCTGTCGAGGATCCGATGGTGTGGGCATGTAAGAATGCCGGGCTTAACCGTCCATGCTATGTCGTCCGTGCGGCAAGTGAGAAACACAATCCCACTTCATCGAAGAGCAGTTCGTGCCTCCCCTATACGGGCTTTTCTCCCTCAAGGCTGTATAGAAGTTGTGATGAATTGCGGACTGTATTTGTCAGTATAGCATTAATTGGAGGAAGATCAAGAGGTTCTTGAAAGACGAACGACGAAGGTCTTTCGTCCTCCATCGTTCGTCCTGTGTCCGTGGCCGCATGTCCGCAGGCGCGCGTACGGTAGGCCCAGCTTAGCCGCCGGCGCCCTCTGTCTGGTTGGTCAGGTAATTCTCCAGGCCCATCTGCTCGATCTGCGCCCGCTGCTTCTCGGCCCAGTCCACGTGCCCTTCTTCCATCTTGACGATTCTGGTCAGCAGATCGACAGTGGCCTGATCGTCGACCTCGTGCGCCAGGCGAATCGCGCTGTTATACGCGCGCACGGCCCCGAGCTCGGCATCCTCATCGTTGCCGATCATGTCCGGGACAGTCTTGCCGATCGCCATTGGGTTGAGTCGATTGACGACCGGCGTGCCCCCCAGAAAGATAATGCGCTGGATGAGCCACTCGGCGTGGTGCATCTCGTCCCTCGCCTGCCCCTCGATGGCTTTGTGGAGGCTGTCGTAGCCCCAGTTGTCGCACATTTCCGAGTGCACCATATACTGGCTGATGGCGGTCAGTTCGTCGGCCAGCAGATGGTTCAGAACTTCGATGATCTTGTCGTTCCCTTTCATCAGTGTCCTCCTTAATCAGATGCTCGATTCAGACCTGGCAGGTCTCTGGAAAAGCAGACCTGCCAGGTCTAAGAACTACTCCGGCTTGAAATAGCGAATGTCGAGGATGGAGCCGGTTCGTTCCACCCTCGGCTTCAGAGCGGCCATCACCCGCATGCCGACGCGGGGAGCCTGTTCGCCGAATTCGCCGAGGTCGTGGACGAGTGTGCCGTCGGCGCCGTCGAGCCGGACCAGGCCGAGCATACGAGGTGCGTCGAGCGGCTCACCGTCGAGATCGACGTGGACGGCGGTGAAACTGACCAGCGTCCCGCCCGGACCGACCTTCACCCACGCGCTTTCAGGGAGTGCGGCGAAGCAGCGCTCGCAGTACATGCGGGCGGGAACATAGGTGTAACGGCAGTTGTCGCAGCGCGCTCCAAGAATAACGCCCTCGTCGCGCAAAGTAGCGAGGAATCGCTGCCCGGCGACTCCGGCCGTGTAACGATAGTGTGTCGGCAGGCTGCCCGGCATCGATCGGGCGTCGCCGGCGTGTTCGAGCGTGTCGAGGATTGCCATGGTCGGTCTCCAGTGATCAGTTATCAGTGAACAGTGAACAGTGAACAGTGAGCAGTGACCAGTGACCAGTGCTGATAACGGATGACTGATAACTGATGACTGATAACTGATAACTCGCCTCTAAAGCGGCTTCCAATACAGAATGTCGGTAATCTGGCCGGCGCGCTGCTCCGGCGGCTTCCACACGGCCTGTACTTTCATGCCGACGTGCACGGCTTTCGGATCGACTTCCCCTAGCAGGTGCATGATACCCATGCCGGGCGACGCCCCGTCGATGTCGATCACCGCCGGAATCTGCGGCCGGTCGAGCTTGATCATGTCCCACGTCACGTAGCACAGCGAGAAGGTCTTGACCGTCCCGGTGTCGCTCGCCTCGAACCACTCGTCGGTCGGGCGGAAGCACTGCTCGCAGAACATGCGCGGGGGGATCATCCGCCTGCGGCATTTGCGGCAGACGCGCCCCAGGAGTTTGCCTTCTTTCAGGCCCTGCAGGTATCCGCCGATGGCGACACCCTCGTCCCAGGCGTACTCGGCTCGGGGCGTCCAGTCGACGGTGACGACGCGGCCCGCGTCGAAATCGTCCTGGGAGAGACTGGTCGTCGGGAAAACGTGAGATTCAGTCGACATGGATTCGCTCCGTCAGTTCCTTCAGTTCCCTGCGTTCCTTCAGTTCCCTGGGTTCCTATTTCCCCAGAACCACCACTGTTCCGACCTGCATCAAATCCCCCCACGCCTGCGCGACGCCACGACGCGGCTTGCCTGGAACCTGCCGGGCGCCGGCCTCCTCGCGCAGTTGCCAGAAGAGCTCGGCGATTTTCATCAGGCCGGCAGCGGCGATCGGGTTGCCGACACCCAGCAGCCCGCCCGACGGGCAGACAGGCAAATCACCGTCGCGCTGCGTGACGCCGAGCGCCGTCGCTTCGGGGGCTTTGCCTTTGTCGAAGAGCATCAGCCCTTCGAGGTGGTGCAGTTCCTTGTAGTCGAACGGGTCGTACGGCTCGGCGACGTGGATCTGCTTGCGCGGCTCGGTGATGCCGGCCATCTTGTAGGCCATGCGCGCCGCCTCTTCGACGTAAGTCGGGTAAGACAGATCGCGGTTCGTCCAGTATGCCGTGTCGAGGTTCCAGCCCACGCCCTCGAACCACACCGGCTTGTTCGTCACGCGGCGCGCCACGTTGTCGGCCGCGAGCACGACGGCGACAGCGCCGTCGCTCACCGGGCTGACGTCCAGTCGCTGCACCGGCCATGCCAGCACTTCGGAATTGAGGATGTCTTGCAGGGTGATATTGGCGTCGCCCAGCAGCGCAGCCGGGTGGTTGGCGGCATTGCGCTTGTTCTTCACGGCCACGAGCGCGATGTCCTCTTTCTTCAGTCCGTAGCGCTGCATGTAGGCGTTCATTTCGAGCGCGAAAATCCACAGCAGGTTCGGGCCGAGAGCGCGCTCGGTGAAATTGTCGAAGATGGAAATGAAGGCCGCCTGCGGGTGCGGCCGGCAGGGCGACATCTTCTCCTCGCACACGACTAGACAGGTGTCGAACAGACCCGAGGCGATGTGATACCAGCCCTGCGCGGCCGAGAACACACCCGTGCCGCCGCCGACGTACCCGCGCATGTACGGCTTGCCCCACGCACCTGCGCCGTCCGAAAGCCATTCACTTTTCATGTGCACGCCGTCGAAGGCGTCGGGCGCGGTGCCCATCACGACGGATTCGACGTCGTCCAGCGTCATCTCGCACGATTCGAGCGCCTTGCTCGCCGCCTCCCAGGCCAGCTCGCGGCCGGTCTCCAGCGACCGGCGCACGAATTGCGTCATGCCCGCGCCCACGATCGCGACTCTGCGCATTCCCATGTTGACCTCCGGTCAGTGATCAGTGATCAGTAATCAGTGATCAGTAATCAGTTATCACGACCATCGACGAAGTACTCGGTTACAGGTTCACGTATTGCCGTAACGGATGTTCCACAGAACAGGTCGGCCTTCGCCATCATGCCGCCAAGCAAACGGCCAATTTCGGCGCATTTCTCTATCAGATCGTTGGCCTGGCTCTGAGTCAGATAACCGCAGTCGGCTGCCGTTTCGATCCAATGTTGTGTTTCTTGCTGCTCTCCATCGGCGTCGGTCAGTTTGGCGACGAAGTGCGCTTCGTAACGCCTCTTCGCCCACGCCTCCGCAATTTGTGCGCCGACACCACGCGACGACCTCCGAATCTGATTGGTCAGCGAGTACATTTCCTCCCTGGGAAAGTCTTTAGTCACTCGAAAGATCTCCGCGGCCAGTTGCCGTGCCTTCTGATACACCAAGAGATCGCGAAAGCTCTTCGCATGGCGTAATTCGCTCATCGTGCTCTCCGTTGTGACCAGTAATCAGTAATCAGTAATCAGTTATCAGTTATCAGTTGTCACTGATTACTGGACACTGATTACTGATTACTGAATACTGCGGCGACGCCGCTTGTCGTCGGCAGCCCGCGCCAGGCGAAGGCCAGGCCGGTATTGGCCTTGGAAAGTTGCCGCGCGCCCGCCTCGCCCCGCAATTGAAGGACAACTTCCAGCGCGCGGGCCAGCCCGGTCGCGTCGAGCAGCGCGCCGACGCCCAGGCTGCCCCCCGAAGGATTGACCGGGAACTCGCCCGAGCCCTGCGTCCCCCCCTCGGCCGTCCACGCGCCCGCCTCACCCTCGCGCGCCAGCCGCAGCGCTTCGAGGTGGACAAGCTCCTTGTGCGCGAAGGTGTCGTCGATTTCGGCGAAGTCGATCTCGCTGCGCGGCGAGCGAATGCCGGCTGCCCGATAAGCCATGTCGCCGGCCTTGCGCGCGTAGCGCGCCTGGTGCCACGCGCGCGAATCGAGCGCGGGCGAATCGTTGGCCCAGCCCAGCCCGCGGATCCAGGCCGGCTTGCCCCGCAGCCCGCGCGCCGTGTCTTCGTCGGCCAGCACCATCACGACGCACGCGTCGGCGTGCGGCGCGGCCATCAGTCGCGTCACTGGCTCGGCCAGGGGCGCGGCGTCCAGCACGTCGCGCAGCTTCACATTGGCTGCATACGAGGCCGCCGGGTTGGCGAGCGCGTTGCGCTTGTTCTTCACCGCGACGGAGGCCGCCTGCGGCAGCGTGAAGCGCCCGGCCGACAGCAACCACTGCATTTCCAGCCCGGCGACGAACGACGGGTGCGCCGCGAGCGGGCGCTCCACCACCGGGTCGAGCGCGAAGGCGGTGATGTGGGACAGTGTGAGAATGTTCGAGACCTTCGAGTGCGCCTCGACGACCACCACGTTCATCAATCCCGACGCGATCTGCATGTATGCGGCGGCCAGCGCGTGCAGCCCGTCGCCGGCGATGGTGTGCATGGGGCGCAGCACAGCGCCGAGCTGATCGGGCGTGTATTCGTCGAAGATCGACGTGCCTTCGTGGTAGTCTTCGGCGGCGGTGACGAACCCCTGCACGTCGCGGCGCGGGTCGATGCCCGCGTCGGCGTAAGCGCGCGTGGCCGCCTCGAAGGTCAGTTCCTTGTACGAAAGCTCGGGCGTGATGGGGCGAAACCCGCTCCATCCGATGCCCACCACGGCGACTTTTCTGCTCATGGGACCTCCACCACAAGTATTGTACCACCGACCGTTACAGTGTCGCCATTGACCAGCTTTCGCCCGCGCCGCCTCTCGGCCTGGCCGTTCACGCGCACCTGGCCCTCTTGTATCAACTGCTTGGCCTGGCCGCCTGTGTCGACGATGCCCTGCCATTTGAGGAACTGGTCGAGCTTGATGAATTTGCCTGACTCAGCCATCGTTGTGCCATGGTGCGTGGGGTGTGAGGCGTGGAGCGTGGAGTGTAGAGTGTGAGTCATGGAGCGAGATCACGCTGCACGTCTTACGCTTCACGTTTTACGTCCCCGCTGGCGAGTGCCTCCAGCAGTGCCGGGGGTATCTCGGTCGGCTTCTGCGATGCCGGATCGATCCATACCCATTGCGTGCGCGCGCGAATGTCGAGTGTGCCGTCCTGATCGCGCATGATGGTGTGCCTGACGACGCTCGGTGGCGACGTCTCGCCGACCCAGGTGAGGATGTCCAGCGTGTCGCCGTACTTAGCCGGGTGCAGGTATTCGATGTCGTGCTGGCGGACGACGAACATGCCGCCCAGATCGAGCCACCGGGGCAGGTCGAAACCGGCGCTGGCGGCAGCGTCAATCGCCGCTTGCTCGAGATAGTTGAGGTACACCGCGTTGTTGACGTGCTGGTTCTCGTCCATGTCGTAGTAGTTGACACGCCGGGTCACGTGAAACGCGTTGGGAGGAGGCTCGTCCGGCGGGTGGGGCAGATCGGCGATGATTTCGGCGGCCGGATCGCCGCCGCCTGGCAAGAAGATCGCAGGCACCTCGTCGGGTATACGCTTCGGCGCGCCGGTACGCTGGTCGATGAATACCCAGTCAGTCGCCGCCCGCACAATCAGGAGGTTGTCGCCGACGCGTGTAATGTCATAGTTGCGCTGCGAGCGGACGCGACGGAAGTTGACCACGTATGTCGTTACGTCAAGTTCATCGCCGTAGCGTGCGGGCTGGAAGTAAGCGATGCGCGAGCGCCGGATCAGCCAGCCAACCCCGTGCTCGATGTACCACTCCGGCGTATAGCCGGCGTCGCTCGAGGCCTCGATGGCAGCCTCTTGCATGTAGCGCACGTACACGGCATGGTTGACCTGGCCTATGGCGTCACAGTCTGTCGAGCGCACGCGGAACCGGCGGGTGTGGGCGCGGGGCATGGCGCATGGATCATAGGGTCGCGCCGCGAGAAAGTCAAATCGTGCGCCGCGCCTCTGAGTCAGCCTCCGGCGAGCGTGACAAACCACAGACCTGGCAGGTGAGGTCTGGTACTTGCCTCCTACCGGCGATGTGGTAGAATTCAGCCCGTATCCCCCAGGCGCTACTGTCTCGGTTTGTGCTGCTTCGTGTCCGGTTCGACCTAGGGCCGTTCTCTGGCGGAGTTGCGGAGGACATGAGTCAACCTGCCAAATTCCTACTGGCTGCTTTACTGCTCGGCCTGGCGCTGGTCTCGCCTGCCGCGCAATCGGTGGCCGCGGACACGACCTCATCGCTTTCCCCGTACTGGGGCCAGACGATCGCACGCTGGGAAGACCTGATAGCCCATTACGCCGGCCAGCGCGGGCTTGATCCCGACCTGGTGGCGGCCATTATTTTTGAGGAGTCCCACGGCCTGACCAACCGGATCAGCGTCGTCGGCGCGGTGGGCTTGATGCAAATCATGCCCAAGGAGACAGGCTTCTATTGGCGCCCGACGGCGGCGGAGCTGCTCGACCCGGGAGTCAACGTGTACTGGGGCACGCGCACGGTCGCCCAGGTCGTGCAACAGGCGGAAGGCAACCTGAGCCGCGCCCTGGCTGCGTACAACGGCGGCTGGGAACAGGAGCACCTGCGCGCGACGCAGTTCTTCGCCGGGAAAGTGCTCGATCATTACGCGCGAGCAATCGCCGCGCGCGCCGGCTTCAATGCCCGTTCTATGAAGAAGTGGAGCCTGGTGCTCGACATTCAGACGAGCGCGGGCCTGAAGCGCATCCAGACGATTCGGTCAGACGGGACGATCGATCCCGACGCCGAATACGACCTGGCGAAGCTCCCGGCCTCGACGCCGCACGCGATGGCTTATTCAGCCATCGATGCAGGCGGCGCGGCATGGCTCGTCGAAGCGTGGATCATCGTGGAGCCTATCGAAGGGGGAACGCCCAACGGACGTGGCACGTATTGACGAGGAATTGACGACCGAACTAAAGAAATGCAGCCTTTTGAGGAGAAACCCGGTTTCTGTCAGAAACCGGGTTTCTTCACTGGCGCTGGCGGAGGGAAGCCAGATACGCTGCATCCTTTTCGGCGTCGGGATGCCCGAAGCGGCGTTCGAGTTCGACGGCTCGCTCGAGGAGGGGCTGCGCGTCGGTTAACCGTCCTTGCGCTTCGTAGATGAGACCGATATTCCACAGCGTGCGTGCTAGGCCGCCGGCATCGCCCAGCCGTTCGAACGTCTCGCGGGCCTGCTGGTAGTACGCCAACGCAGCGTCCCACTCACCCTTGTTGTTGAAGACGCTGCCGATGTTGTTGAGCGTCATCGCCAGGCCAGCGGCGTCGCCCAGCCGTTCAAACGTCTCGCGGGCCTGCTGATAGTACGCCAACGCAGCGTCCCACTCACCCTTGTTGTTGAAGATGTTACCGATGTTGTTGAGCGTCATCGCCACGCCAGAGGCGTCGCCTAGCCGGTCCAACGTCTCGCGGGCTTGCCGGTAGTGGGCCAGCGCGGCGTCCCACTCACCCTTGTGTCGCGAAACTTCGCCGATGTTGTTGAGCGTCCCGGCCAAGCCGGCGACATCGCCCAGCCGTTCGTAGGTCTCATGAGCCTGCTGGAAGTGCGCCAGCGCGGTGTCCCACTCGCCCTTATCGCTGAAGATGTTGCCGATGTTGTTGAGCGTCATGGCCAGGCGGGCGGCATCGCCCAGCCGTTCGTAGGTCTCGCGGGCTTGCTGGAAGTGCGCCAGCGCGGTGTCCCACCCGTGTAATTGGTAGTGAAGGAGGCCGAGATCGTGATGGAGACCGGCAATTCCCCTGGGCTGAGCATCAGGTTCTGCCTGACGCCGGGCCAGTAGTTCCTCGTAGAGTTTGATTCGCTTGCGGAGTTCGTCTGGCGGCACGAGGCTGGGCGAATAAATGTCGAGCATTTGCCGCATCGCCCGGCCGAATTCTTCGGCGCGCTTGCGGTCGGGCGAGCGAAAGTCGTATAGGCCCGCCCGCCAGACGAAGAAATCGGGCGCACGCCGCGCCAGGTCGATCAGGTTGCCCTCGACCATCCACAAGACGACGGGAACTTCCAGGCGGCCGATCGCCTCGCGCTGGATTTGCAGCGCGCCGAATGCCTGCGCCCGCGCCTCGTCGGAGATGCCCTCGAAGCCGTAGGCGAAGTACGCAATATGCCTGGCTGATGGCTGATGGTTGATAGCTGATGGCTGATCGAGTTCCAGCCGCTCGTAAAGGTATGGTTCGTCGGGCGTCAATTCGACGCGGCGGATTTCGACTTCGCCCGCCAGGCGCATTTCGATCTCGTGCATCATCGCGTCGCGCGTCGGGAAGGTGTCGAACAGCGCGAAGCCGACGAACCCACCCTCGGCGATGCGTAGCGCGTCGGTCAGTCGGGCCAGGTCGACGGTGACCTCAGGCGCGAGCGAGGTTGAGGTTGCCAAGCGTGTCACGCCGTTCCTCCAAAAGCGGGCGCACGACGGGATGCACGTCCCACCAGGCATCGCCGTCGGCGTATTCGAGCAGGCTCAGGTTATGGACAAGTTCTTGGACCGTCGGGCTGTTGGTGTAGCGGTGCAGCGGGTCGGCGTGGATGCGCCACAGTTCGCGATAGTGGTCGTCGGTCAGCATTCCGGCGAAGACGTTTCGCAGCCGGCCGGCCGCGCGCTCGACATCCTCCGCTTCCACTCGGTCGCCCTTGCGAACGCGGGCGAACGAGCAGGCATCCTTCGCCAGCGCGACGAGCTCGCGTAACACGCCGCCGCTGAGTTCGGCCAGCCGTTCGACGGCGTCCGGCGCGATCAGACCTGGCGCGAGGCGGCGGTGGACGAGTTCACGCAGCATCGCCCGACCGTCTTCGTCCGGCTGTCCGTCGTGCCCGTTCACCTTGACGTTGGGTAGCGAGAAGTAATCGTCGAACGTCACCCGTACCTGGCCGAACTCGGTCGTGTGGAAGAGCGCCAGCGGCACGGTGTAGATCGCTTTGCAGGCAGGTGCGCGCAGGCTCGCGCCGCCCTCGTAGTACATCCGCCGGGCTATGCCGAGATCCATCACCTTATCCAGCCCGTCCACAATCGCCAGCACGGGCCGGCCGGTTTTCTCGGCGATGGCTTCCGCGATCCGATTGATTTTCTCGATCAGGTCCGAGAGCCGGCTTTCAAGTTCGGTGCGGATGGTCTTTCGCGTGGCGACTTCGCTGCGCTGGCGGGCGAGCAGTTTGAGAAACCAGAAATCGGCCTTTTCTTCCAGTTCGGCGCCGGCGCTGACGGCGCCTTCGACTTCTTTGAGTGTCGTGCTGTACCAGCCGACCAAGTCCTGGAGCAGTCTCTTCTTCAGGTTCACCTTTCGCTTCTTGGCCGCCTCGTACAACGCGCTGCCCAGCGAGAGCAGGACGTCTTTATAGTCGAGGTCGGCCATATCCAACACTTCCTCGACTGTGTAATATACGGTGAAGTTCTGAGCGTCCAGCTCATTGGCGAGGCGGATCAGTTCAGTGGATTTGCCCGATCCGCGATGGCCGGTGAACAGCCATTTCGAGACCTGGCTGCGGCCGGCTTGCAAGTCGCCCAGGAGCTTCTCAGTCCCGACCGGGCGAGGGACATAGAACGCTTTGAAAGCCGGGCCGGAGAGCGGCGTGCGCGGGTCGAAGGCGTTGAAGGCGTCGGCGAGTGATTCGGCGGGCTTTAAGGGCGGCATGTCGAAAATTATACACCTGTTTGATGGGCGCAACCTTGAGACGTTACTACCGAACGTTCGGCACATGCACTTCGCGGTGGCCGTATCGGTGCATGATCTCGACGGTTTCCTCGATCGGCAGCCCGTGGCGCACGTGGTCGCCACGCCCGACCATCGTCGGCGACTTGAACATCGAGTTGAGGATGGCTTCCTCGGTCGCTTCGATCGCGGCGATGAAGAACGGACTGATCGGCGGCGGGTCGTCGAGGCGCTCGCGCGTGACCATCTCGGCCAGCGCGCGCCACTCGTAGACAACTGTTCACTGCTCACTGACTTCCATCGCCAGCAGATCTTCCATCGTCTCGCGCCTGCGAATCAGCCAGGCGCTCGCGCCGTCGACCAACACCTCCGCCGGCCGCAGGCGCGAGTTGTAGTTGGAGGCCATCGACATGCCGTAGGCGCCGGCGTGCGTGATGGCCAGCAGATCGCCGCGCTGCATGGGAGGCAACGGCCGGTCGTGGGCGAAGGCATCCGCCGATTCGCACACCGGCCCGACGACGTCACTCAAGACGCCGGTCGCGCTGTGTGCCTGCAGCGGGACGATCGGGTGATAGGCATCGTACAGCGCCGGCCGGATCAGATCGGTCATTCCGGCGTCGACCACGACGATCTGTCGCCCGGCCCGCTGCTTCACGTACAGCACACAGGTCAACAGGAGTCCCGCGTCGGCGACGATGGAGCGTCCCGGCTCGATCATCAACTCCAGGTCCCGGTCGCGCAGCAGAGGCGCAAGCGCTTCCGCGAAGTCGGATGGCGCGGGAGCCGGCCCCGCGTCTGCGCCTGCCTGATCATTCACCGGGAAGCCGCCTCCGATATCGAGCATGCGCAGGCGATAGCGGTCGACGAGTTCCAGCGCCTTGCGCACGGCGGCGACGGTCGCATCGGGCGACGCGAGCTGCGAGCCGACGTGGACGTGCACCCCTGCCAGATCGAGATGCGGGTAGCGCGCCGCATCGGCGAGCAGGCGGCCGGCTTCGTCGAAGTCGATTCCGAATTTCGAGCGCTTCCCGCTTGTCGCAATGTGTCGATGCGTATCGGCCTCGACGGCGGGGTTCAGGCGCACGGCGACGTGTGGGCGAGCCCCCATCGACGCGGCGATTGCCTCCAGCACGTCCACTTCTTCGCGCGCTTCGACGTTGATCCAGCCCACGCCCGTTTCGACTGCATACCGCAGTTCGGCATCGGACTTGCCAACTCCCGCGAAGACCACGGCGCCAGGCGACGCACCAGCCTGCAGGCTGCGGTATAATTCTCCGGCGGAGACGACGTCGAAACCGGCGCCCCATTCGCGCAGCAGCCTCAGGATCGCTCCATTGCTATTGGCTTTGACGGAGTATCGCAGGTGTGCCCGGAGTGGCGCGAACGCGCGAGCGACGCGCTCGGTGTTTGCCTTCAGGCGCCGCCGCGAGTAAACGTAGAGCGGCGTGCCGAAGCGAGCAGCCAGGTCAGCCAGCTTCATCTCTTCGCAGGTGGCGCGCCCGGCATGTGTTTCGAGCATTGTAGCTCCTGCCATTGGAAACTCGAATGTTGGAACGGCAGTTGCACTGCCGTTCGCCGCCGCCGCAGTCCAACTGCGGCGGGAACTGCGGAAAATAGGCTTAGCTCCTGCCATCGGAAACTATGCGATTTTATACCAGGGCGCGGGGCGGGGCAAAGGATCGGCCC
>Ga0209641_10000483_pt1 | contig 36478 bp, 51 predicted proteins | sample RifCSP16_1_FD_184022 | JGI IMG/M metagenome (GOLD analysis project Ga0209641, IMG submission 184022) | Soil microbial communities from Rifle, Colorado - Rifle CSP2_sed 16_1 (SPAdes) (version 2) | ecosystem: Environmental > Terrestrial > Deep subsurface > Rock core/Sediment | place: Rifle... | reverse complement strand
ACCACAAGGCGGAGAACTTAATAAGAAAGAGAACTTTAAATTAAAAGATGTTGATGTTTACGAATATAGAAGAGGTGGCACATACAAGAAACCAGAGCAATATGATTTTGGAATGTGTAGTTGGGGGAACGCATTGGGAAAAGAAGTTGGATATGTTGGGCAATATGCACAAGAGAACTACATCATTGTTAAGAATGAAAATTTCAGAGAACAAATTTTAAATGTGTGCAGAAATACTGATTGGAAAAAGCTATATCCATTTATTTCTTCACCGAAGATACAAAGTTGGAAAATATATAAATACTTAAAAGAACAAATACCAACTCTAAAATGATTTTGAAAAAATCAACGGCTGGGTGTATTGGCTGTTCGCCAATGAGGTTAAAGCCAATAGCGCACAACGGTTCGGGGCTTTATTTAGGTTTTTAAAATCTTAGACAAAACATAATATGAAAACAGCGAAGGAAATAGCAAAGGAAATTTTTTATAGCCCTGCAACAAATGGCAAAGCAGAAGAATCAATATTAAATGGAGAAAAACTGATTGAGGAATATGCAAAAGGCTATAAAAAATTTATGTGTGCAAAGGGAGCAGAGGATAGATGTAAAGAGCAATGTTTTACTTGTTCGGAGGATGAAGCCTGTGATTTTAAAAACTTGAATAAAGCCCATGTTATAAAATCGCTTTGCCTTTGCCAAGTTAGTAGGGAGATTCAAGAGATAAATAATAGACCAATATGCACAAGATGCAACAGACCGATATTTTAGGCAAAGTGTTTTATAACAAGTTATATGTATTACATCAAAATAACAATCAACTAATCAAATACTTACATGAATATTTCTGAACATATAACATACTTCGAGCAGGAAATGAAACGTAGAAATTTCGGTATTCAGACCATAGATAATTACTTATCCTGTCTTAAAAAGTTCTTCGGACAATCAGTGAAGGATTACCCGAAAAATATCAATGAGGATGATATACGTATTTTTTTGGGAAAGTTTAATGAACCCAATACGCAGCGTGGTTATCATTCGGCAATAAAAAAGTTCTATGAAATATGCATAGGGCAGAAGAAAAAATTTAAATACATTCCTTATTGTAAACCAAATAAAAAACTTCCCATCGTCCTATCCCAAGATGAAATTCAAAAGATGTTCGATGTCTGCGAAAATCTGAAGCACCGAACAATCCTTGCTCTCTTATATTCTGCCGGACTTCGCGTATCGGAACTAATAAACTTGAAGTGGTCACACATAGACCGGAGCCGGATGATTATAAATATCATCCAGGCGAAGGGACAGAAGGATAGGCAGGTAGGCTTGAGTGATTCGCTTATTCCACTGCTGACTAAATATTGGCAACAATACCGAAGCATTGAGTATGTGTTTAATGGGCAGAATGATTTACAATATTCGGCTCGATCAGTTGGCGAGGTAATAAAACAACTTGCAAGATCAGCCGGGTTATCTAAAAGGGTTTACACTCATCTCATAAGACATTGTACATTCACTCATATGGTTGAGATGGGAACAGATATTCTACTTATAAAAAGAATTGCCGGACATAGTAATGTAAAGACCACTGAACTATATACTCATATTTCTCATAATATTATTTCAAAAATTCAAAGTCCTATAAATTCCATTCATCTTTGATTTCGCTTCGCCCATACCAATCAATCTCCGTATTTGACCTTATCCCTAATTCATTCAGGAAGGGACACAAACGAATCATACGGTGCGCCCCTACTGGTTCAGGAAAGTCTCTCGAAATGGCAGAAATGACACGCTTGGCTTACGAGAAAGGAAAGCGTGTTGTCTTGCTAACTCACAGAAAAGAATTATTTAAATCAACCTTGGCTCATCTTGGAAATGCTGGAATACCTTGCGCGGAATTGGATGCGGGTTCATCTATGCCTATTGGAGATTGGCGTGTAATGCTGTGTATGGAAAAGACACTTTGGAATAGGATTCACAAGAGCAAGATAGATTCAACAGGGCAAGAAAAATTTTACAATGGGGTTAACTATAATGGATATGATTTAACCGATCACAATCCGCCTATTCTTATGCCAGACTTAATCATTTGCGATGAAGGGCATTTCAATAATTTCACAAAGATAATTGAACACTTCTCATCGAGTTTTGTAATTACTTTCACGGCTACTCCACAAGGCAAACACATTTCAAAACTTTACACAGACATTGTTCAGAATATCGGCATCCCTGAATTATTGCAGCAGGGATATTTAACTCCATGCAAACCATATATGATGAAGGACGCGGATGGATTCGATAAGGTAAAAAAGAAGGGTGATGATTTTGATACTAATGAACTATTTAAAATATATAATAAAGCAAATAGGTATAAGGGCGTATTAGACGAATATTTCAAGCTCGTAAAAGGATTGAAAGGAATTGTGTTCTGCGTGAACGTAGAACATACAATTAAAACCTATGAGGCATTTATGAAAGATGGAGTGAATACTTTTCTTTGCCATAGTAAAATGACTGAATCAGAACGTGATTATAATATTCGGGAATATGAATCTTCGGAAGATGGCGTTATGATTAACTGCGGGATTCTCACAACCGGATATTCTCACGATCCTATCATGTTTGTTTTTGTTGACCGAGCAACTACTTCCCTACCCCTTTGGCTTCAAATGCAAGGAAGAGGTTCGCGGAAGCACACAGGCAAATCACATTTTATCGTCTGTGATTTTGGAGACAACCATACCAGGCTTGGGCTATGGAATCAACCCAGAACATGGTCGCTCGAGCCGCCTAAAAAAAGAAAGACGCAACAAGCCGCCCCTGTTAAGACTTGCCCAAATTGTTCGGCAATGCTATTTGCTTCGGTCAGAATTTGTGAATTTTGTGGGCATACGTTCGAGATCGCCACAACAGAACTTCGGGAGGGCGTTATGTGTGAGGTGGATACTGGAACTCCAATTGCATTGAAGGGGAAAAGAGTTAGTGAATTGTCGTTAGAGGAAATTGCAGACATTCAAAAATCAAAACGCTACAAAAGTACATACTGTTGGAGAATTGTCAGATCAAAAGGAATAGATGCTATAACCGAATATGCAAAGCTATTCGGTTATAAAAATGGATGGGTATTTTCTCAGATTCAAAAGATACAGGATAGCAAGTTTTCTAATTATATAATAAAATAAATATGTTCCAATTATAATTATTTTTTATCTTTGCTCAAGCATCCCGTACCAATATGAATTTTATTTCCCCCTGAAACATCACTGCCTAAGAGCTTCGGCTCCGGGATGCTTCTTTGATGCGTAAGGGGGTTTTATTATGAAAATCTTTTTTGGAAAATACACAGGCGAAGACATAGAACGACTCCCGTCCTCTTATTTGATCTGGCTTATTGAAGAATGTGATAAAACTGAATTTACATTATCAATTGCCTGTAAAAAAGAATTGTCTCAGCGTCTAAAATTAGAATGGTCTTCTCCTGATAATTTAACTAAAAATGTACAGAATAGTCTTCTCAATGCGCAAGATCGAATGGTCTTTCTTGAACAACTACTTTGCATGAGCATAGTATCAAAAGGTAATCCCGTCATTATAGAAAAATATTATAATAATAAAAAACTTCTGGATCAACATATTCAATTAATAAAACTTTTTAATGAATAAAATAAAATCCTCTTCAGCCATCCATCCTCCCTCCTTATCTATGCCATTCGGCATAAATCCAGTAGATTTTTTTAACCTTTATATTCCATTCAAAGACATTTTTAGAGAAATAAAATCTGTCCACATGAAATCGGATACCGAAGCCTGCTTTATTAATCCGGACGATCTCCAAGACGACATAAACAACCCTACGTTTTCTCTTTCTTCGCATGGAACTATAAATGTTATGAAGTCAAACCAATGGAAGATAGCTGTCGGCAGTATAATTTCAAAATTTATGGCATTCTCTATTTTGAAATTTAATAATGATTACCGCGCTGCAATGTCTTATATAGAATATACCTTAATGAAAATAGAAATCCCGTATGTCCGAGTAGGAACTGATTTTTTCAAGTCAATCAAAAAGCAAAATAGATGGGGCGGTAGCGATATAATTTTAAAGGCGTGGAAAAAAGATACGATCACAGAAGATCATACCAAGAAAATACACACCATACTTCCAAAGTATGATGACTTCGTAATTGTTCCGAATAATATTAATTACAGCCGAATACATGATAACTGCTACAACCTATACTCCGCTTTTCCACATGACCCATTTCCAAAAGAAGTAGAAGAATCGGAAATACCTTATAGCCTAACGGTCATAAAGCACGTCTTCGGCGAACAATTTCACTTAGGAATAAAATACATGAAAATACTTTATGAAAATCCTAAACAAATGCTCCCGGTTATTGTCCTTGTATCGGAAGAACGCGGAACAGGTAAAACTACATTCTTAAATTCAGCGCTGGGTGAAATAAAAGTAATTTTAGCTTTGTAACTATTTTTACAACTATCACAATCAACTATAACTTCATCACCAACAGTAATTCGACTAACAATTTTTTCAGGAACAAAAAATATTATTTTAATAGACGAAACAATAGTCGAAAAAACCGCCGGAGTAGAAAAATTAAAGTCCCTTACCACAGCCAAAACAATGTCGGTTAATCCTAAGCACGTTCAGGGTTATTCTATTCCTTTCTTTGGAAAAATAATTATGTGCACAAATAAAGTTCGTGACTTCATGCGTATAGATAAAGAAGAAAATCGTTTTTGGATTCGATATATTAAACCCGTCCCTGGCAAAAAGAATACCCGCATTGACCACGATTTATTCGATGAGATACCGAAGTTTATTCGATACCTTTCCCAAATGCCGCCCATAGATTTCACTCACGATCGACTTGTATTTACGCTTGAAGAAACAAAAACGGATCATCTTGATGACGTTAAATCTGAAAGTAAATCATGGCTACACAAGGAATTGGAGATTTTAATTGAAGATTTTTTTGCAAATTCTCAACATAATTCATTCGAAGCTACCTCAAAAGACATAAAAGAAGAGTGGTTTATTCGTAATAACCAAGTCACAATTGGCTACATTCGTAAAGTATTGATTCAGGAAATGAAGATTCCTTCATGCAAAATGAAGCGCTACCAACCGTTTTGTAAAAACGAAACTGTGACCGAAAGGGTCGGAATACCGTTTTTCTTTGAATCAGCTATAAAAAAATTTAGCGAAAAATTAGACATGTAAACACCGCTGTAAATAAAAATCCATTTACATTTACTTTTCCATTTACAAATAACTAACTAATAATCAATAGATTACAGCGTTTGTAAATTGTAAATGGACAAAAGCACTTTTCGCAACTTCATTACAACAATCCATTTTCTATAAACTGCCTAAAATCCATTTACAATTTTTACAGACAACATCTTCTATATAAAATTTAATAATAATATTATAATATACAAGTAGTTACAACGATATTACGTTTGTAAAAAATTTGTAAATGGCAAATATTTTTCATTTACATCATTTACAATAAAATTAACATGATTTTTTAAATATGATACAATCCGAAGCATCCATCCAACAATCCATTGTTCTGTGGTATCGCAATACGTACTGTTTAGCGCATTATAACCCTCGCTGTATGATATTTAGCGTCCCCAACGAATCAAACGCAGCCAGGGTGACGAAACTGATAGCCACGGGACTTTATTCTGGATGCGCCGATCTGATTGTATGCCATAAAAGAGAACCAACGTGTAATATGGCATCATTTCCGACTTGGTTATTCGTGGAGGTCAAGATACCAAATGGAAAACAATCGAACAAACAATTTATATTTGAAACCCATTGTAAGCAAATGGGGTTGCAGTATGCAATAGTCCGATCATTGGAAGAATTTAAGCAAGTTATTTTTAATTTGTAACTTTGCGGTATAACAGGTTTCAAACAGGTGAAAGTATGGGAGAATTTCCAAACAAAGAAACTCAATTTAGTCCAGGTGAATCCGGGAACCCGAATGGGAGACCCAAAGGGAAATCTTTTAAAGCAGTTCTTGAAGCGTTGCTTGATATGGAGGCAAGCATAAAAGACATGGAAGATGAGGAAATAAAAAAAATATTTTCAGATACAAAAAATCCCCCAACTAATAGAGAAATAATCATGGCTAAAATGACGCTTCGCGCCAAACTTGATCCCGATAGCAAATCAGCCGAAAGAATTATGAACCGAGTAGATGGATTGCCTGTACAAACAATAAATCAGAATGTAGTTAATTTACCACTCATCATTGATGACACCGCCCCAGCAAAGCCAGACGATACGGTTAACCCTGAAGCAACAGGAAGCGAACCGGCTACTTCAAAATAATACAATACTTATTTACGGCGGCGGTATTCGTGGAGGCAAAAGTATTTTTCTTCTTGGTAGATTTCTAAAATTTTGTTTTCAATATCCCAAATCCAGATGGGTAATAGTTCGGGAGAATATGCCGACATTGAAACGAAATTTGCTGCCAACATTTCAAACTAATTTTCTCGACAAAGGGTATTTACAATATGTGAAAGATTGGAATAGGGAAACCAATACGGTAACTTTTAATAACGGATCGCAAATAATATTTATGGGAGAAAGTTTTAATGAAGACAAAGACTTGAATAGATTTCGAGGACTCGAAATAAACGGAGCGGGAATGGATGAAATAAACGAAATGCAACCACAAACATTTTATAAATTAATAGAGCGATCTGGTAGCTGGGCTGAAGCGGGGAGAGTCCCTATAAAAATAATCGGTACTTGCAATCCTTCTAATGGATGGGTGAAGGAAACCTTTTACGACAAATGGAGAGAGGGAAGATTAAAGCCAGGATGGGCGTTTATAAATGCACTAATTACGGACAACCCATATATATCTAAAGAATATCTGGACAGCTTACAAAAGAATATGCCAGAACACGAATATGAAGTATTTGTAAAGGGGAACTGGGATGTAAAGCTGGAGGGTGTTTTGTTTGATAAAAAAGAATTGAAGCGGTTTTCTTTAAAGAATTATAAGCCGCAAGGCAAAGAAGCTACTTTAGGATATGCGGACATAGCGGACGAAGGAGACGACTACTTTTCCATGCCAATGGCGGATATATTTTCAAAGAAGATATTCATTACAGATATTCTTTTCACGCGAGCAAATGTAGACGTAACGCTCCCAATGGTTTCTGGAATGATAAAGAAAAACAACCCAGAGTATGTTCGTGTAGAGGCAAACAATCAGGGCAGTGTTTTTATCAAGATGCTGCGGCAATTAGTTCCTGTCGAGAAGATTTTGTCAGTGAGCAATACAAACAATAAACACACACGAATACTTTTGCAGTATGGATTCATAAAAGAATATTGTTACTTCCTTGATGAATCCGAAATTGTTCCCGGCAGCGACTATGATTTATTCATGCGGCAGTTACTTGCTTACATGAAGGATGGATCGAGCAAGCATGACGATGCTCCGGATAGTTTATCGGGACTTGCAAACTTCATTCAGGGATTTCTTCCTCATTTATTCCAGCCATGAGTTGTCCTTCGTGTCAAAAGAACGCCTACAAGTACAGACTATGTCGTTGCTGTGTGCTTGTAGATAAAGATTACAAGAAGAAGCAAGTAAAGTATTGTAATCTTTGCGGTGTATATCTTTGTGATCCATGCTCCAAAAATCCAGCCAAGAGAATTATTGCATTTGGAAAACAATTTTTCAATTGAAATTATTAATATCTTTGTGTCATGAATGTTTTTCAGCGATTCTTTTCTTGGCAATGGAACAAAGCCACGCCAACTTCGTCGACTTATTTTTCTAATATTTTTTTTAATTCTAATTCCCCTGTACTTGTTGATACGGCAGACTTGATGCGCCCATATTTAGACTGTCCGCATTTGCAGATCGTAATAAATAAGCGAGCGGAAATGATGTCAAATATGTCGGTAAAACTTTTCGATATAAAAGAGGACAAAGAGATAGAAAATCATGCAGTCCTTGATCTATTGAAGAAGCCAACGCCTATACAGTCATTTGAAGAATGGGTTACGCAGTATTCGATCTATAAAGATATTTTTGCAAGCAACTTCATCTATAAGTTGAGAGCAACGTCGACATCGGATCCAAAGGCACTATGGAATTTACCGAGCGGGCTTATGGAGGTATTATGGACAGGTAAAATGTTTAAGCAAACAAAAATAGAAGACATAATCAAGGAATATATTCTCAAATGGAATGGGCAGGAAGAAAAATATCAAGTATCGGATATTATCTATAAAACAGAAAATTATCATCCTGAACACGGCAAAGGGATCAGCAAGATTCTTTCGCTTACTCTTCCAGTCAGTAATATTATCGCCTCGCTAAAAAGTCGCAATGTTATTATCACAGAGAAGGGAATGTTTGGAATACTTTCCAATCAAGCAAAAGACAATGCTGGAGCAATTCCGCTCGGACAGGACGAAAGAGCCAGGATAGAAAATCAGTTCAATAAAGACAGAAATATTTATTCCAATAAGAGCCATATCGCAATCACCAACTCTGCCCTGAAATGGGAGGCAATGAGCTATCCAATGAAGGATATGTTATTTATGGAAGAGGTCGAGGATGATTTTGCAGCCATACTTTCTGCCTATGGAATGGACAGGGATGTATTTCCGTCAATCAAAGGGGCTACATTTGAAAATAAAAAGCAAGGACTAATAATGACTTATCAGAATACAATACAGCCGGAAGCCGACGACCTGATGAATACATTGTCAAATGAATTAGGCTTAACGGAACAGGGGTTAAAACTTATTGCTGATTATTCTTGGCTGCCTATTTTGAAAGAAGACGAACTCCGGGAAGAACAAGTACAGAAGATCGAAGCAGAAAGACTTTCGCTGATGCTTGCCGATAATATAATCAGCCGGGAAACATACGCTCAGATGATGGACGTTGAACTTGCTGATGAAATAGTTCAGGCAGCAAATACCGACAGTCTTGGAAAAATTCCTTTAGCACTTCAGCAATTGGCGTTAGCAAGGGAAAGAGCTAACACAGCTGGCGATACTGCGTTGAGTACATCATTAAGTCAAGCGATGGATATATTAACCGCACAATTAGTTTCAGTAGTAATACAACCGATAGCATGAGCCTACTCGACAAATTAAAAATATCAAGTCCTTTCAAGAAGAGGAAAAAGAAAATCTACATGACCTTCTCAAAGCGGCTCAGGTTCATGCAGAAGGTTAAAAACCTAAAGCGGTCTGTAAGGCAGGAAGTACTCGACAGAGAAACAAAACCATTAATGAATCTTCAAAACAAATGAATACCAATATCGAAAGTGCGCTCAAGGATAAAAAGAACACTCACTATCAAGTGAAGGCTTCCGGCATAGGAAAGGCTTCTATAAAAGAAGTAGACCTGACAAAACGAATAGTGACAGGATTCTTTAACTCGTATAACTTCCTTGATTCGGATAATGATGTTTTGCTCCCCGGTGCAGCAAAGCGATCTATCAAAGCACGCGGCGTAGAGAGCGAGGCGGTGGCAAAAATAAAACACGCAGTTAATCATGATTTGACAATGCTCCCGGGAAAACTAATGGTGCTCCGAGAAAAAACTATTGACGGAATTACCGGAATATATTTTGAGACAAAAATGTCAGACACTACTCTTGGCAACGATACTCTGATAAATTACCAGGAGGGCATCTATGATAATCACTCCATAGGATTTCGTTACAAACAAATTGAAATGATGGAGAGAGGCACAGATGGGTATAGGGAAATCATTGACGAATTAATCAATCCAAAAGAAGCAGCAGAGAAAGACGTAATCTTTGCCGTAAAGGAAATTGAACTATTCGAAGGAAGTACCGTGGCGTTTGGTGCAAACTCATTAACGCCTTTTCTTGGAATCAAATCCGGAAACAAGGATGCAACCTTGCTGGCATTACAGACAAGAATGGACAAACTGATTAAGACCCTAAAGAGCGGAATGCAATCCGACGAAATGATGCACACATTCGAAGTACAGGTACTCCAGATAAAGCAAATGATGAGCGAATTAATGAATGAAATTCAAATAATCAAGGTTGCTCCTATTGCTATAGAAAAGTCTGTTGAAAAAGAAATTGTTCCTATTAAAATAAATTTGCGTAATATTACCGAAAGTTTATAAGCCTGCCTCCCTTACTGCCGAAGCACTCTCATAGCAGACCCGCTTCATAGGTAAACAGAAAAGCTTGATAATAAAAATCAACCTTTAACTATTTTATCTATGAAAAAGAAATTTAACAACCGAATCAAGGGACTTAATGGCTTTATGCTCGCCATTATTTCTTTCTTCTGCCTATCGCCCATAGGGCTGGTATTCGCAGGAATCTTCGCAGCAGCAATGATCGCAATGCCTTTCCTTCCTATGCCATCAGGTATATTGGGAAGCACTGCACCAACCGCAGCGGACGAAGAGAAAGCATTATTGGAAAAGATTAAGAGCCAAATGGCAGTCGACTTTAAGGCTCTGATTGATGGAAATGCAGATATGCAATCCATCAAGGGACTCGCTGAGAAAATCAAGACGGCTACATCAAAAGAAGATCTGGACAAACTAAAAACCCAGATTGACGAAATCGGACTCGGCGTTAAGGCTTTGCAAGAAATTCCTAAACAAAAGAAAACCGGCAGATTAGCCGAAGTTCTTTTAGAGGGATACAAAGCATTGATGTTCGACAAAGATGGTGCATTCAAACCAATGTCTAAGGGAGATCATAGAACAATGGAATTGAAAACCGTTGGTACAATGACTACGGCGAATATTGATGCAGTAGGAACGGATAGTATTCCTTTCACACTTGCACAATACGAATCGGGGCTTACACGTATCGTTCGCAGAATGCCTTTTATCTTGGAAATTGTAAACTTAGGTACGACCCTTAAAAAGTTTGTACAATGGGCAGAGCAAGCAAACCCGGATGACGGCGAAGCTGAAATCACGGCGGAAGGACAAGGCAAACATCAAACGGACTTTGACATTGTTGAGAAATCAGCAGAAGTTCGAAAGATCACTGCCTACATCAAAGTATCTACCGAGATGCTGGATGATGTTGACTTCATGCGTTCCGAGATAAACAGCGAACTGATCGAGCTTATCAAGCTGCGTTTAGATCAACAAGTTCTGTTAGGAAACGGAGTTGCTCCTAATATGACCGGAATTATTCCAAGCGCAACGAACTTCAATACGGTTCCTTTTCAGGATTCAATCTTTGATGCGAATCGTTATGACGTTCTGCGCCTTGCGATTACTCAGGTTCAAAATGCAGAGTTTCAGCCTAACTACATTGTTCTTCACCCGAACGATTTAGCGAAGATGGAATTGGAGAAAAATACAACAGGCGAATATGTTATTTATCCTTATGCCGACAGAGTTGGCGGAATGGTAAAGGGCGTACCTGTTATCACTAACACCGGAATGACTGAGGGAGATTACCTTGTAGGCGATTTCACTAAGTCCCGCGTGTTAATGCGTAAGGACATCGCTATCTCTATCGGATGGGAGAATGATGACTTCACAAAGAACCTCGTTACCATCATGGGCGAAGTTCGTGCAGTACATTATATCAAAACCAATTATGCAGGAGCATTTGTAACTGGTGACTTTGCGACTTCGATTGCAGACATCAATGTTACTACATAATTTTTAAAAGTAGTTTATAAAAAAGCCACGCCATACGGTGTGGCTTTTTTATTTTGTATATTTGTCAATGATAATAATTACCGATTATATATTTCAGGTATTCGAGATAACAAATCCAGTTAGCTTTATAGATGCGGATTTTATACACATTAATATCTGCATGAATTAAAAAATGAAGATACTAATCGTAACGGCTGTACACGAAAGACCGGAACTCACCAAGATAATCCTTCCGTATTATCGCAACCTGAATTTAAAACGCCTTGCAGTAGGCAGCGAAGGCGAAACGAGTAAGCAATTAGTTGAGTCGTGCGGATGGGATTATTTCGAATATCCCAATACACCGCTTTCCTACAAGTTTGCAGCCCTATTTCAAAAGGCACAGGAGTACACGCCGGACGCAGTATTGTTGATCGGCTCCGATGATTTACTAAGCACATCATTAATAGATTTTTATCAAAAGAATTGTACCCCGGAAGACGAGCATCTTACTGGATTAAAAGACTTATATTTTTATTCAGCCAAGACAAAAAAAGCCATAAGGCATCTTGGGTTCATAGGATCAAAATCACCTTTTACTATTGGCTGCGGAAGATTATTTAGTAGAAAACTACTGGATAAAATTTATTGGAAGCCGTGGGGCGACGAGAGGACAAACAGAGGACTGGATATTACTTGCTCCAGAAGATTGGCATTACAGGGAATAAAAGAAAGACAGTTACTCATGAAGGACTGCGGGATAGCGGTAGATATAAAAACAGATGTAGGATTGACGAAGATGGAAACATTCGATTTTAATTTCGTTCCCGCATATCCAATAATTTTTGACCAAGAATTTCCCCGACAAATGGAACAAATAAAATCCTTATATTTACAAAATGATTTTAGTTCAACTCTCTGACTTTGCTGGATTTCATGTTCTGGCTCGATCCGTACAGAATGACGGAATACTTCAAGCATACATTACACGTTTCGAGGAAAGATTCATTAAGCTTATTTTAGGGGCTACGCTCGGACAGCTTTACATAGACGATAAATCTCAGCCTACCCAAGACCCAATATACGCAGCAATTGAAGATGCGTTTATGTTAGACGACACTAATTCGTCTGGCTGGGTATGGGAATCCAATTCATGGAACTCCATTCGAGAAAGCAAAGGACTAAAGGATGTCTTGATTTCTTTGATCTATTCTGAATTTGTTTTCGATACACAAACAAAACACTCTCAATCCGGCGTGACGATTAATCAGTCAGAAGTTGCCAATAATAATTCTCCTGAAAATGCAGCAAGGTTTGCAGAACAGAAATGGAATGAAGCATTAACATCTATTTCGGCAATACAATGGTATTGCACTTCGTTTGCTCCGACAGATTATGTGGATTATAACGGGAAAGAATTTACTCCAAAGTATTCATCCTTCCTATAATGATATGGAGAAAGGTAAAATCAGGAAGTAAACCATTTATGTGGTGGTATCACAAAATAATGTGCGAGATAGGGTATTCTTTTTTTGGCAGCACATCAAATACTTACTATAAACACCTTCATATAATGTGCGATAAATATGGGTTTAATTTATACGGCGAGAAAAGTAGCTATAAAAAATGATTTACAAACAATCTTCTATTGATGTTATCGGCGAAGTAGTATCCAGTATGTCTTTTGTTGTGCAAATTGTTTCAATAAGCACTTCAGGCGAAGTACATACACTTACGGTTTGCGATGTATTTTATGCACAGCCCGGATTCAAATTAACGATTGATGGAAATACTTATACAATAGTTGACGTGCTGGCTCCGGATACAATAATTGTAAGAGGATCGGCAGCAATAGTCGTTTTGTCGTTCTTTCTTTATCCGCCTTTTTTCTTTCACGGCACACCAATAGAAACAAATGTCCAATTGGTACAGGAGTCAAATGCTTCAAACAAAACTCCGATGATATGGTTCCTTGAAAATTTCACAGACAGGTTTTTTGATGATTCGGAAGACACCCGAGAGAGACAAATAAACTTCCGGCTCTTCTTTCTTACTCAAGCAAATCACGAACAATGGCTCGTAGACGATGCCTACCATAATGCCATAGAACCTATGCGAAGGTTGATGGAGAATTTTATCGAGTACCTTCGGTTGATGCCGGGGCGTTTTAATCTTATTGATTGGGAATACGATGTTATCAACTATGCCAAATTTGGTGTTTACATATCGAATAAAGGAATGGAGAAAAGCCTGTTTGCCGATAAGTTAGCAGGGTGCGAATTGAATCTGTCCTTAGTAGTCTATAAAATAACAGATGACTGCCCCGATGAATGTATTACATAACATAGACCTTAGTAATCGTTTTTCAAACAGTCAAGACAAACGCTTTAGGATAGCGTTCAGGCTGGTATGGGGATTTATGTTCTTGACTTGTGTTTGTTTCTGGATATTTATTTTCTCAATCCTCTTCTGATGAATTTCCTAATTGTTTCGTCTGGTGTTAATTGCCAAATGTACATTCATACTTTAATTCAATCCGTACAATTTCAAAGATACAAACACCTGAGAGCGATATTTATCGACGACGGTTCTGACGATAGAACAAAAATGTTTCTGTCTAAAAAGGTTGCCGATCCCCGATTTACTTTAGAATTACATTCGGACAATCAGGGCGCAGCCAAAAGAAGATGGGATGCTATCAAGAAATATTCACAAGACCCCGAGGACGTTATATTATTGCTCGGAATGGATGACTACTTAGACATAAATGCGCTTTGTGAAATAAAGAAGGAATACGACGCAGGCAAATGGATGACTTACGGCAACTGGAAAGACAATGCGGGTATCATGCTGCCAAAAGGGTTTCTTGATTTTACTGACGAGGAACATGAAACAAGAGCTTATCGCTCTGTTCGATACCGATCAACAGCCCCTAATACATTCAAAAGATTTCTATTCGATCAATTAACAGAGGACGATTTCAAGGTCGACGGTGAATGGGTAAGAGCAACCACGGAAAGCAATTTAATGTTCTCATGTCTTGAAATGTGCGGCAAGGATAGGATAGGAGTTATTAAACAGCCGATTTATATCTACAATAAGCGAGGAAGATACAGCACAAAGAATGTCAGAGGAATAACGTATCAAAGAAGTATTTATAATAACTTCGTCAACCGTCCTAAAAAACCACTATATGAAAGTATCGCAAAACTTGTGGCTTGAAAGAATGAATAATCTTCTGGAGCGAAGAAAAGCCGGAGCCATTACAAGTCAATTCAAACACGTAGATGATTACAAGGGGCATATAAATAAATGCTACGTAGGCAAAACAGTTTTAGATGTAGGGTGCGGATCAATGACGATCAAGTCCTGCCTGCCACAAGAAACGGAATACACGGGTATTGATCCATTTCCGGTAAGCGATGAAGTAATTAAAATGAATATTGAGGAATGTGATTTCCCGGACAATACATTCGAAACTCTTTACGCCTTTGCTATGCTCGATAATCTTTACGATTTGCCTAAAGCGGTCGAGCAGATGAAAAGAGTATGTACGAATAATATTGTAATACTAACAGGCGTAAACATTCCTCCGGACAAATACCATACGATTGAAATAAAAAAAGAGGAACTCGCCGAATTAATGAATCCATTTAAGATTGGATACATTGAATATCTCCATCCTAAAATCATGCTGATAGAATTTCTAAGATGATGCTCCTTATTTGCTACGACGATTATGCAAATTATATGTACAATACATATAAGTCTCTTCTTGCTGCTGGCATGGAATGTGAATGTATAAAGATCGTCAAGCATCCATTTAGCTACAATAACGAAGCTCGGGTAGTAGACAATAAAACCGCCCTTGAAAAGGTAAGGGCAGCACATATCATACTATACTTTCATTCTAACCTTGAATGGTGGAAAATAATTCACGGACTATCTGAAAGAAAAAGAGTTATTGCCTTTCATACAGGTACAATTTACAGGCGCAACCCAAAGGAGATGAACGAAATATTCAAGGATGCTGAAATATTTACCGATCAATGTGAGTTCATGCACTTAGAATATAATATGAATAAATGGAAGTATGTTGCTACTGCCGTTGATACGGATAAAATCCATCCTGAATTGAAAGTAATTGATCTTCCTTATAAAGTAGCCCACTATCCGAGCAAAGCAGAAACAAAGGGGAGCGCAAAAATACTTCAATTGATTAATTTACTGCCGCCTCATAATCACAGAATGAAATTTCTATTCACGGATATTAAGGTAAGCCATGCCGATCAGATGAAAAGGATTTTAGAATGCGATATTTACATAGAAATGTTCGCTCCTACGCAGCATGGAAACCCCTATGGATGTTATGGAGTCACGGCATTTGAGGCAGCAGCATTAGGCAAGATTGTGATGACGCAGAATATTTACCTTAATGTATATAATAAAGCCTATGGATGCGACTATCCTTTTGTAATGTGCAACACAGAGCGCGAATTTAAGGACAACCTACACAAATTGATCATGATGCCCAAAGAAGAGATACAGCAATTACAGGCAGAAACAAGAAAATGGGTAGTAGAAAAGCACAGCCATAAAGCAACAGGTGAATATCTAAAAAATATATTGGTTATTGATTAAAAACATTTTGTACATTTGTATAACAATTAAAACTAACTAACATGGGATGTATAGCTTGTGCGTGCGAAAATGGTCTTGACAATACAGGTTCGGCGTGTACGCCCCTGATGCAAGTTGCCAAAAAAGTCGTTCTGGTTCCTATCTTTGCAGACGACGGAACAAGAAATAAAATATTATTCACTGATGTTCTTACTCAGGCATACTTTGATGCCCTTGTAAACCAGTCGGACGAATCAAAACGCTGGTTCCCTTTACCGGAACTCAAAAACATCGAAGATGTTCGCGGAGATAATATCAATGAAACCTTTGAAGATCAGTCCTTCGTGTTTATTCAGGAAGGAAACAGGACTTTCAAGGGCTTGATGATTGGCTCAACTGGAACTGGGGCAGGAAGCGCACAGCTTAAAGGCAAGATTGAAGCTGCACGATGTGTGGACGTAGGCGTTTACATCATTGATAAATCAGGAAACCTTATCGGTAAAATTTCAACTGATGGCTTATCCTTAGAGCCTATTCAAATAGATTCCCAAAGCGTATCAGCGCGACTGATAAAGTCTACTGATACCACAATTCAAAAACTTGAAGTGGCTTTCAACTTTGGGGCTGATGAATGCGATGAAAACCTACGTATGTTTACAGCGGATGAGCATAACGCAAATCTTTTGGCAATACGAGGACTATTAAATGTATGTGCTGCATACACAAGCGTAGACAGCGATGAATTTACAGCTGAACTTACCACGGAATACGGAACTCCCAAAAATCCCGGACACGACAAGGGTTTACTCATTACAGATTTTGCGCTTTATAATGTGACTGATTCAGCACCGGTAACGATATTGACTTTGACAGAAAGTCCCGACGGATTCTATCGCTTCACCTTCGCGAATCAAACATTAGGCGACGAGTTACGACTTACGCCTACAAAAGCAGGACGTGATTACACCTGCGTGATCGAGAACTTGATTGAAGTTGTAACTTAATTTTGTTTTTAAGTTTATACTGAATGGGTATCCCTAAAAAGATACCCATTTTTTTTGTAACTTTGTACTATGCTTGATTCATTAAAAAGAATTGCCAATAACGCAAGAAAGCTCAACCGCAGCAGAATGATTGAGCAGGCGTTATCTAATTCATCAATACAACAGGATATTATCGCGCTGAACACAGAAGACCAGCTATATGACAAAGGCATAAGGACAGACGGTACATCTTTAGGCGAATATGCTACATCAACAATAGAGGGGGGAAAGAATTTTCTCGGAAAGAAACAAAAAGGACAGCGATATGACCATATTACTCTATCGGATACGTTTGAATTTTACGACAGCTTTAAAATAAAGAATCAAAAGGAAGAATTTAGGATAGCGGCAGACCCCATAAAGAACGCCACAACAGATTTAACAGACATTTATGGAGATAATATTATAGGATTAACCGATGAAAATATTAAAAAAGTTGCGGGATGGATTCTCCCGATGGTTCAGGAAAAGATTAGTGAGCAGCTACGAAAGTAAATGTTACGTTTCAATTGACGAACTGCCGATCTTTTACTGGAACAAGGCGCATGAGACAGGGAATTTGTCTTTCTTGATAAGGACGAAATCCATTCACATGGCAAAAAAGAAATCTTCTTTATTAAAAAGATATGCCTTATTGGTTATATGGAGAAGCCTCAACGATGAATACATAAAACAATTTGGATTTACGGAATCTTTCTTAGACATAGTAAGGAAGCAAAAAGAAATTGCTTTACTGAAAGTTAATAAAATAGTGACAGGCGACAGAAGCCTTGAAACGCTTATTGATGTTTGCATGGTAGAACTTGAAACACTAAAGAAAATGAGCGGAGGAGGAACATTTCTTGAAACAAAAGCATACATAGAAAAAGGAATGGGTTTTGCGATTAATCCAATGAAAACAAGCGTAGCAGAATTTTACAATTATATAAAGGTGCTGGAAAAACAATATAAATCTACGAAGCATGGCAACTGAAGCTCCAATAAAGCACGACCAGCTTATAGAGCCGAATGTCTTTAAGCCGACTGCGGATTCTGCAGATGTGCTTCTTGAAAAATTAAGCCTACTCATAGGAGGATTTAGGCAATTGGCAAAAATAACCGGGGCAAAGATTAACACAGGAATTGATCCAAAGACTTTATCGGACGTAGAACAACTTGCTCGAGACACAGAAAAGCTTGCTGAAATAGAAAAGGGGCATGGCGAAATACAAAAGCAAAGAGCGGTTATATTGGAGAAAATACGGCAGGCTCAGGCTCAAGCAAGGAATGATACTAAGCAGCAAATAATATTAGAAAATTCGGCAGCGGGTTCTATTAATAATCTTCGCGCTCAACTTGCTCAACTTACTAAAGAATACAACGCCCTTTCCGCGCCAACGAAAGAGCAAACAAAAAATCTCCTTGACCTCCGAACAAAATTAAAGCAGGCAGAACAGGCGACAGGGGATCATCGCCGAAGCGTAGGAGACTATGGTAAAGCATTTAGCGGATTAAATAATATCTTACGGGCATTTTCGAGATTAACAGGCATTGATACTTCTCTTTTACAGGAAGCAGTTCAGGCAACAAGAGGCGCCACTTTTGCTCAAAAGGCATATACTTTTGTAGTGGGAGAATCGGTTGGCGCAATGAAAGCTTTTAGGATTGCGCTTGCTTCTACGGGAGTGGGATTGCTGGTAATAGGATTAGGGCTTTTGATTTCAGCATTATCAGATACGAGCAAGGAAACAGATAAAAATGCCGAAGCAAATAAACGATTAAGGGAAGAGCATGATGAATTGAATAAATCAATTAATGAAACAATAAACAAAGAAGATGATCTTCAAATACAACGAGCAGTAAATGCCGGAACAATATCAAAACAAACAGGCGAGGAACTGCGTGAGAAATCAGCAGCGTTAAAAAAATTATCAGAGATAAATGAAAAGTTCAACAAAGAAGAACGCGAAGCTGGAGAACAAAGATTAAAAGAACGAAGCGGAACATTCCTTGCAAGTGAAAATAGATTTTTAACAGTTGCGGAAGAAATTACCAAGAGAAGGAACGAAGCACTCAACCAAGTAGAGCGGGATTTAGAAGTTAATTTAGGGAAAGTAAGGGAAGAATTTGCGGAAGAGGCAAAGGAAAAAAAGAAAAAACTTGATGACGATGCAGCAGAAAAAGAGAAAAAAAGGAAAGAAGAATTATTGGAAATAAATAGAAAGTTTTATGTAGACGCAGCTAAAATAAGAGATGACGCCGAACAGCAAAGGATAAAAAAAGAAGCTGACGATTTCGATAAAAGAGTACAAACCAACGAAGAAAACAGGCAAAAAGTACTTGACGGTATAGACAAAATCCATGCCGACATATTAGCGAAAGATGAAGATGCAGCACAAAGAAGAAAGGCAATAGCGGAAAATCTTACTTCTACATTATTTGCCATACAGAAAAAAGGATTAGGAGATTCGGAAGCCGACCAAAAGAAAAGGCAACAACTTGAACAGCTCGAAGCATTAATAAGCCTTGCAAATTCCTTTTATAAGAATTATAATAACTATATCAAAAAAGGAGATACTGGAAATATTGCATTACAGAAAGCGTCGCAGGATTTATTAGCAGCTAAAGCATTTGGCTCGTTCATAGCGGGAGCATTTGCGGAAGGAGTGGAAGACTTTAAAGGCAAAGGAACAGGCACTTCGGACAGTAATATTGTAGCTATATCGAAAGGCGAGTCAGTGGCAACAGCAAAAGGCACAGCCGAAACACCAGGACTTGTGACGGCTATAAACAAAGCAGGATTCGCAGGAGCGCAGGAGTGGGCTATGAATAATGTCTTTCCGAAGATTCCGGTATTGCAGGATAGTTCAAGAGGCGATCAAGTAAATAGGGCGATAGTTTCATTATTGGACAACAGATTAAAATCCCTCGAAGAAACAATAAAGAATAAAACCGAATGGACTATTTCTGAAAACTTATTCGGGGAAATCGTAAAGGCAAGAAGAGAAAACGGAATCAATAAAGTTATTACCGTAAAAAACACTCCAATAATTAGGAGAGAAATTCCCTTTAGCTAAAATGGATTATCTTTTCAAATTAGATTTTGGTAATGGCTTCGTAACAGTTGCGCCTCCCGTAAATCACGCAGCTATAAAGCTGGATATTATTTTCACTTCCCAAAAACCTTCCGCATCTATTCAGTCAATTAATTTTGAATGGATAGGAGAAACAGCAAAGAGCATAATCAAATATAAAAATCAGGGAATGACAGGAGGCAGGGGAATCGGGGAGTGTATACCGATGCAAATAGTGCCATGTTATAAGCTAATTACATCTGGCGGGGTTGCAACCATTCAAGTGGACTTTAAAGTTGATTTAATGCTGGATTTAGGCAGCGACGCAGCACGTTTTGAATGCGACAGGGTGCAATGTCCTATATTGCAGTCGGGAAGAATTGACTGGTTGAGCGTTGCAGCCGAATCGGTTTCATATTGGTATTTGGCAAGCGCAAATATAGGAGGGGGCGTTCCCGGAAAGATAAATTTTTCGGACTATAAAAAAACTCCATATACCATAAACTTTATTCCGGACGGCATGGCAATAGTTACTTTATTGCTTACTGAATTTATGGTAGTGTGGCAACTTGCCGAATTGATAAGGGGGTTGAAGGAAAGGGTAGAGGCACTTGTTGTCTACGTGGCACAAACGGCAATCATAACAAGCGGAGCGATACTTCAATTAATATTTAGGATAATTGAAATCGTAGCTTATCTTATTTACATTTTCTTCTTACTTAAACTATTCATTCAGCTTATAAAAGACATTGCAGATAACATCCTGAAACCGTTTCCTCCGAAGAAAATTTACAAACTTTGCATGAGGGAGGAAGATATATGGATAAGAACAGCGAATTATTTCGGATTAAATTTTTCCAGTACGATATACGCACCCGGAAGCCCTTACAGGGATGCTACCGAGATGCCTCAAAAGATCGTGATGCCAGCAGAATATCAGCCGTTTAATTTACTGTCAGTATTTGACCGTCCTTATGATGAAAACGGAAATCAAAAATCTTATGGACATCCGGACGGAACTTGTAAAGAATTTATGGAGCGAATGATGATAAAATATAATGCCGAGATTCGTATTGATAACAACACGCTCTACTTCGAGGAAAGGCATTTCTGGGACGTAACAGACCCTTATCAAATTCCTAATGTAGATGAAATAGGATATACATTTAATTTACCTGATCCGCACGGAACTAATTTTCACGAATTGCCTCCTTCGTATCTATTGAAATTTCAAATGGATACAAGCGATTTAAATACTGTACATTTCTACAAAGGCACTTCTATTCATGTAATGGTGAATCCAATTATTGTAGGCAATGTAAAATATTTAACCAATGGGCAGGCAGTTTGGATTGAGCTTCCCTATGCGTTGGCAAAAAGAAAACAGTTCCTTAATCCCATAGAGCAAAGAATTAATTCTATAATAAATGGAATGAATGGATTTATATCTGTAATGAATCAATTTGTTACTACGGTAATAGGTACGCTTAATGCAGTGATACAATTTTTTGGCGGAGATGGATTCGACATACCTCAGATAGGACTATTGCAAACGCTCGATAATAGAATAGGATGGATGGAATTAAGTAATGATTCATTTACTATTCCAAAGACTTTTATCGGCACAAACGTAGGTGGGGATTGGGAGCTACACCCGGACAGTCAGGCTATAATGTCAGCCGTTGGGTTGTTTAATAATTTTCATGGCAAACAACTTGCTACAAGAGGGAATCAATATATTACTTATTTTGATAAGCGTTTTGGTTTTTGCTGTACGGATGTAGCTAAGATCATAAAGAAAAATGTTTTAATAACACCAGACAATAAGAAAGGTAAATTTACAAAGTTGAGCTGGTGGCTCGAAAACGAACTTGCCGAAGGAGTGGATTACAGGATACGACAGGATTTTACTACTAACCTAAAAGAAACAATTATAATAGATTCTACACGATGACAACCGAAGAACATTTAAAACTACTCAGAGAGGAAAACGAACTATTGAGAAAAAGAATTTCTGAAACCCCTCTTGAGGGCGTAGGCGGAATGATGAATGGGTTAATGTCTCAGATGAAGCCGATCATGGATTCCATGACTAAGCAAGTAACCGAACTCAAAACGATTCATCCTAAAAAAATGGACGATACCGTCATAGACAAAAAGAAGTGTTCAATAGGATTAACCAACGGTGGAATAATAACTATTATCTTTGTGGACAAAGAGTATGCTGACATATATTTTGATAAACTCAGAAAGAAAAAATGAGCGTAATTATTGACGATATAAGAATATATGACGAATTTCTTGGTGCGCCTGCCGGGGGCGGGAACGATTATTTAAACGCAGGTGTAACAGATAAGCTAATAGCGTGGATTGACATACACACTTTTCTTGCAGCAGAGAACAAGCGGCTGGACTTCGACGGAGCCACCGATACGATAACCAATGTAAACAATAATGACTTTGACAGCTTTATTACATTAGGCTTTAAAGTTGGAATGACTATTGAAGTAGAAGATACTGTTTCAAATGACGGCACATATACTATAACGGAGGTAACAGACAGGACGATTACGGTAGCTGAAGCGTTGATAGATGAATTAGACGAAGATGCTTCAATCTTTGATGACACTCCGATCACTGCACTTGATTTTTATTATAATCTTATTGAGAACCTTTCACAGGAAAGCTACTTATCGCTAACGGACAGAGGCGCAATACAGAGATTTACAGTAAGTGGACTTGATGCAACCGATGTATCGGCGACAAATATGTTTATTGGCTCGTCCTCTTTTGGATGGGTAACCAATGAATTGTTTGACGCTGCAACAGGAGAGGTATCAACCGTAAACATTGCGGGACTTGGAATAGCAGATCATAAACAGTCGTTTCGCATAAAACATACGTTTCATGTCGCGCCATTTGCTACAAGAGAGCAATTAACTAATTTCCAAAACAGATTTGCGCCGGATTATTTTCAAGGGATTAATGCCCTAAAGTATATTTTCAAAGTGGATGCAAAGTTTGTTTATGGAGACCCGGACGTACCACACACAGGCAAATCAGTTGACATTTCGGGGCGGTCGAATTGGTTCGACATGAATACTGACAGGACTCGCCCTGAGTATATTTTAAATTCTATTGTTTATGAAATAGGAGTGGACGTGGTTGATGCCCCTGATCTTAATCAGATTACCCATGTAACAATAGAACTAACATCCCGAACAGGGCAGTTTCAGATTCACTCGAAAATGATACTGGAACATTTATATCTTCCTTTAGATACGGCTGATTATATTAATACGTCAACTACATTACGGCAGAATTTTTTCAATGACAGAAAATTACAACTCATAAGCGCTGCAGCAGGGCATGGTGAATATGTAGGAACGGATTACCAAGTATTAAAAAATATTGATTGGCTTTTTGTTGATGCCAATAACGCCACAGTAGAATTCGATATTGATTATTCTACGTACATAAAAGATTTTTTGAAATTAAAATCTTCTGATAACAGAAATTTTGCACTGATAGTAAGTACGCAGGATTTATCTATTGCTGTAACCAATATTATTGATCGCGTTCCTGTTTTGTGTGCCGTTGGTTCACTGGATTACAATCAGGACGATTCGAGTCTCATTCAAGCCGTGGATACATTCAGGAATTATCTTTATCCAGATATAGACAATGATCCAACGAATGATATAAAAGGATATTCCGGCGATCCTGTTTATTCTCAATTTCCATTCCGAGTGCTATCTACTGGGTCAGTTGTGCATACGATTCAAAAAGCTGGTTTTCAAATCGTAGCGGTACACGCAACGAAAGATGATTTTATATTAGAGGAAAAGATTTTTAATTTAGCCGGAGAAAGAAAGCTCGCCGGAATCCCGACAATCAATATTGAAGAAGAGAGGAATTTTATTACATACGAAGACGATCCTTTTAATTTAGTATTTATAGAAAGGGACGCTGCCTTTGATTCCGGCGCATACAAAGGCTTTATGATTAACTATGCCTTTGTACTAAGGTATGAATTTTGGAATACAATACTGCATACCGACAGCAGGGTAACGAATCCCGGAACACAGTCTGGAGTTGGCACGAATACTATATTCTCGGACATCGATGTTGTTTCGGATCAATGGAGCGATCTGCAAACAGCGGGCTGGAGTTTGAAGCTTAGATTTGTAGCAAACATACTCGGCACAGATGGATACGTAAATGAGTTTCAGGCAGACTCGGCAATTACGGTAAAGATATTAGGAGATCAGCCAGGAGGTTATCCTGCCATAGCGCAAGAAACATTTTATTATGATGAAGATGGAAATCAAATAGGACATACCGATGTTACGGATACGGACGGTGGATCGATAGTAATAAATGGCAATACAAGGATTGTAGCTATATTTACTGGCGATTTTGATCCATATCCAGCAGGAGCCGATTCTCCCTATGGATATATGTTTGACGATATTGAAGACGAGGGCGGAATAAACAACAGAAGTCTCGCATCTTCTGAATTACCAAGCGAAGACGATTCCCCTTTTTCGCCTACGGACGTTGATCTTACTGCCCTAACATCTTCCGCTAATGGAAATGTAAGAATAAATACATACGATGATCCATTAGGAGTGCCGGGGTCTATTGTTGAAATCAGGATAGAAGCATGGTACGATGACAGTATAAAAGAATGGGGAGTAAGAAGAAACGGCTCTGTATTGATTTATCCAAGATTAGGATTTTATAATTCAGTATTGAGGCAATTTTCAGACGGCGAATTACATTTATGGTCAGATTCAGAACAATCACTATTTCCTTAAAAACTAAAAACAATGGCAACATTATTGGCGAAGTACGCAACAAACGAAGAAGAAAATTTAGGAGTCACAACCGGAATAACGGCTTTTGCCGGAGGCGGACAAGGCAGCGCTGTCGCATTGACAAAAAAATGGAACGAAGTAAATACGTGCGCCACGGAATTTGACAGCGTAAAACTTCTTTCCGGCACTATTGGATTAAGGCAGAATGTGTATAATAATACCGCAAATACCCTGTCTGTTTACCCGATAGCAGGACAGTCAATAAACGGAGTAACCAATATGCAGTTCAATGTGGGTGCTGGAGCGTCTATGTCTTTTGAATGTGTCAAGGCTGGTATCTGGATTGCAAACGGAACATCACTCTAATGGCGGTAATGACAATATCCACAGCGGGAGGAAGCGCGGCAGTCTTAAAAGGCTTTGCGCCTCCATTACCAATATTGCCTGTGCGTTCTGTATCCGGAGGAACTGGAGTTTACTTTGTAAATTTACACCCTGTACAGGTTACTGGTTTCATTCCTTTGTCTCCTTGCACATCGACAGAATGCAGAACAGAAGACGAGTGGAAAAATCCTGTATTTGGAAATCTGCAAAGCGGACAGGGAATAAATACCCCGACTTATGAGAATGATGTGAATGGATGGCTTTTGGATTATCAGTTATGGTCAGCAAATCCAAACGACCAACCAACCGTAACAGTAAATCTCGAAGAGCTTATTTCTGGTGTATGGACAACGGTAGGAACAGCACCCATAAATTTTATTACAACAAATTCATTTGGTACAATAGCAGGGCATAAATCATATTATTATTTCTCAATAAATTGGGGAAAGGTAATTCAATTTGAGGGGAATGGTATTTATAGAGTAAAGGTAACGAGTACATTTGGATTAATTATCAGTTGTTTAGCCACTCCTTGTTTCCATGCGTTACTTTGGGATTGCCAACGTGCAAAAGGGACAGTAAAATGGGAAAACAGATTAACCGGAAAGATTGGAGATAAAAGAAGCGATTATGTTGTTTATGACCTATGTAAAATGTGGCTATATGATTCTGTTCGCGTAAAAGGATGGTTCGGCTATGAAAAAGTATCGGAATACAGAGAAGTCATGCAGGAGTGGGGCAAACCAAAACACGGCAAGATAGAACGAGTAAGGGACGAAGCCATTCAGAGGTACGAATATTTGTCAAACTATTTACCTAAATATCTGCATGAGAGATTTGCTATTTACGGAATGATGGCAGACGAATTAAGGGTAAGTGATTATAATATTCACAATTCCGATTTTAATCTAAAGAGAATGGTTGTGGTAAAGGATGGATCATTTGAGCCTGAATATCTGGACAATAAAGGACAGAGATTAAGTAAAGTAAAAGTATTTTTCAAACGCGGTGTACAGAGTATAATTAAATCCATTTGCTGCGAAGTAATAAAATGATATACGAACACACATCAATCTATTTTACTTCAAGTAATCCTATATTACTAAAGGGCGATTTTGGCATTGAAGTAGATACAGGGGTCGTGAAAGAAGGCGACGGAGTTACGGCATGGAACTCTCTTGCATATACAGATATTTTATATGAGTTTACCACAACAACAGGGACGGATACTTATGTAGCGTCATTAAAAATGCCTCCTATATTAGGGTATTTTGCGGGCATGAGAATACGAGTGAAGTTCGGTATTACCAATACTGGTGCCGCAACTATCAATGTAAATTCTCTTGGCGCAAAATCAATTGTGAAAAGAGTATCTACCGCTTTGGTTGCCGGGGATATTATTGCCAACCGGATTTATCATTTAATATATGATGGAACAAACTTTCAGATTCAACCATATATAAATGCGACAACGGATTTGTCTGATAACGTGGAGTGGACTGATTACACTTCTATCTCAACTGTAGTGGGATGGAGCTCCTTTACATCAAAGTTCATACAATATAAAAAAACAGGATCTGTTTTATTCGTTCAATTTTATTTATATGGAACAAGCAATTCAGCCACTACTAATTTTTCCATTCCCTATACTTCAAGGGCTGGTTCTAATTATGTTGACTTGCTTATACGATCTCAAGATGCTGGTGTGTATTCACTTGGTGCATTAGCAGAGATTGGCGGATCGGCGACTGTCGTTAATTTTTATAAACTCAGCGATGGAACGCCATTTACAAATTCGGGTTTAAAAGGAGTGAGCGGATTAATAATAATACCTTTATAATATATGGCACAAGATTTATTTAAAGACATCCGATTTCTTCGACAGGGCGATTTCTCCCAAGAAGATATTATCGTTGATAATGTTATTACAGGAAAGAGCCTGCCTACATCTGAATCAATATTCACTTCAGATAAAGACCAGATAATTTTTCTGGAATTATGGAACGAAAACGAATCCGGCATTAATGTATTTGTAAAACTTGAAAACAAAGTGATACAGAACAATATCATTGGAGTTTGCCATGAAGAAAAATATGCCCATACCCTTCATCAGATAGAAATTAAAAGGGATGAACAATTATTTGCATCTTCGGACGAGGCTGATTCTATTTCTTATAATATAATTTTATGAGTAACTTACTTTCAGATAAATTAACTATTTTTGTAAAAAATAAACCAATGAAGCACCTATTCACCATCCTTTTCCTTTTCTCATTTTTCCTTTCATTTTCTCAAACAACCGAACAGCAAATTGATGCTTTTGGAGGGACAGCATCTGGGACGAATAGCTATTCGGTAACTATTTCAGCAAGCACAAACACAACACCTTATGATAAGCAGCTTATTTGGGCGAAATTTACCAATTCAAATACTGCGGCTTCTACATTAAAAGTAAACAGTCAGGCAGCTAAAGATATAACACTGAATGGGGGAGCATTAACAAGCGGGGCGATAAGGTCGAGCGTATGGTATGGGTTAAAATATAACTCTACTGCAACGGCATGGCAGATAGTGAGTGATGGTAGCGGAGGCGCACCATTTATTTCGGGGTATTTAAACGGAGGTAATTCATTTGGCGGGAATGCAATCATAGGACTGAATGATGCTTTTGATTTAGGAGTTGAAACAGGAGGCACGACAAAATTAACAGTAGAAAGCGGGGGCGATGTGGGGGTAGGAATAACGAATCCAACAGTAAAACTTCATGTTGGAAGCGGAGATGTGACGTTTGATAACCCGGATGGCGTAGGTACAAAATTATATTTTGGCGGAACAAATGTTGCAAATACTATTGAAGTTGACACCCTTGCTTCGACGACAGGAATTAGATATGTTGCATATTTTCATACGTTCGAGGGCAAAAGCGATAATGGTTCTGCTGATATACTTTCACCCGGCAATAAAGATTTAAGAATTGGTAGTGCCGCATCCGGCATAGATGGATCGGCTTTGAGGTTAGTCGCTGCTGATGCTCCTGGATTAGGTTTTATTGACGGCGTTAAACTGGTAAATTCAGATGAAACAATATTTCAAACACCTGCTTTATTTTTGGGCGGTGCTCAAGCTGCTTTTCCTGTAGGCATTAATATGGATTATCCGCATTTTCCAAAGGCATATCTTCATTTGCACGGTGTAGGCACGGCAAGCACAACCGTTTCTTTCAGGGCTGAAAGTTCGGACAGTACAATAAACTTTGCAGTTAGGGACGATGGAAATATTTTTGGAACTAAGCTTCACAATAATTCAGAGTTACCGACAGGAACGACTAACCAATATATCGCGTCCGGTACTTATCAACCAGTAGTTACAATAGATGCTAATGTTACCGATACTGTTACTTATATAATGCAATGGATAAGGGTTGGAAATGTAGTACTTGTTTCGGGCAGAATAGACATAGATGCTACCGTATCGGCTACCGATACACAATTACAAATGTCTATACCGATACCGTCTAATTTTGCAGGAAGTGGTGAATGTGGTGGTAGCCTTACTTGTGGAAGCGTGCGACAATCTGGAAATATTCTTGCTAATGTTGCAAATGATACCGTTAATTTAAAATATCTTTCATCAGGCTTGAGTTTAGGCGAATTTGGAGTATCATTTACATATCTTATAAAATGAAACCTTTTTTTAAAATATTTGCAGTTGTTTTATTGCTTCCATTTATCGTACCCATAGGGTTATTGCTTTTAATAATTAACTGCTTCTATGATATAAGAACTCCACAATAATTAAAAATAAACAAATGAAAAAACTATTCCTTACCCTTGCAATCACAGCCTTTGCGCTGACTTCATTTTCCCAAACCATAAAAGCGGAAAGCGGAAAAGCTATTGAAGTAACGCCAGCAGTTGCTGAAAAGAAAACCACATTAACAGGGGCGCAGGTAGTGGCAAAAAAAGAAAAATTAAATTCAGAGATTAAAATTCTGGAAAACCAAATTTCTTCTTCTGAAAAAATACTCGCCGACAAAAAAGCAATGTTGGCAAAATATGAAGCGGTTTGCGCCGAACTTGGATATAAATAAAAAACTTATGATGCCGGACGTAGACAACAGAACGAGCGAAGGTAGTCCGATTATCAGCGTGGTGCTTTTAATATTCGGATGGATCGCTAATGCCGCAGCCGAAGCAACAGCAATCGATGTTTATACGTGGATATTCAGGGCAGCTTCTCTTGCTTCTGTTTCAATTATCATTATAATCAACTGGAGGAAAGCTATTGAGGAACTAAAAATAATAATCAAAGGAAAATGAAACTATCACTATACAGATTCAGTTCAGGAAATGAAAGCACCTTAGGGCTTTTACATATTGACGGTAGATTTGTTTGCTTCATCATTGAGGATGAATACCGGGAAGTAAAAGTGAAGGGAGAAACCCGCATACCTTCAGGCAACTATAAAATATCACTAAGGAAGGAAGGTGGATTCCATGAGAAGTACTCAGCCAAGTACCCCAAAATTCATAAGGGAATGCTCTGGCTTCAAGATGTTCCTGGATTCGAGTATATACTCATTCACTTAGGAAACAGCGACCTGGACAGCGCGGGGTGCTTACTGGTAGGCGATTCAGCTACTCAGAACATAACTACCAGGGGCTCGGTAGCAGGTTCAGGGGCAGCTTATGAAAGAATCTATCCTGTAGTAGCAAATGAAATTGAAAAGGGAAGCGTGGTTACTATCGAGATATTTGACGAAATAAAGAAATGAGAAAACTTTGGGACACCATAAAGGACAAGGTAATAATGGGATTAATAATGTCCATGATAGCGGTCGGCGGGACGTTTATGGCAAACACAGGAAAGGAACTATGGTATCTTCCTGGAACAGTAAGGTACCTAAAATCAAAAGGCATAAAAGATTCAATACTTGGGGCGCATTACATTGAGCGTATAAAAAAATTAGAACAAAGAAACGCAAAGGATAGTATATATTTGCAGATGGATTTCGATGCTATTGACAGAATAAAAAAGAAACTAAAAATCAGATAACATGAAAGACAAAAAAGACGTTATCATAGCCATACTCGCCATGCTCGGCGTAATTGCTCCGCTCGCTATATTAGCAGTGTTATTAATGAAGTCCGCAGAGCCTTCGGCTTTAGTCGCTGGATTCATCGGAGTTATCGTAGGCTCTTATACTACTGTGTTCTCGTATTATTTTGGCTCGAGTTCCGGCAGCAAAGCAAAGCAGGAGACTATTGATAAAATGACAACAGAAACACCAACTCAACAACCTACACCATGACACAAGAAACGCCAAAAGTAAAATTGTTCCAGAGACCAATTTTCCAAAAGATAATTAATCCCTTATTCAGAGGAACAATAAAAACATTCTGCCCTCCGGCAGCTACGGTAATTGAAATATTTAAAAATTTCAAAACGCCTGCCGACAAGCCGAAGCCACATAATTGGACTTCGATTGCTATTCAGGTTCTTTGCTGGGGAATTATACTTTATGCTTTTGGCACGAAGATAATCACTATTGATGATGCGCTCAATTTACTCCAGGGAAGTAATTCGGTTATTCCAAATGAGCCTATCGTTACGGTCATTGATACTACAAGCGTATTGATAGATACTCTTCAGAAATAGCCCACCTTTAGATTTTATGACCTCTGGAAGCAACATTAATACAAGGGAATCTTTCCTTTACGGACGCTTTGAATGCCTCATGAAGCCGGCATACGGCTCTGGCATAGTGAACAGTTTCTTTCTTTTTGATGACACAATAGGTTTTCAAAAGAAATGGAGTGAAGTAGACTTTGAATTTTTAGGTAGGCACACAAATTCCGTTGATACGAATCTTATTCAAACAGTAAATGGCATTACTGATAAAAACGTAAACGTCCGACATACCGTATTGAATAGACGCAGTTCAGATGCGTGGTGGAAGCTAACCTTAGAATGGATTCCTGATAAAATTACCTGGAAGGTGAATGATATAGTAATAAGGACATCTCAAATTAAGCTATCCCAAAGAATGAAACTTATGATGAACATATGGCAAGGCGGAAGTAATTGGGCTGGAGATTTCGATAAGGGGCTTCTTCCCCAGATTGCTTCTTATGAATACGTAGAATATTTTGAATACAGCAATAAAGGCTTTATCCATAAGTGGAGAGACAGCTTCCATTCGATAGATAAAAACCGATGGTATTTACCTACATTTATTCTTGGCGAAACGCAGCTATTTGAGTCAGGCGCAAGTATTGATTCCAACAAGCTCGTATTGCGATTAAGTTGACATAATCAGAAGCAACAGCGGGATTAACCGCCTCGATAAACATTGCCCCGTAAGGCAGTGGCTTCTGTTTTACAGCCATGAAACAAAAATGATTCATATTGATAGTCAGGCAGTTGCGTTATCAGCTAAAAAATAGTTAAATAAACATAGCCATGAAACAAAAATGATTCATACATTTGTACTTATAAACAACAAATCACTATGAAAATAACACACGCACACAGGGCTTTTCAGAACATAACTGGATCCAAGGATTTAAAAGAATATTTGCCATCGAGTAATTATAAAATAATTTATTTTGAAAATAAAAGTCAGTCTATTATTGAAAGAATATTTAAGGGCAAAATTGCTTATATTAAAGCTATTAATTGGGGCAAAAAGAATCTTGAAAATTTCAATTATGATTTAATTCAACTAATAAAATAACTATAATTATTATGACAAAATTTAGAATTGAACTCGGTAAGCTGCTTGAAAATTCAGGGCGAAAAAAAAACTGGCTAATGGATAAAATGCAAATGAATCGCATTACCTTCTGGCGCAAACTAAATTCTGATTCGTTGACAGAAGTGGAAAAGAATAAAATCAGAAAAATATTAGGACTATGAAACCACTCCCCAACACCCCGCGATCAGCGGCTTATATAAAGCTGAAACATTGTATTTTCTCTTGCGAAAATGTAATTCAACTTGAAACATTACGTAAGCCAGTATTAACTTATGAGGCACATAATGAGGACGGTAGGGAGCTGATCGCCCTGTGGTTTGAAAAGCATGAGCATTTAAGCCCGACAGAAAATCCGCATATAGAACCGTTATATAAATTAAAGACACTATGAAAAAAACATTCCTATTCATTATCTTCATTGAAGTAGTAATGCCGTTGCTCGTTATACTTGCAATGGTTGCCATCATAATCGGGGTATCTGGATGTAAGAAAGATACGTCTCCGCCGCCAGCACAAACAGGGATGTCAGTACCGGGTGGATTAAAAATTACTACCGATATTATTTATTCTACATACGGGCAACAATATGATAGCATCTATTGTTCTTGGTATATTCCTGGCAATCCAGCAATAGCGGAAGAAATAAAAGATAATCATCATGAATGGAATCAGGCTATACCCACATCCTATCAGGTATCCACGAATTTTTCTTTCATTCCTCGCTCATCAAATCCATACAAGGATTATGATACGCTATATGTTCGGATATACAAAGCGGGAAGTTTAGTCAAAGAACAAAAGAACAGCATGGGTAATATGAGTATTTCCGTTAATTATATTTATTAATATGAGCCAGACAAACAAATCCGCATTCCGATTACAGCAGGAAGATTTAGAACGGCATAAGACTTTGCGATGGTTAAATAAAAAACAAGTAATTAAAATTATTCACGATGAATTAGAATTAATTAAACGCATAAGAAAAGCAAAGCGTGAAGTTGAAAGCTGGGATTTTGGTTATACGATAAGCTGGGAACAGTTTTTGAAGACGAAGCTTGCAAACAAAAAATAAAGCTATGAAAAAAAGATACAGAGTAATTGCATCCTTTTATATATGGGAAGATAGCGATCAAGAGGCTATGGATACAATAGGCAATATTTCTAAAAAGGAAAGAGAAAAATTAGATAATCAGCATATTATAGAATCAATAGAAGAACATCCATTCGGAAAATGGCAAACCAGAAAAATAAATTTAAACGAAACAATAAACAACAACATACAGCCAGACGACCTCGCTCGCTCTCTGAAATAATCCATGCACGTATGGAATGGAGGCTGTATTTTATTAACTAACACCGGCGGGTTACGCAAAATAAAAAATGGAAACAAAAGAAGTAAAGACCCATTGGAAAAAAAATCATAACTATAATTTCTTGGGAGCATATTCGCTTCCTGTCGGCTCTGATATAATTCTCACAATAAAAGAACTAAAGCCAGAAGAAATCATGGGTATGAATGGGAAAAAGGAAAAAGGATTCGTCTGCCACTTTGCTGAAGCAGGGGCAAAGCCAATGATCTTAAATAAAACAAACTGTAAAATAATTGAAAAGATTTACAGCACTCCATTTATTGAAGATTGGATAGGAAAGAAAATTCAGCTTTACGTTGCTTCAGTTTCAGCATTCGGGACAACTACTGATGCGCTTCGTATCCGGCAACAGATACCTGGGGGCAGATCAGAAAAACAATTACTTGCCGACCTGTACATAACTAAGAAAGAAAAAATGAAAGTATCGGATCAGCGAGATGCGGAGCGGATTATAAAAGAGAATGAAGTAGAAAGCTACGGTAAATTAAAAATGGCATTGGAAAAAATAGCATAATCATGACAACTACCCGAACCGCGAACTTTACTTCGTCACAAATATACCGCCTAATGGGTAGTGATGCCGTAATGAAAACTTATATAGAAGAAAAGCGAATGGAACAACGGTTAGGCAGGCAGCTTGAACAGGACAAGTCTTCGTCGTCTGCTATGTGGGGGACATGGCTGCAACACAGGGTTACAAATGTTCTATTGCCTATGGATTGTAAACCTACTAAGAATATTCGCAGAGTGCATTCAATTATACCAAATTGGACTGGTGCGGAAGATTATCTAAGAACTGATAAAGCTGGGGAAATCAAATGCTACGAATTGAAAAAGTTTTGCAAAGCGCATGATGCAGCTACGACAGGATGGGAAACATTAAAAAAAGTTTGTCCGGATATTGCGTGGCAGATAGTGAGCCATGTTATACTTAGCGATAAGGGTGTGGCTGAATTGACTTTGTATGTGCCATATCGTAAAGAATTATCTATAATAAAAGACAAAGATGAATGGATTAATGTGCTTACACCCGAACAGTTCGAGGACAGGGAATTTCAATACTGGATTAGTAGATTAGGCTTTGCTTCAGATCATGAATTGCCATATCTTCTTGAGGGGAATTACTATCCTAACTTGTCTTCATTTACTTTTGAGATTACTGATGAAGACAGGTTAGCTTTGACAAATAGAGTACTAATAGCAGTAAAGGAATTGACGAAATGACACTACAAGAAATAAATTTTTGGAAACGACTTGAAAACTTTATATCAAATGTTCATGTGAACGATATGCCATCAGAGGAAGAAAAAGAAATGATACTTAACATTTGCAAGCGGGAGCAAGCAAGTAAAAATCTTGTCCAACCTGATGTTATAAACTCGATTTGCCCTACTTGTGGCGGTCAAGGTTGGGAGTATAGTAAAAGACAAACGATGGAACAATGTCAGAGTTGTAAGGGAACTGGGCAAACTGTTTTATAACGTGCCGACCATTGGAGAAGTGGCGGAATTAGAAGCACAAATTTTGATTAACAACTAAAATATAAATAGAATGACAAAAGTTAAAACAACCACTAAAGCCGCCATTTCTTCCAATGGTGTGTTAGGCGAAGGGTGGCTTGACGCAAATGTTCATTTACCAGATGAACTTGAAACAGTATTTATCAGCAATGGAAAGGGGTGGACATCCATAGGGTGTTTGGTTTATAGCGAAGGATGGCATTGGGCAGAAAGTAACGGAGTAATTTACGAAAAGAAAGGCAATATAGTAGCGGAGTGTGAAAGCGATGATTTGGATGTTAAATACTGGCACAAACTTCCTAAACCACCTTTTGCCTAACGGTTTGCAAATTAAAAACCGTTGACTACGAAACCAAAATATCAGATAAAATGCTCGGAGGCAATGTTTATTAATTTGCTTGTTATGCCCGCCCTGCGAAAGTTTGGTTTTCTCAAAAGGGGGTGGCTGTTGAATCTTGAAACTAATAACTAAAAATAAAACTATGACACCAAAAGAAAAAGCAGACGAATTAATAAAAAGATTTGCCCAATACTCGGCAGTTAGATTAACTGATTTGACTGAATACGATATTCAAAGGAGAGCCAATGCTACCCAATGTGCCATACTGTGCGTAGAAGAGATATTATCAATACAAGACCTATCATTGATAATGAGCAAACATAAAGCTGATTCGTATAGAACATTTTATACAGAAGTAAAAAACGAATTGTTAGAACCAGTTTGCGATGGATGCAATGGCAAGGGATGGATTTACCGTGATGCAATAACAGACGTTAAGATAAATTGTAAATGTAAAAACAAAACAATATGAAAAACGAAAAACCTTATTTTGTATGGGATGGAATCAATGGTGACTTAGAAGAGTTTGAAACCATTGAAGAAGCCAAAGAATTTATCAAAAAAAACTTTGATGATGAAGCCGAAGGAATACACCCTGATGTGGAAAGTGTATTTATTATGAAGAAAATATTAAATACAGAAGTTGAGGTGATAAAAGAGTTAAACAGCGGACTTGGTGAAAAGGAATATTGCAGAATAATATTTCAAGAGTGTTAGGCTGCTGGCTGTTACCCCCTTTTGAGAAAACCAAATTGGGCATAACGGTTCGGGGGTAAACGCCCCGAAGGGTAGTTTTCATTTTATCAAATGAGACTATGACTTCGGAAAATGAAAATGGCGATTTACCCCCTGTTAACGGCTGATGCAAACGGATGGCTGTTTTGA
>Ga0209641_10000482_pt1 | contig 36496 bp, 36 predicted proteins | sample RifCSP16_1_FD_184022 | JGI IMG/M metagenome (GOLD analysis project Ga0209641, IMG submission 184022) | Soil microbial communities from Rifle, Colorado - Rifle CSP2_sed 16_1 (SPAdes) (version 2) | ecosystem: Environmental > Terrestrial > Deep subsurface > Rock core/Sediment | place: Rifle... | reverse complement strand
ATTCTGACCACATGCCCCACCTTACCCTGTCTCCATGCACCTGTTGGACATGCCCTTATACAATCAGAGCAGTATAAACATTTGAATAAGTTAAAGATTGGCTTGCCTGTTTCCGGATGAGGTGTTATTGCCCCTTCCAGACAGGCTGATGAACATATTGTACAGCCCGTACAGGGGTCCTCATCCCATACAGGGAATACCGCACCCTGAAATCCGAGGTCCATCTCATTAGTCCTCGCACAGTCAATAGGACAGCCTGAAAAGGAAATCTTAAATTTATGATTGCATCTATATCCAAAAAATTTTTCACTCACCTCTTTAGCCATTTTCTGAGTATCAGTTAAGCCATTGGGATTATATTCACAACCACTGCATGCAGTAGGCACCCTGACCCTCGGACCACAGGAAGCAATATTCTGATCTACCTCCTTCAATTCCTCAATCATTCCGTTAAAATTTTTATAATTGACATAAGGGATTTCAAGGGACTGCCTGAAACTCAGATGGACATATTCTCCTCCATATTTTTCTGCCACCTCTGCAATCTTCTTTAATTTCTTTACAGGTATCCTGCCGCCGGGACATCTCAGACGAACAGTAAACAAGTCCTTCTGCCTCTGCTTTATAAATCCCCCTGACTTTAACTCATTGAAATTTATCTTTCCTACTTTGCCCTCAATCTCCGTGTCAACAACAATCTTTTTCTTAACCTCTTCTTCCAGATTATGGTCAACTGTAATCTTCATTTCCCTTCTTGTCTTAATCTTTGACATTTGCCCCTCTCAAAGTAATTGAAAATATTTATCAGGAACAAATATAATATACCTAATAAAATTTGTCAAGTATTTTTTTATAATTTCTGGAAATTCATATAATATAGATTGCCACCCATTATATACATCCTGTCTCTGCCTCAGATTTTAAAGAACCATGTAGATTATAAATATGCAGCCTTTTAGCTCCCCTGCATTTTTATTGACATTTGAAGGAGGGGTTCGTAAGATTATTTTATCTTCTATTTTTCTATTTCCTTATAAAGGAGGTTCCTGTCATAATGAGAGAGAGGACTGCTGGTGAATCTTCTATAACTCCGATAAGGGCGGTTTATTATATGGTCAAGGTCATGCTTGTAATCCTTGCCCGCTTCACCCGATAGAAAGAGGAGGTTTGAAAATGAAAATTGAGCTTATCGGCATAGCAGTATCACTATTTTTATTTGTCTATGTCTTCAATTTGATCAGGAGGCAGAAGATAAGGGATGAGTATTCCCTCATCTGGTTTGCTGTAGCTCTATTCTTTCTTATTATCTCTATCTCCCGTCCTTTAATTGATACAATTGCAGCCTTCCTTGGTATAGAGTATGGTCCTGCTGCACTCTTTCTTATCATAATAACTGTAGTCCTGTGGGTGCTCATCCGCTTCTCTATGCTTCTGTCAGAACATGAGAACAAGGTGAGGACTCTGATACAGGAACACGCCATCCTTAAGGAAAGGCTTGAGACAATTGAGGGGAATGAAGAGGCTGCAGGAAAGGAAGAGGCTAAGTGACCCCCTTGGCATACGGACATTTGAATATCCTGACTTTTGATATTGAGGATTGGTATCATATCAATTATCCTCAGCTTGATTTCAAGGCTTATGATGAAAAGGAAGACCACTCCTTACTCCTCTCGGCAGTAAAAAAAATCCTTCTGATGTTGAAAGAAAGCAACTCCACGGCAACATTTTTTGTTCTCGGGAGGATAGCAGAAAAGAGACCTGAGATTGTATCAAACATATTTAAAGACGGGCATGAGATTGCCCTCCATGGATATGAACACTATATGCTTAAAGACCTTGGTATAGATAGGTTTAAATACGAGACAGAAATTAGCATAAAAATACTTGAAGGGATTACAGGAAGGGTGCCAAAAGGTTTCAGGGCACCTTCATGGTCTGCTACCCCTTGGCTTTTCGGTATATTAAAAGAGATGGGATTTGAATACGATGCCAGTGTTTTCCCTGTAAAGACACCTCTCTATGGAATACCTGATGCCCCACGATATCCTTTTTTTACGGAGGATGGTCTTTTTGAAATACCCACATCTGTATATCGCCTTTCAGAAAAAAATATAGCATTTTCAGGTGGGGTCTTTTTTAAAATATTTCCATGGTTTGCAATAAAAAAGGCAGTGAATAAAATTAAGCAGGAAGGACTCCCATTAATATTTTTCTTTCACCCATGGGACCTGTGGGACAGACCGGGTAAACTCCCAGACTTTAAAACAAAACTTATATTTAATATGAAAATCGGAAATGTGGAAAAGAAATTCATAAACCTCCTGAATAACCTGCCGATGAGTTCAATAGCCTCGGCTTTAAAAGACCTTAAAGACGGGGCTTTAACAAAGAGGATTCCCTTTTGAGAAAAGAACAGGTAATAAAATATTTTATAACTATTATTCTATTTCAACTCTCTTTCTGGTTTTTTATTTCTTCAAATCTGACCATCCACCCTGACGAGGCTGACCACTGGGTATGGTCCCGTTTTCTATCATGGGGCTATTACGAACACCCTCCAATGATAGCCTTTGTTATAAGGTTTTTTACCATCATCTTCGGAGATACATGGTATGCAATAGAAATCTGCTCTCAATCACTTTCCCTTCTAACTATTTTGTTCATGTTTCTACTCGCAAAAGAATTGTTCGGATGGGAGGTAGCCCTGTTATCAGTTATAACCTTGGAGTCAATGCCCATGTTTTTTATAGGCAGTTCTATTCTGACTATTGATAGTCCACTTATTCTCTTCTGGATAATGACGACTTATCTGTTTTTGAAAGGGTTAAAGGAAGACAAAAAAGGTTTCCTTTTGTTATCAGGTGTTACATTTGGTCTCGGGCTGCTCTCAAAATATACAATGATACTTCTTACTGCCTCAATATTTTTGTATTTAGTTGTTTCGCCACATCACAGGGTTTTGCTAAAAAGAAAAGAGCCGTATTTATCTTTTTTAATAGGGCTGATTATTTTCTCTCCTGTCATCTTCTGGAATGCACAGAACGATTGGCTATCCTTTAAATACCAATTTACGAAGGGGCTTACAGGTGGAGAGAAGGGGGGACAATTCTTCTTTTTCATCGGAAGCCAGTTTGTTATCCTTGGGCCAACCCTCTTTCCATTCTTTCTATATTCAATATACAGAGGATTCAAGAGTTCGGAGTTCGGAGTTCGGAGTTCGGAGTTAAAATCAAACTCCGCAATCCACAATTTGCAATCCGCAATTCTTTATCTAACAGTTCTGGCTTCATTCCCCTTTTTCTTTTTTGCCTTTGCAAGCCTCAGGTCAAAATATACAGATGTGGGCTGGAGCGATGTGGCATTGATAGTCGGTATCATACTTATGAGCAAGGTATTAATTGATACATACAAAGAAATGGGTATAAGGAAGAAGATTATTATATATTCAGCCCTTTTTATACCTGGATTTTTGCTCTCTGCTTTTCTTGCTGTGCACTCTATTAAACCCTTCCCGTTTATTCCAAAAAATGTTGACAAGTCGCTTGAGATGTTCGGATGGGATGAAATAGGTGCAAAGGCTGAAGAGGTGTTCAATAAATATTTGCCTGATGAGAAGAGAAGATATATAATTTCCAAAGAGTATCAGATGGCAGGCTCACTCTCATTTTACACCCCGTCACACCCGATTCCATATTCCTTCAATAAGTCTTTTAGAAACATCTGGATGAAGGTAGAGGATATTGGAAGAGGGTCGGCACTTATGGTATGTGCCGAAAAAGATGGAAATGAGTGTGTTGAATCCGCAGGGAAGATTTTTAATGAGGTGAAAGAGGTAGAGCGGATGGATGTAAAAAGGAGAGGGGAAGTTGTGCGGTCTGTGAAGTTCTATATCTGCAGGGAGATAAAATGAGGAAACCGATTCTAACTCTTTTTGTATTCATAGCTTTATTTGGAATATCGTGTAACAAACCGGCTGAGAAGAAAGACGGTGGTTCTGATACTATAGCTAATCTTATGCCTGATATGGCTGGAGAGGGTCAGTGGAAGACTGAAGGAGGGGTCAGGTGCTACAAAGGTGAAGAGCTTTTTGACTATATGAATGGAGGTGCGGAGCTTTATCATGCGTATGGATTTAAGAGGGCATGTGTGCAGGATTATAAAAAGGGTGAGAATCTCTATACGGCGGAAATTTATGAAATGGAAAATTCCCCAAAGGCATTTGGTATCTACTCTCTTGACAGACAGGGTGAGCATCCATCTATTAAACAGGATGCAACATATCAGGAAGGTTCATTAAATATTTGGAAGGACCGTTATTATATACGCATTTTCATTCCGCAAAAGGGCTCTAATATAAAAGAGGAAATACAATCTCTGGGAGAGAAGGCAGTATCACAAATTAAAAATGAAGGTGAAATGCCGTCTCTTGTTAAGCTTATTCCTGCAGGTGCCAAGAAGGATACAGCATCCTCTTTCTGGCAGATGATTCCGCTGAACAACATCTTTTTTATATCCCATGAGAATCTTTTAAACCTTACAGGAGATTCAGAGGGAGTTACATTCCTTTTTCCCGCATGGAAAGGAGATGTGAGAATAATTCTCATTCGCTATTCTGATTCTAAACAGGCAAAGGACTCATTTGAGAAATTTATCAGCGGATATTTTTCACAGCCTTCGTCTCCAAAAGGAGGAGATGAGTATAAGGGCAAGAAGGGTGAGAAGATGGTAATTGCCAAGGTGAAAGATAATTATCTGATTCTATCAGCCGGAGCTGATGAGGCAGAGACTAACAAGGCTCTCCTTGAGTCCTTAAAACCTCTGGAGGTAAAATGAAAAAGGCATTGATTCTTTTTATTGGAGGAGTGGTCATTGCTGCTATAGCTCTTTTCTGCGGCTCAATTTTTACCAACAGGCTCATAAAATGGGTTATTGTAGGGGCATGCATCAGCACATTTGCCCATGGTTATAATAATCTCAATCTGAGATTAATCTTTTCACCAGTTATTGGAGGCGGTGCAGTTGTTTTGGGGTGGTTTCTCGGAAAATATATTGCCTATACAATGGTTGTATGGCCCTTATTTGGATTAATTATAGGTGCTGCGGAGTTAAATAAGATAGCTGCTGCTGAAAGAATAAAAAAGGCGATATTCGGTTTCATAGGCGGATTTATAGGGTCTCACTTTTTTCCATTTTTATTTTTTATTATATTTCCGTTGATTGGTTTGCCTTTCATGGCGTGGAATATTGAAAAGATGGGACTGATTTTATCAGGGGGGACTATTGCGCTTGGAGTTGCACTTGGGGGCAAGAAAAATGAGTGATAATTTTAAAAATTTATCCCGCAGGGATTTTCTTAAAGGAATGGCATACGGGGCTGCTGCCCTCTCATCCCTCCAGTTGTCATCATGTTCATACGAGGTTAAGCCTTCTCGTTCCGGGGCAAAAGGAATCTTTGTACAGGAGGGGAAGCCTCTCCTTATTGCGGTAGAGGGGGATAACCCCCAGAAGATGTTAGAAAAAGCAATTGATGCCATCGGTGGACTTAATCCCCTTTTTGGTAAAGGAAAAAGGGCATTGCTCAAGGGAAACTTTGTTTTTGCACAGCCATTTCCAATTACAACTGACCCGCAGATTGCCCTACTATTCGGGAGACATTTGAAAGATTCGGGCTTTGAACAGGTAAATGTATTTGATGCACCGGGGACATATCTTAATGATTCAAAGGAGAAGACCCTTGATATGCACGGACTCATGGAGCAGAAGAACCCTTACGGGATTGGTTTTTATGCAGGTGATGCAGGTGAGAGGAGTGAGTTTATAATGACCCAAAATCAGCAATGGCAGGCATATCCGGAGATTGGAGTTCATAATGATATATACACAACCCCTGTCATCATAAATATGCCGTGTCTAAAACGTCATCATACATCTTATCTGACCTGTGCCTTAAAGAATAATTTTGGTGCCATCTATGGGCCGCAGAGGTGGGATGCCCATTTCCGCGGTGAGGGGATAAAGAAGATGGCACGATTGAAGGCTGAGAATAGGCAGGCAGATAAATTTAAAAATATCTATCACTTTATGGATGCGATAGCAGAGTTTGCCGATGCTGTCCGCCCCGAATTGACATTCGTAGATGCCCGCTCCATCCTTACCAAAGGCGGACCTACAGCAGGGATTGGAAAGATTAAGACAGGTGTAAATTTATTTATCCTGAGTCAGGACATGGTTGCAGTAGATGCCTACTGTTCAAAGTTGATGGAAAAGCACGATGACTCTTATTCAACAGAGATGATACTCCCGTATTTAAAGACAGCAGAGAAGCTGGGGCTTGGGACAATGGATTTGAGTAAGGTAGAAGTGACGGAACTCTCCATATAGATAATTTCCTGCTTATTTAATACCCGTGACTATCTCTCTAAGTTAAAATACCATCATAATTCTATGATATACTTTTTATCATGGTGACTTATGCATCAGAGATTAAATAAATTATTGATTCAGGGGAAGACGGCTGATACAAGGGAGTTTTCTGGAGGTGAGTTTTACCCGCTTGAGTCGGGGACTTACCAGACACACGACAGGCTCCTATATGTGAGAGAGATCAGAGAGATAATAGAGGAGGAAAAGGGCAAGATAAAGGATAAACATAAAAATGGAGCCGGCGGCATAGAGATTACCACAGCATATACAAAACTAATAGATGACCTGATTATTAAGATATACGATGTAATTACAGATGACTGCAGGAGAAGGGGATTATGTGTAAGCCCTTCTTTTTCGCTGATAGCATTGGGTGGATATGGCAGGGGGGAACTCAATCCATTTTCAGATATAGACATACTCTTTTTATATGACAGGGCTGTTGATAGCAGTATAGAGTTTGCCGCCCATAATATTATCCCCATGCTCTGTGACATCGGATTCAATCTCGGGCACAGCGTCAGGGCTCTTAATGACTGCATTTCTATCGCCAAGAGTGACATTACCGCAAGGACTGCTATGATGGAGTCAAGATACCTCGCAGGAAATAAGGAGATATTTGAGAGGTTCTTTAATTCCTTCAGGAGAGATGTGATTAAGAAGGGGGTAGATGATTTCATTAAATTAAAACAGGAGGAGACAGGTCAAAGATATGCCATGTATGGTAATACCATATGTGTATCCGAGCCAAATATAAAGGAGGGACCTGGTGGTTTAAGAGACTTCCATACCGCCTTATGGGTATCTATGGCAAAGTTTGAAATTAATAAGCTTGAAGAACTTGAAAGGCGGGGTATAATTGACAACCATGAAAAGAATGATATCTTAATGTCCCTTGATTTTATCTTGAGGGTAAGAAATGACATGCATTTCCTGGCTGAGAAGAAAAACGATATTCTCTCACATGAGATACAGGAAAGGGTATCAAAAAATTTAGGTTACAGTGACAACGGAGGGATAAGGGGAATAAGCCGCTTCATGAAGGATTACTATATCCACACCTCTCAGATATATTGGTTTTCAAACTCACTCATAGAGAGATGTCTGAGATATAAACCAGGTTTATTAAAAAGGATTTTTCATCTAAAGACAAAAGAAATAGGGGATGGCTTTATCTCTATAAATAATGAAATCCATGCAAAAGATTTTAATCACGAGATATTCAAAAAGAATCCTCTCCTCCTTTTAAAGGTTTTCCTCTATTGTCAGGATTACAACCTGAAATTAAGCGACAGTATAAATAAGATGATTAGCTCCTCTCTTTTACTAATAGACGATAGCTTTATTAAACAACAGGAATCAAATAGAATATTTTGTCAGATATTGAAAGGGAGGGAATTATCAAGGATTTTAAGGATGATGCACGATAGCGGCATATTAAAAAGATTTTTTGCTGAATTTGAAGATATAACATTCTTTTCAAACTGTGACCTGTACCATAAATTTACAGTAGATGAGCATACCCTGAGGAGTTTAAAATACTTAGAAGAACTCTCCGAGGCAGGAGATGAAGAAACAAACATGAGAAAGATTTATAAGGCTGTCTCTGACAAGACAGTTCTGAAGGTTGCAACCTTTCTGCATGATATTGGAAAAGGAGATACGACAGGTCATATCCAGAGAGGGACAGATATTGCCTCTGCTGTATTAAAGAGATGGGGCATGGAAGATATAAGCGATACAGTAATCTTGCTAATCAAGAATCATCTCCTCATGAGCCAGATAGCCCAGAGAAGGGATATGCATGATAACAAGGCAATCGCTGAGTTTTGCAATAGAATAAAAAATATAGAGAATCTGAAAATGCTCTATCTTCTTACCTATGCTGATTTAAGGTCTGTAGGGATGGATGTCTGGACAAACTGGAAATCTGCCCTCATATGGGAACTATATATAAGGACGTATGAATATTTCAATAGGAGCGAAGGGGGTATTACTGATAGAATTGAAATAGATAAAAAGAAAAAAGAGGTTCTCGCCCTCCTGGACAATGCAACAGACAGAGATATTGCCAGCAAGTATTTTCTCTCTATGCCGGGAAAATACATTTTAGCCACCTCCCCTGAAAAGATAATAAAACATATTAAACTATCAGAGGAACTTGATGGTAAAAAACTGGTCATAAAATATTTTCACAATATGGAGGTAGAATATACAGAACTCATGGTATGCACCACAGGCAAGGCAGGGCTATTTTCAAAGATAGCAGGGACACTTACCTCAAAGAATATAGATATACTCGGCGCCCAGATATATACCCGACTTGATGAGATTGCAATAGATACACTCCAGGTTTCAACTGTAGATGGGCAACCTCTGCTGGATGAGGGAATGATACGGAGATTTGAACAGGACCTCCTGAATGTCCTTGAAGGCAAAACAACGGTTGATGAACTCCTGTCAGCAAGGCAGAAACTCAATACAGCCCACGAAAAGGGGGGCTTCAGGACCTCTACAAAAGTGGAGATAGATAACAGTTTCTCCGATACCCATACAATCATAGAGGTAATAACAATGGACAGATTAGGGGTCCTCTACGATATAACCCGCACCCTTTTTAATCTTGGCTTGAATATTTATATTGCAAAGATATCCACTGAGGGAAGGACAGCCATAGATGTATTTTATGTAACAGAAATAATGGGTGGGAAGATTTCAGACGAAAAGAAATTGGATGACATCAGAAAAAAACTTTTAGAAGTGGTATAGCCATTTGAAAAAAAAGGATAGCAGGAGAGAAATAGTTATCAAAAATACCTCTCATCTCCCGGAACTCTTCGGGTTGAGGGATGAGCATCTGCGATTTATTGAAGATAAATTCAGAATAAGGATAATTACGAGGGGAAATCATATAGGAATTACCGGGGATGAAGATAATACACACAGGGTTGAAAAACTTCTGACTCAGGTCGAATCATTGTTAGAGGAGGGGTTTTCACTCAAGAACGGAGATTTGAGATTCATAATAAGACTTTTTTTGGAAAACAGAGATGTAAATTTAAGGGAGATATTTTCTGAGAAAATCCAGGTTTATACAGAAAAGAGATTCATAACCCCGAAGAGTCTCGCCCAAAAAGAGTATATATATGCCATAGAGAATTATGACCTCGTTTTTGGTATCGGTCCGGCAGGGACAGGAAAGACATATCTGGCTATGGCAATGGCAATCTCCTCTCTGATGAAGAAGAGATGCAGCCGTATAATCCTTGTCAGACCTGCTGTTGAGGCAGGGGAAAAACTTGGTTTTTTGCCGGGCGATATCTCTGAAAAGATAAACCCCTATTTAAGACCCCTCTACGACGCCCTCTATGATATGATGGATTTTGAGAAGGCACAGAAATTAGTTGAAAGAGGACTTATAGAGATAGCACCACTGGCATATATGAGGGGCAGGACACTTAACGATTCATTTATTATACTCGATGAGGCACAGAATGCCACATCAGAACAGATGAAGATGTTTCTTACAAGGCTGGGGTTTAATTCAAAGGCTGTAGTTACAGGTGATATAACACAGGTAGATTTACCGCCTGAAAAAGGGTCAGGACTCATTGAGGTACAAAAAATACTGGGGGATATTGAGGGTATCAGATTTGTGTATTTTTCAGAGAGAGATGTAATAAGGCACGACCTGGTTCAGTCTATAATAAAGGCGTATGAAAAAAAGGGACAAAAATGGGAGAGAAAACCTGATAAGACACAGATTTTATGAAAAAGATTGGGAAGATAATTAATATAAAAAACCTCAAAAAGGGCGATACTGTAAAAAAACCTTTATCCATCTCTCTTCAAAAGATTATATCTTATATATTTCCAGGGGTAATTGCCTTTATTGTTACTACTGCCCTGACATTCATTATATCTCCCACATTCAGGTCCCCTTATCCAGCCCTAAAAACAGGTGACATATCATCAAAAAATATCAGGGCACCTGAAGATACTCTCATAGAAGACAAGGTATCCACAATAAAAAGTAAAAAGAGGGCAGAAGAGACCTCTCCCGATGTCTATGACTTTGACATAAGACTCACTACAGATATTACAAAAAGGGTTTCAGCAGCTTTTGACCTGATGGTGAAGTTTTACAAAGGTAAAGTGCCAGAACTATACTCATCAATTGAAAAGGAAGATGAGATGTCAGAAATTGATACCGAATCCTCATTGGTTGAAGAAGGCAGGAAACTAAAAAGGGAAATAGCCTCAAAGCTGAGTAGATTTGAAAACTCCAGTGAATTCAGGTCTAAAGAGAGGGAGTTTCAATCTATGCTGAAGATAGAACTTTCTGATAAGAATCTTAAGGCGTTGAGATGGCACCACTACAAAAAGTCAATAAAAGACAATATCAGTGGTTTTATCTCCCAGGTAATGGGAATAGGAGTTATGGGAAGCAAGGAATTCGTAGATATGGATAAGGGAATATTGCTCAGGGAAATAGGAACCGATACAGAGAGGATTCTCCCTGATGCAAGCTCCGTAATTGATATAAGACAAGCAAATGAACTTATAAAGAGGCTTGCTGAAGATAGTATATATAAGGAAAACCGACCACTACAGACTGTTATTGCTAATATTTGTCAGAAATTGATTCAGCCAAACCTAACCTTCAATAAAAATGAGACTGAAAAGAAGAGGAGAGAGGCAGTAGAAAGGGAAAAGCCTGTCTTTTACCAGATAAAAAAGGGGGAGATGATAATACGAGAGGGTGAGAAGGTTACAGAGGAACATATCCTGAAACTAAATGCCCTTGAGTTAAAACAATCGAGTACAAATTATTTTATGACAACAGCCGGTTATTCAATATTCATAATGTTGCTTATGTACCTCTTCTGGAGATATATCAAAGGTTTCAAACCTCTACTGACTGAAGATAAACAGAGCCTTATTCTTCTTGGATTAATACTTATATTTAATCTCGCCCAAAGCCGTATTTTTGTTGACCTTTTAAAGTCTATTGGTTATGGAGGAAGTGTAGAGATATCGTCTTATATGTATTCTATTCCCTATGCAGTAGCACCCATGCTGATTGCCATATTATTTGAGATGGATATAGCACTGATATTCTCCGTTCTTAACTCCCTTCTCATCGGGCTCTTAATAAAAGATGGATTCTACTATTCCCTTGTAGCATTATCAGGTGGGATAATTTCCATCTACAGGGCAAATCAGCACAAAAAGAGGTCATCAATATTAAAGACAGGTCTTCTGATTGGAATTGCCAATGCTTTAACAATCATTCCCCTTGATTTAATAAATAACACCCTTCTCTCTAAATCAGGTTTTCACGATGTGATATTTGGTCTTGCAGGGGGAATAATTGTGGCTATAATTGTATCAGGCATCCTGCCGCTGATAGAATCCATATTCCATGTTACATCTGATATTAAACTCCTTGAACTGTCGGACCTTAATCACCCCCTTCTCTCAGAGTTGGTAGTCCAGGCACCGGGAACATATCATCACAGCATCATAGTTGGAAATCTGGCAGAGGATGCAGCAGAAGCAATAGGAGCAAATCCTTTATTTGCAAGGGTTGCATCCTACTTTCACGACATAGGCAAGATGAAAAAACCTGAATATTTCGTAGAGAATCAGCATGGCAACATCAACATACACGACGGGCTTGCACCCAGTATGAGCAGTCTTATTCTCATATCCCATATAAAAGACGGCGTTGAACTTGCGAAGGCACACAGACTGATGCCTAAGATAATTGATGTAATAAAGGAGCATCATGGTACAGGGCTTATAACATACTTTTATAATAAGGCAAAGGAGGCGGAGGACCCTTCTCTCCATGAATTCAGGGAGGAGAATTTCAGATATCCAGGACCAATGCCCAGGACAAAGGAGTCTGCAATAGTTATGTTAGCAGATTCGGTAGAGGCTTCCTCAAGGACACTGGATGAACCCACACCGTCAAGAATCAGGGGACTGGTTCAGAGAATAATTGATGATAAATTCATAGACGGACAACTTGACCATAGTAATCTGACATTAAATGACCTGCATAAAATAACAAACAGTTTTGTGCGAATTCTTACCGGTATATTCCACTACAGGGTGGAGTATCCTGAGATAGAAAAGGAAAAGGAAGAGAGGATGGGTTTACATGGAGCTATTGATTCAGAATCGCAGTCGTCTGAAGATAGACCTAAAGAAGATAAAAAGGTGGGTCAGTCTGATATTAAAAAAGCCGGGCTATCAGGATAGCGAGATAAGCATACTCTTTGTTGATGATGAGGAGATACGGGTCTTAAATAAGAATTACAGGGGGAAAGACAGAACCACAGATGTCCTCTCCTTTTCTCAGTTGGAGGAGGTTAAAAACTCCAAACTCCAAACTCCAAACTCCGAACTTCTTCTGGGTGATGTTGTAATATCCCTTGAAACTGCCAAAAGACAGGCAAAAAAGAGGGGGCATTCTTTTGAAAAAGAGGTATTTATTCTCCTTACCCATGGCATACTCCATCTCCTCGGATACGACCATGAAGGTAATAGGAAAATGGCACATGAGATGAGGAGGATGGAGAGGGAAATTATAGAGTTTAGCCACGAATGAACACGAATTTACACTAAAAAAAATAATTCGTGTGTATTTGTGTAAATTCGCGGCTAAACAAATTTTTATTCTATGAAAACACTCTGGGCACCGTGGAGGATGAGTTATTTCCAGACTCCACAAAAAAATAGTTGTATATTCTGTGATAAACCAAAAGAATCTGCTGATAAAGAGAATTACATCCTGTACAGGGGTAAATCATCATTTGTAATAATGAATATATATCCATATAACAATGCCCATCTTATGGTCTCCCCTTATAAGCATATCCCCTCTTTATCAAAACTGCAAAGGGAAGACCTGATTGATTTAACACTGCTTACACAAACATCCCTGCAAATTCTTGAAAATGCCTTCAGAGCTGAAGGCTTTAATGTGGGTATTAATATAGGAAAGGCGGCAGGAGCCGGGTTTGCAGACCATGTTCACATACACATAGTTCCAAGATGGAACAGCGATACCAACTTTATGCCTGTCTTATCAGAAACAAGGGTTATGCCAGAACATCTGAACTCCACCTATGAAAAATTAATACCTTATTTCAAGGATGTACAATTATGACAGATGACTGTCACGATTTGCCATTACCTCTCAAATTGCAATTGATACAGCCTATAATAAATCCCCCTGCTTTTTATAAGTTCTTCATGACTTCCTGTCTCTGCAACCTCCCCACCCTGAATAACTATTATTCTATCTGCATATCTTACCGTTGATAGTCTGTGGGCTATTATGATAGAGGTGCGGTTCTTTATAAGTTTGCGGAGGGCATCTCTGATAAATATTTCTGTTTCTGTATCCACGCTGGATGTTGCCTCATCAAGTATCAATATCCTCGGATTAAAAACGAGTGCCCTTGCAAAAGAGATAAGCTGTTTCTGTCCCAATGAAAGGCTGCTTCCCCTTTCCAGCACATCCTCTTTATATCCCTTTGGTAATTTCATAATAAACTCATGGGCATTGACATATCTTGCCGCTTCATAAACCATCTCCACCGGTATACTGTCTTCCCGGAGCCTGATATTATTTTCAATATCCCCGGCAAAGAGAAACACATCCTGAAGGACTATCCCCATCTGCTTCCTTAAAAAATTTTTATCCATCTCCCTTATATCTATTCCATCAATAAGTATCATTCCCCTTTGAATATCATAAAATCTTCCAAGCAGATTGATAATTGATGTCTTTCCTGTCCCCGTAGCACCAACAATAGCAATACTTTCACCTGCCTTTAAATGGAAGGATACACCTTTAAGAACGGCTCCTTCGGAATTATATGAAAACCATACATCACGAAATTCTATTTCACCCCTTAGTTTATCGGAAATTACAGGTCTCTGCGGGTTGGGAATCTCCTCCGGGGTATCTATCAACTTGAATATCCTTTCTGATGATGCCATGGCAGCCTGCATTATATTATATTTTTCTGCAAAATCCCTGATAGGCTGGAAGAATCTCTGGACATATTGGATAAAAGCCACAAGGACACCCAACTGCACTCCCCCTCTTATCACCTCTCCACCCCCATACCAGATAATAATCCCGATGGTAATAGCAGAAAAGAGTTCTATGCATGGGAAATATATGGCATTGTAAATAAGCGACCTCAATAGCTCATCCCTGTTTTCTCTGTTTATTATTTCAAATCTTCTGAAGCTCTCATCCTCCCTGTTAAATACCTGCACTGTGCTCATGCCTGATACATTCTCCTGCAGATATGAGTTAAGTCTCGCCAGATTTGTTCTTATTCCCCTATATGAATCTCTTGCCCTATCGCTATAAATCTTAGTTGCATAAAGGAGGGGAGGGATAACAATGAATGTAAGAAGCGCCAGCCTGAAATTCAAAACCAACATAGCAATGGTTATCCCTATCAATATAAGTAAATCTCCAACTGCAACAACAATCCCCTGCGTAAACATCTCATTCAAGACCTCCACATCATTTACTACCCTTGTTACAAGTCTTCCAATCGGGTTACGATTAAAAAATGAAAGGGACATTTTCTGTATATGGGAAAATAGACAAATCCTTATATCATACATTGTCTTCTGTCCGATAATCTGCATGATATAAATCTGGATATACTGGAGAATAAAACTTAATAATAAGAGTGCAAAATAGATAATCATAATAAGACTTAGTCCCTCCCAATCATCCTTAACTATATGGTCATCTATAGCAATCTTTGTAAGATATGGTCCTGAGAGCTGGAGTATGGAAACGGCTACTAAAAGAATTAAGGATAAGGCAAGTTGATTTTGATATGGCTTAAAAAATTTCAGGAGTCTCCTCATAAGACTTGTATTATAAGCCTTACCTACAATCTCGTCCCCGTAAATATCAATCTGCATCTACTCCTCCACTAAATCCATCTCAGAGAAAATCTGCTTTTTATAAATTCTATTATACAGCCCGCCTTTTGAAATAAGCTCGTCATGGGTTCCTGTCTCTGCTATCTTCCCATTCTCCATCACTGCTATTGTATCAGCCTCTTTTATGGTGGAGACCCTGTGTGAGATTAAAATAATTGTTGTATCCTTAAGAAACCCTATGATATTTTTAAATACCATATCCTCCGTATAGGCATCTAAATTTGAAAAGGCATCATCAAGTATCAATATCTTCGGTTTTTTAATGATTGCCCTCGCCAGCACCACTCTCTGTCTTTGACCACCTGATAATGTTATTCCTCTCTCCCCAATTACAGTATCAAGTCCGTCTATAAATATCCTCATATCTCTGTCAAGACCTGCCACTAAAATTGCCCTGTCAATCTCGCCAGCAGTTACACCTTTCACACCAAATACTATATTCTCCCTTATTGTGTCTGAAAACAGGAATGGCTCCTGCTCTACATAACCAATAAATTCCCTTAAGATTTTCAGGGGTATTTCTCTTATATCAATATCATCAATCAAGATTGAACCGGGAGAGATATCGTATATTCTCAATATCAATTTTACGAGCGTGCTTTTCCCTGACCCTACAGGACCAGCTATTGCCAGGGAACTTCCGGCATCTACCTTTAAATTAATATTCGTGAGGATATTCCCATTACCGCTATATGAAAATGTAAGGGATTTAATCTCTATTTTTCCCTTTAACCTCCTGCCACTGGCTGATGACTGCTGACTTTCGCAAATTCCGGGTTTCACATCCATAATTTCTTTAATCCTCTGCATGGAAGCTGCCCCTCTCTGTGAAAGGTTTATCATAATTCCTGTTGCAGCCATGGGCCAGGTGAGCATTGCAAGATAGCCATTAAATGCAACATAACTTCCCAGAGTCAATCGTCCATCTATTACCTCTTTGCCGCCCACCCATAGAATAAGGGCAGCGACTCCCCCTGTTGTTAAAACCATCAGGGGAAAGAAAACACCTGATATCTTTATAAGCCCCAGATTTTTCTCTATAAGCTGATGATTAAGCCTTTTAAATCTATTCAGTTCATTTGCCTCCTGCACATAGGATTGAACTACCCTTATCCCTGCCATACTTTCATGTACCATTGAACTTATCTCTGATAATTGTCCCTGCACAGATTCAAACCTCCTCTTTATCTCTCTGCTGAATTTCAGGACTATAATTGAAACCATTAGCATTGGTAAAAGAGAGATGATAGTTAATCTGGGGCTTATCACTATCATAAGCATAAGGCAGGTAGATATTATCACGGTAGTATCAATGATTATTACACTTCCAATTCCGAGAAACTCCCTCACAGCTTGAAGGTCATTGGTTGCCCTAGACATGATATCCCCTGTTTTTGTATGCTGAAAGAATCCCCAGTGAAGCCTCTGCAGATGACGGAAGTAGTCGTTTCTTAAGTCGTATTCCACCTTTCGCGAGATACCGAAGAGGTGCTTCCTCCAGTAATAGCGAAATAACACCTGAAGCCCAACCGTTGATACAATGAGGATTGAGTATTTAAGGAGGGGGTTTATAAAATTTGTTTGACCTTTGGTTTTTCCTATATGGTCAATAGCGAGTTTTATCAGCCATGGGGGGAGGAGCCCCAGAGCATCTGTTACAATAAGGGCAAACGCACCTGCAATTAATTCATACTTATATCTTTCTATATAAGCATAGAGACTTCTCAATGCAGCCATGCTGAATAAATTTTACCAGCCTGCTTAAAATCTTCCATAGTATTTATATTGAAAAATGGTGGAGGTTCTATTTCGGCTATGTCAGCAACTCTCTTTACCCTGAATTTTAAAAATATGTCCTTTATCTTAAGTCTTTGTTCTTCAACCATAATCTTAAAAGTCTCCATACACCTCATGGAATAGACTGCATGGAGTGGGTGCAGTCTGTGTTTAAAATATGGGACAATGATATCATAATCACCTTTCGCCTCAGATATTATCTGATTTATAACATTTTCATTAATAAACGGCATATCGCAGGCAGTAAAAAATGTATAATCAGATTTTGAATAGAAAAGACCGGTATAGATACCTCCCATTGAACCCCTGTGCGGGGTCAAATCGGTATAGGTTTTTAATTTCAGGTATCTGTAATCTTCGGGTGTGTCTGTGATAATAATTATCTCATCAAATATACTTCTATAAATTTCAACAGTCCTGTCAATAATCCTTTTTTCACCTATTTCTAAAAATGCCTTCTTTAATCCTATCCTGCTATTCATGCCACCCACTAAAATTGCTCCTGTCATGGTATCCCTGTCTGAGTATTCTCTGTAAATTTTATATCTTTTCCATCGTAAGTCGGGTTAAATATCACATAGGCAATGGCAGGCTCTCTGCCTGTATTTACAAAGTAATGTAATGTCCCTCTTGGTATGAAGGCGATATCTCCGCCTTGCATCGACAGTTTATCTGCTCCGAGATTCAAAATCCCTTTCCCTTTTTTTACTATAACTGTCAGGTCATGGGTTTCATGTATATGTGGTTTTTCCCTGTCCTTTATCTGTATTATAAAATGACTGCCATCCTTATTCTTGAAGAGTGGTGTAACCTTTATATTCTCATTTTTATCTGCCGGGTTTTCCCTTAAGATATCTACCCATTTTTTTGAGAGAAGTCCCTGTTCGCCTGAGGAATAAATTCTCCCATTAGAACATGCGTAGGGAAAAAGGAGAGCGATGAGGATTATCAGTAAATTGTTTTTAAACATGTATTCCTGCCTCCTGCCTCTGATTTCCTGTTGCCTTCTATCTTATATATGCCTCTGTTACATATCGTCTCATCATCCTGTGAGAGTTAAAATAATATGCATTTTTACCTATAGCATTCTGCATTATTCTTATCCATGTGCGTCTGTCATTATAAAATGTTGGTATAATAATATTCTCCAATTTGTAATAAAGGTCATCTGCATCCTTTTGAAGGTCAGTGGCAGTATCTAATGACGGTCCGATTGACCACCCCGTATATCCTTCTATATGACCTTCTATCCACCAGCCATCAAGGACGCTGAAATTAGGAACTCCATTGTGTGATGCCTTCATACCGCTTGTGCCAGAGGCTTCAAGTGGTCTCTGCGGGGTATTGAGCCACACATCAACACCCGATACGAGCTTTAATGCCAGGTCTATATTATAATTCTTAAGAAAGATAATTTTTATTCGACCATTAAGTCTTTCCTTTATTTCAATTATGCGTTTTATTAACATCTTTCCGGGTTCATCTTTTGGGTGTGCCTTTCCTGCATATATAATCTGAATTTTTCCATTACCAATTCGGGCCAGCCTTTCCATATCTGTAAAAAGCAGGTCTGCCCTTTTATACGCTGTTACACGTCTTGCAAACCCAATTGTAAGGATATCGTAATTCATTTCTGTGTGTGTTTCCTGATTTACATAATCAATCAGATGTCTCTTTGCCTCCATATGGGTATTCCACAGTTCATCATCAGGAATGCGGCCAATCCTGACAAATGTCTCCGGTTCATTCGCCCATCCGGGAAGATACTTATCATAAAGTTTTTTGAAACTATCGCAGGTCCATGTAAAGGAGTGGACACCATTTGTTATTGCATGAATTTCATAACCAGGGAACATACCCTTTGATACCTCTCCATGCCTTTTTGCTACACCGTTTATATATCTGCTTAAATTTAGTGCAAGGAGGGTCATATTGAGATACTCCCCTCCTGCAAATTCTTTTATAAGATTTATAGAAATACCATCAGATAATATATTCTGCAAAAGCTCATAAGAAAACTTGTCATGCCCTGCTGCTATAGGTGTGTGTGTGGTGAATACACACAGGTTTCTCACCTTTTCTATGTCCCATATCAGTTTCTCATCCCATACCTCTTCTATATCCCTTCTATATTTTTTTAACAGTTCAAGAACCAGAAGGCTTGAGTGCCCTTCGTTCATATGGTATTTTTTAATCTCAAATCCCAATCTATCAAGCATCCTTATGCCACCAATCCCCAGAACTATCTCCTGTTTGAGTCTGTATACCTCATTACCGCCATAGAGATAATGTGTAATCTCTCTATCTTCTGATTTATTATCAGGAATATCAGTATCAAGAAAGATAATTGGCACCTTCCCGCCTGCAGCACTTTCAACAATATAAAGCCATGAGACAATATGAACATTTCTCCCCTCAATATCAATGCTGATTTTTTCCTGAAGCGGAGTCATGAACCTATTTACATCCCATTCTTCGGGGAGTTCAATTTGTCTCCCGTCTTTATCAATCTCCTGCTTAAAGTATCCTTTTTTTGTCAGGATGGTTACTGCCACCATAGGGAGTTTTAAATCTGCAGCTGATTTTATCGTATCACCCGCAAGGACGCCGAGTCCGCCGCTGTAAGTAGGCATATCACTCCTCACCCCTATTTCCATAGAAAAATATGCTATCCTTGATTCCCTTATAAATTCACCTATTCCTGTATTCATATATATAATTTGATGGCATCTCTAATTTTGACAATACAGGTTTCATAAATTTTTGCCATGAGTATTTCTCTCCCCTCAAATACATCCATCCCGATTTTCAAAAACCATACTGGAAACGATATATCTCCCAATTCAAGCAGTCTCACAGAATCCTTTTCTGTGGTTATGAGAATTTCAGAACCTGTCTCCCTTGCACTGGCTATAAGGTTATCCATATCTTCACTCCTGAATTGATAATGGTCGTCAAAAGCACTGAATCCCATTATCTCTATACCTGCCTCTTTCAGCGAATTTCTGAAAGATTCAGGAGAGGCAATGCCGCAGAAGGCAAATCCCTTTTTACCTATTGCCTCACTTGGAGTAATAATCCTGCCGCTGTTCACATCAAAAAAACCCTCAGAGACATATCTGCTTCTGCATATAGGTATATCTCTACCGGACTTCAATCTGATATCTGATATTTCAGATTCATGGTTGACCTTTGTAAGTATTATAACATCCGACCTATTTATATTGGAAGGAGATTCCCTCAATCTCCCCCGTGGCAGCAAATACCCATTTCCAAAAGGAGAGTTATAATCAATTAAAAGGATATTCAATTTCCTGTTTAATCGGACATGCTGGTAACCATCATCCATTAATATGGCATCAATACCAAACATTTCTAACGCATACATGCCTGTCATATACCTGTCAGCCCCTGTAATTACAGGGATACCCTTAAGTCTTGATGCAATCATATATGGCTCATCCCCTGATTGTAAAGGCTTCATGAGAATTTTATCACCATCCGACACTAAATTTATATTCTCTCCAGCCATTCCCTTGTAGCCACGGCTCAAAACGGCAACCTTTACACCTATCTCTGTCATGAGATTGGCAATCATAATAACGGCAGGTGTCTTTCCTGTCCCCCCAACTGTTATATTTCCTACGCTTATCACAGGAACAGGAAGGGTCTTCGTCTTTAAGATACCCGTTTTATAGAGCATCAATCTGAGCCAGTGACCGAGCCAATAAAACCATGATAAAATTAATAAAATTATGGAAAGGACTGGATGTCCTTCCTCTCCTTCCATAATATTTTTAATAGCAGAAGAGAGTCTCATATTCATGGAAATTATACCTGGATATATAAAACTATACAACAGCGGAGAGCTTCATGAGAGAATAAAAAAACTTGAGGATATACTCGGGGAGTGCAGACTTTGTCCAAGAAATTGCAAGAAGAACAGATTAAAAGGTGAGAGAGGAACATGTAAGGCAGGGGCTGAACTCATGATTTCAAGTGCCTTCCCACACTTTGGTGAAGAGCAACCCCTTGTGGGATACTATGGTTCAGGGACAATATTCCTGACTCACTGTAACCTGAGATGTATCTTCTGCCAGAATTATGACATAAGCCACCGGGGAGAGGGGAAAGAGGTAACAAAAGAAGAGTTTGCAGGTTATATGATATATCTGCAGAGACTGGGATGTCATAATATAAACTTCGTTACACCAACTCACTATACACCGCAGATTATATCAACCCTGTCAAAGGCAATTGAGATGGGTTTAGAACTCCCGCTGGTATGGAACTGTGGCGGCTATGAATCAATAGAGGTTATCAGACTGCTTGATGGCATTGTGGATATATATATGCCTGATTTTAAATATACACAGAGTATATCAGCAAAGATGTATTCAAAAGCACCAGATTATCCTGAGATTGTAAAAGAAGTATTAAAAGAGATGCACAAACAGGTGGGTATTCTCCAGATGGATAACAGGGGCATAGCATACAGAGGACTCTTGATAAGACATCTTGTAATGCCCGGTCATCTTGCAGAAACAAAAGAGGCAATGAAATTCATTGCAGAGGAGCTTTCACCCCATTCCTATGTAAACATAATGGGCCAATACAGGCATTGTTACAGGGCATCTGATTATCCTGAGATTGCCCGTAGAATTACTATGGAAGAATATGAAGAGGCTGTGAGATTTGCACGGGAGGCAGGATTGGATATTTGAAGGTCTGATATTTGTTAATATGCTAATGTTATATGAGAGACTACCTTTTCTATCCTGAATTTGAAATTATAATTTATTTCCTCATTATCAATTTCTATGGGTATTAATATTGAAAAAGTTTTACCTCTGTTCTCATGTGCAAGGTCATCCGTTAGATTAAATAACGGGCTGACATACCATGTCCCTTCCTCCATAAGTTCCACATTTTCCAGCGGGATAATCAAATCCTTTGCTCTCCCTTTTGCGTGGACTACTTGCACAGGTCGTTTATCCATTTTATCAGTAAACAGGTTATTAAAACCTACCATCCCGTGGGGAATATCTTTTGTATCTACAAATGATGCCTTATCCCACAAAATCTTTAATTCTTTATCGGTTTTATTTTTTAATTCAAATAATACCCTCTTTTCTCTGATTGTAAATTTTATTGAGATTTTCTCATCCTCAAATTTCTTATCATAACTCGGTGGTTGTTCTATTCCGCTCCTGATAACTGATGGCTCTACCATGGCGTATATGTTGTAATAACTATACTGGCTCTTCTCTGCACAACCAATAAAAAACAGTGAACAGTGAACAGTGAACAGTGAAAGAAGCAAAATTCTTCTTATTGACTTCTGTCTTCTGACTTCTGTCTTCTGTATTTTGTTATCTGTAAATCTCTTTTGCATCTCTCCTTACCCTTCTCTCCGTTTAAGATGATGTTCTCATATATTCCACAAATCTGTTAAAGAGATACCGTGAATCATGCGGGCCAGGAGATGCCTCAGGATGATACTGCACTGAAAATATGGGAAGACTCTTATGCCTGACACCTTCCACAGTCCTATCATTAAGATTTATATGTGTTAGTTCAAGTTCAGAAGGGAGTGAATCTGCAGCCACTGCAAAACCATGGTTTTGGGCTGTAATCTCAACCTTCCTAGTGGTTAAATCCATAACAGGATGATTTGCACCTCTATGCCCGAATTTCAGCTTATATGTTTTAGCACCCATTGATAGACAAAGTATCTGGTGACCAAGGCATATTCCGAATATAGGCTTTTTACCGATAAGCCCTCTTATATTTTCAGCCATGTATGGGACAGCATCGGGGTCGCCTGGTCCGTTTGATAAAAATATACCATCAGGATTCATTGACATAACTTTATCAGAACCTGTAAAGGCAGGGACTACAGTAACATCACAACCTACATCTACTAACAGACGGAGTATATTATGCTTTATACCACAGTCATAGGCAACCACCTTAAGTTTTGAGTTTTCGGGGTACCCATAGTAGTGGGTCGTGAGTTTTGAGTTTTTTGAGTCCCATCCCCCTTCAGTCCAGTGATATTTTTCGTGGCATGTAACTTCTTTAACTAAATCTCTTCCTACCATACTGGGAGATTCCTTCGCCTTTTTTATAAGGCTTGTCGGATTTAAATCAATAGTTGATATTATACCCTCCTGCGCCCCCTTATCCCGTATATGTTTTGTGAGTGCCCTTGTATCAATCCCCTGAATGCCAACTATATTATAGTCTCTAAGATATTCATCAAGGCTTTTCTGTCCCCTCCAATTGCTGATAGATTTGCTCCCCTCTTTAATGATAAACCCTTCAGCCTGTGGTTTTGCAGATTCTACATCCTCTTCATTTACCCCATAGTTTCCTATTAATGGATAGGTCATTGTAATAATCTGCCCTTTGTAAGATGGGTCTGTAAGTATTTCCTGATATCCGCTCATGCTCGTATTAAATACCACCTCTCCTTTCGCCTCTCCTTCTGCACCAAAGGATTCGCCTTCAAATATAGTCCTGTCTGATAAAGCAAGAATTGCCTTCGCCATAATTTTACAATATCAAATGTCAGGAGAAATATCAACGATTTTGAATATTGATGCTGTTGTTAGGTAAAATAGGGTGTGGCGTTTTTTTATGCCGTTATAAAATCGGCTACAGGGACCGTCTGTCTTTAAAGATGTTAGCGTAATAGTCTCTAACTGTTTTTGACCTTTTAATATCTTTTGCTTTACATATAGGGATTCCATTATGTCTTCCAAAGTTGCATTTTAAGGCATATCTTTTAACATCGATATTACAGTGTCTTTGATTGTAAACATATAAGTCACCTCCTTGTCTTTTTCATTATTTTAGCATGTTATCTGCCGTTGCGGGCAGTTTTCCAAAAGTCATATTTCAATATCTGACCCCACTTGTTTTTCTTTTTTCAAAACACCGTATTTTACTTTGAGTTCGTTTAGGAAAGATTCTCTGTCAGTATTATATTTGGCGCTCAATTCTCCCCTGATTTTTCTTTGAAATTTCACGGCATCAAATTTCTTCTTCATGTAATACCTCCATCGGGCTTCTAATCTCCAAAATTGGATAGCCCAGTTTAATATTAACAGCATTAAATGCATGGATACGGTCAAGATTCACAATTTGCTTAAAATTCCAACTAACCAAAACATCAACTCTTTCCACAGACGCTATAGCAATATGTTGAGCATCCGCCAAATATAAACTCTTGGTATCATTTACTTTCAATATACCATAAATCGGCACACATTTTAGATCGTTTCGAGTTCTTGAGACGGGCATAGCCTTTGGGTGCTAATCTCAAGCACTCTGTTATCTGCTGCTGCGACCAAATGAAAATCAGGCAATGCTAACTTGCAGTCTTTTCCCAAGAGCCGCGGCGACACGCTCTAATGTTGACAACTTGATATCTTCAGCGTGATTCTCAATTCTTGAAATTGCAGTCTTTTTGGTTTTAAGTCTATATGCAAGTTCTTCCTGAGTTAATCCTGATGATTCGCGTGCCTGACGAAGCATCACTCCAACTTTAAACTGTTCGTAACCCTCGTCAAATCCTTCAGCAAACTTCTTGTCTCTCTTTTTTCTTTCACTTATATATTTTTTCAAGTCACTCATACTTTGACCTCCTTTTCAAAAAATCTTTTCTATATGACTCGGCTCTTTCTATTTCAGATTTAGGTGTTTTCTGGCTCTTTTTGATAAATCCGTGAGTTAATACAACGACAGAATTATCTGCAAAGAAACAAAATATACGATAAGCATTTGAACCAAACTGAATTCTGCACTCCCAGATTTCTTCTGTGCCAACAAGTTTTTTAAAATAAGAAGATGGAACAACATCCAAATCTTCCAGCAAATTAAGCACCCATGTTATCTTTTGTGCAACCTTTGATGGTAGCGAATCAAGAAAATCATGTGCTGGACATTTCCCATTAGCAGTTTTGTAAAAGATAACGGTTTTGCTCACAATCCCATGTTAACCTGTATGTTAACCTTTGTCAATGGATTTTTGAGGATGGTGGGGTCTTTCGGTGATAATCTCAAGCACCGTGTTATCTGCCGTGGCGGGCAGTTTTCCAAAAGTCATATTTCAAGACTGAGCCTTTTTCGTTTAGTCGCGGTCATGATTGCTTCTTTTCAACCGTCTGTTCTTCAACTAGATTAAGTGTCTTGAAACAAATTTCAATTGTTTCCATTATAAAATCTACTGGTATTACTGACGATAGACCACTATTTTCTTCAAAAACAACACGTGGTCTCCCGGTTTGTTGGCTAATTGCTACATCCTGATACGGAACATAACTTTTAATAATGCCAATCAAATATGCTTTACTTATTACTTTTGTGCCTTGAATTGCAAAATATTCCGGCTTGGAAACAACAGGCCCACCGCTATTCCCTGGAAATACAAAAGCATCTACAATGAAGTCATTACTGCGTCTCTCTAAAAGATCTCTTATGCGTGCTATTGACCCCGATCTTGTAATAGCATATTGTCTGTCAGGTGCCACAATCCCCATCGGGTAACCGAGCACATAAACAAAGTCACCTTCTGTCATTCCTCTATCAACCATGCCTCTGATATCTAATAAATGGTCAGCATCAGTTTTAAAATAGTCAAATTTCATTCCATGTTCTCGGAGGGTCTTGGGGTTTATATTGATTGTTGCAATATCTATGTCTTGGCTCGGATGCTCAGTCCATAACTTGCTGCCACTCGCATCAATAAGGGGAACATCATAATCTCTTGCAGGTTCCGCAGTTTGAGGTTGTGGATTAAATCGAACAACAATTGAACTTACCTTGTCCAGAACATGTTTATTTGTTACAAGAAAAACATGATAATCTTTGCCTCCACCCTCTCTTTGTCTAAAAAATCTGCCGACCAGAAATCCTGTACCAATCCAGCTCTTAGATTTATCAGCGTTAATGACCCCAATCGCCACAACACAATCCAAGAAAAATGGTGGAATAAGTGCCATAAAAATCTCTCTTACAGTAAATGATTGCGCCTAACTACTTCATATCCGTAACGTGTATGTACTAATTCTGGATGAAAACCCAGAAATCCTTTTCACTGTAACAAATCCCGTCAGTTATCATACCCTTCCTTTATGTCTAATGTATCCAAAGGGTTCTTTATTGTGCCAATTATAGGCTTACGAAAAATTGCTGTCAATTGCAATTTATACATTGCAATTTATACATTAAAAAATAAAGATAGAGAATGGTAATTCACTATCTTTAACTCTTGTTAATACCCCCCCACCTTTCTCCTCCCCCGCAAGGGGGGAGGAATTAGAAGGAAGGGGCAAGGGAGAGGGGATTATTGAATAAGGTATTGATTATGTAAAGTAACTCCAATATACTTTATTAACAGCAGAGGGCATAAAGAAAACAAATCAAATAGGACACAGATTTTGACAGATGACAGCAATGCTGTCATTCTGAGGGCAAAGCCCGAAGAATCTCAAACTCGGAGATTCCTCGCTTCGCTCGGAATGACATTTCTGTATTTATCTGTGTCCAAATTTAATTTATTATTTTTTCTCTGTGTACTCTGTGAACTCTGTGGCAGGTTTTTTATATGGAAATTAAAACAATCGGTATTATTGGTGCGGGGAGGATGGGGTCGGGGATTGCACAGGTGATGGCAGCATCAGGGTTTGATGTAATCCTGATGGATGTAAAGGATGAAATTATCCAGAAGGGTGTGGAGAATATAAAAAAGGGACTTGCAAAGGCACTTGAAAAGGGGAAAATAACACCTGAAGAAAAAGAGAAGATAAGGGCGAGAATTCGCACAACTACAGAACTTGAGGATATGGCAAAGGTAGATTTTATCATTGAGGCTGTGCCTGAGATAGCGGAATTAAAATTAGATATTTTTAAGAGGCTTGATAAAATCTGTCCGAAGAATATCATCCTTTCTACAAACACATCTTCCATACCCATCAGCAAAATTGCCTCTGCAACAAAGAGACGGGATAAGGTTATTGGGATGCACTTCATGAACCCTGCACCTGTGATGGAACTTGTGGAAGTAATAAGGGGGATTAATACATCGGATGAAACTTTTGAAACAGTAAAAAATCTTACTGAAAAGATTGGCAAGATACCCGTGGAATCAAAAGACTCTCCCGGCTTTATTGTGAATAGAGTCCTCATGCCTATGATAAACGAGGCAGTCTTTGCACTAATGGAAGGTGTTGCCTCTGCTGAAGATATTGACAAGGCAATGACACTTGGTGCAAATCTGCCGATGGGTCCCCTATCTCTTGCAGATTTAATTGGACTTGATACAGTCCTCTCTATTATGGAAAGTATTTATCGGAAGACAGGAGACCCAAAACACCGCCCATGCCCACTACTTAAAAGATATATAGATTCTGGGCAGTTGGGGAAGAAGACAGGAAGGGGGTTTTATAAATATGGACTTTAACTTGACTTACGAACAGAAGATGGTAAAGGAGATGGTTAGAAAATTTGCAGAGGAGGAGATTGTCCCTGTTGCGAGGGAGAATGATGTAAAAGAGCATTTCCCCCTTGAAATAATAAAAAAGATGGCACCACTTGGTTTTCTTGGCGCACTCATTCCGGAAAAATATGGTGGTGCAGGGCTTGATTTTATAAGTGATGCCATAATATTTGAAGAGATAGGGAGGGCGGATTCATCAATAAGGACGACTCTTTCTGTTCAGGTTCATCTGGTAGGGCTTGCTATTCTGAACTGGGGGAGTGAGGAACAAAAGGAGAAATATCTCCCTCGGTTATGTAAAGGTGAAATACTCGGCTGTTTTGCTTTAACAGAGCCAGGGGCGGGGAGTGATGCTTCTAATCTGTCAATGACCGCGGCTTTTACTGACAAGGGATGGGTGCTTAACGGGACAAAGACATGGATAAGTAATGGTGGTATAGCTGATATTTCAATTGTCTTTGCACAGACTGACAAAAGTAAAAAGCATGAGGGAATTGCTGCCTTCATTGTGGAAAAGGGGACACATGGATTTACAACGAAGGAGATAAAGGGGAAACTTGGCTTAAGGGCATCCAATACTGCCGAGCTTATCTTTGAAGACTGCATGATTCCAAAGGATGCCCTGCTTGGTAAGGTAGGAGATGGTTTTAAGGTAGCAATGAGTGCCCTTGATAATGGCAGATATGGTGTTGCCTCCGGATGTGTCGGGATTATTCAGGGTTGTATAGATGCGTGTGTGAAATATGCAAAAGAGAGACATCAATTTGGAAAGCCAATAGGTAGCTTCCAGTTGATACAGGAAAAGATAGCGAGGATGGTGGTAGATTGTGATGCCTCAAGACTACTCGTATACAGGGCAGGGGGTTTGAAAAATAAGGGAATAAAAAATACTTTTGAGACATCAATTGCAAAATATTTTGCAAGTGAGTCTGCGGTAAGGGCTGCTACAGATGCGATACAGATATTTGGTGCCTATGGTTGCTCCAACGAGTATCCTGTGGAGAGATATTTAAGGGATGCAAAGGTGGCTACTATTTATGAAGGGACATCGGAGATACAGAAACTAATAATAGGTTATCACACACTTGGAATAAAGGCATTCGGCTGAGCCTTACAATCTCCCTGACCTAAGAATTGATATTGCAAGCCACAATCCTAAAAAAAGGGCTATAATATAGCCTATTACACCGAGCATGGGAAAACCTAACAGGAGAGGCTCCTTGCCTGAGAGCATTATTACTGATGAACCGACTACAATAGCAGATATAATGAGGGCAAAGGCAAGGCGGTTGCTTGATTTGTCCATATCCCTTATAAACCTGTCAAGTCCACTGTGGACAAACTCAATCTTAAGTTTATCCTTCATGACCTTTTTCAAGACATAGCTGAATTGCCCGGGTATTTCTTTAACAATTTCGCCTAAATCACTTAATGTCCTGTAAGCCTTTGTCATCTGATATATTGGACTCAGCCTCTTTTTTATCAACTCAGTCGCAAACGGTTTCGCCTCCTCAAGAATCATAATATCAGGGTCAAGTGCCCTTGCAAGCCCCTCAATTGTGAGAAGGGTCTTGCCGAGGAGGATGAGGTCATTTGGAACCCTCGCCTTATAGTGAACTGCTATTTGAAATATGTCACTCATAACTTTTCCTGCCTGAATCTGTTTTAATGCCTTGCCATAATAGGGGTCCATCAGGTCACGCAGGTCATTTTTAAATGCCTTTATGTCCACATCCTCGGTTAGAAATCCAAGCCTGATATATTCATGAATAAGCCTGTCATAATCAAGTTCAATAATAGAAAGGAATGTATTTGCAAGGCTCTCCGCCATATCATCATCAATATTACCGACTATGCCAAAATCTACAATCCCTATTCTACCCCCCTCCATTATTAAAAAATTTCCGGGATGGGGGTCGGCGTGAAACAGACCAAATTCAAGTATCTGTTTTAAAAATGCGTTGACACCATTTTTTGCAATCAGCTTTTTGTCATAACCTGCCTCTTCTATCTTTTTTATCTCATGGATTGGAATTCCATCTATCCTCTCCATAGTTAAAATATCATTGGTGGTATAACTCCAGAAGACCATGGGTATATAGACCGTATTATCACCCTCAAAATATCTTTTGAATTTTGTTGCGTTACTCCCCTCAAGGTTAAAGTTAAGTTCCCTTCTGACTGTCCTTGAAAATTCCTCAACTACCCCTGTGGGATTGTAAAGCTTGCCATGGGGGAGATATCTTTCAACGAGATTTGCAAGATAGAAGAGTATGCTTATATCGGATTCCAGAATCTGTCTCAAGCCGGGACGCTGAACTTTTACAATTACTTTTTCTCCGGTGAGGAGTGTGGCATTATGAACCTGTGCAATTGATGCGGCCGCTGTCGGAGTATCATCAAAGGAAGAAAATATCTCATTTATAGGGATACGAAGTTCCTTTTCTACATGTCTCTTTGCCTCTGATGCAGAAAATGGGGGGACTTTATCCTGAAATTTCTTGAATTCATCGGCAATGTCCTGAGGGACTAAGTCAGGTCTTGAAGATAAGACCTGCCCAAGTTTTATAAATGTTGGTCCCAATTCTTCAAAGGCAAGGCGGAGTCTTTCGGGCAGTGTATGAACCTCTTTTTCTAATTCATATTTCTTAAAGGTTACAATTCTCTTTCCGAGGGATATGTAATGCTGGAGGTTCAACTGGTCAACTAAAGACCCGAATCCATGCTTGATTAGGACATTGGCTATATTCCTCAAACGTTGGATGTTCTGATATGTCCTTTTTGCTCTGGGAAATACCATAATTATTCTTTTTCAACCTTTTTCTTTAACTGCTCAATCTTCTTCTCTAAGTTCTTCACTGCAGCATTAAGGTCTTTCTTTTGAACAAGGTCTACCTTCTGAAGGGCTCCCCTTATCCCCTCCTGTACTTTTTTCTCTATCTCAGTTCGAGATTTCCCTGCCTTTTTTAATATCTCATCAATAAGTTTAGCCCCCTCGCTCTTTTTAATCTCACCCCTTTTTACCAAATCATCAACCAGTTCCCGTATCTTACTCTCGGACAGGTCTATTGCCCCCAAACCTAAAGCTACAGCCTTTTTTAATAATTCAAACACACAATCACCCCCCTTCATTATTCATTCTTTTTATGTTGCATATAGAAGACAAGTGCAATGAGGATAGCAGCAATTGAAACGCCGAACATCAATGTCTCTTTTGCATCCTTCCACTCCACAAGATGTTCAAGGAATGTAACTGCAAGTATAAGTATGATTACATTTGCAAGTTTCTCCTTTAATCCATCAAGGTTTTTTATCACGAGCCATTCAGGGACATTGATTTCTCCGAAGAATAGCTCGTAGATGGCAATGGAGAATATGTAGAGGACAATGGCAAGAAGGAGAGAATCCAGGGAAGCAATCATCTGAACACCTGAGTGCCCTCCTTCATGGGTAATCAATCCTGCGATTAGACTTACCACATTGGTAATCATCCTCGTTGTCCCCCAGACAAAGGTAGCCGCAGATGCGAGGAATGTAGAGACAACCGCCAGCAAAATTATGTATTTACCTTTTTCTAAGATAAATTTGAGCATTATTGTAATCCTTTCCGGAAGTCAGAGCCTATTAGCAGATACAATATTTGTATTGATAAACTCACTATCATATAGCGTCCTTTCTATTTCTATTGATTTTTTTATATCAGAATCTCATTCATGTCCGTTGTAATTTTTTCAGATGTTTTCTTTTATATTCCACTTTTGACTCAAAAATCTGCATCTGAATTGCTGAATTTAATTTTTCCGTAACCGAATAATTTTTGCCTGTATTTTTAATTCTTTCTTTAGCTATTTCAATATATTCCTCATTAATATCAATACCAATAAATTTTCTCCCTAATTTTTTTGCGGCAACCAAAGTTGTCCCGCTGCCGGCAAATGGGTCTAACACAATTGCATCTTCCGAATAAGTAGTCAATTTTATAATATATTCACACAAACTTACCGGCTTCACAGTTTTGTGGGTATTAAGTTCTCCCTTTTCTTTTTTATCAGGCTTTGAAATCAGGAAACACCTATCAATAACTTCGCTGATTTTATTGGTTGAAACCACATTTGCAGGAAACATATTGTCGCCAATTTGCACATTGGTATTCAATAAACCCACATTATATTTTTTGAAATTTTTAAGGAACGTTCCTTCGGTTTCTTTTTGTGCCATTACAATTGGCTCAAAGCACGATTTGATTTGCGGTGTTTTCCAGCCGGCTAATTGATTTTTCAAAATTTCTTTTGACTTTTTATCCTCATTTAATTTTTCAATAAAATGATTTAGGCTCATCGCCTTTGGCTGGTTCTGTGTGTAAAGCCAGATGAAGCAATCTCTAATCAAAAATCCGGCATCATCTATTGCAGACACCATCCTATGATATAGTCGCGGACTTGAAAATGAAAAGAAAAATCCTCCGGGTTTTAAAACCCTGATAATTTCTTTTGAAACTTGGTAATACCAATCATAAAATTTTTTCCCTTGCTCTTTGTCAAATTTCATCCCCGGTGGCAAGGACTTTATTGTATGACAATAATCGGTAATTAGGGCAACTTTTTTTACATCCCAGCCATTATCCATTTTATCAAGAAAATAAGGCGGGTCAGTCAATACCAAATCAATACTCTTGCTTTTTAACTCTGAAATCCTTTGCAAGGCATCGCCTTGAATTATTTTATTTAGAAATTCACCATTCATTTGGATTTGCCCCTTCAAATTCTTTATATAAAATTTTGTAAATTTTTCTTTTTACATCATTTTTACATTTTTTAACTATTGATGGATTTGCAATACCTCTAATTCTGCCTCTTTCGTCAAATACCCAGAAATCCCTGTAAGCACGATTACATTTTTGACATTGAGGAAAAATATTTCCTTCTTCTAATGGCTTAAAAGGGTCAATGTGTGATTTTTGTAATTTTGCAACTGTATTCGGATAATGCAAATTTCTTTTACCTTCCTCTGAACCGCATGTGGCACATCGGTTTCCATATTGTTTTTTAATGTCTCCCCATTCTCCAGTTGTTGTTTCAATTCTATGTCCCTTAAAATGCGGATAAGGTCTTTCAAGTGTTATTAAGCGATATTCTCCCAATTTTCGAACATGCACATTATCTCTACCCCCGGCAGAAATAAACCAACCTTTTTGAGCACCCAAATGTCTTGCTTGTTGAACATCATTTGTATCAGGATAAAAATTTCTGATAAACACTGTTAAATCATGTTTAGTAGCTACAACCGTATTTGGATAAAATCTTGCAAGATAAACAAGAACAAGTGCATCCTTTACATATTCTCCTTTTGAATTTTTTAATTGAGGCAGCTTAACCCCGTGTTTCTTTAAATACTTCTCGTGATAATCTTTAACGATTTCATAAACTTCATTTATTTCTTTTTCCGTCATCATAGTTTTCATGATTAGTTAAGTTTCATTTCAGAAAAATATTGTTAAAATTCGTCTGGAATAGAATTTATAACATATTAATCTTATGTGCAAGACAGCCTGCACCGAAACCATTGTCAATATTAACCACTGCTACCCCCGCAGCACAGCTATTCAACATTGATAGGAGCGCTGATATTCCCCCGAAGCTTGCACCATAGCCGATGCTTGTAGGGACTGCTATTACAGGCTTATCAACCAGTCCCCCCACCACACTTGCAAGGGCGCCGTCCATGCCTGCCGCCACTACAACCACCCTCGCAGCCATAAACTTCTCTCTTTTATCTAAAAGCCTGTGTATGCCTGCTACGCCCACATCATACACCCTCTCCACCTTGCTCCCCATGATTTCTGCAGTAACTGCAGCTTCCTCTCCTACAGGTATATCGGATGTCCCAGCAGTAGCCACCAGCACCATTCCCTCAAGTTTCTTTTCCTTATTTCTTATAACAATAGTCCTTGCATCTTTATTATACTCCGCCCTTTCATCAATCTTTTTAATTTTTCCGAATATCTCTGGTGCAGCCCTTGTAGCCAGTATATCAGAATCTTTTTTGAGCATCCTCTTTATTATCGCTGTTATCTGCTGAATTGATTTCCCTTCGCAATATATGACCTCAGGAAATCCCTGCCTCAATTCCCTATGGTGGTCCACATGGGCAAAGCCTATATCCTCATAAGGCAGGTGTTTGAGCATCTCTATCGCCTTATTTGGATGGACTTTTCTATTATATATTTCGTTTACTAATTTTTTTAAATTTGAGCGAATCATTTTATTTTTGTCCTTTATTAATCAATTATACGGAGATATGCCTTATCAAGATTGCTTTCTGGCATTTTTAAAGGTTTTCCCCAATGAGGCAGGATGGTGGTCAGAAAAGTTCAATTCCATTGCCACCTGTGATAATAGAAGCATCTCTAATATACGTACCGATTTTTCATAGGTAAGGGAAGATAAAAATCTCTGACGCTCCTTCTTTTGTGAGTTTAAATATGAGCGTGGATTTTTAATCATGGTTCTTATTGTATTGTTTTTAGCTGAACTTTACAACAGCAAGTTAGTTATAAAAAGTTAGTTATAAAATAAAAGCATATTTGACAAAATTAGCTTCTTCATCGCTCTCTTCCTTTCCCTGCCCGCAATGAGCAGATAACGTTTCCGTTATCGGTATCAAGCGACGTTTTAATGTCGCTTATACCGTATTATCTGCCGGTGCGGACAATTTTATTGAACTGCTGCTTTTTGCCAATATTTGCTTCTTATTGCCCTTAAAACATGAAGTTCATACATCATCTTATCTTTAGGGAATTCAGTCTTTACCTCTTTTTCTATCTTTTTCAAAATTGAGTCAGGCAGATTCATGTCTCTGGCAACCTTTTCATAATCAAAATATTCTATCTTCTTCATGTCATCTCCTTATAATTCTTGAGGTGAGATAATTTCTATCTCTTTATAGCCCTCTAAGATATTAACTAGATTTACGGTTTTTCTCGTCTTAACCTTAACCAAGTATTTAAAATTCCATGAAACAACATCTTTTTTCATCTTGACCTCTTTAACTCCTTTCTACTAATTTTAGCATGTTATCTGCATCTGTGGACAAAAACTTTTTTGAAAATAAATTTTGATGATTTGATCCTAATTCCTTGCATTTATTTCAAGACCTGACACGGTGACTTTTAATGGGTGACCCTTTTTGTCTTTTCAATCCGTTGACTTTAAGCATAGTTCATTCCAACCTTTCTGTATGTATTTAAAAATCAAGAGGACTCTTCGCCTCTTTCACCGTTCTGCTTGGCACACAGTGGGTATAGATCATTGTCGTCCTTACATCGCTGTGTCCAAGCAACTCCTGTATAGTGCGGATGTCGTAATTGGCCTGAAGCAGGTGCGTGGCAAAAGAGTGGCGAAAGGTGTGGGAGGTGACGTGTTTCGTGAGTTTTGCCCTCCGGACAGCATTGTAAAGAGCTTCCTGGACATGCTTTTCATGCACATGATAACGCCGATGTTCCTTCGTTTCCACCACGAATGTCAATGACTGCTGCGGAAAAAACCATTGCCAGATGAAATCCCTCGCGGCTTTCGGATATTTCTTTTCGAGTTGATCTTCGAGAAACACGCCCGCATAACCCGCGGCAAGATCCTTATCGTGAAGTATTTTTATTGCCTCAAACTGTGCCATTAACTCCGTCATAATTGTCTGTGGAATTGGCACTGTCCGGTCTTTACTGCCCTTCCCATGGAGCGTAAGGATTCCGGCGTCGAAATTGAAATTCTTCACCCGCAGTTTCACACATTCGAATAGACGAAGCCCGCAGCCGTACAACAGTTTGACCGCAAGATTGTAGGGATGCCTCAGATGTTTCAAGACAGTGTCTATTTCCTTTCGGGAAAGGACAACCGGGATATACTTCGATTTCTTTGCACGTGGAATGTCTTTGTGATCGCCGAAATCTTTCTTCAGAATATGGCGGAACAAAAACAACAAAGCGTTGAACGCCTGGTTCTGCGTTGATGCTGCAACCTTGCAGTTAACCGCAAGATAGGTGAGATATGATTTGACATCTGTTGCTGACAATTCGTCAGGTGACTTGTTTTTCAGGTAGCTCTGAAACTTGCGGCTCCAATCCGCATAGGTTTTAAGCGTTTTCCGGGAATAGTGCCGCATCTTAATCTCCGCCGCCAGATTGCCTATGATTTGTCCCAATGTGGAGATCCGGATTTCGCCATGCAGCGCCATTCATTAAAACGTTTGCCCGCCAATGGGGGCGGAACAGAAGCTTGCCCGATATCGCTACTATCGGGGGGCTGTGATGATGATCGCGGTGTCGCCTCATCCCTCGATAAGGTATTGGAAATCAAGATAATACCGCAGCCACTTCCTGTAATCCGCATGGAGGGTGACAGGTACTGCCCGTTTCTTAAGGACGGCAGAATATTGTTCCCAAATATCAGCTGGAATTAATTGCATAGGCGACTGACACGCTGGGACTAACATTCAATTTTGCATATTAGTCCCTGAGAAAGTATAGTAAAATTAATCAGATAACGTCAAGCTATTTTTTTTTATTGACCACATGTTCAAAGTTATGCTACCGTTCAGATAATAACTGGTTCTCCCTTCGCTTCGCTCAGGGAGAACGCGGGGCTGAGCCGGTGCCCCTTCCCTCCGCTTCGCTACGGGAGAACCAGGGGCACGAAACCGACCGCTTCGCGGCGGCTCAGCCCCGCGTTAGAAGGTCGAGATACAGCAAAGAAGCTGACAGGTGCCCGGGACATCTTGGAGTTG
>Ga0209641_10000481_pt1 | contig 36515 bp, 19 predicted proteins | sample RifCSP16_1_FD_184022 | JGI IMG/M metagenome (GOLD analysis project Ga0209641, IMG submission 184022) | Soil microbial communities from Rifle, Colorado - Rifle CSP2_sed 16_1 (SPAdes) (version 2) | ecosystem: Environmental > Terrestrial > Deep subsurface > Rock core/Sediment | place: Rifle... | reverse complement strand
TCCTTGTTTTAGGAGAGGGGGGAGGGGGTGAGGTTCCTTGCACGAAATACCCGGCCATGCTAGAATCGCGCCAACCCCTTCCGGCCGCTGAATCGAGGAGAATTGCCGCTTTGCACCGGCGACACTCCCGCCTGCCACCGGCACGGATCGACTGCGACGGCGGAATCCGCCGTCCTTTTGTGTCAGTCAACAAGTGAGAGGTGGTCATGCTTGATAACGCGAACCCGATGCCCGAGCCGCCGTCCAATCCGATGCCGCCGCGATTGGCGCGCCGGCTGAGCGAGTTGCCTTCGCGCAGACGCAGCCTGATCCTATACGGCGCGATCGCCGTCCTGGCGGTCGCCGGCCTCCTGCTGCCGCCGATCTCGCTGTTCGACCGCATGTTCAAGCCGTGTGGCGAGCTAGCCATCGGCGGCGATTCGCAGTCCGCCCAACATCCCAATGGCCTGACCGTCCTGCCGGCCAGCGCCGAACAGGCGTATCGCCTGACGTTGAGCGCCATCAGCCAGGCCGACTTCAAATCCGGAGCAGCCGGGGAGACCCTGATCGCCGCCCGCGATGCGCTGCCGGTCAACCTGATGCTGGTCAGCCCGGTGTATCAGATCGAGGCGTGCGGCGACGAGCCGCAGCCGGCCACGTTGAGCGTTGCCGTTCCGCCAGGCGCGCAGCCGGAGACCACGCTCGATTTGTATGCCTGGGATTCGAAACAGCGCCAATGGTCGTGGATCGGCAGCAGCCACGATCTCGCCAACGGCGCGGTCCTGGCTTCGACCGACGCGCTGCCCGAGGCCGTGGCGTTGATGCAAACGACCTCGGTCTCACCCGCCATCGGCGTCGAGGTCGCGCCGGGAGAGAAGATCAGCGGCGACGTCTCGAAAATTGTGGGCGAAGTCTACCCGACAGGGCTGGTCATTGCCCCAGACGGCTCACTCGGCGGCGATCGATCGGGCCTGTCCAAGGCGGCAAGCCCAGTCCAGGCGGCATATCCAGTTGTGCGCAACTACCTCGCCGGTGGGCGCCCCAACCCCGATCTCGTGCGCGGCGTCCTCGACGTGGTCGAGGCGCGCCAGACTCACATCGACGCTCTCACTGCGCTGGCCGTGGAGGACGATTACGCCGGCGTGATGCTCGATTACCAGGGCCTGGTCGAGACCGATCGCGAGGCTTATGCCGATTTCGTGTCCGACCTGGCGTCCGCCCTGCATGCGCAGGGCAGGCAACTGGCGGTCGTGCTTCCAGAGCCACTGTTCACCCCCGAAGGGATGGCCGATACGACAGGCTATGACTGGGCGCGCATCGGGCGGGCAGCCGACATGGTGCTCTCGCCGATGGACGACGCCGCAATCGTCGCCTGGACGACGACCCAGGTCGATCGCTATAAGTTCCAGCCCATACTCTCGGCGTTGAGCGTTCAGTCTGTCGACGGCCCCGAAATGCCGCTCACCTTCGCCGGGGCAATCGAGATGCTCGGCGCTGTGTCCGCCGGCGATGCCGTCAGCGTGACCGCCAATACGCCGGTCACCTTCACGCTCCAGGCCAAGTTCCCGATCGACAACTTCGCATACAATCCGGCGGCGGGTGTCTACACCTACGAGTACGTCGACAAGTCGAACGTCACACACCGGGTTGTTGTCGCCACGGCGGCCGCACTGGCTAAGGCGCTGGCTGGAGTCTTGCCGCTCCACACGCGCGGCGTGGCCCTGCGCGGCGTCACAGGCGACACGTCGCCGAGACTGAGCGAGGTCTTGCGAGCGTACCGCCAGCAGTCGACGCCTAAGCTTGAGTCCGAGATCGAAATCCTCTGGCAGATTCAGCCTGAAAAGGGCGAGTCGTCCACGGTCAGTAAACCGCTGAGCCAATCGTGGCTGGCATGGCGCGCGCCCGCCGAGCCGGGCACGTACAAGGTATCCGCGACCATCGCGGGTGTGAACTTGGGCACTGTGGACGTCGCCGTGAGCGCAGGCTCGCCGGAAGAAGAAGTGGCGGCGGTCACCGCCGGCGTTGGAAGCGGCGGGGGTCAGGACACCTCGCAGAACGGCGCGGCGGCCGGCGCGGCGGCCGGCGGCTGCTACGACGCCGCCTACGTCGCCGACGTGACCGTGCCCGACGGCACACGATTCGACAAGGACAAAGAGTTCACCAAAACGTGGAAGGTGCGCAATAATGGCGCGTGCGCGTGGGCGGCCGACACCGAGCTGGCCTTCATCAGCGGCTCGCAACTGAGCGCGCCGAGCACGGTGAAGGTCGGCGCGCTGGAGCCTGGCAAAGAGATCGAAATCAGTGTATCGATGAAGACGTCCGACGCCGACGGCAACTTCACCGGCGTATGGCAACTGCGGAACAAGGACGGTTTCTACGGCGACTCGTTGACGGTGGTCATCGCGGCCGGCGAGCAGACAACCGCCGCCCCGCCCGTCGCGCCGGTCGGCAACATTGGCAGCTTCGAGGCCGGCGCGCACATCGACGGTTTCCGGCGGCCCGACCTGATGAAGTACGCCGGGCTGAAGTGGGTGAAGATTCAAACCTACGCCGGCGTGGACGTGAGCGGCGCGATCGACAACGCTCACGCGCAGGGCTTCAAGATCTTGCTAGGCATCGTCGGCGACAAAGAGCGTGTGATGGACGGTGTCTATCAAGACGAATACACGGCTGCCGTCGCGGCGATGGCCGCCGCCGGCGCCGACGCAATCGAAGTATGGAACGAGCCGAACATCAACCGCGAATGGCCCACCGGCCAGGTCAACGGCGCGAACTACACGGCCTTGCTGGCCAAGGCTTACCGGGCGATCAAGGCTGCCAACCCGGGCACGCTGGTGATTAGCGGCGCGCTCGCGCCGACCGGATTCTGGGGCGCTGCCGGCTGCTCGCCGGACGGCTGCAACGACGATACGTTCCTGGCGCAGATGGCGGCGGCCGGGGCGGCCGGCTACATGGACTGCATCGGCGCGCACCACAACGCGGGCGCGACCCCGCCCTCGGCGACCGGTGGTCACCCGGGCGGACCGCATTACTCCTGGTATTTCCTACCGACGCTCAACCTGTATTACAACTCGTTCGGCGGCGCGCGCAAAGTGTGCTTCACCGAGCTGGGCTACCTGAGCGACGACGGCTACCCGTCGCTGGAGTCGACCGCGCCGGCGTTCGCCTGGGCGTCGAACGTGACGGTCGGCCAGCAGGCGGCGTGGCTGGCCGAAGCCGCCGCCCTGTCCGCCCGCAGCGGCAAGGTGCGGCTCATGATCATCTGGAACGCCGACTTCACCCGCTACGATTCGGACCCGATGGCCGGTTACGCCATGATTCGACCCGACGGATCGTGCCCGGCGTGCGACGCGCTGCGCAACGTCCTGGGCGGGCGGTAGTCGAGTGTATCGACGTATTCCCATTCCGCTTGTCGCCATCGGCGTGATTGTCGTCGTGGGGATTGTGTTTCTGATCTCCCAGCAGGCGACGACGCCCGCCTGCGGCGCGTTCGTCGTGGCGGCGGGCGCTCCTGCAACGCTTGACGGTGGCACAAGCGTCGCCCTCGTCGCCGGCTCAGGCGAGCTGCGCTTCGACAGCGCCGCGCTGACGGAAGCCGATCTGACCGACGAAGCGAATGCGCAGGCGCTGGCTGCCGTCAACGCCATGCCGGTGAACCTGCGTGCAGAAGGGCTGATCCTCACCTTCACCCGCTGTAACGAAGAGCCGGCGCCGGTGCATCTGGTAAGCCCGGCGCCCCCCTCCGCTGCGCTACGACCCCCGCAGACAGCGGGCGAGGGCAGGTGGCAGGCGCGCGCGTCGCTCGACGCCTACGCCTGGGATGGCGCGCAGTGGACGTGGCTGACCGGAGCGGCCGATCAACTTTCCATCGATCTGCCCGACCTGCCGATGGTTATGGTATGGGTGGAGACGCTCTCGACGGCGCCGGCCATCGGCACGGAGCCTGATCTGCAGACGGGCGGCCTTGCGCCCGAATACTACGGCGTCATCACCGAGCTGTACGAGCCGGGCCTGACCGTCGCCGCGAACGGCTCGCTGAATGGGCAGGTGCCGGCCGCGCCGCCTGAGGGCGCGCCGTATGTGGCGTATCCGCTCGTCACCAACGTAGCCAATGGGCAGGCCGACGCAGCGACGGTCGAGGCGATGCTGAACGACGAGGCAGCGCGCAGACGACATGTGGAGACACTGGCGTCCATTGCCAGCGAATCGAACTTCGCAGGAGTCGCGATCGATTACCAGGGCTTGTCTGTAAGCGCATCCGATTCTTTTGCTGCCCTCGTCGAAGAGCTTGCCACCGCGCTGCATGCGAACGGCAAAACGCTTATCGTCCGGCAACTCTCGTCAGGGCCGGAATCTCAGACAGACGGCGATTCCCTGATCCGTATTGGGCGTGCTGCCGACTTTATACAGGTCAAGTTGGGACCCGACGCTCCCGCCTATCTCGATGACGGCACGGTGCCAGGTGAATTGACCTGGATGGCGCAAAGGATCAGCCGCAGCAAACTCCAACCCGTCATTTCGGCCGCGAGCCTCATCCACACGGGCGGCACAAGGCCACTTTCATTCCAGTCCGCCGTTCAGATGCTGATCGGTGATACGAGGATAATCTCCGCAAGCGCCGGAATATCACTCACGCTTAGCCCCAATCCTTCTGCTACTCTGACTTCTCGCGCAGAGATCGGTGCATACGATTCTGTCGTCGGCCCAGATTCCGACCTAAGCGTTTATACGGCGGCTACCCTGGCGACAAAAATAAACGCGTTGTTGGGTCTTGGCCTGCGCGGAGCAGTGATCAACGACATACAAGGTCCGGACGCCGCGCCCAACCTGCTCGAGCCGATCAAGGCATATCGACAGCAAAGCGCGATAACCGGTTCAAGCGACTTGAGCGTAGACTGGACTATCACCGCCGCCGACGGCTCGGTCGTGCTGAGCGAGTCGCGGCCGCTGGTGAGTGCGGACCTGGTATGGACACCCGCCAGCGATGGCGTGTACACGGCGACCCTTCGGCTTCCCCACTCCCTTCGGTTGGGGACTTCGCGCTCCCCGCTCCCTTCGGTCGGGGACTTCGCAGGGCAGGCTTCGACCGGTTCCGTGACGAAGGACGTCGCGGTTGTCACCGTCGGCGAAGGCGGAGCAGAGACCGGCGCGGGTGGCGGCGGGACAGACACCCCATCGACCCCGGAGGCCCCATGCCTTAACGCCGTTTACGTCGCCGACGTGACGGTTCCCGACAATACGCGCTTCGACAAAGGCAAAGACTTCACCAAGACGTGGAAGGTGCGCAACAGCGGGACGTGCGCGTGGAGCGCGGATACGGAACTCGCCTTCGTCAGGGGAGCACAGCTCGGCGCGAGCAGCCCGGTGAAAGTCGGCGCGCTGGAGCCGGGCAAGACGATCGACGTCAGCGTGCCGATGGAGTCGGGCGACAAGGACGGCGCGTTCACCGGCATCTGGCGGCTGCGAAATGAGGATGGCGCATTTGGCGATGAGCTGAGCGTCGTGATCAAGGTCGGCGCCGAGGTCGTCGCACCGCCGCCCGTCGCGCCGCCCGCCGGCGGCGGGCCGACTCAATACGGCATCCACTCCCATTACTACGGTTACGTCGATACGGAGGCCGGCGCGCAGAGTATCGTCAACTACACGAACGAGCTTGGCCTGGGCTGGACCAAGATTCAGTTCCGCTGGGGGGATTACGATTACTACTGCGCCGGGCCTGACCTGAACCGGCTTAACACGATGATCAGCGCGGCGAATGGCGCCGGGCTGAAAGTGCTGTTGAGCATCGTCACCTCCCCGCCTTGCACGCATCCGTGGACGAGCGACGTGCACGCGCCGCCGGACGATCCGGCGGCTCTCGCCGAGCTGGCCGGCGGGCTGGCCGATCTGTTCAAAGGTCGCATTCACGCCATCGAAGTATGGAACGAGCAGAACATCAGCCGCGAGTGGCTGAGCAGCCCCCAAAAGCTCGACGCGGCGCGCTACACGCAGTTGCTCGCCGCCGCCTACAACGCGATCAAGGCGAAAGACCCGAACATCCTGGTCATCAGCGGCGCGCTCGCGCCGACCGGATGGAACGACGGCGTGAACGCCATCGACGACTTCGAATACCTCAAGCAGATGGTCGCCGCCGGCGCGACGAAGGTTATGGACTGCGTCGGCACGCACGTCAACGCGCTGCGCGTGCCGCCCTCGGCGTCGCTGGGCGGCCCGTACGACAACCTGTTCAGCCCGCCGCATCACTCGTGGTACTTCAAGGACACGGTGCTCGGCTACCAGAGCATTACCGGCAAGCCGGCTTGCGTCACCGAGTTCGGTGTGGCCTCCTCGCAGACGATCGGTCAAGTCGAAGGCTTCGAGTGGGCAAACGAGAACACGCAGCAAGAGCAGGCCGACTGGGTGACCGAAGGCATGAGCCTGTGCAAGCAGTGGGGCTGCCGGCTGGTGATCTTGTGGAACTTGGACTACGGCCCGGTGACGAGGCTGGTCACCGACAACGCGCTCTATAGCTTCATCGACATCGGCCTGGGCCGCAGGCCGGTGTTCCACGCCGTGAAGAGCTGGTGCGCGGCGAATGGATGTAGGTGATTCATGTATCAAGACAGACGATCGATTTGGGATCGCATACCGACGCCGGCGCTGATCGTGTTGTGGCTGCTGGCGATTGCGTTCGGCGCGGTGATGGTGTTCCTCGCGTTCTTTAACCCGGCGGCGCTGCAAGAAACGCCGGTGACGGTGCCCGCGCCCACGGCCGTGAGCGTCGTGGGATCCGTCGCCACGTCGACGGCGCCCGCGCCGCAGCCTGGCGAACCGGCCGCGCCGGACGGCAATCTGGCGCCGCAGCCGACGATTGCGCCGCTGCACGATCCTTCGATGGAGTTCGGCATTCAGTCGGACGCGCTCACCAGCGATCCCGCCTACGCGATCGGCCTGCTCAGGGACAAGCTGCTGCTGGGCTGGGTGAAGCAGCAGCTCCGCTGGGGCAACTTCTCGCCCGCGCCGGGGCAAATGGACTGGAGCGGGTTCGATCGCGTCGTCGAAGCGGCGAGCACGAAAGACATCCGCGTGCTGCTCAGCATCGTCACCGCGCCGGAGTGGTCGCGCCCCGGAGTCGAAGGCGTCGAAGGCCCGCCGAACGATCTGAACGAGTACGCCAGGTTCGTCGGCGAAGTCGTCGATCGCTACCAGGGCAAGGTGCAGGCTATCGAAATCTGGAACGAGCAGAACATCGACTCGGAGTGGAAGACCAACCCGCAGGCGGTCAGCCCCGAGCAGTACGTCGAAATGCTGAAGCTGGCGTACCAGGCGATCAAGGCCAGGGACCCGGACGCCATGGTCATCAGCGGCGCGCTGTCGCCGACCGGCTTCTTCAGCGGCGGCTGCGACGCGCGTGGCTGCGACGATCAGCCCTACCTCAAGCGCATGGTCGAGCTTGGCTTCCTGCAGTACGCGGACTGCGTCGGCGTGCACGTCAATGGTTACAACTTGCCGCCGCAGTACCGCCACGACGAAGGCTACAATGATCCGACCGCGTCGTTCCGCGGCCCATTCGACAATCCGCACCCCTCGTGGTCGTTCCGCAGCACGCTGGAAGATTATTACAACATCATCGGCAAGCAGAAGCCGCTGTGCGTGACGGAGTTCGGCTGGGCTTCTTACGAAGGCATCAGCGATACGGCGCTGTCGTCGTACGAGTTCGGCCTGGACAACACGGCCGAAGAGCAGGCGCAGTGGGACGCGGACGCGTTCCGCCTGATGCAAGAGTGGGGGTTCGTGAAGCTGGCGATATTGTTCAACCTCGACTTCGCGCAGAAGTCGCCGCTGGGCGCGCAAGATCGCACCGCCCCGTGGAGCATCACCGATCTGCAAGGCGCGCCGCGCCCGGCCTTCGATGCCGTGCGTGACTTTATGAAGGGGGTGCTGGGAATCCCATAGAATTCAGAATGTCGAATGTGGAATGCGGAATGAACGGGCGCGATTCATTCCGCATTCGCTTTCTCTCTCGAAAACGGCAAGCCGGGTCCTCATGCCCGGCGGCGTGCCCACACCGTTCGCTACGAGTGCTTCGCAAGGAGCCGCCTTCGCTTGGCTTTTTCATCATACCGATTCCGCTGCATACGCATCATCATCGCCGGTCTGCTCATGACCGGCTGCGCGAGCGCCACGGCCGTGACGCCGACGCCTGTGCCGACGCCTACCTCCTGGCCGCGCGCCCGCCTGAAGTCGCCTGAGTACGGCATCCAGATGTTCGCCTGGTGGAAGCCTGAGATCGCCGGGCGTGACCTGAATCTGATCCGCGACATGGGTTTCACCTGGGTGAAGCAATCGTTCGCCTGGCGCGATATTGAAGGTCTCGGCAAAGGCCAATACGCCTGGAAGGTGGCCGACGACCTCGTGCGACGCGCCACGAAGCGCGGTCTCAAGATAATCGCACGCATCGACCGCCAGCCATTCTGGGCGCAGGCGCCGGGTACCGAGCCGCTGGAGAACGCGCCGCCGGCTAACCTGCAAGACTTTGCCGACTTCTGCTACGTGCTGGCCGATCGCTATCGGGGCGGCATTCACGCGTACCAGGTGTGGAACGAGCCCAACCTGTCGCGCGAGTGGGGAGGCCAGCCGCCCGATCCGACCGGATACGTCGAGCTGCTCAAGGCGTGCTACGTCGCGATTAAGCGCGCCGATCCGAACGCGCTCGTGATCTCGGCAGGCATGGCGCCGACCGGGACGTGGACCGAGGGCATCATGCCCGATGCGATGTTTGTCGAGAGGATGTACGAAGCCGGGGCAGCGCCGTACTTCGACCTGCTGGGCGCGCACGCGCCGGGGTTCAAAGCGCCGCCGGAAGCCTCGCCCGACGAGGTGGCGGCGAACCCTGAGCTGGGCGGGCAGCGCTTCTTCTCCTTCCGGCACGTCGAGGATTTGCGCGAGATCATGGTCAGGCACGGCGACGCCGGCAAGCAGGTGGCAGTGCTCGAGATGGGCTGGACGACCGACCCGATCCATCCCGAATACGCGTGGCACGCCGTCGACGAGCAGACGCAGGCCGATTACCTGGTGCGCGCGTTCGACTTCGCCAGGCAGAACTGGTCGCCGTGGATCAGCATTATGACCGTAATCGGGCTGGCCGATCCGGTATGGACACCCGACGACGAGCAATACTGGTGGACGGTGGTCTATCCCGATTGGCCGGAGACGCGCGTGAAGCCGGCGTACGAGGCGCTGAAGGCAATGCCGAAGGAATGACGAATGCAGAATGCGGAATGATGAAATTCTGCATTTCACATTCTGCTATAATTCTTTTATGCTCACGCTGAATGCCCCCGGGTTGCTGGCACTCAGTTTTTTCCTGCATTTGATCGCGACGGTCGTATGGATTGGCGGGCTGGTGACGATGGCGCTGGTCGTGTGGCCCGGCCTGCGGCGTGCGCTCGGCGACGACGACCGAAGGCTCGCGCGCGCCGTCGAAGCGGTCGACCGGCGCTTCAAGCCGCTGGCGAACCTCAGCCTGGTCGTGCTGATTCTCACCGGCCTCGTGCAAATGAACGCCAACAAGAACTACAAAGGCTTCCTGTATTTCGACAACCTGTGGGCGCAGGCCATCCTGCTCAAGCACGCCGCGATCATCGGCATGATCGTCGTGGGCGCGCTGCTGCAATTCGGGGTGCAGCCTGCGCTGCAGCGCAACGCGATGCTGGCCGCGGCGGGCGTCTCGAACGAGCGAGAAGCGGCCGCGCTGCGGCAGCGCATGGCGCGCCTGGGCCGCATCAACCTGGTCCTGGGCGTGATCGTGCTGATACTCACAGCGATCGCTCGTGTCCAGTGACCGATGACAGACGCAAGACGCGCCGATCGGTCTCGCCGAACGATATGCGATATGCGATATGCGATATGCGATACGCGATAAGCGATACGCGATAAGCGATATGCCATAAGCGATACGCGATAAGCCATCATGTTCGAAATCGTATTTCTCGGCACCTCAGCCGCTGCGCCGTCGATCCGCCGTAACCTGTCGGCGCACGTCGTGCTGCACAAAGAGTATCGCTTTCTCGTGGACTGCGGCGAGGGCACACAGCGCCAACTGTTGAAGAGCGGGCTTGGCTTCAAAAGGCTGAATAAGGTCCTGCTCACGCACAGTCACCTCGACCACATCCTGGGCCTCGGCGGGCTGCTCAGCACGTTCATGCGCTGGGAGACGATTGAAGAGGTGGAGATTTACGGCGGGCGCAGCACGCTGGATCGGGTGGAGGACTTGATTTACCGGGTCGTGCTGCGCGGCGCGCGCCCGCCGATGCGCCTGTCGTTCGTCGACGTCAAGCCGGGCAGGCTGTTGGAGGACGACTCGTTCGAGCTGATCGCGTTCCCGGTGACGCACCGGGGCGGCGAGTGCTTCGGCTATCTGTTTCGCGAGAAGCCGCGCCGGCCGTTCCTCGTCGACAAGGCGGAGGCGCTCGGCGTGCCGCCCGGGCCGGAACGGCGGCGGTTGGTCGCGGGCGAATCGGTGACGCTGAGCGACGGCCGGACGATCCACCCCGACGAAGTCCTCGGTCCGGAGATCCGGGGCGCGGCGCTGGCGCACGTGGGGGACACCGGGCGCACGTCGGATCTGATCGAGCACGTGCGCGGCGCGGACGCGCTCGTCATCGAGTCGACGTACCTGGACGCCGAGGCCGATCTGGCGCGCTCGTACGATCACTTGACGGCGGCGCAGGCGGCGCGCCTCGCGCGGGACGCACAGGTCGGGCAGTTGATTTTGACACACATCTCGCGCCGGTACGGCCAAAAGCAGGTGCTCGCCGAGGCGCAGGCGATCTTCCCGAATACGGCCGTCGCCCGCGATTTCGATCGTTTCCGGGTGCTGAAAGACAAGTCCACGCTGTTGGAGAACCTGACCGTGGAAGAGGAGAACTGGCATGTCGCTGCGTAGGGCTGCCGTCCTGGACCTGGCGAGCGCGGCGTACGAGGTGGACGCCGAGGTGAAGCGGGGCATTTTGAAGAAGGTCGATGGGCGCTGGACGGTAGCGGATCAGGAAATGAGTAAATGGCTGGACCGCTTCGAGGGGCACGAGGTAGTCGTGATCGTCGCGTCGATGAGCGACGAGAAGCCGATCGAGCCGCGCATCTGCACGCGCTGCGGATACGAGTTCGTCGGCGTGGAGTGCCCGCGCTGCCGCGCGGCGCGCATCCGCTTGCGCGGCCAGTGAGGGCAAGGGTTGGGCGTCGAGGCAGCGCTCACTCACGTTGCTCACACAGGCCAGCCACGGATCTGATTAGCCAGGCGCACCAGCTCCACATGCGGACGATCTGCTTTAGTCAGTCGGGGCATGTCTTACCGTCATTGAAAACAGGTCGTTCACTTCCTCGAAACGGTATCTGCTGCCTCGCAGGTAGTTTTCATCGATCTCGAAGGCAAGCCATTTGCGCCGTAACCGCTCGGCGACGTAACCTGTCGTGTTCGAGCCGGCAAATGGATCGAGAACTAGTTCGCCCTGTTTGGTGAGGAACTCTATGAAGAATTTCGCAAAGGCTTGAGGAAACCGCGCAGGATGCGGCTTGATCCTGGCCTCCTTGCACCGGCGCAGGTAAGCGCTGTTCGATTCGGTATTGGCCAGAGTCAAGACGTTGGACGGGATTGCGCCTCTGTTGTCCTTCGTAAACTTCGTAGATATATCATGGCCGCTGGGTCGCAGCGCCGGCTTGTAGCCGTTCTGTAGAAGCTTCTTCATGCTATCGCTGTACTCGACGAGCACCCTGCGATTATCCGCCTGCGGAAACGCCGTCGCCGAAAGCCACCATACGACGTTCACTGAATCTTTCACGCGGATACGTCGAACGGTCACCCACTCGGCAGGTGTCGGCAAGCGTGCAGGATTATAGTGGTAGAACTCCTGAGCCAGGTAAAACCCCAACTCCTTGCACAGGCGGACCAGTAATTCAAACTGGTAAATTGTCCGGACCGGATATCCGGGCAGATAAGCTCCGCCTAAATCGACGACCAGAGAGCCGTCCTTTGTCAACAACCGCCGAAATTCCTTGGCAAATGGCATAAACCAGTCAACATACTCATCCGCGCTTGCATTGCCGTATTCCTTCTTCCGCGTTAGCGCGAACGGCGGGGAGGTGAGTATCAGATTGACCGACTGCGGCCCGAGCTCGCGCATCAGGTCCAGACTATCTCCAAGATAGGCTGCACCGAGCGCCTGTTCATAGTAGGGTTCGGGTAGACCAATCGGCCTTTGAAAGATGAGCTTTTTCTTCGTTGCCATGTTACCGATGGATTGAGCTTTGCGGGTAGACGCGCTATAGCACTTTCCAATTTGGTTTACGGTATTCCGGAGTCGAGCCTTCAGGCGGATCCAGCTAAAGCCTCGATTCCAGGTCGTAAATCCAAGTGGAAATCTCTCCAAACAAGCTCCAGCGAGACTATATCATTATAGAGCAGTGATTGCAAACCCCCTCTAACGACAGTCGTCGGTGCGAGGAGTGACGCCTTCAGTGAGGCCGGCCAGCCGAGAATCAGCAAGCCAGCTTATAGACACTAGGGAAAATTCGCCTTCAAACGGTAAGGCGCGTCAGGATCGCCGTTTTCTGAGTAGATGCATGCGTAATATCTTCCAGCAGCGCCAAAGTGCTCGATGTGATAGGGTGGTGTAGTATCTTGTATTGGATCTGGGTTCTCTATCTGGAAGAATAAAGCTAAATGTATCTGTTGACCGGTGTGGTTCTCCAAGTCCACAGTTATTCGTCCAGCACTCGTCGCAAAGAACCGGAAGCAGTCCCATAAGTCACCGGGCTTGCCATAGTACCAGAGGTCAGATAGCAGAGGCCCGTTGGACTCGTCGGGCGCGTTAGGCCCGTCAATATAATTGTTTGGCTCAAGCTCCCATAGCACGTCTACGCTCTCCTCGTTGGACTGGCGGTTGCCATCCGAACTGCCGATCGATTTGACGCGGTAGAAGTACCTTGTCGGGCCACGATCACTCAAAGGAGCGTAGGTGTCACTATCTGAGTAGACCACCGTAGGGCTGATAGAGCCAAAGACCGTTTCTTCCAAAATATAGTATTCTGCGCCAGCAGCACACCACCGCACGACGTAGCTTCCGTCGTTATCATCGTTCTCGATCGGAAATAACGTCAAACCGAAACAGGCATCGCGCAGCACCGAAGGCAAATACACCTTCTTGGGAGAGAAATCGATGGCGACAACGTGAGTGCCCGTAACGGCATTGTTGGCAGCATTCGTAGCCACTACGGAGAATACTTTGATGCCCGTGGTCGTCCAGGTGTAAGTGACGACAGGCCCCTGACCCGAATTCGGCGCTGGAGACCAGGTATAGGTGATGGGCTTATAAGCATTAGGTGGACTGGCGATGGCTGAGAAATTGTATGCGGTGTTGATCGTGCCTGCCTGCGTGCCATCGATCGCGACGTCATCAAGCGGCTGGGGCTGAATCGTGATGACCTGAACGTCGTCGACAGTTTTCTCACCGTTGTCGGCGACGACGGTGATGATCTTGTTTCCAGGCGTCGCCCAAGTGAATGTTCGTGTATCGTACAGAGAATCCGCGACGATTCGTGTAAAACTCCCTAAATCTGAGACCTGCCAGGTAAACGTGACCGGTCGCGTGGTGCTTTTCGGTCGGACAGTGGCAATGAATTCATAACTTACATCATTATAGCCTGTCGTCCGTCCGGTAATATCTACTGAGTTAGGCGGGGCATTGGGGAGTTCAGCTGAAAGAGAACTACCATGTAACTGCTCAGCCGTCATTGCGACCCCGCTGAGAAGCGCGGGGCGGGTGAGCGTCTGTTGCGACGAACCCCCGATAGAGGCAGTCGGGGGCTGGCCGGCCGGGGGATTGCTTCGCACAAAGATGCTCGCAATGACGTTAGGCTGAGTAGTTACGTCACGCGAAGCCAAATCCAATGCCGGTTGTGACGCATGGACCATCAGGGCAAACGTAACGCGGACAAACGAGAGTGCGATGATCAAAACGGCAGATGAGAACGCTACCTTCCTCATTGCCGTATTAGCATATCACAGTAGTGTTGGAATCCGGTTGGGTTGTGACCCCACAGTACTAATAGTATTGCCCTGCGACAACTGCGCCAACCGCGACGATCTTTAACCACGGATTTCACGGATAGCACAGATGGCGGCGTGTCAACCTCCATGTCATCCGTGTCATCCGTGGTTAATCTTTTGGTTGCGGTTAAGAGCCGCGCCATGAGATTGCGGTGAACACCACAGTCAGCGTGTCGAGGACGATGGTGTTGGCGTACGTGTGTCAAAAGGTGGAAGTGTAGCCGTAGGATTTGGCACACGCGTAGGGAATGGTGGAACTTCCGGTGTGGGTGAATCTAGCAGGGGCAGCTTAGTTGGAAGCGGCGCCGGTGTGAATGTCCGTGTGGGTGACGCAGTGCGTGTTGGGGTGCGACGCAATGCAGGCGTGACGGTTGCCGTAGGTGTGAAGGTTAGCGAAGTCGTTTGTGTCGGCGATGGAGTACGCGTTGGGGTCGGTGTAAGGGTAGGCGTTGTCGTCGATGTGAGCGTATGCGCTCCTGCTGACAGGGTGGAGGTGGGAGTGTCTACTTTAGGCACAATTCCAGTCGTCCACAGTGGACCAATAATGGCAGCTAGAACCAGAAGAATAACGAGCAGGGCGCCGGAGAAAGCCAGCCTTGCACGGTTTCGGCGCAGCCACGCTCGTGCTTTCGCTTCGAGCGTCTGTCCATACGGCGGTTCCTCATGTTCTATGGCACCCTGAGCCTGACGACTGAGCGCCCGTCTGATCGATTCCAGGTCATCCAGCGCCTCGCGAGCCGTCTGATAGCGGCGGCGCGGATCGGTGTGCAAGGCTCTCTGCAACGCGGCGACAAACTGCTGCGGCACGCCATTCTCGATAAAAAACGTTTCGGGAAATCTATCCAGCATCACCGCATTGTCGGTAGAGCCGTCGGCAAGCAATTCTTTCAGAACCTTCCCCGTCAACATCTCGAAGAATACGGCACCCCACGAGTATATATCTGATCGGGCGTCCACCAATCCGGCGGCGAGTTGTTCAGGCGATGCATACAGCGGGGTGCCCACAAACCATCCCGTCTGAGTGAGACGTCTGTCCGGAATACGGGCGATGCCGAAATCGGCGAGCTTGGCGATGATCCCACCGTCGGCCTGCGAAAAGAGCAAGATGTTACTGGGTTTGATGTCGCGATGGATGATACCTTGTTTGTGCGCTGTGTCGAGCCCGTGGCCTATGGCGATTGCGATCTCGAGCGCCACTAGCGGTGCGAGTTTATGATCGGGCTTGGTCGCCGCATAATCCTTGAGACTTCCCCGATCGGCAAACTCGGTGACGAAATAATACTCTCCACCGCCGATCTTGATGTCGTAGAGTGATAACACGGCCGGATGACGAAGTCGTCGAAGGACGGTTGCTTCCCACTCAAAGCGCGCGAGGGCATCGACGTCGGCTACCCGGTCTGGTTTGAGACGCTTGACCGTCACCGTGTCGCGGGGAGGCTGTAGTTCTTCTGCCAGGTAAATCTCGCAGCGCGCCGTGACCCCGATTCGTCCGATGATCTTGTATCGGTCATCTAAAACGGAACCGGGCAACCACTTGTCTGTCCTTGCCTTCAAGGATTCGTCCTTGAATCGATATTCAATCCGCTTAAGCGTTGTCTTCCATTTATCCTGGAGATTCTCGTCCTCCGTCCTGTCCAGCAACCGCTGGTAGGCGGCTATCGCCATAGCCCACTGTCCCTGTTGTTCGTAAGCGACGGCTTCTCTCTCCAACATGCCTTGCCTGAGCGCGCGTACCTGGGATGCCTTTTCTTCGTTGCCTGCGAGTTGGTAATAATTGAGCGCGGTGTCCAGATCGTCTTGCTCAAGCGCTGCATCGCCGCGCTTGGACCAGATCGAGGAGCGTAACTCTCTGGCGCTGTGTTCATTCGGGTAAATCTCGAGCGCTCGCTCACAGGCAGACAGTGCCGCTTCCTCCTCACCCGCCTCTTGATGTATCTGCGCCTGGGCACCCCATGCGCGAGCAAGCTCATAACGGGCCTCATCTCGATCCAGTTCATAAGCTTGCTCCAACTGACTGACGGCCATGTTGGCCCGGCCGAGCTCCAGGAGCGCTATCCCCAAGCAGAATCGGGCACGAAAGTGGCGAGGGTTTTCTCTCAGGGTGTCCTGGAAATAGGGCACGGCCTCGTCCCATTTGGATGCAATAAACAACTGGTAGCCGGCTCTAAAATGCTCGTTTGCCTGGGGATCTAAGCGATCTAATTCATCTTTGACATCTCGAAGACGCTTGTTCTTTCCTACCCAGCGGCGAAAGAGTTCCACGGCAAACCGATAATCCCTTTCTCCCGCTTCTTCGAGGATGCGACGCTGTACTAAACGATGCGGGGCGTCCCTCACGACTTCCTGAGTGCGCAGCCGAACCGCATGCTGAGAAAGCGCCTGGATGACTTGATCCTCAGGGATCGTTGTTCCTTCTTCGGCGATTTCGGCCAGCGCAGAAGCGTAGACTTTCTCTTGAGGTCTTAGCCCATCCCAGAGCCATTCGAGTGCTGGACCACCCGCTTCCAGTACCAGAGGGATAGCCGCGTCGACCTCAGGCTCGCCGATGACAGGTGGGCTGACAGGCCTTGCCGTGTAGGCGCGCTCCCAGATCCGCTGGCATATCAACTGAGTCAGGTATGGATGACCACTGGTCAGGCTCAAAATGCGCGCCGCCGCTTCGTCAAGGAAGGTGAGGGATCCATCCGTTTGCGCCTGCCGCACCAGGGCGACTGCACTCTCGTGGTCCAGGACCCAGATTTCATGAGCCAGGGAAGTCTTGAAGGTAGACTTATAGTCGATTGAAAGGTCTTCGGCCTGCCGACCGACGACGAAAACGAACGCTACGTAGGGGGCATTGATCATCACCTGGCGGACAAAAGGAAAGAGCGTCTTCGCCGCTGCCATCTCATGCAATTCAACTCTGGCCGGTTGGTCCAAAACGTCAAACTCGTCCAGGAGAAACACGACGCGACGACCCTCACCCAGTGCCGTATGGATCTTTGGCAGAAAAATATTCTGGAAGAACTGTCCCTCATCATCAAAATCGTCTGGATGGGATGCCGCCACACCAGCCCACTGTGCAGTCTCTTCAGCCAGGCTGGCCAATACTTGACCCAATGGGCGCTGGGCCTGGTCTTGCAGGTCAAAATAAATCGGCAAGAACGCATCCGCAGGTAAAAGGCGCCGCAACTGCAGAAGAAGCGTCGTCTTACCGATGCGACGTTGGCCAAATAGCACCAGTGAGTTGGTAGCCAGGTTTCGCAACTCCTGCTCCACCCACTTGAGTGTGCCCTGCCGTCCGAAGAAACCTTTTTCTTCGGAGAGGGGCGGACCCGCTACGTAAGGATTGATAGGACGTATGTCGCTCACTTCCTCAACTCATAGCTACTCAGCCGTCATTGCGACCCCGCTGAGAAGCGCGGGGCAGGTGAGCGTCGTTTGCGACGAAGCAATCTCCGCCGCCCTGAGCGAGCCGGCTGTCCGTGCAGGAGATTGCTTCGCAAAAAACGCTCGCAATGACGCGGGCTGAGCAATTACCTCAACTCATTGTAGAGGGCGCGGGCTGACGCCTGGATCCCGCCCCACGCCCAATCGAACCGATGACGCATCGCATCCTCGAATCGTTCTGATTGCTGCAGGGTTAACAGAAGGCGGTGAGGCGAGTTTGCCAGCCATTCGCTAAAGGAAAATCCAATTTTCTTATCACGTATCCACCATGCAAAAGCGGATGATTCACTAGCCCACCTTTCACCTTGCCAGGTGAAAGCGTTTTTCCGGCCGTCACTGATCCGAGCAGCCAGGCAGCTTGTGGCTAATCGCTGCAGCTCTTCATCCATTGCAGTCGTCCGTTCGATCCCGTTGGTGTTAAGGGCTTCCCAGATATCCTGACCGCCAAATTCCGCTGCGCATAGAATCATGGCCATGGCCCGTGTGCGATCGTCCAGTCGATCCCATACGTCAGAGAAATGTGTAGGAATCATCCCAAAGAAAAGATCCGCCGCCCGCGCATGGCGATCCTCGCCTTTGATATTAAATAGGGCAGAGGCCATCGCCTGAAGCAGGTAGGGGGAACTGCCCGCAGCGCGATGGATAAAATGCCGATCGTCGATCGACAATGCCTTGTCTGCCCAGTCCAGAAGAGTGTTGGCAGCTTCCAGGCTGAATCCGCCCAACTGAATTTGGATTAGAGTGTTAAAAGGCTCAGAGCCACCTGCCCCCCGAAGTTCTTTACACCTCCGGGTCAGTTCCTCAAGCGATAAGCGAGAAGCTGTCACGTAAGCAAAGCTAGGATAAGCGTCGAGGACGTGGAACTTAGCAAAAAAGCTGAAATCTTGAAAGTGTCTCTTCGACAGCAGGCTATCGAATTCATCCAGGAGGAGCACGAGCCTCCCCTGTTCTTTCAAATAATCAAATAGACTCTTCAAAGAATCACGGGAGTAACCTTCCAGAGCAAGGACCTTCAACAACCGCCGCGCTGTCGCGTCCTTCCCGAGACGCTCGCGCAGGGGCCTCAAGACCTTATCCCAGAAGCTTGACGGCGTTTCACTATCATCAAAGTATTGCAGATCAAGGCGTGATACGATCAGCCACCGAAGGCCGTCGCCAAAGTGATCCATTCTCTTCAATTCATCTTCGAGTTTCAAAAGCAATGAGGTTTTGCCAATACGAGGCTGGCCCACGATAGCCGTGGACTGACCTTGATTGAGGAGGCGACCCAGAATAGAGCGCAGCTCACTCCCACGGTCTACGAACTTACCGGGCTGGACGGGTGGCCCAACGACGAACGGATCGGCGCCAGTGAAGTCCGAATTGTGTATGACCCGATCGCCTTCTCGTTCGAGTGGAATAAAGAACTGATCATCGTGCTTCAGCACAATCTCGACGGCGGGAGGCGATCGGTAGCCAGATTTGCGCGCACCAATACTGCATGGGCGACCCGCGAAGGCGGACGGAAAGGATAGGCTCACTGCCCCCTGGACCGTCGTGCCTAAGTTGGGGGAGCCAGGTAACACCAAGGTAACTTCTGCGCCAGGGATGCCCCACGCACGATTATTCGCTTCGTGAACAAACACGTGTATCGTGCCAAGCGCAGTGGACAGTGGAGGCCGTGTTCGAACAAAAGAGAGGAACAGCCCAAGCACAATGAAAATGAAGGCCATCCACAAAAAGGTATATGTGATCGAATAAAACTGGTCTTTCTCTAAGTTGAGAATGCCAGTTATGAGTTGGTCAAATGCGCCTTGTGAGAATGCGTACTGGAATAGTGCCACGCAGACCAGTACGAGAAAAGCGATAAGGAATAAGAATCCCCTAAATCGCTTGGCAAGCCCAATGAGTGGTGCGAAGAACTCCATCTCCCGAACTCACGTTAAAGTAGTGTAAACCCAGCTTGTCATAAGTGTACCGCGTTTGTTTACAACCCGCCACAGAATGGGCGATACAAACCCATTTCAAATGATACTCCGGGTTATCTCAACTGCAAATCCTGCCTCAGGTACTATTCAGACTTCGGAAGTCTCAAGGCTCTTCTCGCAGGCAATAATGCTCGGCGATTTGAGTAGCTCCGCAGGCGAGGTGACGCTTGAAGACTTCCGAAGTCTCTCAGCGCCTCTGCGGCAATAGGCGCATACGGCTCTCCACCTCACGCTCGACCGCTTCCCGGCTCCACAGCATCGGCCGCGCCTTGCCGGCGAGCCACAAGGAGAACTGGTCGAAATAGTGCGGGCTGGCCGGGTGACCCGACTGCCCGCCTGGCAGCACCGCGACGCATTGATCCCAGTCGCCCACGTCGTACACGACCCGGTACGACGGCGCGACGATGGCGTATTCGATCGGCCAGGCCGGACGGAAGGCGCCTTGCAGTGGCGTGTCGCCATCGCCGCCGACGGGGTACGATCCCCGGTTGAACAAACGCCGAAGCAGCCCGTTTTGCGACAGCACGTGCGCCGGTTCGACTCGATGTAGTTCTCCCCATTTCCATGCATGCATGTCCGGCCCGAATCGCGCGGTGAGCCTGTCCAACGCAGCGCGAAGCGCATCGCGCAGAAGTTCATATCCGCGCTCATCCGCGTTCATCCGCGTCCCCAACATCATCCTCACCTGCCTGAGCGCGATGTTGGTGAAGTTCACGTTGACGAACAGCTCGGTTTGCCCGTCGCCGATGTAGCCGCCGAACGCCGGCCCAAGCTTCTCTGCGAATAGCAGGCGCACGAGCTCGATCTGCGTGACTTCGTAAATGGATGCGGCGACGCTCTCGGCGGAGAGCGTGCTGTCCCACGCGCGCAGGCGCTCGAGCGCGCCCGCCTCGCGTTCGGTGTGCGGCCGGAGCGCCAGCAGGTGGTCGACGATCTCTGCTGCGTCCTGTGATTTCACGTCCATCTGGATCGACACTGAGTCCTCGATCGAGACGCGCTCGCATGCGTCGAGCCTCTCGCGGATGCGCGCTGCGCGGTGGCCGTTCAGCCATTCGGTGCTGATGAAATACGGGTACTCCGGCCCGGCGATGCGGTTGTTTGCCGTCACGATGGTGTGGTCAGTTAGTCGGGTGGTCGGGTAGTCGGGTAGTCGGGTAGTCGGATTGTTGGCTGCGTGCGCCTCGTCTTGCGGGGTAAGTTCTGGCAAGTCGTCGAACGGGATTTCGCCGACCCATTCGTGGTCGTCTGTCCATCCGGCGACGGGCATCAGGCCATGTCCGCTCTTGCGGATCGGGATGCGACCGGCGACGCGGTAGGCAATGTTGTCGTCTACGTCGGCGTACACCATGTTGACGACCGGTGCGTGCCATCCTCGCAGCGCGTATTTGAACGATTCCCAATCGGCGGCGCGGTTGAGCGCGAAGAGCGCGCGCAGCCAGCCGCCGGGTTGGTGAGCGGTCCACTTGAGTGCAAGGTGATATGTCGCGCCAGCACGCGCGGGCGACGAAGGTAGTTGCGACTCACTTGCTCCCGTAGCAAAGCGGAGTGGGGTCAGTCGCGCCGTTGTAGAACGACTAAAGTCGTTACTACCGACGCCATCCGCCTCCGCCGAACGCCCGACGGTCACTCCGCAGATATCGTCGATAATTGGCCCGTGGCGGGTGACGCGCACCACGTGCTCGACGGGCTTGCGCCGGAAGCGAACGCGGATCGATTCGCGGATCATCTGAACCTGTGCACCTGACACCTGTACACCTGACACCTGTGGGAAACGGGACGGATCGTCGGGGTCGAAGCGCTCGAGGTACAGGTCCTGCGTGTCGGCGATCGTCGCCGTCGCGCCCCAGGCGATGCGCTCGTTGTGGCCGAGGATCACGCCTGGCACGCCGGGCAGGGTGATGCCGGTGACGTGTAGAGGAGGATCGTTCCTCACCTTTGAGGAATCTGCGGGAATTGAAGGAACTAAAGGAACTGAAGGAACTGAAGGATCGACGCTAGTGACCTGCAGGGGCGCGACGACGAGATGGTTCTCGTACCAGATCGACGGCAGCGTCAGGCGCAGATGCGGATCGTTTGCCAGCATCGGCCTGCCGGTCGCCGTGCGTTTGCCAGCCAACACCCAGTTGTTGCTGCCGGCGCCGCCGCCGGATTGCAGCAGCCAACTGCTCAGCCGGCGATATGCGTCGAGCAAATGCGCGCCTGTGTCTTCGACGCCGGCCGCTTCGGCGAGGATGGACGCCTGCGAGTCAGGATATTCGGATTCCATCGCGGCTGCCTCGTCCGGGCCTAGCCGTTTCCACAGCGCGAGCCGTTCGAGCTCCGATTCCCAATTCCACGACAGTCCCCACGCCAGGAGCACTCCCCACGAGGCTGTGTCGAGGCGCGTCCACGGCTCGACACCTCCGGCGCGCAGCAATCGATGTTCGACCGGCCGCTGCCCCCGTTCGACCCACGCGTTCACGCCGGCGACGTACGCATCGAGCAGGCGCAGCGACTCGGGGTCGGCTGCGTCAAGCTCGGCCTGCGCTGCACGTGTAAATCCGACGGTGCGCGCGAAGCGGTCGAGGTCGAGCGTCCGGCTGCCGAAGATTTCGCTGAGGCGGCCCTGCCCGGCGCGCCGATTCACGTCCATTTGCCACAGTCGATCCTGCGCGTGGACGAAGCCCTGCGCGAAGAGCGCATCCTCGATCGACTCGGCGTAGATGTGTGGCACACCCCACCGGTCGCGAATAACTTCGACGGGAGCGTGTAGGCCGCGCACGGTGATTGTGCCTTCGACCCGGGGAAGTGAGCGTTTGGCGAATAAGTGAAATAGATCCATAAATCCAAAGTCCAAAGTTCAAACTCCAAACTCCAAATTTCAAACTCCAAAACCTTAGCGCAACTCCGCCGCAGCCAAAGGTTTTCGGACGCAGACACATGCGGTGTCAGGTAAACTGTCGACGAATTGGCAACGAATAAACGAATTCTTCAGCGCACTGCAGCTCATTCGGTTATTCGTTGGGCATTCGTTGACAGAGCGCCTTGAAATCCATATTGAGCCGCCTGGTAATATTATAGAGGCAGGGAGACCACCGAAATCTGGAAGAGTCGAAAAATGCGACGCGGGAGCTCAACTGGCTCCCGCGTCGCGCGTTCCGACGTCTCGGTCAGTTGCCGCACGGCCCTCCGAACTGGTTGCTGTTTCGCCAGTTGGGCACATTGCCGTTGACGATCTGCGTGCCGTTCGTGCCGTAGCTCAGCGTCAGTTGGCGGTTGGCGATCTCGCCGCACAAGGCGTCTTTCTCGACGAAGTCCCACGAGCCGAGCGTGTACTTGTACTCGATCTGGGTCGTTTCCTTGCCGGTGAGCGTGATTGTCCACAGGTTGTCAGTCACCCGCGTCAGCACGACACCGCCGGGGTTCCACTCCGGCAGGCCGCCGTCGAGCCGGTTGAGGGTGCCGGCGATGTACACCAAGCGGTCGGCCGGCGTGTAGGCCGGGATAGTCACGTTGAACTCGACGGTCACCGTGCGCGGCGCGGCCGTCGCCTGCACTTCGTCCGAGTGCGCCGAGCGGTTGAACGACGTATCGACAGAGCGCACCACATAGTAGTACGTCGCGTTCTCGACGACGGTGGTATCGACGTAGCTTGTGCCCGTGACGAGCGCGAGCGTGGTGTACGGGCCGCCGGGCGAGCTGCTGCGGCGCACGTCGTAGCCATACAGCGACGGATCGCTGAGCACGGCGTCCCAGGCCAGCTCGATACCGGCAGGCGAGGCTGACACGACGTGCAGGCCGGTCGGCACGGCGGGAGCCATCGTGTCGCCGCTCGCGTTGACGGTCAACTTGCCAGGATTCGGCGGCAAGTTGCCCGCCGGAATCGGGCCGTTGAGGTCGGCGTACAGCCAGTCACGGCCGTTGGTCGTGGTGTATCGATAGACGTAGTCGTACGTGCCGACGGCTTCCGGCAGCATGCTGGCGACGAACTCGTCGTTGTTGAAGGCGTCGACGTTGAACGCGGCCTCCACCCACATCCAGGCGGGGTTGCCTGCCGGGTTGCTGCCGGAGGGGCCGAACCCTAACTGCGCGCGCAGGCTCTCTGCCCGCCCGGGCTGGTTCGTCACGCCTTCGATCCACACCTGGCCGTAGGCGTCGTCGGTGCGGTCAATTGCGCTGATGATGTGATTCATCGTCGGCGGCCACTGCAGGTTGGCCCAGCCGATGGTGTGGTGCGGCAGCGCGGCGACCTCGTTCGACGGCGCGCTCTCGTTGCCGGCGCTATCGAGCGCGCGGACGACGTAGTAGACCGTGCGTGCGTTGCGCAGGCCGGTATCGGTGAATTGGGGATTGGTAATTGGGGATGGGTTGGCTTTCACGAAACCGCCGCCGCTGAGCGGGCTGCGGTAGACGTTGTAGCCTGTCGCTCCCTGGACGCTGTTCCACGCCAGGCTGACTTGAGCGTTACCTTCATTCGTCACCTGGAGGCCAGCAGGCGCGGCGGGGGGCTGGAGGTCGATCGGGCCGGTCAGGAGCAGCAAGGCGCTCTTCGGGCCGATCGTTCCGACCAGTTGCCCATTCGCGACGGTCACGCTGCTTGGGCCGCCGCTGCCCACAACGTACGCTGCCTGCAGCACCACGCCATCCGGCAGATAACCGGCGACGGGGATGGCGCCTGTCCGTTCCTCATCGCTGCGATTGACGATCACGATGGCCGCCTGGCTGCCGGTCTTGCGCCCGTAAGCCACGACGCCTGATGCGTCGTCGGCCAGCAGGACATGGAAATCGCCGCCGCTCAGCGCCTGGTTCTGCCGGCGCAGCGAGGCCAGCGTCTGGTAGTGGCTGAACAGGTTGTTGTCGGGTGAGCCACCCAGGTCAGCCCACGGGTAGGTGCGCCGATCGTCCGGGTCGTCGTCGCCGGTCAGGCCGACTTCGTCCCCGTAGAAAACCGTCGGCGCGCCGGGCACGGTGAACTGGATGAGCGACGCGATTTGCAAGCGACGCTTGCCCTCGGCCAGGTTCGCGGCGTCGAACTCTCTCTCGGCTCGCGTCTCCGCGCCGGGCGTGAGCGCCCACAGCAGCCGCTCGGTGTCGTGGCTGTCGAGCAGATTCATCAGCGTGGTGTACGCCGCGTCCGGGTAGTCCTCGCGGATCGACTCAAGGCGCGCGGCGAACTCGGACGGCGCGAGGATGCGCCCACTGTCGGCGAAGCCCTTCGAGTCGAATGGGCCGGGCGTAAGCAGGCCGATCACCGCGTCGCGCAGGCGGTAGTTCATCGTGGTGTCCAGCCGGTCGCCGCGCAGCATGCGCAGCAGGGTGGAGTCCTTCTGCCACGTCTCGCTGATGAGCAGCGCGTCTGGCCGGGTGGACTTGGTGACCTGGCGGAACGTCTCCCAATAGCCGGCCGGGAAGCTCGGGTCGCCCGAAACGTCCATGCGCCAGGCCGAAGCGCCCTGGTTCAGCCAGTAGCGACTGACGCTGTTCTTGCCGGTCAGGAAGTATTGCTGCACCTCGGGCAAAGTCTTGTCGATGACCGGGATGCTGTCGAAGCCGAACCAGCCGTCGTAGTAGGTGTCGCTGCCGCCCGGCGTCGAGGGCGCGCAGGGGGAAGGCTCGTTGCCGGCGGGCGCGCGGAAATTGAACCAGTCACGATATGGCGAATCGGCCGACTCGCACGCGCCGACGGTCTCGTAGTGATGGTAGCGATCGAAGAACGGGCTGTCGGACGACAGGTGGTTGAACACGCCGTCGAGGATGATGCGAATGCCGCGCCGCTTGGCGTGCTTGACCAGGTTTTCCCAGTCCTTCTGCGTGCCGAAGTACGGATCGATCCTGTAGTAGTCTTGCGTGTCGTAGCTGTGGTTGGAGCCGGCGTCGAAGATCGGGTTGAAGTAGATCGCCGTGACGCCCAGCGATTTCAGGTAATCCAGGTACTGGTCCACGCCCTTGAGATCGCCGCCGAAGTAGTCGCGCCCGCGCGGCTGCTCTTTGTCCGGGCTGGACGGTGGCGGCGTGTCGTCGAAGCGCCACGGGCAGTTAGTCGCGCCGTCGGCGTAATTGCGGCAGTAGCCTTCGGGCAGCGTGCCCCACGGGAGCTTGAGTACCGGATCGTCGTAGCGGATGTCGCCGGTCTGGGGATCGTTGTCGTGGCGGCCGTTGCGGAAGCGATCCGGGAAGATCTGGTAGATCACGGCGTTGGGCGCCCACGCCGGCGCAACAAACGCCGGGTCGTAGAACATGAGCGCGTAAGATTGATCGACGACGTCGTCGGTGACGTAACCCAGGCCGCCGTCGAGCGCCGGCGTGTTGTCGGCGTAGTAATCGGTGTCGCCCCCGTCGCTGACGATGAAGCGATACCACAGGTTGTTGGGCGAGCCGTGGGTCAGCGTGACTTCCCAGAAGTCGCACGTGAACTGCTCAAGCCCGGCCTGGTAGCAGGACACGCCGGTCGCGGCGATCGTCATCGGGAGAATCTGCTGGCTGTTGGTGTTGAGGTCGTACACGCGCGCCTTCACGCCGGTCACGTCGTTGTGGAACGTGCGCAGGCGCAGCGTGGCCGGCGTGCCGGCCGGAACCGCGCCGCCGGGTGTACGATACAGCAGGTCGCGCGAGTCGTGGCGCAGGCCATCCCACGCGACGTCGTTGTCCGGTTGGAAGCCGGCGAAGATGGTGAGGACGTGCGTGGCGGCGTTGTACGAGAAAGTGACCCTGGCGCCGTTAAAGGGCACGAAGAACGGGATGTTGGGGCCGTTCTGCACGCCGCCCTGGCCGTAGTTCACGTCCCAGCTTTCGTCGAGCGCGACTTTGGCTTCGTAACTGCCAGCGGGCAGTGCCACCGTCTCGAAGGTGTACGTGCCGTCGCCGTCAATATCCTGCAGCCAGGAGCGCAGGCAGCCGGGGTCCCAGTCGCTCGAACAGCCAAGCTCGGACTGGAAGCTGCCCGGCGCGACGGCGATCACGGAGTTCTTGTTGTCCGTGATCCAGTGGCTCTTGTGGTCGTAGTAGAACTTGATCGGGTTGCCATCCGCCGACAGCGGAATGTTGTCGCCATCGCGTCGGGCGTTCTTGCCGTAGTTCTCCGCCCAACTGTCGTCGATGGCGACCTTGTACTCGTAATTGCCCGCCGGGATCGTGAACACGCGCTGATAGACGTCGTCATCGGCGTCGTAAGTCAGGCGCGTGGCAGTGCAGGTCGGATCCCAATCGCTACCGCAGCCCAACTCGAATTGGAGACTGCCCACCAGCGTGGCGGTGGTTCCCGGCAGCACTTGAATGGACAGGACGTGCGAAACCGCGTCGTAGCTGAACGTGGCGGTGGAGTTCGCAGACGGGACGGAAAAGGGAATGTTCGGGCCGTTCTGCACGCCGCCCTGGCCGTAGTTCACATCCCAGCTCTCGTCGAGCGCGACCTTGGCTTCATAGCCGCCCGCCGGCAGGGCGGTGGTCGAAAAGGTGTAGATACCATCGCCGTCCGGGTCTTGCAGCCACGAGCGCAGGCAGCCGGCGTCCCAGTCGCCCGAGCACCCGAGTTCCGACTGGAAGCTGCCCGGCGCGACGGCGATCACGGAGTTCTCGTTGTCCGTGATCCAGTGGCTTTTGTGGTCGTAGTAGAACTTGACGGATGTCGCGCTCGCCAGGTTGAGGCCGATGTTGGCGCCGTTTGGCTGGGCGTTCGCGCCGTAGTTCTCGTCCCAGGTGCCGTTGAGCGCGGCCTTGTACTCCCAGTTGCCGGCGGGGACGGTCCACGTGCCCTGCCAGACGGTGTCCGTGGCGTCGTAGGTCAGAAACGTGTCGCTGCACTCAGGCTGCCAGTCGCCGGGACAGCCGAGCTCGCTTTGCAAGCTGCCAGCGACGGTGACGCTGGCCGGATCGGGTGTGTCGCTTGCGAAAGCCATACGCGGCGACGAGGCGAGTGGCGCGAATGACAGCAGCAGCGCCACGAGCGTCACGATGTGGATAGCAGTGCGACGACGATAGTTTCGGTTCATGGGAAGCTCCTTCATTGGTTAGCAGGCAACCTCAGGCGGTTACGTTCTGAGGCGGACGAGCAGAGGGATACGGCTATGTTATACCCCACTGTGAGTGTGCCTGTCAACGCCTGCGGACTGACAAATTGTTAGCAAATGGTTTGACAGTTGGGGAACGAAGCGCAGTCGAAGACCGCTCCGCCAGTGCTCTTCGATTCCGCTGCGCTCAGGACGCTTGCTCTGCTTACGTCCGTTACTATTCTGAAACGCATGTGTCACGAATCTCCGATTGACTCGAGGGAGACCTGCACTATACTGGTTAAGAAGGCGGCCCACGCAGGAATTTCGTAAGGGAACTGCCTTGGAACGATTATGCGAAAAGATTCTACGTGGTCAAGATTGGACGAGCGTTGACAATGCGAATCACTCGCCCGCAGTGGAAGAATCACACGGAATGTCCGCGTTTTCTCGGAGCGCGCGGGCCGCATCGGGCGAGGACGGGATACAATCCCCATAGCACAGCGCCGGGGCCTGACGCGTTTCGTCCAACTCCGGGTTGAAGCCGACGAACCAATATACGGGTTCACCGCCACGCTGCTATGGGCTGTGTTCCTGGTGGTGGCTTAACCCTATTTGTCAGGCCACCGAGTCGCACCCCAAGGCACTTGTGGATACAAGCCCACTTATGGCGTTGTCTTTCTGTATGGAGGTACAAGCATGAATGAGAAAGAGAATACAACCGCACGAAGAACCAGGATCGCAAGAGCCGGAGGCATTGCATGTTTCACTACTGATTGTAATGAAGCCGTAACCGGGCAGTGTACAGGATATGAAGGTAGCTGCGGGCGATTCTATTGTTCCATCCATTCGACGGGAACGCTATGTGCGATCTGTGCCGCTCGCAAGTTGAATGATGAATTGGCACGGCAGATATACCAGGACTACCTCCAGACGGCGGAGCAACTACAGAAGGAGGTGCGTGAAGCAGCCATGCCCGTCTCGATCATAGGGTCTCTCATTATGATTTTGATACTGCTTTCTCAGTTAGGCAACTCGGCTAACTTTGGCTCAGCGTTTGCGTGGATGTTACTGATTGGGGGAGGTTTTGCGATAGGGGCCCTAATCATTCAGCAGAATAAGGAACAGGCACGACTCCCTGAGATCTCAAAGATAAAGCCCGACTTCCCCGCGTTTTACAAAGAGTGGAAGGTGCAAAAGAATAAGGAGGCTCTCAAGACAGGCCTCGCGGTAGCAGGCGTGCTTGCGGTAATAGTTTTCGGGGTAGCTGCCGCAGCAACCAAGAGAGACCGAAGGTGAAGTTGACGACTCCGACGACCTGAGCTTTCTGTGGAAGCGAGTATCCTTGAAGAGCCTGGTGAGGGACTTGCGGCCGCACGCCGGGATCGATGAAGGGGCAGTTGGGTAACTGGCTGTCCTACCGCGATGGCCGTGACTCTCCACACACAAGTTGAGGAATTACCATGCAGCTAGACAGAAAAGACATTGGCTATACCATCTACTCCAGATTAGAGGAGGCATTACGAAGCTGGATCAGAGATGTACTCCTAAACTTTGGAAAGGACTGGCCGGCCCGTATCCCTTCTGGTGTTTGGGAGAAAGCAGAAGACAGATCGCCTCTTGTTTCATCCGCTCATCCAGATGATCCAGCAGACTTACTTGAGGAAACAGATATACCCGACTTACTAGACATCGTTCTCTACAAAAATGCGTTTTCTACATTTGTACCTCATGGGGTTCTCACCCAAGAGACGTTTCGAGATCGGATACTAAGGTGGACCCCATTGTCTAGACACCAAAAGTACCATTCTTAAAGTGCATTTATCCTTTCTGTGAATGTTGGTGCTGACGGGGTCGAAGTCGCAGTAGAGGCTGTGGGTATGTGGGCAACTGGGCTGTTGCAGTTGTCCACATATCCACAGCCCGAGCGCGAATCACGTGAATTGAGGTGGGCCTCCTTTCCAAGGTAAACCTGTGCGGGTGTCAGATAGTCCAGCGCCTGATGGATCCGCCGGTGATTGTAGAAGTCGAAATACTGGGCCAAGTGTTGCCGGGCTTCCTTGGGATAGGCGTAGTCATGCAGATAGATTTCTTCGTACTTCACGGTCCGCCAGAGGCGCTCGGTGAAGATGTTGTCCAGTGCCCGGCCTTTGCCATCCATGCTGATCTGCACCTGGGCCTGCTGCAGCCGTTGGAGGTACTGCGGGCTGGTGAAGTGGCTGCCTTGATCACTATTCCAAATGGTGGGGGTCGCCTGCGCCAACGCCCGCTCGACCGCCTCGAGCACAAACGGCAGCTCCAGAGTCTGATCGAGTTCCCAACTGACGACGTAGCGGGAGTGCCAGTCGAGCACGGCGACCAAATAGAGCCAGCCGGCCCGCAGTCTCACGTAGGTGATGTCGATGCCCCAGACATGATTCGGGTAAGCCGCCGTCAGATTGCGCAGTAAATACGGGAAAATCGCATGATCCTGACGGCGTTGACTGAGATTCGGGCCGGGACAGATGGCCGCGATCCCCATCTCCCGCATGTGGCGCTGGACCGCCTTACGATTGATCAGCATCTCTTTGTTCAGCTCGACCGTGATCTTGCGTGACCCATAAAACGGGCACGCGGTATACAGTTCGTCGATACGCCGCTTGATCCACAGTTCTTCCGGGGATGGCGGTACGGGTCGATAGTACAAACTGCTGCGGTTCAGGCTCAGCAGATCGGCTTGCAGGGTCACGGGCAGTTCGCGATCATGCCAGTCCACCCAGGCGCGGCGCTCAGCTCTCGGGAGGTTCGAGGCCAGATTTTTTTTTGAGCCAAGCCAACTGCGTCGTTAGCCGGCCAATCTGGGCAAAGAGTTCTTCCCGTTCACGCTCCTGCGCCACGGCCCGGCGCGCCGCTTCGGGCGACGCTTCGAATACGTTCGGCAGCCCGTCCAGGACTTGCTTTTTCCAGTCTCGCAATTGGGTCGGATGCACACCCTGTTCGGCGGCGAGCTGGTTGATCGTCTTCTCCTCTTTGAGGAGTTCGAGCACGACTTGGGCCTTGAAGGCCGCGGTATATCGTTTGCGCATGGCCGTAATTGTACACTTTAACACGGCCTGTTTCAGTGTCTAGTTTTACGGGTCCACTATATTACTGGTTGTCGATAACCTCGAGACCATTCAAGACGAGCGAATTTTTGAGTTTGTGAAGGACATTCCGCGACCGAATAAAGTTCTCATTACCAGCCGAATGGGATTGGGAGAAGTTGAGAGACGTTACGCCCTCAAGGAACTATCCAAGGCAGATGCCATTGCGTTGGTACGGACAGTCGCACGAGAGAAGGGAGTTGAGGCGTTAGTCAGGCTACCAGACGATACTCTATACAATTACGCCCAGAAGATGTCGAGCTATCCACTGGCGATCAAGTGGGTAGTGGGTCAGGTCGCGTTAGGAAAAGATCTCGACCGATTAATCGAGAGCCTAGTGTCAACTAGTGGTGACATAGCCCGTTTCTGCTTTGAACACATCTACGACAATCTTCTCTCTGAGAACGCCAGGATGGTTCTCTGTTGCCTCGCTGCAAGTGACACACCTCTGACTCGCGGCGTGTTGACGCATGTATCCGGTCTACAGGCAGAGCAGCTAGACAAGGCTCTAAGAGATCTCACTCTTGCTTCCCTGATTATTCAGGGACACGAGGAAAGTGCAGACCATACAATCGTTACCAAGTACTCGTTGCTACCGCTGACACTTGGTTATCTACGAACAAAGATACAATCTCAGCCCGAAACCCTGCGCACGATAAAGGCGAGGATGGAGTTGGTCAGCAGTCGTATGGAAGAGGCTACCAGAGCTGGAAAACAATATCGATACGCGTTGCAGGATCTTGGAGCTACCACTGATGAGGAAAGAATAGCTGCATCATGGGCTTTGACGGCCTACCAACGCTCCCAGATCGGGGACTATAACGGCGCTGTGGAAGCCTTCAAGCGAGCCGTTGAAATTGCACCGAATTTCTCCAGGATATATCGCAATTGGGCAACGGTGGAAAGCGTCGAAGGTCATCACGACAGCGCAACTGAGCTCATGGAGAAAGCGACGAGCTTGACACCTGATGACCCTACCCTGTGGTTCGTATGGGGCAATATTGAAAAGCGTCGTGGCTGGTTGGAGCGATCACGACGCTACTTCCAACGGGCGCTCACTTTATCGCCGAACGATGGTGCCGTTCTTGGAGGGCTTGGGGAAGTCGAGAAGAGAAGTGGTAACTATCAAGAAGCGGATCAGTATTTTCAGCAAGCTTTATCTGTCCCCCTTGAATTGAGAAGTTATAAGCATGAAGTCATCACTCATACCGCTATCGCAGATAATCTACGCAGATGGTCACAGGAACTATGGAAGGACAAGCAGGTCGATGCTGCGCTCTACAAGGCGAAAGATGCCTATGATCATGCGACTTATGCAGTGCAGATGACCGGAAGCGACACGCGAGCCCGAGACACGTTACAGGAGACAGCCTTTCAACTTGCGATGATGTTGCTAGAGACCGAAGACGTCGAATCTGCGCTTCCCTTCTTTCAGGAGGCGATCGTGACGAACCCTAGGCGGGCAAAGGACAAGAAGAAGACAGCTCACGCTTGCTATCATGCGTCACGAGGATTGATGCGAGCTGGTAGACTGAATGAGGCAAAGCACTATTACCAGATCGGTGAAAGAGCGCGACCGCGGACAGAAGAAGAGAGGCAACGCTTCGAGGCGCTACGGGCAGAGCTATTCGATCATAGGCCAACTGGCAGGATTTCTTATGTACCCAGGAATGCGGCTTATGGTTTCATTGAGCGCGACGATGCACCAGGGCAAACTGTGTTTGCTCATAAAGCCCATTTTGTTCCACCCGTATCTAGCATGGGACTTGCCAACATGATTGGCGTCAGGGTCTCATTTACAATAGAGCAAACTAAAGATGGACCTCAAGCGCGAAATATCAAGTTGCTTGAAAGTTGAGCAACTTGGAGTGAGTTTTCTAAAGCAGTATCGCCGCCTGCCGCGCCGCGTTCCAAGTATCCTGGCGCTTGTGTCGCATCTTTGGGGAGAGTACTTGCCGTCAGTTGTGTCCAGCCTGCCGTCGTTCTGGCTGTGCAGCGCATCTCGCCTGCGGACGCATCTCGCGCGTCACGGCGGCAGGTGAACTCCGCCGTTAGGCCGCCGCCTGTACTATCCCCAGCGCGACTTGGTTTACGCACAACGCAGAAATAGAGCAATGCACATGGATATTTGGACATTCATTGGCGGCATAGGTGTCATCATTGGCATCGTTGCAGGTGTTATACAAGTGTTGGATTACCTGCAAAAACGTCGTGGAAGGTTAACCCGAACCCCCAAAACCGAAACCATCGCTCTGCTCGCTCCACCCGGCATTCCGCATAACTTGCCACCACGAGGTGAGTTCATAGGAAGAGAAGCAGAGACAGCCCAAGTCCATGAAGCGCTCAATTCGCGTTCTCACTTGATTACTATTGAAGGCATCGGCGGGATCGGCAAGACATCATTAGCTCTGGAGGTAGCATACAGGTGTCTAAACGCCAGTCAGGAGAAGAAATCGTCGCGAACGACTGTTAGCTTCTCCGGCTTCGTTTGGGTCAGCGCCCGCGATCGGGAGCAAACACTGAGCACTCTGCTCGACACTGTAGCGCAAACTTTGGAACGCCCTGGCATTGTCAGACAATCAGCCGCCGAGAAGCAATTCTCGATTAAGAAGCTTCTCCAGGAAAAGCCCTACCTGCTAATCATCGATAACTTCGAAACCATTCAAGACGCTGGCCTGTATGACTTCCTGCTCAACTTGCCGGAACCATCCAAGGCATTGATTACTACTCGCGAACAAAAGCTTAGTCAAGCCAGAACCATATCCCTTAAGGGCCTAACCGAAACAGAATGTCTGGCTCTCGTCCATAGTGAGGGGAGACGCCTAGGTTTGGCATCTGTGAAACAGGCAGACGGTCGAGTACTGACATCCCTTTTCCAGGCAACTGGTGGTTGTCCTCTGGCAATTAGGTGGTCGCTTGGGCAAATCAAACAAAAAGGGCAGTCCCTAGAGTTAGTGTTAGCGGCACTTCACGAAGCCCGAAGTAGCATCTTTGATACAATGTTTGCCCGTTCCTGGGCTCTTCTGTCGAAAGATTCTCGGCAGGTTCTCCTTGCCATGCCGATCTTTGCGACATCAGCCTCACATAGAGGGATTGAGGCGGCAAGCGATGTCCATCATTATGCTCTGGACGCCGCCCTAGGCCAGCTTGTTGAGATGTCCATCATAGATGCCACCGATGATTTAGAACTATCCCACCGCCGATACAGTATTCACCCATTAACGCGCGCATTTGCGACAGCACGATTGAAAGATGTGCCAGATGCCCAACGCGCAGCCCGTGGGCGCCTCGCCCACTATTATGAACTCTACACCAAAGAGCGGAAGAGGTTTTGGGTTCACTCCAGAATTGACCAGCTAGATCACGAACTTTCGAATATTCTGGTTATACTTCAATGGTGCTTAGATCAACGCCTGTCGGATCAAACAATAAACATCTTTGAGAATCTCGTTTTTTTCATGGTAACTCGTGGCTACTGGAATGACACATTGGCAATTGCTCAACGGGTAGTAACTTTGGCCAGTGAATGCAGCAGGGAATCGAGCGCGGCGAGTTTCAGGACATGGCCCATAAGCTGGATCCTTCGTCATCGAGGAGAACTTGATTTGGCAGAAGAGTATGCACACGAGGCATTAGCTATTTTCCAAAGACTTGGAGAGGAGCAGGGCATTGCGGCAGCCAAACGTGCTTTAGGGCGTGTTTTCCAAGAGCGAGGCAACCTCAGCAAAGCGGAACAGCTAACGAGAGAAGCCCTTGCATCTTTCCAATCAACGGGAGACAGATTCGCTGTTTATCTTACTACTGCGAACCTTGCCAGCGTGTTACTCAAAGAGGGAAACGCGGATCTGGCTTGGGAATTGTGTATTGAGGTAATCTCAGATGCTCGCAAGTCCGGCGACATGGAGCGTATAGCCGACCTCTTGACCGTCTTGGGTAATGTAGCATATTATCGGGGCGAGATTAATCAAGCCAGAACATTATGGCAGGAAGCGTTAGCTCACTTAAAACAGATAGGTCATCTCAACCTAATAGCTGACAATCTTCTCAACTTGGCAAGACTCGAGATTGGAGATGGAAGAGCACGCATTGCTCGGCAACTGCTTTTGGACGCACTTGAGTGCTATAAGAGGTTGAGCATAGAACGCAAAATACGGGAGACCGAAGAGCTCTTAGTGAGCATATCCTAAGCCTCATCTCAGGCCTGATGTACTCTCTCTTTCAATCTTCAACGGGTGCGGCCAAAGCTACGGTCGTTGCAACACGAAGTCGTAGATGTAGCTGTGATGCTCCATGGGGAGACATCACCTGCTGTTCTGCCAGCAGTCTCCTACCAGCACGCGCGTCACTGGCAACGATGAGGTGCGAAGCGGCTGGGACAATGTAGCCTCATCCCGTCGCTGAATATGATGCGTCCTCGCACGGGACGCCAGTCGCGGTGGCAGCAGCGCCATCCGGCGCTCTTGGTCGGGTGAAATCGGCGAGCTCAACAGCTTGGCCTTCCTGCAGATGCAAGTATCCTTGAGAAGCCCGGTGCGGGGATGTGCGGCGGGCGGATGGGAAAAGTGAAAATCCCATCTCGAGCTTTCTTGGCGCTCTTGATTTTTCTTGCAGCGCTGGCCATCTATGTCAAAAGCCAGGTTACATCCCGTGGCGACACCCTATGGTCTCTGTACGTCGCAGCAAGCATCCTCAAAGTGGGCAATACTGACTTAGACGAATATGCTCACCTCATGTCGCCCGACGACTATCGTTTAGAGCGAGTGGGAAGCCACATTTACTCCAGATTCCCCATCGGGACACCGTTCATCGCAGTGCCTTTTGTTGCGATTGTCGAGAACCTGTTTCCTCTCTTTGAACAGGCGAGTTTCAGCGCCTACCTCAGCCAACACGCACCGGATCAAGCCATCTTTGAAGTTGAGAAGGTCATCGCATCGATCGTCGTTGCCGCAAATGCGGTGCTCATCTTTGCCATCGCTCTAAGATTCCTCAGTCCACCTCGCGCGGTCATTCTGGCTCTCATCTTTGCATTCGCGACGAGTGCATGGTCTACGGCGAGCAGAGGGCTATGGCAGCATGGTCTATCCATGCTCGCCTTATCCATTGCGCTATACCTGATCGTACTCTCAAGCGATGAACCCTGGCTTGCGCAGTTTGCTGCAATACCCTTAGCATTTGCATACGTCATACGACCGACGAACAGTATTTCGGTCTTGGTATTCTCGATCTACATATTGCTCGTCGCTCGACGTTACTTCGTCAAGTATACACTCTGGCTATTGTTGCTCATCCTGCCGTTTCTTCTCTACAACTATGCTGTATACGGTGCTGCGCTCCCGCCATACTATCTGCCAGAGAGACTGGGCAACAATCCATCCTTGCTGGAAGCGTTGGTGGGCAATCTGGTCAGCCCATCACGTGGGCTTCTCGTTTTTTCACCTGTTCTCGCACTCAGCATAGTCGGGATGGCCTTGAGGCTGAAGCGAGCCGATTGGCGAACGGTTGACGCATACCTGGTCGTTATCTTGATCCTTCATTGGATTTCAATATCGACGTTCAGACACTGGTACGGCGGCTGGTCTATTGGACCCAGGTTCTTTACGGATATGCTCCCCTTCTTCGCGTATTTCCTGATCCCGGTTGTCGACCGTCTTCCCAGCCTGACACAAAGATGGGACGTAAAGCCCTTTGTATTCTGGCCTCTACTTGCCGCGAGCATTTTTATACATTTCCGATGCGCAACAGACCTGGCCCCGGATGCATGGAATAGCGTTCCGAATAATATCGACGACAACAGATATCGCCTCTGGGATTGGTCTGACATTCAGTTTTTGCGTGGTCTATGCCCCGAACGCAACACGGCAAAACTAGCACATTAAAGACCAAGTGGCATACTTCGCGATCGATACAGGTTGCGAGGTGTGGCCATGCGAACCGCGAAGTCTCTGGAATGCAGTGATCGGCGCTACTA